>Ga0206679_10000655_pt1 | contig 28988 bp, 23 predicted proteins | sample M110012015metaG_FD_155464 | JGI IMG/M metagenome (GOLD analysis project Ga0206679, IMG submission 155464) | Ammonia-oxidizing marine archaeal communities from Monterey Bay, California, United States - M1 100m 12015 | ecosystem: Environmental > Aquatic > Marine > Intertidal zone | place: USA... | reverse complement strand
TATGCTTCCACTGGAAAATTCCCAGGCGGATTTTTCAAGAGAGAAGCACGTCCCAGCGACAACGAGGTACTCACAATGAGACTCGTTGACAGAGCTCTAAGGCCCACATTTCCAGATGATTATCATTCGGAAACTCAAGTTATGATTCAGCTTATGTCTGCTGATAAAGTTCACATGCCTGATGCATTGGCAGGGCTTGCGGCATCAACATGTATCGCTGTTTCAAATGTTCCATTCAACAACCATATCTCTGAAGTTAGAGTTGCTCGTGTTGATGGGAAAATGGTCATTAACCCAACGTTTGAAGAGCTTGAAGGCGCAGACATGGATATGATGATTGCTGGTTCGATGGATAGCATCGTAATGGTAGAAGGTGAAATGAGCGAGGTTAGCGAAGGTGAAATGATTGAAGCGATCGAAGCGGCTCACGTTGCAATCAAGGCTCACTGTAAGATGCAGGAAGAGCTAGCTGCTGAAGTTGGGGATAAGAGCAAGAAGAAATCATACTCGCACGAGACTCACGATGACGCGCTTAAGGCAAGAATCATCGAGGCGACTTATGATAAGTACTATAAAATAGCTAAGGAGGGCTTAGCAAAGGCTGATCGAAAAGAGGCGTTTGGCGCGGTTCGCACTGAATTGAATGCGACATTTTCGGAAGAGGAGTTGTCTGAGAACGGTTGGATGATCGACCAGTATGTAAAGAGCTCTCAGAAGAAAGCGATTCGCGATCTCGTTCTTAACGATGGCCAGCGTCTCGATAATAGAAAAACGACGGAGATTCGCCCTATTTCGGGAGAGGTTGATTACTTGCCAATGACTCACGGTTCGGCAATTTTTACTCGTGGCGAGACGCAGTCTTTGACTACATTGACATTAGGAAGTAAGTTAGATCAGCAAAAAATTGACAGCCCAATGGTTGAGCGCACTGAGCGTTTCTTGCTTCACTATAATTTTCCTCCATTCTCTACTGGCGAGGCTCGCCCACTGCGTGGTGTTAGTCGTCGTGAGGTTGGGCACGGTAATTTGGCGCTTCGTGCGATCAAGCCGGTTCTTCCTTCGATTGAGGAGTGTCCTTATACAATCCGATTAGTTTCTGAAATTCTTGAGTCAAACGGTTCATCTTCTATGGCGACAGTTTGTGCAGGAATTATGGCTCTGATGGATGGTGGTGTTCCGATTAAAGCCCCGGTAAGTGGTATCGCTATGGGTCTCATCTCAGATGAAGAGACTGGTAAGTATGCCATCCTTTCTGATATCCTTGGAGACGAGGATCACCTCGGGGATATGGATTTCAAAGTGACGGGTACTGCAAAAGGTATCACGGCTTGCCAAATGGATATCAAAGTGAAAGGCCTTTCAATGGACCTTCTAAAAGACGCTTTGAATCAAGCAAAAGAAGGTAGAGCGCACATCTTGGGAGAGATTCTCAAAGTGATTAGCGACGCGAAGGACGATTACAAGCCTCACGCACCGCGAATCGTGTCTATTGAGATTCCTACAGATTGCATCGGTGCGATTATCGGACCTGGTGGAAAGATAATTCAGGAGATCCAAGCGGAGACAGAAACGAATATCAGTATTGATGAAGTCGATGGTAAAGGAATTGTTGAGATTTCTTCTGCCAATAAAGATGGTCTTGATGCTGCTGAGAAGCGCGTTCGTCAGATCGCATTCCCTCCAACTATTGAGATTGGATCTGAGTACGAAGGAAAGATCAAGACAGTTGTTCCTTACGGAGCGTTTGTTGAGATTCTCCCTGGTCAGGACGGACTACTTCATATTAGTGAGTACGACTGGACTCGAGTTGAAAATTCAGCAGATGTGTTCAAAGAGGGTGAGTTGATCAAGTTCAAAGTTACTGGTCGTGACCCTAAGTCTGGAAAGGTTAAGCTTTCAAGAAAGGCACTTATGCCTCGTCCAGAGCGCAAGGAGAATGCTGAGAATTAACAGACAATGTGTCTGGGAAACATAGAAATGCACAGTTTTTGATGATTGTGCGTTACTAAAGTTTAAAATCTTCGTAGAAGAATTATTAAATACCCGATAAAGCGAAATGAGACAGCTGAAAATCACCAAGCAGGTTACCAATAGGGAGACTGCTTCTTTAGATAAATACTTACAGGAGATTGGACGTGTTGACTTGATCACTGCTGAGGAAGAGGTGGAGTTGGCGAGAAGGATTAAGCAGGGGGATCAAATTGCTCTTGAGAAATTAACGAAAGCCAACCTTCGATTTGTTGTTTCTGTGTCAAAGCAGTACCAGAATCAAGGATTGTCGCTTCCAGATTTGATCAACGAGGGCAATTTGGGTCTTATTAAAGCAGCGCAACGATTTGATGAAACACGTGGTTTCAAATTCATCTCGTACGCCGTTTGGTGGATTCGTCAATCCATTCTACAGGCTTTGGCCGAGCAATCTCGTATTGTTCGTCTGCCACTGAACAAGATTGGTTCGATCAATAAAATCAACAAGGCATTTGCGAAGCTAGAGCAGGAATATGAGCGACCTCCCACGGCCGCTGAGCTTGCCGAAGTGTTGGAGATGACTCTTGATGAAGTAAAGCAATCTCTTAAGAATGCTGGACGTCACGTATCTATGGATGCGCCATTGAAAGATGGAGACGACAGCTCAAGTAACATGTACGATGTCCTTCAAACGGGCGAGTCACCTTCTCCAGATGAGGAGTTGATGACTGAGTCGTTGAGAAAGGAGATTGAGCGTTCACTTCGAACTTTGACTACACGTGAGGCTGATGTTATCAGACTTTACTTTGGTTTAAATGGAGAGCACCCAATGACTCTTGAGGAGATTGGTGAACGATTTGACCTAACGCGTGAGCGAGTTCGTCAGATCAAAGAAAAAGCGATCAGAAGATTGAAGCATACGTCTAGAAGTAAGATTCTCAAGTCTTACCTAGGCTAAAGTATAAAGACCTTTTAGGTTGAGCCCTGTTCGTGAAAGCGGACGGGGCTTTTTATTGAATTCAACATTCAAAATGCCATACAATCACTTGGGCTATGGAGTTCTCGGTGTTTTAAATTTTAGATTTAGAAATCATGCGCGTTAATGGAGCGACTTCCAGAGGTACCAACAAGCAACACTTCTGTATGGAATCCAAGGCTCTGATAACTTGTGATACTTGGCTTTTTTGACTGCGTCGCGTTCAAAGCCGAATTCATTGGCCATGGCTTGGCGAATGGCTAAATCATCTACAGGAAACACGTCAAGCCTTCCTAGGGTGAACATTAGAAACATCTGCGCGGTCCAAACGCCGATCCCTTTGATTGATGTGAGTGAAACAATGATCTCTTCATCAGAAAGCTCTGAAAGGCCTTCGAAGATTTCTGTTTGGGTCATAAACTTCTCGCTGAGATCAACGATGTAACTGTATTTCTGGCGTGAAATTCCGCATTCCCTCAACTCTTCCTGTGTGGTTTTTGCGAGAATTCCAGGATCGAGAATTCCGTTGTTCCTTGCTAAAAGCTTGTCAAACACTGATTGGGCGGCTTTTACGCTCACTTGTTGGCCAACGATTGCGCGGACTAATGCAACGAAATAATCGTCTCTTTTAGGCAATTCGTGCTCACCAAACTTCTCAAGGAGTGCTGCAATTTTGGGGTCATATTTTCTGAAGTGTGCTACGAAAGAAGTGTGATTCATGATCGAGAAAAGTTGGGTTGTCTAAAATAAAGTTTTGAAAATACCGTGATGGTTGAGGAAGCAAAGTTTTGTTTCTTCGCAACCCTGCCTATGAGACTTCAACTTACTGTCATTGCGACACTTCTTGCACTTCTTACTGTTTGCATGTGGTCCTGCAGAAAAGACCAATTCATCACTGATTCTTCAGCGGATCTCAGATTCTCTGTAGACACTGTTTTGTTTGATACAGTTTTCACTTCAATCGGGTCTACGACCTACGCATTAAAGGTGTACAATCCTAACAAACAGAGGGTTAGTATAAGTGATATTGATCTCGCTGGAGGTGAAGATTCTCAATATAGAATCAACGTAGACGGTGTAAACGGGTCATCCCATTCCAATGTGGAAATAGCCGCTAACGACAGTCTCTGGGTGTTCGTTGAAGTTACGGTTGATCCTGGAAATATTGATCTGCCATTCATCGTCGAGGATAGTATCATCTTTCTAACGAATGGAAATAGACAAAGTGTGCTTTTAAACGCTTGGGGCCAAGACGCATATTTTCATGGTGGTGCTGAGTTTTTTACGGATTTGGAATGCGATGAAGTTTGGAATAACGATAAACCACATGTGATATATAACATAGTGGGAGTCGGAGAGAACTGTTGTCTGACGATTAATTCAGGCACTCAAGTCTATTGCCATAATGGTTCAGGGATATACGTCTATCGGGGGTGTATTGACATCAACGGGGAGTATGAAAATGAAGTTGTTTTTCAAGGAGACCGCCTCGAGCCTTTTTATGAAGATTTAGCCGGGCAGTGGGGCATTGAGCTCACGTTTGAGTTTGAGACGCAGTTTGGTGTAGAGTCGGCTACCGTTTCTAGAGGAGGGATTTGGCTCAATCAAAGTATAGGTAGCACAATCGACTTCGCAATCTTGAAAAATGGATTAATTGGTCTGCAGGTTGATACAGTCGGTAGCAATGCGGAAATGGCGCTGACCATGCGGAATACTATGATTAACAATATGTCAGCTCATGGCCTTTGGAGTCAAGGAGGCAGTATAAAAGCGGATAATTGTGAAATCACAAATTGCGGCCAAGCAACGGCAGCGCTCACAATAGGAGGGGAGTACGATTTCCGTCATTGCACGTTCGGAAACTACTGGACACAAAGCAATCGTCAGGCGCCATCCTTTCTCTTGAATGATTACTATCAAGATGTTCATGACATTATTCAGCACAGGCCCTTTGTAGATGCTGAGTTCTACAATTGCATTATGCATGGTAATAACGCGGCTCTAACGGACTTTTCTGAGTTTATTATTGATGTCTACGAGCCGGAAACGTCAAATCATTTTTTTGAGACTTGCTATGTTGATTCTGAAGAAGACCTCTCAGATGATGGGCTTCATTTTCAAGGCATGACCGTGTCGGAGAATAGCCCTCCATTCATTGATGAATTCAACGAGGACTTTGATTTTCCATCTGGACTTTCGAATACATTTACGACGACCAATAGTCATGGTATATCGACGGACATAAAAAATCAACCCCGATTGTCTCCTTTTGCCCTCGGTTGTCACGAAGAAGATCAGTGATTCAAGTGGTTGATTTTCAATAAGTTGTACAGTCCACAACCGTGGGTTGATAACGGCGGTGCTCCCCCTGCGTTCTCAGGGTATAAAAATTCTTTACTTGCATTGGAACCTCTTTCGGTTTTAACCGTTAAGGGATTAGAGTTCAAATTTTCAATCTCACAATGAAGCAAGTATATACTCTCACTCGGGCCGTTGGAGCCCTTCTTCTGACAATAGCTATCCTCGTTTCGTGCGTGGATGAGTCAGAGACCGCCGAGCAGAACCCTGTTCCGGTGATTGATCCAGACGCCGAAGGCTTGGCTGGCAATATTGTCAAATACGAAGGAGAGATCTTTTCGATCCCTTCACCAGTTCAAACAGCTATCCTCATCAAAAACTCAGGTATTGAGTACAATGAGGAATTGCTCAATGACGTAGACAACACGGACAAGTACATCAACCAGTTTCAAAAAGCTATGAATATGGGTGTTTATGGAGCTGACCTAGCTTACCTAAGCAATTTCAACAACACCAGGATGAGCATTGATTACTTCAATGCGATTGAGGAATTGGCTGATGATTTAGGAATCAAGAACAATATCGATGTTGGTATTCTGATCCGGTTCAACAAAAACATTGAGATACAAGACTCGCTATACTCTCTCAATGCGGAATTGTATCAAGAAGCTAATCGATATCTTCAAGATAATGAGAGAAACGATGTTGCGAGTTTGATTCTTGCAGGCGGATGGATAGAAGCGCTTCACATCAGTATAGATGCAGCTTATGATGATGAGCAAATCAGAACACGTGTTGGTGAGCAGAGATCGGCGCTAGTGAGCCTCGTGGCCCTCTTGGGGAAATTTGAGGATACTCAAGTCGTTCAAGTTCGCGATGGATTGATGGAGTTGGTGACGGTATATAAAGAAATGGAAACAAGCTATACGTATGTCAAACCCATTACTGATGCTGACGACCGCACAACTTATTTGAATAGTAAATCACAAGTTGATATTTTGGACGAACATCTAGCTCGACTCAAAGAGAGTGTGGATGCGATTCGTAACACGATAACTGGTTAATCATGATGAAGAAACTTGCAGCAGCATTATTATTTGCGATGGTCTCTACCGTTACGTGGAGCCAGTGCGACAGTGTGGCAAAACTCTGCCAGCACAACATGCCAAAAGACTACATAAGCGACGGTCAGAATTATTGGGCGTTGCTATACAATGATCAAGTTGCGGAATTTGATGTCACTTTGTTTGGGGGATCTACTTACAGAATCTGTGCTTGTTCAGGAGAAGAGGATGGAAACTTGATCTTTAGTTTATTCGATCAGGATAAGAATCTTCTTTTTACTAACCGAGATTACTCAAACGCCCCGTTTTGGGATTTTGTCGTTGATAGTACAATAGACTGCACCTTAGAAGCCCAGCTCGACTTGAATCGTCGTGAGTCAGGCTGTGCAGTTATTCTCATGGGATTCAAACACTAGTCAAACATACTTTAGCTCAACTGCTCCATGGACCTTCAAGGCCTTAACAGAACAGTACAATAGACAATGAGCGCAGGGATAATTAGAGCATTGATGCAACTTTTTGCCATTATCGCACGCAGCGGTAATGACGAAAATGTAGACTCTGGACGAGGCACTGTAGCCGTTTTTCTTCAACAGCAGTTGAACAAAGACTTGGTACAAAAGTATTTGGCCGTATATGACGAGTTCGTCGAAAAGAATCAAAGCAAGAAATCAAATAAGAAAGAGACCTCAAGAAAGCGCACTTCGCTCTCTTCAGTTAAGGTTCTTCGCATTTGCACGCAAATCAATGAGGAGTTAGCACAGAAAGAAAAGTTCTTTGTGCTAATTCGTTTACTCGAGTTTATCACGGCCTTTGACGAGACTGGTGAACAGGAGTGGGAGTTTGTCGAGACAGTTGCCGAGGCTTTCAATATCGAGCAAGAGGTATTCACTAATTTCAAGAACCTAGTAAGCTTAGAAGATGCTGATATAATTGAGAACCCTGAGTTTTTATTTGTTTCAGGTGATGCTAGTGATGCTGGTGACACAGCAAAACACATCGTAAAAGATGGGCTTACTGGCTCGTTTGTTTTTTATAGAATTGAAAGGGAGAACATGTTCTTTCTTAGGTACTTTGGCTATGATGATTTATTGATCAATGGTCAGGTCCTCGGAGACGCAAGGGCGTATGTCTTCTTGCAGGGGGCATCTATTCGAGGATCTAAAATATCCCCGCTCTATTACAGTGACATCATCCACAAATTTCTGGACGATTATGATTCGAATCGAATTGTTTTTAAGGCGGAAAACCTTAGCTATTATTTCAATCGGAATAATAAGCAGGCACTACATCAGCTAAACATAATTGAAGAATCGGGAAACTTAATTGGGATCATGGGTGCGTCAGGATCGGGTAAATCTACCCTGCTGAATGTGCTTAACGGAAACTACATCCCAACCTACGGCAAGGTCACTATCAATGGCGTCGATATTCACCTCGAATCTAACAAAATTGAAGGTGTTATAGGTTACGTCGCTCAGGATGACCTTTTGATCGAAGAGCTTTCGGTATTTGACAACTTGTACTACAACGCCAAGTTGTGTTTTGCCAAGAAAAGCGACGAAGAATTAGAAGATTTATGTTCCCAAACACTCCATCAGCTTGGACTCCTAGAGGCTAGAGATTTACGCGTTGGATCTCCTTTGGAAAAGACCATTTCCGGTGGTCAAAGAAAAAGGCTGAACATAGCTCTAGAGCTAATTCGGGAGCCTGCTGTGTTGTTTGTCGATGAGCCTACGTCAGGTTTGAGTTCTAGAGACTCAGAAAACATCATGGACCTTCTGAAGGAGCTTACGCTGAAAGGCAAGCTTATCTTCGTAGTGATTCACCAACCTTCATCAGACATTTTTAAAATGTTTGACAAACTGTTTATCCTCGATCAAGGTGGATTTCCGATCTATTATGGTAATCCGGTTGAGAGTATCATTTATTTCAAAAAGTTGGTCAACCACGTCAACGTTTCCGAGAGCGAATGCGTGCGGTGTGGCAATGTAAATCCCGAACAAATATTCAATATCATCGAGGCGAAAGTCGTCGATGAGTACGGTAATCTTACGGAGCATCGAAAGATCTCTCCGCGTGAATGGAACAACTTCTTCAACGTCATCATTGGAAATCATATCGCCAAATTGCAAGAGGATATGCCAATGCCAGTTTCGTCTTTCTCGATTCCTTCGAAAATTAAGCAGCTAGGAGTCTTTTTGACGCGTGATGTGTTGAGCAAAATTGCGAACAAGCAATACATGCTCATCAACTTGTTAGAGGCTCCTTTGTTGGCTTTTTTACTTTCTTTCTTTATCAAGTTCTATAAGTCGGATGAAGGCGAGGCCGCCCGATACATTTTTAAGGAAAGTGAAAATTTGCCCCAATACCTGTTTATCTCGGTCATTGTGTCTTTGTTCTTTGGTTTGACGGTGAGTGCAGAGGAAATCATTCGGGATCAAAAAATTCTGAAACGCGAGCAATTCTTGAATCTCTCAAGAAGAAGTTACCTCCTTTCTAAGATTGGGATCATGTTTGCTATCAGCGCAATACAAGCTTTGCTGTATGTGGTGGTGGGTAATTTAGTTCTCGAGATAAAAGGGATGTGGTTGGCCTATTGGTTGATCCTATTTTCCACGTCTTGTTTCGCAAACCTGTTGGGTCTCAATATTAGTGCGAGCTTTAACTCGGCCAAGGTGATCTACATCTTGATTCCGATTCTCATTATTCCTCAGCTCTTGTTTTCGGGAGTGATCGTGAAGTTTGATAAACTTTACCCAATCTTTTCATCTCAAACTTCTGTTCCGTGGATCGGGAATGTAATGGCCTCGCGTTGGGCCTATGAAGCTTTGGCTGTAAATCAATTTAAAAGCAACGACTTTGAGAAGGAGCTCTTTGATTATGATAAGAAGCTGCGCTACTACAATTGGAAGAAAGATTTCTGGATTAAAAATCTTCGAGGAAAAGCTGTGGACTGTCGTCGTATTCTCGCCAAAGGGGACCCAGAAGGGAAGTTGGATTATAATTTGCTTATCATGCGAAATGAGTTTGAGAAGGAGCTTGTTACCGCTGGCGGCTTTACCTGGGATCAGTTCGATAATTTATATCCAGCAAATGTAGACTCGTTAGTCTTAGATGAATTTGAGGATAGGCTGGACGATCTATCCGAATATTACAAGACAAATTACAATGTGATCTGGAAGGAGAAGGATAAGAAGAAAACCTTGTTGTCTGATACCCCTGAAAAGCGTGAATTGTATATGAAGTTGGAAGATGACTATTCGAATGAAAGTTTGAGAGATTTTGTCACCAACAGTAATGAGCTTGAGAAGATTGTTGAGTATGAGGGACATCTGGTTCAGAAAAACTTCCCCATCTACCTCAGTCCTGTGCACAAAGGCTTTTTGGATGCGCAATTTTATGCTCCGACAAAGAAGTTATTCGGAAAGCAGATTACAACCCTTTCTGCGAATCTCATTGTTATCTGGGGAATGACCCTATTGCTGGCGATTATGCTATTCTTTAATGGTCTAAAGATGATCATAGATTCGATCAGCATCGCTTTGGAATGGCTCGCCAAAATCCTAAGCCTCAGAATCAAATTTTCTCATGACTAAAAAAACCTTAGCTACCACGTCAATTGACGAAACCCTTCGTGCCGCCCGGGTCCGATATTGGGAGGCTAATAATTTTGGTGATGATGGGGGGTTTTCCAAGAAATGGGAGATTGTTAAACTCGGCCCCCTACCCATTCCGATTCGGAACATAAATGCCCGTAGGGCCGCCATCCAGTATCATGATCTACATCACCTGTTAACCGGCTACGCCACAGATTTCTCTGGTGAAGCCGAAATCTCGGCCTGGGAGCTTGCCACGGGATGCGCTGATAAGTGGGTTGGTTGGGCGCTTGGATTTCAGATCATCGCCTTGGGTGTTTTCATGCCACGCCGTATGCTACAAGCGTGGGCGCGCGGTCGTCGCACCCGATCCTTATACGCTGAAGAACTAAACGACGCACTATTGGACAGCACTGTGGGGGAGACGCGGAAGCGGCTGGGCTTAAATCAGCCCATGCCCGAACCTGATTTTAGGGACTGTCTGGGAATTGGATTGTGGATGATCGCAAGCTTGGTGTTTCAGCTCGGCGGACTCGTCTGCGTGGTTTATGGAATCTACTGCGCTGTAGCATCTGGGTTTTGATGCTTTGCACACAATCCCCCGTGCAGTGTTCACCGATGCCCAATTAGAGGCGCCACAGACTTCTAGAGTGCTTGAATAGCATCCCACCCAGGTGCCTGCGGTTTAAATGGTCTTCCACCGCCTGTTTGCCTGTTGTAGTCTTCGGCCCGTGCTTGGGGAGACCTAAGGCCCAAGATGCCCATCAAAGATCCAGGGTTATTGATCGAGGCAGATTTCCCGGTTGAATTCGGTCGTTACGAGTTCAGAGAATCGACATGGAGATTTTTAAATCTCTTCTACTTCGATCATTTTGAATGGAATGTTGATGATTGCCTCGTAGTCCTCTCCAGCCTCCAACATGTCCTCATCATCCTCTTCGTAATACCAGTTGATGGTAATGTTGTTATTGATAGCTTCAAGCTTCTTAAATAGGTCTAGAATGCATTTAGACGAGCTTGTGTTGAAGTATTCCAACTGGATGTTGATGTTAGTGCTGTCTTTAGGCCCTTGGGCGTATGACTCAATCCATTCGATCAAAGGCTTATAAAACTCGATAGAGTTCTCAGGAATTGATCTCCCTTTAATCTCCAATAGCCCTTCGTTATTGATGAAATTCACGGTTGGTGTTTTGGGCGTTCCTTCGATTCTAATGTCTTCCATTTTTTATGAATTTACTTTTACGTTCAAACTAAAAAACTGGCTAAGCTTGTCTGTTGGGACAAATCTATAATTCAGTTATTTTGCCCGACTTGCGAGCTATGTCAAAGCTTCCTCCTATGTAGGGATAAGTCCCGTTATCAAGGATACTCTTATTTAAAGCTCTTTTAGTTCTTCTCGATCGATATTTTTGACTCGTTCGAGCTTCGATTTGAGCTGATTTTCACTGTCATTTGAAATGAAGTTTCCGGTAATAACAGAATATTTATTTTCATTTCGGACGATTATAAACAATCCTGAAGATTGAGAGTGATCGTTGATCCGATATTCTTCGTTGTGATGATACAGATTTTACGAAGACTCTATCAATACATTCAAGACATTCTTCTTGATTTTAAGGCAGTTTCCATTTTATCGAGCTTAGTCTCGATCACATGGAGAATAGAATTTAGAAGGTTAGTCGTAAGGTCGTCTTTAAACGACAATAGGATATTGTTTCGCTCCATTTTGTCGTAAAAATCAAATATATCAAACTCGCCTTTCAATGGTATTGCATTGGGTTTATGTATGAGCTACAAGATGTTAGGGAAAGGCTAGTTAGAACCGCGGCCAAAGCTAAAAAACAATTCCTATTATTGATTTTCGTGGGTTGTAGGATGTTTCTCATTCGTATGTCAATAATTTCCATCTATGTCTGAATGGTTCGAGAGCTGGTTTGATTCACCTTATTATAATGTGTTATACGACAATAGGGATAATGCTGAGGCACAAATCTTCTTGTCAAACCTCTGCGGTCGAATGGGATGGCCATCAGGACATGCTCTTCTGGATCTTGCATGCGGTGCTGGAAGACACAGCATTGCGCTGGCAGATATGGGATTTCAAGTTGTTGGAGTCGATCTCTCTCCATCCAGCATTGCTGAAGCCAAATCAAACACTACATCGAAAGCAGAGTTTGAAGTTGCCGACATGCGCGTATTTTCCCTAGATCAAAAATTCGATGCTATTCTCAACTTGTTTACCAGTTTTGGCTACTTCGAAAAAATGGTAGAGAATATCCAGGTGCTAAATAGAGCAAGGGCTCACCTAAAATCAAATGGGCAGTTGGTTATTGACTTCCTAAATCCGAAACGTGTAGAAGATGGGTTGGTCGAAATAGAAGAAATTGAGAAGCAAGGTGTTCTGTTTAACATCAGGAGAGAAATTACAGAGACCCACGTGGTGAAGAATATCCTGTTTGAAGACAGGGGTAAACAGCACTCGTTTCGTGAACAAGTGCAGTTGTTTAACCCTATTGATTTTGAAAATATGCTGAGCGAAACGGGATTTTTTGTCGAAAATGTGTTTGGTTCCTATCAATTGGACGATTTTAGCGCCGATTCTGACAGACAAATAATTATCGCAAGACGTGAGTGATGTTGTTTACGAAATAATAATCCTGTTTGGTTGTGTGGCTCTAGCCGGCGGGGCAGTGGTGTTTTGGAAAAATCCACTTCACAAGCGCAGTGCGCTATTATTATCTTTTAGTGGAGCCTACCTACTAGGATTGTGCCTTTCACACCTGTTGCCAGGGATCTTTGGTTCTGAACTATGGAGACCTGGACTTTGGATTGTTGGTGGTTTTTTTATTCAAATTCTCCTCGAGTTCCTTTCGAAAGGCGTTGAACACGGTCATTATCACGGCCCAGACGGAGGTCATGATCATCATGGGCATGACCACAGCCACGACCACGGCGTTTTACAAGGACAAAGCAAGTTGCCTTGGGCTATCATGGGTGGTATTTGCATGCACGCATTCTTTGAAGGAATGCCGTTTGGAGCTGACGGCCATCAGCATTCGCTGCTTTGGGGAATAGTTATTCATAAGGTTCCAGTTGCATTCGTACTTGCTGGAATGTTTTTGAGTTCAGGCTTCTCCACAAAGAAGGCTATGATACTACTACTGATTTTTGCGATCATGTCTCCTTTGGGTACGCTGGCATATGTGGGCATAAGCGCAACCGGTTGGGTTGACGACTTGAAACTTATGGCTCATGCTGCTAATGCGCTACTTGTTGGTATACTTCTCCACGTGTCAACGACCATACTGTTTGAAGCGTCTGATGGACATCGATTTAATCGGGCTAAGTTCATCACGATTGTGATCGGAATCACCCTCGCATTTTTCACCTAGAAAAATCCGAAAAAATCAATTCGAGGAAAAAATCACACAAAAAGCCTTTTTAGAGGGCCAAAATGCCGTCCTACACGGGCCTTCTGTATCCCGCTAAAACCAGCCTTTTTTTTGTAAGACGACTCATTTTGTTCACAAACCCACCATTCCATTGTTAATAAATCCGTATTTTTAAGGCTTGCTTTGACGAGGTGCAAATGAAATTGAGTATAGAGGAGTCTATAGTGACTCAAGAAGGTGCAAGCCATTTTAGAGAGTTCGTTGCAGTAGGAGGAGAGTTAGTTTTAACCAACAAAAGACTCGTCTTTAATAGCACGAGCAGGCTGAGTCCAAAGAGCCGCTTGGAGGTTCAATTGGATCGCATTGATTCGATCGATTACTTCTTGACTCTAAATATCTATCCTAATGGCATTATGCTGATGTTGAAAGATGGCACCATGGAGAGTTTCATTGTCGATGACAGAAAACAATGGAAGTCTCGTATTCAAGAATACATCGGGCAAGGGATTTAAGCCCAATTTCACCAGCACTTAATTAAGGGATGAAGTTCCAGATTTTGGAATTTAAGTCCGAGAATGGAAAAAGTCGCTGCAGTAAAAACAGGATAAACACCTGTAGGTCAATGACTTAAAGATTGGCCTAGAACCTGCTAGTTTAAAGCTAACCAACTTTAATTAATGCTGCTATGAAAACGTTCAAAACAAAGCTTGTCAATGAGAAAGTCGAATTCATCTTCATCAAGAAGAAGAGCTCGAAGCGGATCTTAATTTTCGCTCATTACCTAAACTAAACTAGCGTCAACTCCACATTTTAATCGCCTAACTGAAACCCATCCGCCACGTTTTGCGTAAGCACAGCTGACTCGACCATAAAGGTCAAAATAACAGCTTGTTTAACCAAACACCGCACCCGTGAAACGATGTAAAATCAGGATCAACGTCAAGAAGTTCGAGACTATCCAATTATACAAGAAGAAATTCGGATTTAAAGTATTCAATCACTGCCTCAACTAGGCATAATTTCTGATGACATGCGGATTGCTTGGAATAACGCTTCATTGTCTATTCCTGTCGATATTTCTATTTCATCCATGTAACTGATAAGGTGCTCCATGGGCATATTTCCTGTTAATTTATCAGTGGCCATCGGGCAACCGCCAAACCCTCTGAGCGCTCCATCCATTCGTCTACATCCAGACGTATATGCAGCTTCGACCTTTTCTTTCCACGTATTCGGTGTCGTATGCAAATGCGCCCCAATCTCCACACCTGGTAATTCAGGAATGATAGTCGTAAACAGATCCGTAATCACCTGTGGCTCGGAGACTCCAATTGTATCACTTAGGCTTATGATCTTTACTTCGAACTCTTTTGCTAGTCGTTCACTCCATTTTGTGGCCAAATCTGGATGCCACGCTTCTCCATAGGGATTACCGAATCCCATACTTATATATACGACTAACGTCTTGCCATGGGCTTGGCAAAGCTTTTGAATTGATTCAACACGCGTTAGAGATTCCTCTATCGTTGAGTTTGTATTTCGCTTTTGAAATTCTTCTGAAATAGAGAAGGGGAACCCCAAATATTTCACTCGATCCACCTTAACAGCATCTAGAGCACCTCGCTCATTTGCGATAATTACTAATAACTCTGTGTCAGACTCGTCGATCGAATCAAGGACTTTGGCCGTGTCCGCCATTTGAGGAATAGCCTTTGGTGAAACGAAACTCCCGACATCCAAAGTTTGAAATCCGCATTTGAGTAACTGATTGATATATAGCACTTTATCTTCTGTAGGGATGAGGTCGTGAATGCCTTGCATGGCGTCACGAGGGCATTCGATGAGCTTGATTGGGGTCATTCAGCTAAAGTAGTGTGTAAGATGTTTCTGACAGCGTGTATGGATTAGCTCTTACAGATTCCGGCTATCCGTGACGATATCTTTGATGAAGGTAATTCCTTCAGTATGAAACGAATCTTAGTAGTAGACAACGACGAAATCACGCTTCAATTAACGGAACGATTTTTAGGCAATTTCGGATACGAGGTAGAAGCGGTGAGCACTTCCAAACTGGCTTTGGATAAATTAAATCAACCAACTTATGATTTGATCATTTCTGAAATTGAAATGCCTGGACTGAACGGGTTTGATTTGATCAAGTTCATGTCTAAGTGTCATATCAATGTTCCGCTTGTATTCCTCGCCAGTCGGGACGATCGCACAACTATTGACGAGGCAAAACATGCCGGAATCGATCGAGTCATAAGTAAGAAAAATGACTACATCAACTTACCACATATCATCGACAACTTGTTGTACCAAGATCACAAAGTTGCGGTTTGATATAACCTTTCTTTGGATTGTTCGTAAAGATCACGGTGAAGGATACCGTGGGACGATCTAATACAAGAAACGATGAAAATCAAAAGATTTACAAATCTACCCCTCGACGAAAAGACTAACTATCTATGGGATCATGGCGTGTGCCTGAACCAAAGGTTGGTCGACAACTCACACATTGTGTGCATCTTCTCTTTGGACGACTTTTTCGTTGAAGCCATTTACTCCAAAAACAACAACCGCGTAAATTCTATCGCACCTGTTGACTTGAGAAATTGGGAGGCCTATGTGGACCTTACTATCCACAAGATGCTTAATCCCAGCTAGAGAGATTCGTCTCAGCTACAATTTTAGCCAGATGGACTAAACTGTTTGGCCCTTTCAATTCCATTTTTCCCAACTTGATGGACTCCTGTGAGAGTAGCATGTCTTTTCTCACAATTTGGAAATGCTTGTCAAATGTGATCTGATGGATCTCTGAAATGCCACTAGCCATAAGATCAGGCTCTATCATATAGGACAAATCCTTTGATTCTAAGCCAGTTTCCGTCATGAGCCAACACTCATGGCCTCTTTTTATCCCAATCACCTCTTTTCCCCTTACTTCATAAATCGTGATGAGCCTTTGCTCAGACCTGATCTCATCGGTTAAGGCCGCAATGGACACCATGCCAATTACACAGCTAATGGCGATTTTGAGCCAAGTAAGATGGTATCTCACGCAATAACCGATAAAGGCCATAATCGCGCCATAAAGGAGGAGTATCTGGAGAACCTTTAGATCTCCAATTTCAATCTGCGATCCTGCAAGGTTACCTACCCAACTAACTAAGGTGCTCAAGAGGTCTACACTCCAGCTAAGGATCTGTCCAATAAGGTTTTGGATTAATGGAATCCAGCAAACTGTGAAGTAGATTAGGCCGAGAGAGAGTACCACGCCTGTGAGGGGGATTACAATTAGGTTGCTGATTAGAAAGTAGGAGGGAAACATGTGGAAGTAGTACAAACTCAAGGGGAACGTTGCAATTTGAGCAGCGATCGAGACGCTGCTAATCTGCCATGCCTTGTCGATCAACCAGTTTTTAGAGTTGATCCAACCGTAAATTCTGGGCTGGAGAAATACGATCCCTACTACGGCTAGATAAGAAAGCTGAAACCCCACTTCGTAAATAATCCGAGGATTGACGATCACCAAGGCAATGCCGGAGAAAGCTAACGTGTTGTAGATGTTGGTTCTTCTGGTAGAAGCTTGAGCAATTGCTATAGCGGTGAACATGGTTGTAGCTCTGAGAACCGAAGGTGAGAATCCGGTTATTCCGGCATAAAGCCAAAGCAGTAGAATCAAGATGGAAGCTTTGACCCAAGGTCCGTTTTTCACCCGTTCGAAAAAGAACAGAATTTTCGAGAGAATCAGAAATATTAGTCCAACGTGAAGGCCACTCACTGCAAGTACGTGCATGGCTCCTGCAGCTGCAAAACTCTTTCCTAGATCTGGATCTAATGTTTGTTTTTGTCCTAAAAGAAGAGCGCTGATAACAGATATCCGGTCCTTCTCGAGAGGCAGTTTATTCAATTCGGCTTGAAGAAAATCTCGGCTTGAGGTAAAGACAGCAGTCCAATCAGTCGATGCCGAAGCGAATGCATATTGTTTTTGATCATTGATGTACACTTGATGGGATATGCCGCGATTAGTCATGAATGAGCGATAATCAAACTCATGTGGATTGATCGGGCCTGATATGGGCTGGAGTCGAGTATTGATCCAAATTTTATCACCAAAAGCTAATTCTGCAAAGCTTTCAGGCGGTCCGTACACGATCAAGCCTCCTGAAAGACTGGTGAGCTTTGTATCCTTCAGTTGCGCTATTGCAGATGCTTCAAACCTCGTGGATTTAGCTTTAGATATCGGTGTAGATTCTACGCGGATCAATACTTTCCCCTCACATGGTTCCGCTTTTGATAAATGGTTTTGGGGATAAGAACTATGAATAACTCCAAGTAGCATTCCAACAAGAAGCGTGATGATTTGAATGACCAGTCCAACTCTTGTTCGGTGTTTGAATTCCTGAGTCCAAGGCTTGAATTGAATTGCGGCTAAACTCATCAAGCAGATAATAGCGGTCGCGAAGGCAAGCCGGGAATTTGGAGATACAATTGAGGAAAGGAGTATTCCGGCAGTTAGGGGTATAAAAATCCTGACCAACGGAGCGATGCTCCATAGATTAAGGCAACGTTCTTTCATGTGTGGTAGCTTTAGCTCACACGAAATCCTGATCGTCTAATTGGTTGAAATTCTTGAGCCCTCTCAGAAGAAAGGAGTGTACAATACTTCGCTTATAATACCCTTTGAGATTCGGCGAATTCAGTTGGGAAGTTTCAGTTTTTCGCTTTCTGAGCACAGAAGCGAGGGAAAGATAGAAAGAAATATGCGCACGCAGAACTGCATAGATTGATCTGAATTTTCCTTCTGACAGAAATCGTGCTGCAGCGATTCCATCGATTATCAATCGGGCCAAGACACGAGTGAAAGTTGATGAACCACGATGGTTCTTGGTCAGCATCATCAGGTTGTTACGGAAATTCAGGAAAGTTTTAAAGGGGCTTTGTGATGATAAGGTGCCTCCTCCAACGTGGTAGACAGTGCTTTCACTGCAGTACCCAATTTTATGACCGCGGTTCTTTAAACGCCAGCACAAGTCGATTTCCTCCATGTGAGCGAAGAAGTCGGCGTCCAAGCCACCCACGTCTTGATAGGCTTTAGCTTTCACGAAGAATGCCGCCCCTGTGGCCCAGAAGACCTCTGAATTCTCGTCGTATTGGCCGTTGTCGGCTTCATATTTCCAGAGTATTCTACCTCGGCAAAAAGGAAAAGCATGCTTGTCGATGAATCCTCCGGTAGCTCCGGCATGCTCAAACTTCGTTTTATCAGAATAGCTCAAGATTTTTGGTTGGCAAACTGTCAGGTCTGCCTCCTCCATATATGCGAGGATAGGGGAGATCCAATTGGCTGTGACTTCAACATCGGAGTTGAGGAGAACATAGTATTCTGCTTCAATGTGCGTCAAGCCTTCGTTATATCCGCCAGCAAATCCGCAATTATCATCATTAACAACAACTGATACATTGGAAAAATTCTCCTTGATCCAGCCAACAGAATCATCTGTGCTGGCATTGTCGATCACATATACTGATGCCTGGTCAGCACTGTGTTTGACGACCCCTGGGAGGAATTTTTCAAGAAAGGAAAGGCCATTCCAATTAAGAATGACAACAGCAACTTTGTCCAAGTGTAACTTGTTTTATCTGGGGCTGTAAAATAAAGTTTCTAATTCCTGGAAATCAAATGAGATGTTATCATGTTGATTTAGGGACTCCTCTTGCATAAATTGAGGACTGGCTTGACCCATTCGTCCGCGCATGATCAACTTCCATTCGTGGTTTTGCATTTCGCCTTGAACATCGGAATGAAGGAGCTCAAAATCTTCTAGTACTTCAGTGTGATCGTAGAATAGGAATCGACGGTCGTGTTGATTACCCAGATCGTAGTAATGCCATATTTCATACGGCCATACGTCTTCGTTGTGATGACGCATAACGCGTGTGTTAGGCGGGCCGTACTGAAGGTATATTCGACCTCTATCGGTTTGGTAGCCTTTTTTCAAGCGGGCACCAAAAGTGTTTTCGACTTTTCGCACTTCAATCATATAGGCTTCCCATGCAGCTTGTGGATTCTCAGAATCTCTACGAGCCCAGAAGTGATACATGTATTGTTGGAGAAGAATCAAATCTGCCGTGGGTAATTGATGCTGAATCGTAGAGCGTTCTAAGTTAGAAGCGATAGGGTAGAGCGACTGCAAATGCTCGAGTAGTTCGGCTTGATTCATGTAATTCTTTACAAATGCTCTACTCACGTCTATTCTCGCCAATTCATTCTCAGAAGGGTCTTCAACGTATTTGTTTCTGAAGAATTCTAAGGACTTAGTGCTGAGTAGCGTGTTATCTCGATCTCTAACCTCCACAACTACGAAATATTCATCCGTACGAAGAGAAGAGATGTCCAACGTTTGAAGGATTGGGATTACTTGAGAAGCACTCTCGCGTTTGACTTTTTGCAAGGCGCCGGCAATTTCTCCTGACTTGGTCTTGATGATGGTCTTAAGGGCAAATTTTTCGCCTTCTCCGAAAAGCTTATCAGTATTATAGACCTCAGCATAGATGATAAGAGCATCGAAATTTGACGGGAAATAGTTGTTTACGTATGGGAGGACATCAAAGCCTGAGCGAGTGAGATCGGTTTTCACCTCGGCTTTGGCAAAAGCTTTTACAAATGTAATATCTGATATGTGCAGGCTTGTTCCGGGATCCTCAACTTGAAACTCTTGGTTGAAATACTGAACGGTGCCGTCGGTTTGATTTAAATCCTCTAGTTCTATTTCAAAGGTGTAAGAATCGGGTGGGAGCGAAAAGCGCTGAACATCCATGAAATCGACCATCGTTGATTTCGTTACTTCCGGCCCGTCAATGTCCACTTTTCGAAAATCGACAATCTCTTCTCCTTTCTTTATAATGATCGTTGCTCGCACTTTTGCGCTAATTGTCGACTCGTTAATTGACGCATAAGCGACCGATTGAGCCGTGAAATTGAGGTGAGTTTCGACATAGGGGCCATCATTTGGGTCGGTAAACATCTTGAAATCAAACCAGGCCTCAAGATCTTGGGACCAACACAAATGCGCTAGACATATTGTTAACAGTAGGAAAATGGTACGTTTCATGCACTTTTTAATTGGAGCAAGTAAAGTTACTACAACCGCATCAAGCGTGTCTCGCAAAATTCTCAGAATCTTTTTCCTTCTGTCGATTGTCTAAGTCAAGATAGAGTGTAATTTTGCACTCGCCTTGGAAACGAGGTGATGCAATTCGATTTGCAGCCGGAGAAATGGCAGAGTGGTCGAATGCACTGGTCTTGAAAACCAGCGTACCGCAAGGTACCGGGGGTTCGAATCCCTCTTTCTCCGCAACAATTGAAATAGCCTTTCCGCCTTTGGTGGAAAGGCTGTTTCTTTCTAGGGAGCTTATTACTCAAGCGAAACGGATGTCTTGAAATAAAAAAAACACCTCTCAGCAGTCGTCTCAAACTCTACAAAAAACAAAACCAGGCCCGCTAGAACCTGGTTTCACTCGTGAGCTAATAGTGAGCATAAAACTCCCTCCGAGTTTTATTTCACCCGCTAATTTAATTAAATTTTTGTTTAAGCAAATGGCACAAGTAAATCTTAAGTTTTCATGGTTACAACTGAAGCTTTATGCCGCCCATTAACCATCTTCCAGGTAAAGTAGCTCCAAGAATATCCGAGTAATTCAAGTCAGAAACGTTGTAGCACTTCACGAAAAGCGACCCGGAATCCCTCCAAAACATATACGAAGCGCTGGCATCCAAAACGAAATAACTATCAGCTAATTCACGATTGATTTGCTCTGCTTCTGCAGCTTGTCTGCTCTTGTAAAGAGCAGCAAGCGAAACATTCACCTTATTCCAGTTAAAGCCTATGTTAGCCTTTATCAAGTTCTTCGCGCTGTTGGCAATGTATTTAGAGATTTCGTTAGACGGACGGTCAAAAGCCAACATCAAATAACTCACTTCCGTATTGAGCATTATGTCCTTACCTAAAGTAAAAGACCTCCAGATAGACAGGTCTACACCATAGGTTGTCAGTTCTGCAATATTTTGAGCATAGAAGTACTCCGCAGAATCTAGAATATTCGTGGCCCCTGTGATTTGTGCACTAGGAGTGAGCGTAAAATCGATTAGGTCCGTCGATTGTCTAGAAAATCCAGTAAATCGAATCACTCCTTGGTCAATCCAATACTCCCCGCCTAGTTCTATGTTCATCGATTTCTCGTCGGCTAGATTAGGGTTGCCCAAATTTCTTCCAGCGCTTAATACGTCGAGATTTGTGCTCACGTATCGTTCCGTCACGTCCGCAGAACGAGAAGCTTGACCTGCAGCAAAACGCAAGGTTAAGTTTTCGGCTGCAACCCAAGAAGTGCTGAGTTGTGGTGTAACTGAAGTGCCTGATTCGTTGTCGTCTACACGAACTCCAACTGACAGATTCACATTTTGACCAAAAGTTCTGTGTGCCAATGCGTATCCAGCTGTGTTGCTGTATTCATGATCGCCACGATCACTGCTGATCACGCTTTGGTTTAGGTAATGTCCGCCAATAGTTAATTGAAATTGATCTGAAAAAATGGCACGGTGAAACAAGTTGACTTCACTGTGTGATGTCGTGTGTTCGTTGGCAGCAAATAGCGGATTAAATAAGAAGTAATCCGTGCTCTTTTGATAAGCGCCAGATAGTGTCGTTTTGTGCTTTTCATTTTCCGTGAATACGATTCGCCCGCGATTGAATTGTCGGGTAACCTTCTCTTCACTTAGGTCATAGGTGCTTTGAGTATAAAAGTATCGCGCACCAAAATCACGAGTGTCGAACGCTGACCCTATGGCGATACTCACTTTCGATCCAAACTGGTTAGAAGCCGAGAGTGAATAACGCGTGTTTTCGAAACCATATGGGATCGAATCGCCTTCGGCTAAATGGCCATCGGCACTGCAGTGATCAACACCAAAAGATACATGGATGTCGTCTGTATTGAATTGTCCTCCAAAATTATTGTTCCAAAGCCCAAAATCGCCAGCGGAAGTCTCAGCCGAAGCATGATGTTCCGTTTGTGAGCCGTCAAATGCATGTGAGACAATGTTGATCACGCCTCCTACAGCTTCACTACCATAGATGCCTGAAGAGGCTCCTTTGATGATTTCTATTCTAGCTACTTCTGAAAGAGCGATGGGGATATAGCTGTTAAAATGACCTGTTAACGGATCATTTACACGATTTCCGTCTAGCAAGATGAGTACCTGATTAAAAGTAGATCCCCAAATGCTTATATCGGCTTGATTGCCGAACATTCCCCGGTTTTGAGTTTCAACGCCAGCAGTCAAACGAAGAACCTCGTCTAATGTGTTTACGGGCCACTGAGACCAATCTTCCGCGGTAATGATCTTGATGTCTCGACCGAGATTTTTGACTTTCACGTCTATACGCGAGACTGCAATTTGAGCCTCATCTAGGCCGTATGTTAAAGTAGAGTCTTGAGCATTACTTTGAGTTGTCATAGCTCCAAGTGCTGCTGTTAATATGAATAGTTGCTTCTTCATGATAATTGGATTCTGAATTTTCAACCGGCAAATGTGATGTTCAATGTGGCTTGAAAAGTCACGGAAAACTGAATATACTGACCTCAGGATGTAACTTGTTGAAGCAGAGGGATAAGCGGAGGAAATTTAAATTTAATTGGACTTCAATTGCTCCATAATTGCGGCCAATATATCGTGTGGGAGAATCCGAGTCTCTTAAGCAAGATTGTTCAATGCGAAATTTTAGCCCTAAAAATGTAACATTTGAAGCTAAACTTGATATAAAGAGGTTGAATCCACATGTTATGAAAAGGATCTATTTCGTTATCTCTTTGTCTCTAGTTTGTTCAAGTGTTTTTGCACAATTGGTTAAGGCCAAGCCTCATACGCTTGAATTGGCCAGTGGAGTGAGTATGGACGGAGAGTTGATTGTATATGCTCAGCCCATCACTAGCCCACCAGTTTTTCAAATTGATCAAGAATCAGTCTCAGTTTCGGACGTTCGATTTTTTAGAAATAGTCACGGATATTTTGCAAATCTCGAGTATGCCGATCAGGCAAAAAGTGGATTTGCGATGCGCATTAAAAAGGGTAACGTAGACCTTTTCGAAAGGGTCGATATTGATCTCTATGGCAAGTCTGAATTGGCAGTAACGTCAGATCGGAAAGCGGCTGCCTTAAAGAAAATGGCTCAGGGCATGGAGTTTCAGTATTTCAGTGTTGATGGCAAGAAGGTGAAAAGAGCAAATTATTCGAACTTGAGAATGGACCTTCAGTCCAATCCCGAGAGTGTGGAATTTCTAAAAGGCTTGCGTCGATATCAATGGCTTCAGCGTGGTTTGATTGCAGCTGGATCGAGCTTGCTAATCGGTAGCTATACGGCACAGGGTTCAAATCCCAAGTTTACGCCCGCCATGGCCTTAGGAATCGTTTTAGGCGGTTCGAGCTTTTTCTGCAAAGCTCCGAAAGACGATTATCAGTGGATGGCTGTAGAAGCATACAACCGCAATTAAAAGGTCTTCCAAATTCAAGTAGTAGAAACTCCTACAGCTCATTTCTGTGGGCAATGGATTTGCCACGAAGACATTTTAAGTTGGAGAAAATCGAACACATTCGACTTCACCATCTTGGAATAAGGTTTGAAATCTTAGGGAAGGGGGGATGCGTGTTGCTATTTTGAATTGAATTTGGCTATCGCCTCACGCGTGAAGGTAGAAAGCACAAGCTCTCCGCTCATTGCTGCTCTTTTTTCAAGAAGGTCATCCCAGTTTTCTGTGCCAGCCCAAAACACCTGTTTGAGCTTGGTCATAGCTTCGGGATTGCTTTTAGAAAGGGTCGTGGCTAATGTGTCAATTGCCTCATCCATTTCTTGAGCGCTTTCATGAACAGAAGCATAAAGCCCCTTGTTCATAGCCCATTCTGCTGAATACCAAGTAGTTGCGTCAATTGCTAGTTGACTCATGGCAGAAGTGCCAATCTTTCTTTCAACCGCCGGACCAACTACGAAAGGACCAATTCCAACCGCCAATTCGCTCAGCTTTACAGCGGAAAATTTGGTAGCAATGCAATAATCAACTGCACTAGCCAATCCGACTCCACCACCAACGGCTTTTCCTTGGACTCGTCCAATAATCAGCTTCGGACATTTTCTGGCTGCATTGATTACGTTGGCAAATCCGGAAAAGAAGGCCTTGCCTTCATTCAGATCTTGAATGGAAATTAGCTCGTTAAAACTTGCTCCTGCGCAGAAAGCACGGTCACCCGCCGAACGAAGGATGATGACTTTACAATCCTCATTTTGTCCAGCGTTGATTATCGTTGTAGCCAGTTTGGCCAGAATTTTTCCCGGAAGGGAATTGCTGAGTGGGTGCTGAAATTGAATCGTAGCAATGTCATTAGCATACGTGATCGTTACATCCCCTTGGTCAACAGCTGAGCTGCTCATGCGAATAAGATTTATCGGTTTTCTACCTGAATGTAATTACGTTCCTTAGCTCCAGTATAGACTTGGCGTGGTCGGCCAATAGGTTCACCATTTTCAATCATCTCTTTCCACTGCGCAATCCAACCAGGAAGACGCCCGATAGCAAACATCACTGTGAACATTCCGGTAGGTATTCCTAATGAACGGTAGATAATTCCTGAATAGAAATCAACATTTGGATAGAGTCCTCTTTCGATGAAGTATTCATCCTTAAGAGCGACTTCTTCGAGTTCCTTTGCAAGGTCTAGAACCTGATCAGTTACTCCTAACTTCTGAAGAACGTCATCAGCTGCCTTCTTGATGATTTTCGCACGTGGATCAAAGTTCTTGTATACACGGTGTCCAAAGCCCATCAGACGGAAGCTATCGCTCTTGTCTTTAGCTTTATCAACCCACTTCTGCATGTCGCCACCATCGTTTTTAATCGTTTCAAGCATTTCGATAACGGCTTGATTGGCTCCGCCATGAAGTGGTCCCCAAAGGGCAGCAATACCAGCTGAAATCGAAGAGTATAGATTCGCTTGAGATGATCCGACAATTCTCACTGTACTCGCAGAACAATTCTGCTCATGGTCAGCGTGAAGGATCAAAAGCTTGTTAAGCGCGTCGCTGATCACCGGATCCACTTGATAGTCCTCAGAAGGAAGCTTGAACATCATATTGAGGAAGTTCTCTGTGTAGCTGAGTCCATTGTTTGGGTAAACAGTGGGATGGCCTGTAGAGAACTTAAACGCTTGCGCCGCTAGAGTAGGGAGCTTGGCGATCAATCGGTGCATCGTTAGCTCGATATCTTCAATCGGACGATTTGGATTCTGTGATTCTGGATAGAATGTAGATAACGAGGCGATCATTGAAGAAAGAATACCCATTGGGTGAGCACCACTTGGGTACGCTTCAAAAAAGCGCTTCATGTCCTCATGAACCATTGTGTGGTTCGAAATGCTTCCTTGGAAATACTCCAATTGCCCCTCATTCGGAAGCTCACCATAAATCAATAGGTAAGCTACCTCTACGAATGATGCTTTTTCAGCAAGCTGCTCAATTGGATATCCTCGGTAACGTAGAATTCCTTTTTCCCCATCTAAAAACGTAATCGCACTTTTAGTTGCACCCGTATTCTTATAACCTACATCCAGAGTGATATAACCCGTCTGGGCTCTCAACTTCGAAATGTCGATGGCCTTTTCTCCTTCACTTCCCGTTATGACTGGGAACTCATACTCTTGTCCATCTAGGTTTATTCGGGCTGTTTCGCTCATTGAAATAATACGTTTGGGGGGTTGAAAAAAGCGAGCGCAATATAGCAAAAAGAGCAGCACGAATTATGCACCATAAAAGCACAAAAAAAGCCGCCTTTTTTCATCAAGTGATGAATAAAGCGGCTCAATGTTATCAGAGACGTATTTTACCAGGTGGGAACAAAACTGTTTTGATAGTCCTGAAATCCTTCCTGAGTATTGATGGTCTTGTGAGTGTTGTTGTAGAAGAACTTAAGAAAAAGCTCTAGCTGAGGAGGAGTGCGGTATCCGCTAATTGGAGCGATTACATTTTGATCCTCATCCAAGAATACAATAGTAGGGTAGGCACTTACGCCTAACGCTCTAGAAAGCTGATGAACACCATTTCGACGACCGACTTTAGCTGGGTCGAATGTTGGGTTTTCGTACTTAGTTCCTTTGAATGTCACAGGGTCTGGTGACTCAGCATCAAATTTCACTGCATAGTAGTTCTTGTTTAAGTACTGAGCTACGTCGGCATTGTGAAATGTGTTCTTGTCCATCATTTTACAAGGTCCACACCACTGGGTGTAGACATCGATCATGATCTTCTTAGGATTTTTTACTTGAGCCTCCAACGCCTCTTCCATGGTCATCCAATTCACGGAGGCCGTTTGGCTCATCATCAGCATGGGTGATGCGATGAACAATAGAACAAAAGTGTAGATTAAAGTCTTCTTCATGTTTTCCAGGTTACTTTGTAATACTTTTTAATTCAGAATAGGTTGCGCCTACCCTTTGCAAAAAGCTTTCCAAAGTTGCAAAAATCAATAACGGCGGGACATCAAAGTGATGTCCCACCGTGTTAAATGTTGTTACGTTACTCCGTGCATTAACTTGTTGAGAGGTTTTCTCAATAGGGCGATAAGAACTGCAAATCCTACGAGGACCCAACCTATAGTCGAGAATACTCCAACATAAGTTTCAAGTCCTTCCATTGGAGTGGCTGCTTCTCCACCGTCATGACCTCCAGTAAGGGTGGCAATAGCACCACCAAGGTAGTTGGCCATCGCGAAACTTAAGAACCATCCCCCCATTGCTGTTCCAGCAATATCCTTAGGAGAAAGTTTGGTTACCATGGATAGACCAATAGGCGATAAGAATAGCTCACCAGTAGTATGAAGCATGTAAAGGAATACAAGTGTCAATAAAGGCACTTGAGCAGCTTCATTGGCCATTGGTAGAACAATCAGAGTAACGAGAAAACCGAGCCCCAATTGAAGGATGCCAAGAGCAAATTTCATCGGTATACTTGGGTTCTTTCCGATTTTAGAAAGCTTGATCCACATCGCTGAGAATAAAGAGCCAAACAAAATGATGAACGCAGGATTGAAGAACTGCGTCGCAGCCGCAGGCATTTCAAAGAGTCCGAAGAAACTTCGATCAACGTTTCTATCTGCAAATAGTGTCAGAGATGTTCCAGCTTGCTCAAAACATGCCCAAAAGACAGTGTTAATCAGCATGAAAATGACTAGCGCAATCATTCGATCACGCCACTTACTTCCTTCTTTCGCTCCTGCGGCAATAAGTGAGTACGCCACATAGACGAAGAGCGCAATTAGAAGAACAGTCAATAATGGAACTGTGACGCCACCTACGTCGAATACATTGTGCTTAATCAGGATGTAGCAAAGCGGGATCAATAGAAAAGACCCAATGCTGATGACCCATCGGGCCTCGATGGATCCGAACATTTTTTTCAAACCAGCCTCGCGAACATTCAAGCCTGGAGCAGCGGCATAGTTTTTTCGTCCTACCCAGAAAATGACCAAACCTGCCAGCATACCGAAGCCAGCTAGGGCAAAACCATTGTGCCATCCATAAACTTCACCCACGACTGCAACAACCGAGGTTGCGAGAGCAGCACCGATGTTGATTCCGATGTAAAAGATGGTAAAACCTGAGTCCCGACGTGGATCACCGTCTTTATAGAGTTTTCCAACTATTGTTGAAATATTAGCCTTGAAGTAGCCATTTCCAATGATGATAGCACCCATTCCAATAAGGACGAAATGTTCACGAATAGCCTCGTCTAAACCGAAAAGATCAGTTCCTCCTAAGATGATAAATTCGCCAATAGCCATTAATATTGCACCGAGTAAAATAGCCCATCTATATCCAAGATACCTGTCGGCCATTCTTCCGCCTAGTACAGGGGCTGCATACACGAGTGCGGTATACGCACCATATATTAATGCCGCCTCAGAATCGCCTTTCATTAGGGATTTTGTGAGGAATAGGATCAAGATTACGCGCATTCCGTAATAACAGAAGCGTTCCCACATCTCCGAGAAGAAGAGGGTGTATAATCCTTTAGGATGCCCCTTTTCCGGGGTGATTACTTCAGACATAGGTTTTTATTATTTGGTTTGGAATTTTTCGAATTGGTAAATCTAGCAAAATCATAACACCGCCAAGTGCTCTATAAATCAGCGCTTTAGAGATTTTTGAGTAAGAAATTGGTCATTTTATTGAACAAGTGGAGCCTTGTGGTTCCGCCATAAATACCATGATTCTTGTTTGGGTAAATGAAGAGGTCAAACTCCTTATTTGCTTTTACGAGCGCGTCAATCATCTCCATCGTGTTTTGATAATGAACGTTGTCATCAGCCGAACCATGTACGAGTAGGTAAGAACCTTTCATCTTATCCACATGGTTGATAGGGGAGTTATCGTCATACCCGTCAGCGTTTTCTTGTGGCTTGCGCATGAATCGTTCTGTGTAAATCGAATCGTAATATCTCCAGTTTGTGACAGGCGCAACAGCGATTCCAGCTTTGTATTGATCTGCGCCTTTTGTCATAGCTAATGAAGTCATGTAGCCGCCATAACTCCAGCCCTGCATGCCGATGCGGCCAGGATCAACGAATGACATGCTCTGCATATGCTTCG
>Ga0206679_10000651_pt1 | contig 29036 bp, 13 predicted proteins | sample M110012015metaG_FD_155464 | JGI IMG/M metagenome (GOLD analysis project Ga0206679, IMG submission 155464) | Ammonia-oxidizing marine archaeal communities from Monterey Bay, California, United States - M1 100m 12015 | ecosystem: Environmental > Aquatic > Marine > Intertidal zone | place: USA... | reverse complement strand
ATATATCCATCACATTCAGTTGCAAGTGCTTGAAATTCCTTGACATTAGCGTCTTGCCAACTTCCTTCAGCCCCAACTAATGGTAGTGGCTTTTCAACGAGGTCCCAAATGTGAACTTCTGCTCCTTGTTTCTTACATTCATCAAGTGCGGCAGAGAGTAGTAATCCATTTTTCGAAGTTAGTCCATATGAACCAGAAAGTCCAAGAATCTTGACAGGTGTTGCGCTCATGGTATTGCCACTAGCCTTTAGTGTATCAATATGCACATCAATTCATCTAGAAATTGTCTCTTTGCATTCCGGTAATTGAGGGCCTTTATCAAGGACGCCTTATCAATTGCTAAAAAAATACTACGCCGCAGTACAGCGTTTTTACGCGGATAGATGCTCGTGCCGGGATTCGAACCCGGGTCGGCGGGATGAAAACCCACTATGATGGACCTAGCTACACCACACGAGCGACAGCCTGCCCACAAACAACCCGTTGATAACACTTCACCCTCGCTTCTTGGCTATTGATAGAGTTGAGTGCGCCTCAGTATCTCACTCAGGGATAGGACTTTCTTCTTCCAATCCATTCCACCATGCCCATGCAAACCAAGTTACTATTGCCATGACTATGATAACGAGTGCCAATAATATCTCATTATCAAGGAACCAAAACATTGCCTTGAGTGCTTGTTGCCCATACAACCCAATCAGTAGAGCCTCTACTCCAAACCTAAGTCCACGTCCAGCAAGTCCTGCGATGACAAATGGAGTCCGATCCATTTTAGTCATACCTGCAATCCATCCAAATACTTTGTATGGAATTGGTGAAAAAGCAGCAATAAAGATTCCAAGTGTGCCATATTTTTCACTCAATGCCATTAGTTTGGTTGTATGTTCTGGTTTTGCAAAACGCTGCATCAAAGGATTGCCCCATCTACCTCCAATCCAATATCCAACGATTGAACCGAGAACTGAGGAAATTGTAACAACTAACCATAGCCAAATGACCATAGGGGTATTCCCCATTGCATCAACTAGCATCGGTAAATAGAGAAGATCTGGAGGTAGAGGTTGAATTATTGCTTCACTAAATGAGACAGCAGCCAAACTCGCTGGACCAAAAATTCCGAAGGCGTCTATGACCCACTCCTTCCATCCCATATCGTGTGCTTTACATTCCTAATCATCAATGTGTGGGTTGGCGGTGCTTTGATGGGGGGTGTTCGTACACGCTTAGATTAATGCGAGTTCTCGATACAGCGGCTTTGCTATATTGGCCAATGGATAAATTGGCCGGTGGTATTTGTGCTGAATCGCAAAAAGAAGAACTTGAGAAGGTTTCAGCACAACGGTCAATGCTAATTGGTGCAGCCGATATTGACTGGAGAGACATCCCATCCGCATGGTTACAAGATGCGAAAGAGGTTGCAGCAAAAAGCGGAGACCTGCCGCGATTATCAGATGTTGATTTGGACTTGCTAGCACTGACTATCGGTCTAAGTGCTACATTGTACACAGATGATTACCGTCTTCAAAATGCAGTAAATAATGCCGGCGGTAGTGTTGAAAACGTTGGACAAAGCGGCGCAAAAAAAGTGTGGCGTTGGCATTTGCGCTGTGAAGGATGCCGCGCAACAACCGATGTACCAGCAAATGTTGACCGTTCAAAAAAAGGCCCAGTTGCTGAATGTGATATATGTGGCTCACCAATGCACATCAAGCGTAAGTCTTGACAATTTAGTGAATTATTCTTCTGAGTCAAGAGCTTCTAATGCAGAAACTTTCTTCTCAAGGTCTGCACTTGTCATTCCAGCAGGGTTTATTCCTACTGCCTTTGCTCTTTCAGCCAACACCTGTTCAGGAGTTCGTCCACCTGCTTCTAAATCAATAAGGGTATCTCTGGCATTATTTGTTTGAGCCAAACCCTTCTGGAATTCACCCTTACTTTGACCAAGTGCCTTGGCCATCTTAGGAAGGCGTTCTGCGCCAAATAAGACGAAAAATAATCCTAATAGAATAATCAATTCAGTAGTACCTGGAGTAAATGCCATTTTGCTTCCTCATTCTATGGTAGTGGCCCTTCTTTGTTGAAGTCTTCGCTATTATTTCCTATTAACCACCGGAAACAGGAGGTAGTAGTGCTATTTCATCACCAGCCATTGGAATAGATTCAAATTTACAAACTTCACCATTCAGTGCAACGGTTAAGCCCATATCTATCCAATTAGCAACAGAAAGTTGTTGGACATAATATTGAATCGTTTTTCCTTCAACATAAGCAATCTGAAGATTACGGGTAGACAATTCTTCAGCCAATGGGCCAAAGGCGATTATGCGCAATACTTCTGGCCCCATATATCGTGGCTCTAAGCGGTAGTTTATCAACGCGTTCTGTTGTGCAATAATCATGCGAACTGTGATGGAAGCCAGAGCATTGTGGAAGGTATACCAAACAGGGGACAATCTTGTACAAGCAGTTAGGGGAGTTGACCTTAAGTTAAAGCAAGGTGAGATGGTTGCAATCATGGGTCGTTCCGGGTGTGGAAAAACAACCCTTCTCAATGTGTTATCGGGGATTGACGAGCCCAGTTCTGGTGAAGTATTGGTCGGAGAAAAACAATTATTCGGGATTTCTGATGATGAAAGAACAGAGATGAGAGCACAAAATTTTGGTTTCGTATTCCAAAGTTTCAATCTATTGCCAGTCTTATCTGCTGTGGAAAATGTTGAACTTCCATTGCTGTTGATTGGAAAGTCAAGTACTGAAGCAAGAGATGGAGCGATCAAAGCATTAACCTCTGTTGGTTTAGAAGACCGCGCTAATCACAGGCCTACAGAATTATCAGGAGGTCAACAACAAAGAGTAGCAATCGCAAGAGCAATTGTCCATTCGCCATCGGTGATCCTTTGCGATGAACCGACAGGTAATCTTGATAGTGCAACTTCTTCTGAGGTAATGCAATTGTTGCGACAAATAAATATTGAGAACAATTCAATGCTATTATTGGTGACACACGATGACAAAATTGCTAAGCAATGCGATAGAATTCTCAAAATGGACGATGGAATAATCATCGCCGATACTTCTGAGGAGGAATGATTCTGCTTTTCCAAATGCTCATCATCAGTATCGTAATACTGGTGCCGAGCATGATTTCAGTCTATGGGCTAGGTCGAAGAAAACAAATAGGTTGGGCGAAAATATGCTTGCTTATATTTGGTCCAATAGTAGATGCAATGCTTGCATTTTTGCTGTTGAATTGGTTGCAATTATCAACCATCAATCAATGGGTTGGAACATTGAGTATTGCTCTCTTGAGCCATGTCTTAATTCAACCAATGTTAGTGCCACAACGGTTAGTAGTTTGGAGGCTTGCAAGCCAAAATGTATTGAGAAGAAAAAGACAAGCCGCTTTGCTGCTGGCTGGTTTGGTAATTGCAAGCGCAATTATCACTTCATCTCTCGTCGTAGGTGATTCCTTAGATGAAACCGTCAGATGGGAAGTTGAAGTTGCCTATGATGAAACAGATGTAATGATATCTGGATTAAACCCATATACTGGGGCAAAGGTGGAGTTTTCGCAACAATTAGCAGAAGAGATATGGCAAGAAATAAGCACGACAGAGTCCCTAAAGGATGATGTCATCGGCCGACAATACGGCTATTCCACATCGGTAAGTGTCAGTTCGCAAAATGGTAATGGTAATGCAAATATTGCATGGTTTGCAAGAAATGCTACGGTAGATTCTCAATTGATTTGGTCGGATATTGGTGATAATGGGTTACGCTTTTCAGATTTGTATGAGCAAAACTTCAATTTTGATACAACTCAGAATTCGAGCCAAGAATCAATTGCAAATATTGCAGTTGACACAGTCTTCGCTGAAGACTTGGATGTATCGGTGGGAGATATTGTAGAGGTTGATTGGTTTGTTAACGAAGATGACGGAAGGATACGCAAAGACGGCTCATTTAGAATCATCGAGATTGTGAAAAACGTAGGCCAAGGTGCAAGAGGAGGTACGAGAACTGCCACCATGTTCACTGATTTAGCAACTTCACAACAACTCCATTCTCTTGATGATGAAATAAATAATGTGGCATTTTCATTAGATGATTCCTTGACCTCTCGTGAACAAATAGATCCAATATTAGAACAAGTTGAAGAAATTATCAATAGGCATATCAAGGCAGCAGATGTAGGATTAGATTTAACAGTTGAAGAAACGTCAGGGGCACTTACAATTTCATCCACTGCAGGTTTAGGACGCGTGGCCGGTGAGGACGTTTCTGCTCTGCGAGAAAATCTCTCAACATTAGCACCAAACAGTGTGATGATGGAGGTTTTACAGGTGCCACTCATCGATGTTCAATATGATGATGAACAATTGATTACACTCAGCGATTCAGCGATTACCAACCTCTTCAAAGGAGATAGAGGATTATGGCACGTAAGTGATAATGGAGTCGGTTTCCAAATAGGAGGTGCGGGCGATTCTTGGATATGGCGTGCACCTGATGAGGGTCTGTTAGGTGATTTTGCTTTATCTCCAGATGGGGTACAAGGATTAATTTCCCATGAATTAGATTTGTTTTTGGCTTCGGAAGAAGATTTAGATTTAGATTATATTGAATCATATACAAGTGCAAAAAATATTCTATCAATCTCAGCATCAATTCAGGAGAACAGTTCCGATGAATACCAGTGGCTAGTAATCAGTGAAGGTAATGATTCAATTGCACTTCAATCATTTGATAGTGGATTACAATCGCTTGCTCCGGCAATAGATATTATCGCAACATCTGGAAGAATTCTTTCAAGCGATCTTGTTGTTGATAATCAGGGGATACATGTGTTGGTTTCCGGATTATTAAGCGATGAATATTATTGGGCTGATAATCACTTCACCAATGGCACATTTGCTGGTACTTTTTCACAACAACAATCATCCACCTTCCCTTCTCAAAATATCTCACAACTAGAGGGTGCAATTCATCCATCTTGCGATGGGATTACTTCTATTGATTATGGCAACAATAAGTATTGGTGTTCATTTGAAAACGGATTGATTCGGTATGATGAGAATCAAATGATTGAATCAATCCGCTTACCATTACTTTCCGATTCGCCAGGCATTGGAGCAATGCCGCAGATGTTTTTGGCATTTGGTGGAGAGAACTCAACACTTTCTGTGGATGATGGCAGCGTGCTACTATCAACTCGAATGAATGGACTTGAGTCACTTGACAATGAAAGCCAATTTTGGGTAAAAGGTGTACTGCCCTATGCATTTGGTAACAGTTCAGCAACTCGTTTACTATATGCTGGAGAGTATAGTTCGGTGCAAGGGTTTGATACTTTGGAACAATTGGATTCTATTGTTTTAGGATTGGTATCCTTAGATGATGCAGAGGAATTGGCGTTAGCAGATGATGATGAGCGCTCAATATTACTGCTATCAGGGGGTACATTAAGTCCCAACTCAACAACAAATCAACAGGTGGTCACAGCAATTCAGCAATGGTTTGATGAAAGGTCAACAATGGAAGATAACAATCTCGTATTATCTCCTGTTAAATTACAATCCGCCGAAGCAGCAGCTGAGTCAAGTGGTGTAATGGCAGCAATGTTCCTTGTTTTCGGCTCATTTACCATAGCGGCAGGAATCTTGCTTGTTTTAACGATAATAATGATGCTATCAGAATCACGTCGTGAAGAATTAGGGACAATTAGAGCATTAGGTCTTAGAAAGGCAGATGCAAGAGCGTTAGCGGTACAAGAAGGTGTACTTGTGGCCAGTATTGCTGGATTACTTGGCTCAATGCTAGGACTATTATTAGCATGGCTGATAAGTGTTGGATTTTCAAACATTTTCTCTTCTGTTGGAGCGGGACTATTCCGTTTTAGCTGGAGTCTTGATTCGGTTATTTCGGGGTGGTCATGGGGCTTCCTTATTGCTATCACAACACTTTGGACAACTGCCATATGGTCTTCAAATCTAAACATCGTTCAGGCACTTAGGGGTACCGCGAAAATCGATAATGAAGGAGTGCCGTGGACTTTGTTGCTTACTCAAATAATAATGGCAGGGGGAATTGCAATTTGTAGCATCGGTCTTTTGATATTCGGTCTTGATAATGGCATGTCATACCTATTATGGGTTGGAGCAGGTATTTGTCTAATTATTGCAATAACCCCCGTATTCACTTGGCAATTAGCAATAAAATTGAAGAATAAATCAACATTCTTTTCAAACTTAGCAAGGCAGAGAAGAAGAAATACACTGGGGTTCACCGGAGTTTTACTGCTGGTTTGGACTTTGATAGTGGCGCCAATTGACCCCATTAGAGCGATGACTACACCGAATGAATTTGCATTCATCACATTGGGATTAGTTGAAGTATTTGCAGGAGTGTTGGTTCTAACCAGTTTAGCGCCTCTTGCAGTACAACGAATTGGCAAGGCAAAAATACTGACAAAGCGCCTTGGTCCAGTAATTCCAGTTGCACTTGCACATCCATTAGCTACGCCAATGCGCACTGCAGTAGTAATGGCAATGTTTTCAATAACGGTCTTTTCAGTAATTGTATTAGGTGGATATGCAGAACAATTTGAGAATTATTCAGGGGATTTTGTCTATGAAGCAGAAGGTGAATTTGAGATATTGCTGATGGCTCCCTCATCAAGACCCCTGCAATTGGGAGAAAATCACTCACAATGGAACCTAAACGCCACCGATCCATCAATGATTGATGCTACAGGGAGCGTATACCGCTCGACAGTATTTTTGAAGGATTCAGAAGGAGAATCCATGCCATATTTATTGCGTGGTTTTGATGAAGGATTTTCTCAACATGGAGGTCTTCCACTTCACATTTGGGATGAAAGTTTAGGGCTAACCGAAAAAGAGGCATGGAATTCAATTGGAAATCGTAACGACATCGTCTTCGTTGATGCTTCCTTTGGACTTGAATCTGCAACAGAGGAAACAGCCATTGTTCCGCTGAGTTTTTCAATTGGAGATTCAATTTTACTAATTGAAAGTTCCAACCCCGCAAATACCAGAATTGTACAGGTTGGCGGATTCTTGGAACAGTCCTCATATCTGTTTTCTGCAGGAATTTGGATGAATGATGAAATCGTTGAGCAACAATTTGCTGGAAAGTTGGAACGATTGTATGTGAGTGTTCCAGACGATGCGCAACCGAGTGAAAATTTTGATACATCAGATCTAAAATCATTTTCAGTAACAGGAAAGCCAAGTGATTCGAGATTTGCAGCAGCTGAGGTGGCAGAACATCTTGAACAAGATTTGGCAGGCGAAGGAGTGACCGTTCTGGTATTGTCGGATGAAGTATTATTGATACAATCTCTTGTTTTAGCAATTTTAGCCATTTTCGAGGGATATTTGGCCCTGGGCTTGGTAGTTGGCATCGGTGGAATAGGTGTTGTGACTGTACGTTCGGTCTCAGAACGAAAACGAACGATTGGAGTTCTTAGGGCCTTAGGCTATCGTTCACGTATGGTCACAATTTCTTTCTTAATCGAAGTATCATGGGTTTCAGTTCTTGGAATGCTGAATGGAGTCATTGTCGCAATAGGCTTCCATCGAGCCTTGTATACCGCGTTTTGGCAATCACAAGGGGCAGAATTTACTCTTCCCTGGAATTCAATTATAGCGGTCTTCTTCGGAGGCTGGTTATTGGTACTACTTGCAACAGCAGTTCCTGTTAGTAGGGCTGCGAATATCTCCCCTTCGGCGGCACTTAGAGATCATTAGATATTGATTTATTATTGAGAATTGAAATATTATTGGATTCAATGATTCTAGCGATTTCCATTCTATTATTTAGATAAAATAATTTTTTGCGGCATATGGCCCTCAGAATTATACAAATAACCTGCTCCAATAAAGGCAAAAATCGCTGCACTAAGTGGCATTATATGAAGGAAAATGATAGTGTATTAGTGCATATCACCCAATGCTCCATCTTGCTATAGTATAAATACGAAGCATGAAGTGGTGAGATTCACCGAACCATCGGAGGAATGAATATGCGTAAAATGACCCCTATGATTCTCGTCGCTTTGATGCTAGCAAGTATTTTTGCTAGCATTGACTTCGTCGAGCTTGAAGAAACTGTGGTAATTGAGGAAGCAGGTGCCCGAACAGGCGCTGATGCAGAAGCAATTGCCATTACATCACCGAAAGAAACAAGTTGTAATATGAACGGCTGTCGAAATGAACTAAAGGTTGGCGAAACAACAAATTTTGCTGCTTTTATCAAGAATAGCGGCGATACTGCAATTGAGGAAATGGGTTACAAAGTAACTGTCTACCTCAATGATGGTGCTGGCAATGCCGGAATGGTCGCTAAAGATTCACAAGGTAACGACCTTAGTTGGGAAAATGGCAATGTAGTGTGTGATGACATTCTTGCCTGTCCATACGCAAACCTCTCTGCAGGTACAATCCTTAGTGGAGGAAAAACAACTCTTCAATATGGAGGCGCTGATATTGAATGGATACCAGCCGCTGGAAGCTATATCATTGAAGTCATAGTAAATGCAGTTGATGATGTAGACCCTGGTAATGATGTTCAACAAATTACTGTTTCAGTTGTCGACTGGGTGGACATTTCAGTTGACCTTGCATGGGATAACAATAATGGCCAAGATGTAATTACTGGTTCAGGCCAAAAAGATTTCACATTAACCGTTGTATCCAATGGTTCTGCAACAGGTGGATTTAATCCAAGAAATGTATCAATTCTTCTAAAGGTTGGTGGAGATCTTACTTCTGCTCAAGATGCAAATGGTGACATTTATGGAACAACAGTTCTAACCGCTGGAACTGCTGGTCAAATGGTTGAAACCTTCCGTCATGGAGAGGATCCAAACAATGTGACAAATGACACACGTACTGTTCTATTGTATCAACAAGAATGGACATACCAAGGAAGTGTTGTGCCAGATACTTCTGGTGAGGATGCAGCATACTCAATCGAAGCATCCTTGATGAACTATGTTGATTATGACTCATTTGAATCATGTTGGGAAACATTTACTGAAGGTGAAAACGAGTCACAAACAACAACAACATATTTCCATATGTGTGAAGAAGAACAGCTTTCCGATGATTATCCAACTTCAAACGCTGATGCAATTACTGGTGCTCTAAACAACTACCATGATATCCGTATTACTACTCTTACAGTATACCAAGGGTACAATTCTGATGGATCAGGAGAGCCAACATTCTCACTCAGCGATGGACAAATCGGTGACTTAAATGTTGGAAAATCACGTGTACATGTTCAAGTAGAACACCGCGGAAGCGACATGTCATCATTATATGATTGGAATGTAACATTCACCACCACCAAAGACGGTGAACCAGTCTCTCAAACAAGTACAGTTGGAGAATGTATGGATGGAGTTCCTCCTGCATACGAGCATGCACAATTAGGAGAGGACCAAACAGTACTACCTCCTGCAATGCCTCCTTCTTTGACTGGATTTGCTTGCGATATTGTAGACTTACAAGAAGGAACATATACCTTTGAAGCATCACTATCAATGGATGGAAAGAACACAGACCAACGTCCTTCAAACAATTACAAGAGTATGACTTTGGATGTAGTAAATAATCTACCAATGATCACATCGTTTGATTTGACTAATATTGGCGACCTAGTCGTAGGTCAAGAAGACTTCATTCAAATGTCAGTAGAAGCATTCGATGTAGACGATGCATCAGGTGAATCTTTGGAATATTCTTGGGCATACCAAGGCGGAGCACTCCCAGGATGTGGAGGAATAGCAGGAGCTGGTGTTATTTGCCAATTCCCAGTTATCAACGATTATGTGATGACATTCGCAGTCACTGTAACTGTGACAGACTCTGAAGATGCATCAGTGAGTGAAGAAATGATTCTTGAAATATGGAACAATGGTGTAGGTTCTGCAACTACCGACGCTGGTATTGAAGTCCAATATGCAATAGAGTATTGGGCTAAGACCGACTTTGGTATTACAGCCGTCGATGGAGACTTAACAGCGTTTGAAGATCAAGAACTACCTGGATACACAGGTACCTACGACGCAATCGGTGTAGTCGCATACGCACCAGATTTGGGCTTGACTGCAAATGACGTTCTAACACAATCAATGACAGTAGTCTTTGACAAGAGTCTAGGTGCAACATCACTTTGGTATGTGACAGATTCTGGTTTGTGGCAATCATTGTCAACAACAGTTGAAGATGTTGACGGAACAACTTCCAAGTTTGAAGTGAGTATTGCAGCAAATAGTGCAGTATTACCAGCAGGTAGTCTAGTATTAATTGGTGCGGCTCTTGAAGAAGCAGCAATACCAGTTGCAAGTATTTCAGCCTTTGATGCATCAGCAGGCAAGGGTGGAGCATTGGTAATGAACTGGAATGTTTCTACTGTGTTGCTATCATCTGATTCTGAAGTTGTAACTATCTCTTGCGATACCACTCTTGATGACTGTGATGAAGAAGACTTCCCGTTTACCACAAACGCAGTGCCAGGTGCAAAAACATACACTTACTCCGGTGCTAATACAAATCACGGAGTTACATACGATGTTTCAGTAGCAATTTGTAATACTCAAGGATGTAGTAGTCCTATAGGAACTGGTACTATTGTTGCTGACAAAGGTGTTGATGGTGGAGTATCTGCTATGAACATGGCAGTACAAGCAGTTGGTGAAGAATGGACAGTCTCTTGGGCTGCAACTGGTGAAACATTCGATGTAGATCACTGGAATGTATGTTACCAAAAGCAACAATCATTCGATGCAGCAAACATGCCTTCACAGTGTGTTTCTACAACTGGTGCAAGCGATACTACAATCAACATCGCAATGCCAACAGCTGAAGGAACATGGGATTACCACTTCACAGCAGTGCCTGTGGATGGACTTGGTAACTCGGCAGCAGCAGCAAGCATGAACAGTATTGAATATCATAGAGATGTTGTAATCATCGATGATAACGACGGTGGTTCAATAGGTACTGGAAGCGGTTCTGATGGTGTCCCAGGCTGGACATGGGGGCTAATCGGTGGCCTGCTACTTGTAGCAGTAATCGTAAGCGCTGGTATTCTTCGCCGTGGCGATGATGATGGCGAAGGCAAAGATTGGGATTACTGATCTTTAGACCTAGTCTAACCAAATCAATTCAGACATTCGCCTGCGGGCAATGTATTACCGCCAAGAGAGTCGCTGAGGCGGCTCTCTTGGCCCCCTTTTTATTTTCTATCTCCTGTTGAAAGTGGAGGTCGTATTAGGCAATTAAGATAGATGGTTTAGTTAATTAGTGACGTGATTAATCTGTTCAAATCCAATCCAATCATAGTTCGAACATTCAAATAAATGAATTATTATATTTTTTTTAAAATTGTAATATTCTGAAATCGTTCCGGCGCGCAATTATTTGAACTTTTCAAAAAATCTCAAAATCACAAAGATTAGATCAATTTTCATTTCATTTTTCCGGAAAATGTATCTATTTTAATTGTAGTATATAATAAAAATAACATTTACAAAAGGAATGCACCACTGAAAGGTACAAATCGGGGCGCAGTATATTGGTTCTTATCGGTGTAAATAGTGAAGTATTCAAAGAACATGTACCCCAACCCTCATAAGTGTTTCAAAGCCTGCCATGCTTTGCATACAGTCCGTATGAGGTGAATGACCTATGTTGGGAACAAAGAAAACAACACAAAAGTCCGTCCTCGGTGGAATCGGCATGGCACTGTTATTGTGTCTGCTCATGGCGTTAATGCCAATGAGTGGATTCGTAACAAACAACGTTGGCGAAATTGATTTCGTTGACGCTACTGAAGAGTCAGATGACTTCTTCAAGTTGCCAGATACCATTGAAGAAACAGACTATGAATATGACCAAGCCCTTGAACTCAAGGGAATGAGAGACCAAATGACCAAAGCTTACATCACAGAAGATGGCCAGATTGCTCAGTTAGTTGCTAACGAGCCAATCAACTACCTTCTAGAAGATGGAGTATGGGATGAAATTGACTTGAACGTCGTTGCAACAGCAAACGGCTGGGAAGTCACCAAGAACACCTTCACAGCAGAATTTGCTGCAGAAGTTGCTGGTGGAGTCCGAGTTCAAACTAGTCAATTCGTCGATCCTATCATCACAGGTATCAACCCAACAGTTGTTACCATCGATGAATCAGGTGAGGCGCCAATGCCATTAATGGTTGAACCTTCTAACGAGGGTCCAACTGTAGGTGGAAATATTATCCGATACCCAGTAGCACAAGGTTTTGACTTGGATTACACAGTCGAGTCAACACAATTGAAGCAGAACCTCGTAATCCGCGAGCGCCCTGTTCTTCAGCCTAATGCAGCCTGGTTAGGAATTTCAGAAGCAGTACAACTGCCTGCTGGATATTCCCTTTACATTGGAGAAACTCTCGTTGACGAGGCAATCACACAAACACAAGAAGCACTTCAAGTGCGCAACACAGAAACCGGAGAACTACTAGTTGAGTTCCCAGTTCCTATGGTAGTTGAAGAAAACGCAGAGGCACCATATGTAGCTACATACTTTGTACAAGCATATGGTTCATTGATCGTTTTGACTACTGCTGTTGATACAGATTGGCTACTTTCAGAAGACAGAGTCTTCCCATTGGCTATTGACCCTACAATTAAGGTCACATCTAGTGCTGGTGGATATTGTTACGTATACTACGCATACTGTTACAGTTCTTCTTACCGTTACCTATACAGATACTACAGCACAATGTACTATCTGCCTTGGAACAAGTATCAATTCACTAGCAACCACGCATTACCGACTGGTGCTACTGTGGATTCAATCAAGTGGAAGCAATATGTATCTTATGCATATGGTAGCAGTTCCTCCTCATCCCTTACAGCTACTTTAATGGAGCAATGTGGAACCGATCCTAAGTGGAATCACGCAGTATCTACTGCTTCATGTTCCGGTGCCTTTACTACCACTCTGGCATCAAATATGGGTGGAACTAATGCAAGAAAGATGCAATCATCAATTTGGAACTCCCCAGCTGTAGATACTTACAGTCAAGGAACCGGATGGAAGACTGCAGATATTTGTACATCCGCTTCTACTTGTTCTTCTTCTACAGCAGCAGGATATGTAACATCCGCTCAAACTAATAGTGGAGTAATTGGAATGGGAGCAAGAATGATGTCAAACGTTTACGCATATACTTATGCGTATACAGGTGGCTCATCTAACTCCTATCTAGAAATCGTATATTCTGGTGGAACTGATGCAGATCCACCAACTGCAGACTTCGCACCATATTCAGGAATTACTTCTTATCACGAAGGGCCAAGAACTTTCTTCACAACCCTTTCAGATATGGCTGGTGTTGATACAACATCATCGAATGGACCTACACTACATTATTCTTTGAATAATGCAACATGGTCAAGCGTTTCCGCAACATCTATTGGTTCTTGTTCTTCAACTTCTTCAAGTTGCAGATTCAAGGCTACAACACCTTCAGTAGATGCAGGAGATTACCTTGAATACTACTGGAAGTTCCAAGATCTTAACCAAGGAAGTAACGGTGCTAACGTTGGATATGAGCCTGCAACAACTGGTTCACAAACAACTCCTACACCTTACTACTTTGCAGTAGAAGATGTTGCTGATGCAGGAACTGACAAGAAGATGACAGTTCTAACAACTGATGTCAGTGGCGGAGGATATAACTATCCAAATGTCCTTGATCGTCAAATGTCCTACTACGACGGAAGTGACGAATACGTATTCGAATTTGACACATCAAGTTGTGGTACAGGTTCACAATCATGTTTCTATACAACTTCCTACTATTTCTATGCTAACTGGCTTACACAGTGGACAACTGCTCCATCAACTGGTTACAATGGAATGGGTGGAACACGTTCAGGACTTGACCAACTTCACAAGGATGACAACGGATACCTCACAATTGCAGCAAAGAATGGACCACAATACAGTTTGATTATGCTGTATGACAGTTCTTCCAATTCTTGGGCAATGGTAGGTCTTGGCGACAAGGCTACATCAAGCACTTCTCTAACAATCGACAAGCCTTTGTCTGGTGGAGATGCAGCAACCTATTCATCTGGATATGGATACAATAAGGCCTACAAAATCGCGATCCCAGGCGGTTTCACTGGTTCTTTTGGTAAGTTCAATTTCAATGCAACAGGAAGCACAACATCTGCTAACATGCTTTGTGTAACAGACAACGGTGCATATTACTTCTACAGAACTTATTCTGGAACAGGTCGATGTAATTCCGCATACTATTACTTCGGAGCATACCAAAGTATTACTAGTTACAAATGGTCTGGATTCGCTATGTCCGTAGGATACTATGGACAACAAGCAACTACAGGTTCTGTAACATACAAGGTTGGACTGGTTGCACCTCAACCAGATACCTACTCTCCTACTTTGGATCACACACCATTATCTGATTCACACAGTAAGGACAGAACTATTTCAGTAACAATTACTGATGCAGGAGATCCACCATCTGGATTGAATGTCAGTACAACTACTGGAGTAGGTCCTACACTATACTACCGTGAAGTTGGAGCATCAACTTGGACATCTGTTGGATTAACACAACAATCTGGCAAAACAAGAGCACAATGTGCTGATTCAGGTTGTACATGGAATGCTGATATGAGCGGTCTTGAGCGTGGAGATTCATATGAATATTATATCACTGCACAAGATACAAGCACAGCATCTGCAGGAATCAACACTGTGACTTCATCTACGAATACATTCGAAGTTGGAGACCCTAACAAGATGATGATTATTGAATGGAGAGACATGGGCTATACTAACTCATACCTATGTACTTACCAAGTAGTAATGTATGACGTTACCAATGAAGTTGAATTCAAATATGATACAAATTGTGGATTCTACTACGATTATATGATGACCGGATATCAAGATAGTACACGTACAAAGGGAGAAACTTTGCGATCGGGCACTGGAAGTTATACTGCAGGAGCTAACATCTTCTCTAACAACTACCGTATTTCCACGTCATCTACATCAAATGGTCACGAGACCTTTGATCTTGGAATTAAGAACCTAATCAATGCACAAGCAGCATTGACAGGTGCTTCAAATGGTAACCCGTCTGCATATTATTGTGCATATTACTTCAACAACTACAAGGCTAAGTGTGCAGCAAACATTGACATCCCTGAAGGATTCGCATTCGAATACTTTGGTACAGAATTCAATGGTTCAGACAGTAATGATAGAATCCATATCAGCCGTCATGGAATTATGCAGTTGATTAATTCTGGTAGTACAAGTACTTACAGAAGTATGGGTTCATATTACTCAGTACCTCCTGAAATGCCAAGTAACAATTACTATGTTAAGACAAATACTCTTGCACCAAACTATGGTGGATATGGTTCTTATTACTGCTACAAGACAACTTCTGTTGACTGTGGTGTATATTACCGTACAATGCCATTTGAAGGAAAGGGTACCGATGTTGAGTCCGACATTACTGTTGACACAACATGGGATCTTTCTGACAGCCCAATTAGAATTAGTCCATCGAATGACTACTTGTCAATCTCGGCTAATTTGAACATTGAGCCTGGAGTAGTAATCCAAGTCGCATCCGGAAAGGGTATTTCCTTTGACGGTGCTTGTGATTCACTAACTGCTAATGGAAATGTAACAGACCACATTAAGATTGAAGGTCAGGCCGGAGCAACATGGGCTGGAATAGCGTTCACAAATTCCTGTTCATCAGGAACTGACGACCGCCACCAGTTCTCATATGTTGATTTCGTTAACACCTCAGATGCCGCAATTGCAGCAGGAAGCCGTCACGGCACTGTTTCAACACCGTCATCCAATGCAAATGTCGGAAACTTCACAATGAGTCAGGTAACCTTCAAGAATGTCGCTACTGCTTTCGAGCATGGTAGTGGACAAGGTACCGTAGTAACAATTGATGGTTTCAGCGTTGAAGGAAGTACTGCTAACGCAGCATGTTTCAACTTCGCAGAAGACACTGTTGCAACTTTGACTGAAGGTACAATGAAGGATTGTAACACCGCAGGAAATTCCTGGGGTGGAGCGATTGTTGTCGCAGATGGTTCATCAGCAGGTTCAACTGCTGGTTCACTATTCTTAGAGAACACAACAATTACCAATTCATATGTCAATCTAATTGATGTTGATTTGGCAATGGTTACTGTATCTAACGTTACTGCAACCACCGCAAGTGGACAAACAGGAAAGGCAATTGCTTCAGATGCTGGAGCAGGTTCAGAAGTTGTTCTATACAACTTTGATGCTGATGCTTACAATTCCGCATCCATCAACGCAATCAGCGTAATTAGCATGATTGATGTTGACTTAGGTAGTGCAAACCTCGCAATTACTCCAGGTGGAGTGTCAAGTACTGCTGCTGGACCTTCCGGTGCAAATGCAATCATTGACACACTTACAACTGGTGACATGCAGATTAATCGTATGCACCCTAGTGTCTTTACAGATGTTAATGCTGGAGATATCAGTATCAGTGGAAACGCAATTACAACAGATACTCTTGACTTAGCTAACTTTGCAGTTGGAGCATTCCAATTGTCTGGCTGTGGATGGAATGTAAATGCGGATGCGCTTAATGCAGATCTTGTATACAGTTCATGTTCTAGCAGTGCTGCACCTAACACAGTTGTAGTATCTGATGGTACAATCACTCACACAAATTCAGTTACATCTGCTCTATATGCACGTAACACAGAGATGACTGTTGGTGAAACTACAATTACAAGTACAACTGCAGGAACTGGGTCAATTTACCTTGCTAAGGCAAGCTCAAACGCTCAGATCTCATTGATTGACGTAACACAAGATGGAAACGATTGTGCAGATAATACTGGTGATACAGGAAGTTGTGACTGGGATGCTTCATCTTCAGCAACAATTTGGTTCGGTGGCACTGCGCAAGCAGCTACATACCGAATGGCACTGGTCAATTCAGTCCAAACACAAGTTTGGAAGTCTGGACACACTGTTTCAGCATCTGTTGTGGACAGTAGCGGAAGCGAACTCTTTGAAGTTGGCTCCCATCTAACTGATATGAATGGACAAGCGGACATTTGGGTTGTCACAGGTGACTCTAATGGAAACACCTATTCAGACCACAACATTCGTGCTTTCGGCCCAGCAGGTCAGAATGAAACATTGTCTACCGATTCTTGGTATCCATCTTCTGGAAACTTCAATATCGGTAGTAATATTGATTTGTTGCTTGAACCAGCACCAGTTGATTTCGATCAAGCTGGAATGGACTGTACTTGGATGGCCCAAAATGCTACTCTTAGTGTAATGGAATCTCCAGTGGGTTCAGGTGTCTATTCATTCGATAGTACACCAATGACCATTTCTGCTGACCTAACACTTGATGGATGTACCATCGAACTACTAGGTTCAGTAATGAAGGTTAAGAGTTCAGCAACAAATTCACCAGTTCTTACTTTGAGCAATGGTGGTAAATTAGTTGTAACAACTTCAGTTGATACTGGAGCAGTTGGTTCACTAAAGGCAATGACCTCAACCTATGGCCTACATCTTGACATTCAAGATGGCGGTACATTAGAGATTGATGGCGGTGAAGTTCGTGATGTTGCACAAGATGCAACAACCAACTCTGCAATACTAGTTGGCGATGGTGCAACACTTACCATGATGAATAACGGTCTAATCTATGGTGCATCAGCATCATCTGATGAGATGGCTACAGTCAAGGTAGATGGTGGTACAATTTCAGTTGATGATTCTTCAATCATCAATACTGGTAACACTGGTACAGCACTTTGGGTTGAACAATCTGGTGGAAACATTAACAACATTATTGTTAAGAACGCAGCAGTAGGTATTCAAGCCTACAATGGTGCACCTCAAGTTGATGGATTTACTTCAACTGATAACACAATTGGTATAGATGTCTACGGTGGAATGTCACTTCCAACAATCTATCGCTCTACTCTATTGAGTGGCAAGGCGACAGGTTGGGAAACATACGGAATTGACTTGTCTACATACCTAGGAACAGGTGACTACTTGCAAGTCGGTGCAAACAGTATCTATGGTGGCGGTAACGCTCACCCTATGTACAACTATGCAACGAGCAAGTATTACATGATGACTGACCGATACAACATCGAGTTGGAAGATGACGCAGGTAACTCCTGGAACATTACTGATGATTCAGATCTTGGATACTACCCATACAGTGCTGCAGACCCAGCATCTGGTGTTGGCTACGCTGCTGACTACGATGGCGGAACAGGTGGAGCACCGTCTTACAACTGTAACTATTATGGTTATTCATACGGTCCTAACAGCCCTAATTCAGCTACCCAAGATGGATATATGTACTATCTCTGGTATTATTGGCCAGGCGGCCCTCAATCTAACCCGGGCTACCCTGGTTACTACAGTTCTCCTCCACAATTTGGATTTGACTGGGAAAACATCGACGGAGTTACTCCAACAGGTAACGCAGGATATTATCCATACCACTACTGGGGATACTACTACACTTCCTACCATGGTGGTCAAGGAGTATACAAGCCACCGGAAGGATACAATGGTTTGTGGGGTAACTACAACGTCTGTCTTGACTACGCATACTCATATTACATGAGTGCTGGACAAGGTGCACGTTTGACATTCCCTACAGTGGATATCTCAGCAAGTAACATTACCAAGGTCACACTTTGGATGGATGTTCTGCACAACCGTGCTGACAACTACCAAGACCGATTGGACTTTGTTGCACGCAGTGGTAACGACCCAGCTGATCTAGGAAACTATGTCCGTGAATCCGGTACAGCTCTATTCAAGGATGGACAAATTACTGGTGCAGACACAGGTGTTGAAATCGGTGGCGCATTTGCCGCTGGTAACTTCCAAAATGTAGAGGTCACAAGCCCTACAAACTCTGGAATGGAAATAGTTGGACAGACTGCAGCAGCAGTAGATGGATTCAATGTTTCAGGAGGTACATACGGTGTACTTGCGGGAACATCTGCATCTGGTTCTATTGATTTGTTGAATTTGGACCTTAACGGACAAACATCCGCTGGTATATACTATGTCAAGGATATTACTGGTGATTTGTCTGGAACAGTTACTAACTCTGCTGGTGCGGCATTCAAGTATGGTGCATTATCTGCTAGAGATGTAGCCTTTGATAGTGTAACAATAGCAAATAACGCTGTAGGTATTGAAACCGCTGGTACAGGAACTATCACAATGAGCGATGTCACACTTGGTAATACCAAGGATGTCGTGATTACTGGTTCCGCTGCAGTTGACTTTATCGAAGGAACTGTGGATACCAATTCAGTTGAAGTAACTGGAAGTGGATTATTTACTAGACTAAGAGAATTGGCCGTATCACTATCTGCAGACTCAAATGCAGTTTCAGGTGCTACAGTTACTCTCTTAGATGCCTCTGGTGCTGCTGCTGGAACAGGTGTTACTGATGCAAATGGTGATGTTACTGGACTAACATTTACAACAGCAACAGTAGATTCTGCTGGTGTAACAATCCCAAGCTTGACAGGATTCGAAGTGTCTACTGTCGCTAAGATTGCATATTACTACACATCTGGTTCAAACAACTTGATGGATTTCCGTTATGCATTCCATGCTGCAACATTAACTGATGCAAGTGGAAACAGTGAGTCTGTTGATTTGGTTGATAAAATAACTCACCGTGTTTGTTATGGATTCACATCCACATCATACGAGATGGTAGCCGCTTGTAGTGGATCTTTATCCACTGCAGGTTCCCGTAACGTAGACACCGATGGCGATGGAGTTAATGATGGTAAGGAATATGGTTACTACGGTGGAATTGCTAAGGATATGTCTAGTAAGACTGTAATGATCGATGTGCCTTACATGTATCTGAATGGAGGAAACGATTACAATTTCAATGGTTCAACTATTATTGCAACTGGTGGTTACACATACTACGATACACAACGCTGGTATCCTAAGTCACCTTATGGTTCATCTTTCCATATGCATGACGGTAGTTTGTTCTCTATGATGACAAACTCTGACACTGGAAGCCCAATGGGTGTTGAACTTGGATAATACTACTATACAATGAACTTCAATATTGATAATTCAACACTTAGTGGTATTGCAACAATAACAGCATCGAATGGTTACAAGAATGCCTGGTATAGCTATAATTGGGAAATTGAACAAATATCAATTACCAATAGCGACATCACTCACTTCCGTGGATATACTGAACTGAACAATGCAATTCAATGGACAGATATGTGTATTTCACTTGGTGGTGGAGATGGCGGAGTAATTAGTGGAAACACATTCACTAATTGCGGTGTTGGTGTACAATTACAGAGATCTCCATACTACAGTTATCACACTGTGGATTACATTGGAACTGACAACCTAACTATTAGTGGAAACACTTTCAATGATGGTGGAGAAATCGCTGACGTTTGGATTTACCGTAACGCTCATGCTGATGATACTGTTGTTTCTGGCAACACTTTCAACAGTGATGGTGGAATGGGAACTGCAATCGCACAATACGCTGGTAAGAACTTAAGAACTGAGATTTCTGGAAACACCATTAACGGTGCAGAAGAAGGAATCACAGTCACTAGTGGTGTTGATTTCGTGATTGATAACAATACGATTAATGGTGTCGGAGAATCTGCACATGCAGGAATCGTAGTCACTGGCGGTCAAGGTGATGTTACTAACAATACACTGATTGATTCAGATGGTGGAATAGTGTTGGATTCAATGAGCCAACCTCCTGCTCCGTCTAACTCATTATGTACTATCCGTTCATATGATTACAGTTATTCCAAGACTTGTACCTTTACACTTGGCTCTGGAAAGACTCTAACAATTGATCTAGAAACAGATAGTTGGGGTGGAGAGATTGGAATCGAGATTACCTTGCCTGATGGAACAAAGGATACCTGGCCAGCTGGTTCATTCTCATCCAACACTGGATACACGCCTCTAAAGACCTACACTGATGCTGGTAGTTATACAATCAAGGTAACTGACACATACGGTGATGGTGGTGCAAACATCTACGCACTTGAGGCAGCTGGTGGCGGTGGATACTCCGGACCTGATATTTCAGGAAACACAATCGGACTAAGTGCTGGTCGTGTATCTCCTAATGCTGTTGGTATTTCAGCAATTGATTGTGCATCTGTTACAATTAACTCTGCTGGAAACTCTATCACATTATCAGATAATGCAATGGTAATTGAGAACTGTGATCTCTCTGATGATGGCTCAATCCTATCTGGTGACTCTGCAACTTCAACAATCGGAATTAATTCTGCTGATGGAGTCAACACAGTTACCTTGGATGGAACCTCTGTATCTGGATACGACACTGGTGTTGATATGCCATCTGGTACTCTCAACCTAATGGGCGATGCATCACTTGCTGGTGACTCCTATGGTGTCTATGCAGCTGATACAACTGTTATTGCAGTTAATGCAGCAGTTGATGGTGGTGCTACTGGAACTGGTCTATATGTCGAAGATTCACCTGAAGTTTGGGTTTACCCACTAGACGCTTCCGGTGACATTGGTGTGCATGTAGTCAACTCTCCATTCCGTTGGGATGGTGGAATGGCTGATGCTACAACAGCATTGAAGGTCGATGATTCAGTAGGAACTGTTGAGAACATGACTTGGACTTCATCAACACAAATTGATGCAGGTGCAAACGCATACATTACCTCTATTGGTAATTCTCTTGACGCATCTAAGTTAATCGTTGATACAACCGCAACAATTGATGAAGCAAACCTCTTCACTATGGACAGCACTCACTTGACTGCTACTCCTACAAATGAAGTTGCTCTTCTCATCAAGTCAACTGACGGAACACGTGCTTCCTATGTGTCCACAAGTTTCCAACCAGAAAACATGGTTGTTGACGGTGATAACAGTGACTGGAACGGTGGAAACGCTCTAAACCCATCTGGATATGCAATGCCAGGTGTAATGAGCGGTGACGGTACCAATGACATGTCTATGACATATATTGAAGGAGATAACTTGTACTTCGGATTGACCGGTGAAGATCTAACTAACTCAGACCTACTGATTTACATCAGTACTGATGGAAGTGGTTCAACAACTGGATACAATGGAATGGGCGGTGCTCACACACTACCTGTGCCTGCAAACTATGTTCTATGGGCAGACAGTGATTCATCATACGACCTGTACTCATATGGTTTCCTTGGATGGGGACCAACATCATTGAGTCAAGACGCTATTTCGGTAGACTTATCTGGCAGCTTTGCTGAGATTTCAATACCGTTCAGCCGTATGGGTGGAACACCAAGTCAAGTTGACGTTGTTGCAATAGTACAAGGTGAGAGCACTGCTGATGTCAGCACTGTTCACCCAACTCAGACAATTGACAGCCAAAACACTCTGCAAACTTTCAGTGAATACATCACTGTTGAGTTGACGCACAATGATTTGCTAACTGGTTCAATTGCTGATGAAGTACTAGTATACCGCACATACAAGGGATCTAGCACACCAAGTGTTGCAAAGGACTACGATGTAATGATCAAGACCTCTGCAGACTGTGCATATGACTGGGCTGTTACTGAGGACCTTTCAATGGCAACCAATGCTAACCTCAATCTAGATATGGAGCGTGCTTGTCCTGTTATTGGAACTTCTCTCGCTGACATAACTGTCAACGAAGACTCGGGAGATTATACTTTCAGCCTAACTAACATGGCTGATGACGTACAAGATGATGAACTAACAATGTCCTGGACATCTGCTGAAAGTAACCTTGTTGCTCACGACAATGTACTAGTTGATTGGAACCAAAATGGTCACGATGTAACTATTACACCTCTTGACAACCAGTTCGGTACTATGACCTACAGCTTCGAAGTGACTGACAGCAACGGATTGACTGATTCTAAGAACATAACATTCGCTGTTGAGAACGTCAATGACGCACCAGTGATTTGTAATGTCGATGAATTAGATTGTATGCCTCTATTCTCTGAGGATGAATTGTACAACAACATCTTACCAGAAGGATTCGGTTCTCATACCAAGTTCTTAGGAGATGTAAGCAATGCTACACGTTCATTCATCCGAGATATGGCTAACGAGCAATCACCTACACGACAAGTCTACACATGGGGCGCATCTGTGCCTTCTACATGTATTGCCTTCTCTGCTGAAGTGAACTCAATCAATGAATTGGTTCTTACTGAGAACACTAACAACGAACTTGGAGGCACCTGTACGGTTACTCTAACTCTATCTGATGATGGAGCAGAGAACCAAGCTGCTACTGACTTCGATGTTGAATTCTCAGTATCACCTGTTAACGACGCTCCAGTTATTCTTGACTGGAATGCATCAATGACTGATGATGAAGGAAGAACTGTTTCAGTGAACCCTGACAATGGATCTGTTAACTCAATCCCTTGGAAGCTTTCAGTCATGGAAGACGATACATCTGCTGAAAACTTGACTTTCAGTCTTGCTGCAATGAAGAACGACGTTGACCACAATGACGCTGATTTGACTTGGCAAATTGAGCCTACAGACCAGTGTGACTATGGTAACTACTTCGACGCAACGATTGTTGGTGATGACTTAGTATTGGAACTAGTTCCTGACGCAACAACCAATGGATTTGATTGGGAGATTGATTACTTGAACGACAACGGTATCCACCAAATCGGGCCAACTGGATCTGACTACTGTCAAATCCGTTTGGTACTTCGTGACACAGCATCTGCACCATCGTATGTTCCTAACTACGATACCGCTTTGATGCCAATTGCAGATTATGCGCAAGGTGTTGCTACACAAGAGATTGGTATCCGTGTTGAAAGAGTACGTGAACTAGTTGCTGACTATGGATTCAGTGGACACACTGGATTCTCCTTCAATGGAGTTACCAACATCATGACTGGAACATACGTACCAACTACCATTGATGTTACTGCTGGTGGAGATGAAGGACCTTACACATACGATCATATGTTGGCGATTACCTTCCACACAGACGGTCACTCAGAAGTTGAGCAAACACGCTACTACGCTGTACCAGCATATGGAACATCAGTTGCGATTACTGAAGATGTGTACATCACAAAGGATACAACAAACGTTTGGGTCGAGATGGATGTCAAGACCTGTTTGTCAAACCCTTGTGACATACTAGCACCTTCTGCTGACCGTTTCCAGACTGACAGCCCTGCTTCCCACCGTTCCAACAACCAAGGAATGCAAGGAGCAGATTGGTCTAAGCCTGGTCAATACGGAAGCAATGCTTCACAGACCTCTGAACGCCGACCTCTACTTGAAGACAGCAATTGGTGTAACAACATGATGTCCAGTCTTGATACTGCTGCAACATGTGCTCACGCTAACCAGCCATCTTCAACCTTTGAGGCATCTGGACAAAACTTGCCAACCGTTGTGGGAACAATCGGTGCAGGTGCAGTTCCTTCCTTCGCTCCTAGCATTATTGCTGTGAGCCTTGCTGGTGTCTTCGTAAGTGCTCTTGCACTTTCCGGACGCCGTGATGAGGATGAGGAAGAAATGGAAGCAACTATCGTAGAAGATGAACTTGCAGTATCCCCTGTTATCGCAACCATTCTAATGGTCGCTATCACAGTGGTTCTATCAGGTGTAATCTACGTGTGGGCTTCTAGTCTAGCTGAAACAGATGTCAAGGGTGTACCAAGAGTCACCTTCGACATTGAGGATATCAATGGTGCAGACGCAGATAATGGACACTGGAGAATTTCAGTCCAACAATCTGAAACAGACTTGGCAACCCAAGCTGTTGAAGTCCGTATTATGTATACTGATGCAAGTGGATCTATTGCTACATACACAGCCAATTTGGCTGATACAAACGATGTTTACGGGTTTAACCCTGCAAACAGTGACGCTTTCGTCACATTCGTTGACCAAGTGAACAAGGAAGGAACAAGATCTGTTTCTACCTTCAACACTGGTGATGAGCTCTATGTACGCACCCACGCACCAGATGGTACACCTTTGGAAGATGTTACAATTACCTTGAAATATGCTCCGGCAAATGCTCAAGGTGCTGTCCTCAAGGAATGGACAGGATTGGCATACGACCTGAAGGCTTGAACTTAGGTAAGTGCAAAAGGACGCATTAGGGTTAGAGGGCTGCGGCCCTCTTCCCTCTTGCATTTCGATAAAGCCGTACTCTGCGGAGACGGATTAAACAATGCGAACGCTGGATGGGGTCTTAGGACCCCTCCAGTTTTTCGCTTCCCCCTTTTTTCAGCATTTGCTGCTATTTGATTATCAAACGTTGCGAAGCCTTTCAAGCAAGAAACATTTAGTTTGTATTGGAGAGGCCAGATGGTAGCAACTAATGACGATTTCAGCGAAGCTTCTTTGCCGGAGTGCGTTGTTTTTGATTGTGATGGTGTCTTAGTTGATGCAATTTCTTCTTGGAGAACTCTTCACGATCATTTTGGAACAGATAATGAGAAAAACTTGCAACTTTTCATCGATGGTGAATTGAGTGATGTTGAATTTATGCGCTCTGATATTCAACTTTGGAAAAACAAACAAAATCCCATTTTCAAGGATGACCTATTTAGGGCATACTCGGGAATTAAATTGATGCCTGGTGCAAGGGATTTAGTTTCTGAGTTAAAACAGCGGGGCGTATATGTCGCGATAGTTTCTGCTGGAGTAGATATATTTGTTTCAACAATAGCATCGATGCTTAAAGTGGATGACTGGATCGCCAATGGCTTTGAATTTGGCAATGATGATTCACTGAGTGATGAAGGAATTTGCCGATTACATGCTGGGGGAAAGGGAGATATAATCAAAAAGTTATGTCAAATCAATGGTATTGATACATCCAAAATAATATCGGTCGGGGATTCAGAAATGGATCTGAGTATGCATATAGAGGGTAGTACTTTTATTGGTTTTAATCCCACAAGAGAGTCTTCACTAATGGCTTTTGAAAAGGCAGGTGTTGAGATAATCACTGAAAAGGATTTGAATTTATTGAGGCCGCTTCTAGGACTTGACTGATAGTAGAACTTCACGCAAACGGAATTGCAGTTGTTGCATGACTTTTCAGATTTACAATAGTTAACATACATGGCTTTGGCTGGAAACCAAGCATTCTCTGGTATGAAGTTTGGTCCTGCCATGTACTTGAGCAAATCAATGTCGTACCCTTGAAATCAACACATGCGTGTCCATGAACGTGACCAGTGACAAAAATATCAGGAACTTCATTGATTACCAAACCATCTTCAGGTTCAGGAGATAACGGAGTTTTACCCCCCCATTGAGGTGCAAGGTGTCTTCTTCGCAACATTTGACGCATAGCTTCAACTGGATCTGAATATGTAACAGTTCGCAAACCAGCAACGAAATCGTCAATCGATTTTCCGTGGTACGATAACACGCGCACACCATTCAAAGAAAAATCACAGGGGTTTCCAACAAATGTGGTTGAATTATAATCTTGCTGAATATCTTTCTCAAATGTTGGTTGTGGTTCTGCCGGACGAACAGCATCATGGTTTCCTGGTAGCATGACGCATTCAACCCATTCAGGTAATAATTCAAGAAGTCTAGCAAATTCTGTGTATTGACCATACAAATCCGGAATTGCCAATTCTTTGTCTTGACCAGGATATATGCCGACTCCATCAACACAGTCGCCAGATAAAATGAGATATTTTATTGTCTTTGCAAGTGGGTCGGTATGAAACCATCTTACCATTTTGTGCCACTGCGCCTCTAAGAATGTCTTTGAACCAACATGGATATCAGAAAGGAACGCTACACTCACTCCATGTTCAGAACTTGATTTTTGATGCTTTGGTTTGAGAGGGAAGAATAAGTCTGAAACATAAAAAATATCTCCAGTTTGACTAAAAGAGCCTGAGACACCCAACACATCATCTGGCATCAATCCAGATTCAAGAATCATTTCTTGAGCCCTATCTCTATCATCACCTTGACGCTTGGTCAGAAGGCACATCATTTCACCAGATTCGTCCTCAATCCCCCACATTAGGTGGCCATTCTTTGTATAGCGTGGCTCATTTACCAAACCGATGGCAACAGCTGTATTTTCATATCCTTGATAGCGAGAATATTCCGAATTTAATCTTGCAATCTCTTGAGGTGGTTTGGGAAGGTTAGAATTTGCAATTATCATTTTTCTAATTTTTTCTAGTCGGTCTGAAAAACAGGAATTAATATCAGACATTTTACCTTCAGTGACCGAATTACCAGTGATGTCATAATGAACTTTTATTTCACTGGTAGCATCACTGGCATTTTCACTGAAATCATTGACACTCCAATCAGGTAGATTATTGCGGAAACGGACATCAAATGGCTCATGCTGAGCAATTGGTGCGATTGTCCTTCCTAATTCATCAGCCGATGTATTAGTGCTGGGTTGCGAAATAATATCGGGTTCAGCGGGTGCCTTGGTTTCTTCAATGGTTGTATCATTAGCATGTGCAGATTTGTTGGCTGCAATCATTTTGTCGAGAACTTCTTGGGTCAACAGGCCCGAATTAAATCCAACTTCTTGGGCATGTGAAAAGACAGCAAATGGATCTGCAAGTTCTTGGACAGCCTGCTTCATTGATTTCAACAGCATTATTTTTCGGCTGGCCAAATGCTGCCAGATATCTGCTACATCACCACCCATAGTGACGAAGGTGACGGCGGACGCACATAAGCAGTGCGACAAAGAATTTACAATCAACTAGGAAAATAGTTCAATCTTTTTCTTTATCCCAATTGACTTCATGACCCATAATTTCTTTTGAAAGTGTTGATTTGTCACCATCCCATGCATCATCTTGCCATGGAGCATTTTCTTTTGCTTCTGCTTCGCGTTTTGCACGTTCTTCTTCAAATTGTAACTTAGCATCCTCTTCTGCAGCAACTCTTGATTCTTCTTCCTTTCTTGCAACTTCTGCCTTTGCCATTGCTCTATCCCAATATTTGATTGCGGTCAATAGTGCAAAATGAACGAAAGCGATTTTATTTTCTGCGCGATTACCACCGATTTCAGTAATATCTGAATTGGCCCAGTTTTCGGATGCAATCCCTACATATACGGTGCCGATTTTTTTATTGCTACCATCATTACTAGGTCCAGCAATACCTGTAATCGATAATGCAATACTCGCATCTGCCTTAACCCTGGCACCTTGAGCCATTTGGATTGCAACTTCAGCAGAAACAGCACCTCTTCTATTGAGTGCTTCTTCTGTGACTCCAAGCTCCTTTATTTTGGCATCATTAGAATATGTAACCCATGATTGGCGGAACCACTGACTTGCTCCCGCAATATCAGTGAATGCACTTGCAAGTAGGCCTCCAGTGCAGGATTCAGCAACCGTGATAGTGTGATTTCCTTCTTTCAGACGGCGAACTAACCTTGCGGCAGTCGCTTGGACTTCCTCATCCATATATACAGGGCTAACGTTGAATGGTTTTGAGGTTAGTGGCTATGCGGTTAGTTGAAAAACCCCTTGCCATAGGGTCGGAGCACGGGTTCGTGGTCTAGCTGGTTATGACAGCGCCTTTACACGGCGTTGATCGGGGGTTCGAATCCCCTCGAGCCCACCTTTATGATTTGTATATCACCAAAGGTAATTTTCAATATTATCTTTTGCAGCATAGATGACTTTTGAAATTCCTTTGACTTCTTGTTCTTTATCGAGAAGTAGTAAATGAATGGCCCTGTTGTGCACTCCGGAAAAATATTCACTGCCTCTATGGTCTAGGGCGATGAAAAACCCATCAAGTTCAGCAAACATCCATACAGCCGTTGCATTGGGTAAATCTTCAGCATTGAGTAATATCCAACGGTAACCG
>Ga0206679_10000650_pt1 | contig 29044 bp, 31 predicted proteins | sample M110012015metaG_FD_155464 | JGI IMG/M metagenome (GOLD analysis project Ga0206679, IMG submission 155464) | Ammonia-oxidizing marine archaeal communities from Monterey Bay, California, United States - M1 100m 12015 | ecosystem: Environmental > Aquatic > Marine > Intertidal zone | place: USA... | reverse complement strand
AACTGAAGCAGAAAGCTATCTACAAGGCCAGTTGAGCCAAGATATCGAAGGAATGTCGGACGGTGAGGCAAGGTTTACGTTTCTTCTTCAACCGTCTGGAAAAGTTGACGCATGGCTAAGAATTACTCGTCAAGCTCAAAATGATTATTTGCTTGATGTAGATAAGAATTATGGAGAGTTGGTTCTTACGAGACTCAAACGGTTCTTGTTGCGAACTGATTGCAGAGTCGAAATTTTAAACCATTTTCTATATACGGAAATTGGAAACTTTCGAAATGAGAACGATTTCGTCGACTGTATTACAATTCCATATTCTTGGTTTGGCTTTGAATTTACGGATTACATTTTCAAATCCGATAGTTTTTCTGAAGGTTTCACTCTTATAGATGATCGAGTTTGGACGGAAGTGAGAATAAAAGCCGGTATTCCCGAGATGGGTAAAGAAATTGACACTTCTACGATTCCAGCCTCACTAGGGGTAACTGACTTTTCTGTTAGTTTCACAAAGGGCTGCTATACGGGGCAGGAATTAGTTGCACGTATGGATAGTCGTAAAGGTGGAACCCCGTACCGTCTTGTGAGAATAAGTGGAACTTCGGGGATTACTGCAAGTCAAGGTGTCCTTTTAAACAACGGTGAAGAAATCGGAACTATTACTAGTGAAATAGTTATTGATAATGATTTTTTTGGACTTGGTTTCTTGAAAAGAGGGGTCGATAGTCCCACAGAAGCACAGATCGTTGACGAAGACTCTAATAAGAAAGGTGTTTTTGTTATGCCTTTAGAAGGTTGAGACCCTCTAAGAAATCTTAAATAGGTATGAGCACGACCCGACATTGAAAATTTAGATGTGGTAGATTGTTGACTTCTTCGTTGATTTTCCGCCCTTTTTAAGGGCGGATTTTTCTTTTTACTCGCTTGTTTTTTTGTAAATAATTTCAAAGTTACTGTTAGGCACTTTAATGCGGTTTTTGGATGCTTTTTTTGATCTTCTTCTCTCCTCTTTGTTTATTAGAGAAGGCGAATTTCTATCAGGTTTGATGCTTCTTTCGGGAGTTTCATTTTTCAACAGAAAACGGTCTTCCATATAAAGAACAATGGAACCATCTGGAGTAAAAAGAATTGCAATAGGCCCGGTTTCTCCCATTGTTTCTTCTAGAGCAGCGAATAGTCGAACGCAATTTTCACATGATCCATCTATTAAGTGAAGGTTAACCATAGGAAAAGAGTAATCGAACATATGTTCGATTACTAATTCGATTATTTCTTTTTTCGTCTAGTTTTTTTAGATTCGTCTAGTTTTTTTAGACAGGTTCAATTAGTGATACCTGATTTCCTAAAAGATTTTTCGAAAGGAAAAAAAATGTCTTACACAAGCATTGTGGTTACAAGGCCTGGTCCAAGGATGCAGGAAGTGACTAGAGCCGATGAAGGTAATGAACTTTTGGTCGAAGTTTGGGCGATACTCGAAAAAAATGGTGGAGAAAGCGTCATGACTGGACAGGATTTCGCAAGAGGAGTTGGCATTGCAATAACTCGATGGGCAGATGCTGCTGCATCGGTAAAAACTGAAATTGAACTCTCATCTAAGGGTTTACTTCAATTTATTTCCGCTGAACCGTTTGTGTAGCTTGAAGAATGGTGGCCTATTGCACAAGAAGGTATGAGTGATTCTTAAAAAATTTTGATTGAATAATTAACTTTTAATTGTTGAAAAATAGCTGAATTCAGAGGCTCCCTCAGTCGTGTTCTGTGAAGTCGTAACCTTGTGTAATGGCAGGTTTAGAAAAAAATCGAGAATTAGCAGTTGAGAGATTTAAATCTGCTCAACGCTTCGGTTCTTGTTCTCCTTCAGATCTCTTAGGCAGTTCAATCAGAGCTCCTGTTTTGGGTGTTCTTAGTGAAAAAAAAGTTGCAATTAGAAGTTACGGAATGCGAGGTTCAGATCTCCAAAGTCAATGGTTTAAATTAGTTGATCTAGCAGGAGCTAGACCTGACTCTTTGGGTTTTATTGAACGTAAAGGTAATTTGAAAAAATTCGCCAAAGAATTGAAAGTGAAAGAAGAGGTAATTCAGAAAAACTTAAAAGCTTGGAGTCGCAGGAAGAATCCTCCGGTTATTTATGAAACTCATTCTGGGAAAAAATCAAGAATTACTATTCAGATACCACTTTTAACTGAATGGTTGCTATGGATCGCTGATTCTCGTTCAGTAGTTCATCGAGGAATGAAAGGGTATTTGAATTTTAGAACTATAAATGAATTAACAACTTCTTTAATCTCTAAAGGTATTTCACCCCCTCCTGAAAAGAATCTTTTACCGGTGGATGCAACTCGAATGATACGAATATCCGAGAAGAAACCCCTTTAGGTTTGGGGTATTTTTAGTTGCCGGAAAGATGTTTTATGGTTGACCATAAAACATCATCAACTTCAACTTCATCAGGGGTAGAAATATTTGCACCAGGTAGGCGGGCACCTGGCTGCGATTCAATTACATCAGCCAGTTTTTCTACTCTTTGCAGAAATCTGTCGTCGTAAGCTTCTACATCAATTACTATGTAGAACTGACCCAGGTCATGAGGTTCACCTTCAGGTGTTTTTAAAGGTGGAACCTCGACACTCAGTCTCGAGCCGGTTAATGCACCAGCTAATAGTTCTGCCATGAGTCCAAGACCATAACCCTTGTATCCACCTGTAGAGAGTAAGGAACCTTCTAAAGCATCTTTAGCATTGATGGTCGGGTTTCCTTCTTTGTCGACTGCCCAACCAAGAGGAATCGGTTCGTTGGCCGCGGCTGCCATTGTGATTTTGCCTAGTGCTATAGCACTAGTGCTGAAATCAAATTGGAAAGCTATCCCTCCCTTACCATCTGGTACTGCCATAGCAATTGGATTAGTTCCAAGTACAGGTACTGAACCACCCGGGGGAGCTACTACTGCAGAAGCATTGGTTGCCCCTATGGCTAACATTCCCGACTTGGCTAGTTGCTCTGTGAAATATCCTAAAGAAGTGCAGGTTTGTGTGTGTTCAATCGAGTAGCTGCATATTCCATTTTTATGAGCTACCTCTATTGCTTTATTGAAACCTGCCGCAAAGGCCGACTGAGCGAAACCGAATTGTCCATCTACTCTTACAGTTCCAGCTTTGTTATTAGTAACAATAGGTTCAACTACACCATTAACTCGACCAGTTTCTAATTGGAGGCAGTAACTTTCGACATAAAAGAGGCCACATATCTTGTTTCCTCTTTCTTCAGCAGTACGAACTGCATGAGCAACAAGAGAGGCAACTTCAAGAGAAGCACCATGAACAGTGAGTGCTTTTTTTGTGGTTGATTCTATTTCATCGAGAGGTATCAGCAACTTGCTACCCATTGTTATAGATCATATCTGTCGATGAGGTCATTGTTTTAAGAGCCATCCAAAATCTCCTCTGACATAAGAAACTTAGAAGCAATTTTGTTTAACTGGTCCCATTCATGAAGTGAAACCTTTAATCCAGTTGATAAAGCAGCGACTGTTTTATGATTCAGGGGTGGAGGTAGAGAAGTGTCGGATCTTAGATAAACAGAGAAAACTGGAGAACTACCAGAAGTCACTTCGCTATCACAGGACCAAGCAATTCCACAATTTTCTTGATTGTGTAAAGTAAGTGCGAGTAAAACAAATAAGACAGGAGAATTAAAATGCACGTCAACAGACTTAGTGTTTGTTGGCAGTCTTAGTAGAAGTGAACTTTTCAAAACTTCATCTAAGGCCATTGAATCTAAGGTTGCTATTTCCAGCCAAGAAGAAATTCCTTGACCATAGTTAATTTCACAGAAAGTCACATCTTCGGCCAAACGATCAGCAACACTAGCCTCGCAGCCAAGAACACGATTTGCTCTTTCGACTTGGTCCTTTAATTCTCTTGGAGCCACAAGAATGCTTACTTTATTCATTGAATACATCTTCGAATAAACGAATCCAGTTGGAACCCATCACTGAAGTAATTTCTTCTGAAGAGAAACCGACCTCAGAAAGCCCTTCAGATAATGAGTCAAAATCTTCTGGACCTTTGAACCATTCAGGCCAATTTGGGAAAGTGGGTATATCTTCAGCTTGTTTTGGTCTATCCCATCGTCCACTCCGCATCCAACCTAAGGAATCAGGTGCCCAGCCAACCACTGAATCGCTGCCAATCGCTACATGCTTGACACCGATTTTTTCTGCAGTATCTGCGATCATATGACACCAATCAAGACGTGTAACGGTATCTCCCCCCATAAAAAGTGGGTAGAGGGTGCAACCTATAATGCCGCCTCGACTTGCAAGAGCTTCTATGAGATGATCAGGTTTATTACGCGGGGAATCACAAAAAGAGGAAGGGTTGCCGTGAGTCACCGCAATAGGTTTCTCAGAACTATCTATAGCTTCGAGACCAGTTCGATTTCCAACATGTGAAATGTCAATAAGTATTCCGGATGAGTTGAAGGCAGTAATCATGCGATGACCCACTCTAGTTAGTCCACCATCTTCAGGTTCCCAGCAACTAGATCCAAGATGATTTGAAATGTTATACGTGAGTTGAATTATCCGTATATCGAGATCGGCAAAAATACCCACCATTTCAGGATCATCACCCAGCATGGAGCTATTTTGAAACCCCAGGATTACTCCCAGAACCCCTTCTTCTTTCGCTTTACGCATTTCTTGAACGTTTCTTACGATTCTGACGAGATCAGAGTTCTCACGAGCAAAGTGCCGCCAATCTCCAATTTTGGTAACTGCTCCTGCTAAGTCTTCCCAAACTCCGCAAGTAGCGTGAACCACATCAATCCCGCCAGATTGCACTTCTTTTACTGTTGAGCGGTTCCAATTGTTTATTTCTAGACCGTCTACGAGCATTAGATGAGACCTCCTGGTTGTCTAGGTAAAATCCATTTATCTGAATCTTTTAATCCGATTTCTGACACTCTAGGAGCTCCCTGAAAAAGTGTTACCCTCAGCCAGTCTGTTGACTGGGGAGAGAAGTTGTCCATTCCGTACATGGCAAGCTGAAACCGTTGCAGATTCAATGGGAGGTGTTTAAAATCACAAACGTTTTCTCTAGGTTCGCCGTATGGTCCTGAATTATTAAGGAGGCGTTTAACTGCAATTCCATGTTCTGGAAAAGAGTGAAGAAATTCGCTTGTAGAAGTTTTTTCATCTGTTGCGTATAGATCTCCAATTAATTTGTTGATTCGCAAAGATATATCTATTGGTATTTCTCTGTGTGCTGGGTCAATAACAGACCTTTCAGCACGACGTGGTTCCTCAGCGTTGTCAGACATAACCCACCAATAGTGATTAGCTTCTGATTCATCCAGATTAAGTTCGTTTAACCAGAAATACTTTTCGTTGATTATTTTTTTTAGGTCTTCAACTGTGACATTGAAGTTGGCATTTTTTTCACTTTCGATCATTAGAAGACTGTCAATGACTTCGTCATCGGTGTTGTCTAGCTCCAGCAATAGTGAAACCACTAATTCGGTTATTTCAACGTCTTGCTTTTCAGCCCACAAATAAAGATCGTTGAAAGGAAAGTCATTTTCACTTAAAGAACGGAAGGCATCATGGATAAGTAAGGTCGCTTTTGCGAGAGAATCAGGTCCCATCCAAGGCCATCGGTCATCACCACCCACCGAAGAAAAATATTGGTAAGCCTTATCAAACCATTCCTCAAGGATCTGCTTACTTGCGGTTGAACCTTTCAAGGAGCGAACATTAGAAAGAGCCAATTCTCTTATTGCGATCCACGAATTCAATTCTCCAGGGTGTTTCATGGCCCAAGGAATCAGCCCTAAGCCTGTTGCATTACCTAAACCAAAAAAGCAACTCCATTCATCATTCAAATGTGCAGCGTCAGGATTCTTTGCTTTAGCGCAATGTTCTACCGATTCATAACCAACCTCTCTAAAAAGCCATGCTGCGAGAAACTGTGCTCTGTAAGGGGCAGAAAGCGGATGTTGATCTTCGAAACCTAAAAACGACCGCATGCCGAATTTTCCATTTCCATAGAAGGCTGTACTCCTCATGATGTAACCAGCATCACCCAATTGTTTTGACTCTGGTTGATTGCCATTCGCTAAACGTTCTACTAAATAGTCATAAAATCGAACACTTCGATTTCCTCTAGTTAATACAAGCACTCGAGGGTCCAGTCGGCTTAGTTCTTGTTTCGGGACTTCGTCGCTTAAGAACTGCAGAAATTCGTTATCCATTTCGCCTTCCACTAATGCTGCAGTCACTTCCCATACGTCTGCTATCACACGGTCAGTATGTAGAGCTTCATCGATAGTCGAGGTAAAGGCCACGAAATGAAATAGTTTCCCCTCGGCAAGAATGCGATAGATGATGTGTCCTCTTCCAAACTCATCGAAGTCGACAACTAAGCGCTCAATTTTCCATTGATTCATAAATGCTCGGCGGATCAACGAGCGGCTGAAACTAAATCGAGTCATTCTTACAGCACCGAGACTTGCTGGTTTCATTACAATCTCTGCTGGACGCAAAACAGTATTCGGATCATTCAATAGAGTCGAGAGCTCTGATACTTCCTCGCTGATTGTCATCGAAAAAACCTATTTGGGTGCTTACTCACAAATTGAATCTATCTCACAACGGATAATCCCGTGAAAGTCGCATTAATCAATCATCAAAAAAGTGGAACTTCAATAGCTATCGAATGATTGAATTGAGAGAACAGTTCCTTCATCAACAGAAATTTCTACCTCGTGAGCTGTGAATTCGTTAGAAATACCTAAACCTGAACCAGCACTAAGATCAATTCCATCTAATTCCCATTTCAGTCCATTGCTGGTTATACCAAAAGCAGTGCCCCCCATAGCGAGTAGTGTCAATGTGTCAGAAGGGTTGCCAGTTAATTTTGCCTTATCTCTGATTATTTTGGTGTAGCTCCCATCAACGAACAAATCGATTTCAAGTTCGCTCCAGCGGTTTGAACTCGCCACCACAATATTTCCAAAAGTATGATCGAATCTTCCCCGTGATGAAGTAATAATCGTTACTGAGGAACAATTCTTTTCAATTACTGCTGCAAGTGCCAATTCCAGATCTGTTACATCTTTATCCATTGGAAATCTTCGGACTTCTTTAGCCCTCTCAATTGCTTCCTCCGAGCAAGAGTCAAAATCACCAATCATTAAGTCAACTTCGAGGCCTAGTTCTTTAGCATGATCACCGCCGGAATCGGCAACAATTACCAACTGTGCTTCAGGAAGGAGAAAATCACAAGAAGGTAAAGGGCCTCCAGTAATGATAAGTGCGTGCATGTTATTGATTCTCCTCTTTGTGAATATGAACGTTCCAACGCCCAGCGGTGTGATCTATATAAGCTTTCAAGTCAAAACATTTAGAGATGTTTTCTGATGTCATTACCTCGCTCATCTTTCCTGACGCAACGGTCTCACCATTTTTTAGTAGAAGAAGATGACTGAAATCAACTGGTATTTCTTCCAGGTGATGAGTTACTAGAACCATCGGGGGCGATTTTTCTTCATTCACTAAATTTGAAAGAACCATTAAGAGTTCTTCACGACCCCCTAAATCTAAACTGCTAGTTGGTTCATCTAAAAATAGTATTTCGGGTTCTGGCATGAGTGCTCTAGCTAAAAGAACTCTTTGCTTTTCTCCAGTGGATAAAGTACCGAATAGTTGATCAGATTTTTTTCCACAGCCCACATTTTCTAATAGTTGATGGGCTTGCTCCCAATCAGATGTGCTAAAAGTATCCCACCAAGGCTCGATTGCTCCTGTAAGAGCTGTTACTACAACTTCTATAGTTTTTATATTGAATCTAAATTTGTAATTCAACGAAGTCGACATGAAACCAATTTTTGGTTTGAGTAAACGCAAATCTGTTTTACCTAAAATATGATCAAGGATTTCTACATGCCCTTTACTCGGATGCAGATTCAAAGAAGCAATATTAAGTAGTGAAGTTTTACCTGAACCGTTAGGCCCTAAAACAACCCAGTTTTCATCGGGTTTAACTTCCCAGTCAATATTTTGAAGTATTTTTGCACCTGAGTCTGTTTTACTGACTGAAGTTAATTTTAATAGAGACATATTATTGACATTAGAACAATGATCTTATTAACAGCGTAATTGCAGCTGTTCCCGATAAGAGGTAAACACCAGGAGTTATCCACTTGTGATCAAGTGTTTTTCTAAGAGGTCCTGATATAGCCATCCCTATAAGCACTGAAGGAAGAAGATAAATGCTTATTAGTAAATCTCCTGAGTCGAAATTTCCTGTTAACGCAAGAGCACTTACAGATATAACAGTTCCAATTAAGAAGTAAGGGGAAAGAGTGGCTCTAAGAACAGATCCAGAAACGTCATGATAAAGCAAAGCAATCGGAGGTCCTCCAACACCGACTGCCGTACCCATAAAACCACTTACACAGCCACCCAGCATCAGATTCTTTTGTGATCGTTCGAATTTCAAACCACTTACTTTTAAGGCAATAGCAAAAAGTAGAAGAGAACCAAAAAGCACCCCGATTCTTTGCTCAGATATGACACTAAGGGCTAATACAGCTAAAGCGATTCCGGGAAGCCTTCCTACCACAGTCCATGTCAAACCATATTTATCCGTGTTGCCTCGTTCTCGAAAAGTAAAAAAACCTGAAAGTAAAGGGTTTATTAAAAGAACAGGTCCCGGAACAAAATCTGGATTGATAAGAGCAAGAATTGGTACTGCTAGAAGGTTTGCACCAAAACCTAAAACACCTTGAAGTGTGCAACCTATTGCATAAACAAGGCAGCCAGCTACCACTTCAATAACACTCATAGTTGGTCTGACTCCATTCCACCGTGATCAGTCCAAGTCTTGTACATAGTCGCATATTTTCCTTTTAAAGCCACTAATTCTCTATGAGTCCCTATTTCTAGTATCGAACCATTATCAACTACTGCTATACGGTCAGCTCTCATAGCGGTAGCAATTCGATGAGCAACTATTATGGCTGTTCGTCCATCTAATAAATTATCTAATGCAACTTCTATTAAAGATTCTGAAAGTAAATCTAGATTTGAGGTCGCTTCATCCAAAATCAAAAGCTGAGGTTTACACAAGAAGGCACGAGCAAGCGCAAGAAGTTGACGTTCACCTGCCGAGAGGGAAGCACCTCTTTCATGAACAGGACTGTCTATTCCATTTGGAAGACGATTAACCAAGTCAGTTAATCCTGCTGCTTCACAAGCTTTTTCGATATCTTTTTCGCTAGCGTCAGGTCGAGCAAAGATTATGTTCTCTTTGATAGTCCCGTTGAAAAGAAAAGGTTCTTGGGGAACTACAGCAACCTGTTTTCTGAGGGATTCAAGTTGAACATTACGTAAGTCGTGTCCATCAATTAGAACCTGTCCGCTATCAGGGTCATAAAAACGCGAAATAAGCTTCGCTAAAGTTGATTTTCCTGCTCCTGTCGGACCCACTAAAGCTAGAATTTCTCCGGATTCAATTTTTAAGTCAATATTGCTTAGAACAGGTTTATTTTTTTCGTAATTAAAATCAACCGATTTCAATTCAACACAACCAATAAGTTTCGGCATTTCGATGGCATCTTCCTTTTCACAAACACTCGGAACAGTGGAAAGTAGATTTCGGAGTTTCTCAATCGATGCATTACCTTGCTGGTACTGGTTGTATAGCTGAACGAGACTTTGTATAGGAGCAAAGAAAGAGGTTAGAAATAATATGAAAGCGGTCAATTCGCCAATGCTTAGTTCATTTCTTAGAACCATGTTTCCACCGACGAATAAAATTGTTGCCTGTGTAATGATCCCTATTGATTCGGTTCCAGGCCCAAAGAGTGCTTGTGCTCTACCTGTATAAAGGTTTGCTTCAAAATGAGAAATTGTTATTTTGTCATGTATTTCTGACCGGTATTTGCGTTGATTAAAAGCAGTTATTACTCGCATACCTGCAAGACTTTCGGAAAGATTCGAAAGAATGTCGGCTATCTTGTCCCGAACAGCTAGATATCCGAAAATAGAAACTTTTCTAAACCATAAAGTCAGAACTATGTTTATTGGTATTACTAACAGAAGAGATATCAGTGCCAGATGCGGATTAAGAACTATCAGGTAAGTGGTGATTACAAGCAGAGTGATTATTTGAACAGCGAAATTAACCAGACCTTCTTGAAAAAGAACAGTTAAAGATTCGATATCGCTGGTCATGCGCGTCATGAGAACACCCGCTTTTTCATTTGTAAAAAAACTAAATGACTGTCTTTGCAAATGAGTGAAAACTCGTATTCTTAATTTATAAATAAGTTTTTCCCCTAATCTCCCTGTGAAAGAAGTCCGTACAAAGGAAACTGCTGAGGAAACTGCTATTGAAATCACATAACAAATACAAGTGATAAGTAGCACTTGAGTATTTTTGCTGGCAATACCTTCGTCGATAGCAATTTGTGTGAGGAGAGGTCCAAGGTGCTGAAGTCCGGATTCTAAGATAACCAGGAGAAGAGCAAGGCAAAGTAAAAAAACGTGAGATGAAAGAAAAGTTTTAAGAGTAAAAGGTGAACGTTCCCATTTGCTGTGTGAAAAAGAAACTCTTGGAGCAAGGTGTTCGGGTTCTTTTTCTAAGACTTTGTCAATTCTTTCGAGGAAGTCGTCAGGTAACTCTGCAAAAGGTAACCCGGCCTCAGCATTAGATTGGACTGAAGAAGGACCGATTGAGAAACCTCCGATTCCACCACCAAAACCCATCTGTTACTCCGTTGCGCTCATTGCACCAGAGGCCAGTATTGATTCATACTCTGGTGAGTTTGCTAATAAATTTTCATGAGTTCCCTCAGCTTTGACTTTGCCTGAGTCCATAAGCACGACCCTGTCGGCTAAAGCAATGGTTGAGAGACGGTGAGCGATTACCAAAGTTGTCCTGCCTTGTAAAAGTTTTTTTAGGGAAGTGTGGATAAGAGACTCTGTTTCTACATCTATAGAGCTGGTGGAGTCGTCCAGTACAAGAATCTTGGGGTTTGCTAAAAGTGTTCGTGCTATAACGATTCTTTGACGTTGTCCCCCTGAGAGTGTGTAGCCTCTTTCACCTACAATTTCCTCATACCCGTAGGTGAGATCTGTAATAAAATCATCTGCCTGAGCTGCTTTAGCTGCAGCGATTACTTCTTCTTCTTTAGCATTCGGGCGAGCGAAAGCAATATTGTTTCTGACTGATTCTGAAAACAAGAATGGTTCATCAGGGATCACATTTACATGAGTGCGTAAATCTTCAATTAAAAAATCCCGTATATCCGTACCATCTAGAAGAATAGATCCATCAGTTACGTCATAAAATCGAGGTAAGAGTCTCGCTACGGTTGATTTTCCACATCCTGTACGTCCAACTAGTGCGACAGTTTCACCAGCTGTGATTTCGAGGTTAAAGTCTTCCAGAACTACTGGATTTTCACCATTGGGGTAGAAAAAAGAAACGTTTTTGAAACTCAAATTACCTAATGGTGAAGTAATTTTTCTTGCTGTCGATTTGTTCTCTATAGCAGGTTTTTCATCAAGGATTTCAAAAATACGTAAAGAGGAAGCAGCAGCTCTCTGTGCTTGCAGGAGAACAAATCCTAGCATTCTAAAAGGAACAGAGATCATGATTACGTAGCTACTGAAAGCGATGAGTGCGCCAATACTGATTTCCTCATTTATAGAAAGCCAACCGCCATACATTAAAATACTGGCCATCCCTAAACGCGGTAGAGCCTCTATCAGAGGGTTAAAACGCGCTCGTGAATCGATCAAAGCAGTTGAAGACCAGCGTAATCGTTGAGCCTTTTCTGCTAACAACTCGATCTGTTTCCTTTCAGCAGCAAAGGACTTTACAATTCTTGACCCGTTAATATTTTCATCAACCACCATTGCTAAATCTGCCATGCGTCCTTGTGTGATCCATGAAAGAGGAAAAACTTTATCTCTCATTTTCTGCGCTAGAACGTACACGAACGGCATGCAAACAACAGTTACGAGAGTAAGAGGTGGGTGAATGGAGAGCATGAAGATTAAAGCCAATAAGAAACTGAGTATTGAAAGCATCGCTAAAGGTCCAAAAGCTAAAAGCAGTTGAATGGAGCGGATATCAGAGTTAGCTCTAGAGATAACTTCTCCACTAGCTATTCTGTCAAAAAAAGAAAATGAGAGTTTAGTTAGATGCCTATAAATAAGAGATCTTAGTTGAGTCTCAATTCGGTAAGCAGTTCTGAAAAGCAGAAAACGATACGTGTATCTAAGAAGAAAGGCAGATCCAGCCATTGCAACTAGCATCCACGCATAGGAGCTGATTTTTCCAGAACCGTTTGTAAGAGGATTATCTATAGCTTCACGAATAACCATAGGCACTGATACCTGAATGGTGAGACCTACAATTCCGCAAAAAGAAGTAATTAAAAAAGAGGTTCTTTGTTCTCTTATTAGCGGATACAAGCGCTTAAACCAGCGTTTATTTACATCAGAATCTATAGAAACGTCAGAAATTATGTGTTCTTTTCCTGCGAAGCTAAGACAACCCGAGTATTTCATTGATTCACAGTACCGGATTGATTTCAAAATGATTTAGCTGTCACAAGGTATAAGCAGTTTTTGAGTTCGCTAGAGTGTAGGAACGATGTCAATCTGGTCTGGCTTGTTCATTGCAGCTGCTCTTTTGTTATTAAACGCCTTCTTTGTCGCTGCAGAGTTTTCCCTTGTTGCAGTTAATCGGGCCAGTGTGGAAGCGGATGCAGAAAGTGGAAGTTTGCGGGCTTCGAGGGTGCGCAAACTTTTGGAAAATCTGACCGTTTACCTTTCTGGAGCTCAATTCGGAATAACAGTCTCTGCATTGTTATTGGGTTTTGTGGCTGAACCTACGGTCGCGAAGATCCTCACTGGCGGAACTAGTCACTCAGGATTAAGTGTTTTTATCGCTGTTGTATTTGCTACTTCTCTACATCTTGTACTTGGTGAACAGATTCCTAAATACTTAGCTTTGGCAGTTCCTAGAAGGATTACTTTTCTTTTAGCTCCTCTAATTCAAATTTACGGAAAGATTTTTTTTCCAGTAGTAGCGTTTCTCAATTATTGCGCTAATCGCATAGTGAACAGATTAGGAATTGAACCAAAGAGTGAAATATCCGCTTCCCACACCCTTGGGGAGCTTGAACATCTAATTGAGGCATCGGGTGATGAAGGTGTTCTAGACTCTGAAGAGGTTAATTTACTTCGAAGATCAATAAGATTCGCTGACAAAACAGTTGCAGATGTTTTAGTCCCACGTGTGGAAGTGCAAGCCCTCCAAAAGCAAGACTCTGTAAGAAAACTTGTCGCCCTCTCAGTGAATACGGGTTTTTCAAGATTCCCGGTTTTTGGTATTGATTTGGACGACATTCTAGGAGTAGTGCATGTTAAGTCTTTATATAACTTCTCTATAGAGAAAAGATTCTCTTTGTCTGTAAAGGATTTAATGCACGAAGTTCTAATAGTCCCAGAAACACGAGACTTAGATGATGTGTTGATGGACATGCGTGAAAGTCGCAACCAATTATTAGTAGTCGCAGATGAACACGGAGGGACCGCTGGCATAGTCAGTATGGAAGATGTCGTTGAAGAGATAGTAGGTGAAATAGGGGATGAATACGACCATATGGAAGTAAAGACACGTGCGGAAAGTCTAGGAAGCACGATCATTTCCGGAAAATTAAATTTATATGAAGTTGAAGAATCGACAGGATTAAAAATCCCAGAAGGCCCTTATGAGACAGTCGCCGGTTATGTTCTTTTCAGACTCGGACACCTTCCCGAACCAAGTGAAATTATAGAAACCCAAGGCTGGAAAATAGAAGTTTTGGCAGTAGAAGGTCTTAGGGTAGCCAATCTTCGTGTGGTCGCACCGGCTGATTTGAAAGCGAAGGGCGTTTAAATGCTCTTTTTAATATTTTTGGCTGCTGTTTTTTTGATTCTCATAAATTCTGTTTTCGTGGCAACAGAATTTGCTTTAGTGGCTAGTCGCACGTCACGACTAGAAGAACTGGTAGAAGAGGGATCGCGAGCTGCTAAATACTCAATAGAAGCTAGAAAAGACCTACGAAAACAAATTTCTGGTTCACAGTTAGGAATTACTTTGAGCACTGTTCTACTCGGAATTATTGCTGAACCTTCTGTAGGTGAATTGGTAAGAAACCTTTTGGGTATTCTCGGTGTCCCAATCTCAGCTACAGAAACGATTTCCTGGATTTCAGCGATAGCTATTGCCGCCATGTTGCAGATGATGTTCGGAGAGATAGTCCCAAAGAATATGGCTATCGCGGATCCGGAAAGAACGCTTACTTGGGTGATGCCCATACAAAGACTCTTTGTTCAAGTAATGCGACCAGCTATTTGGCTTCTAGACACGATAGTGGTTTTCGCAGTTAGACCAATAAAACATCAAATAAAAGTCGGAAGTGATGAAGCCTTAGGAATAACTGAACTTTCAGCAGTTGTGAAAGTTTCGAAAGATGAGGGACTTATAGAAAGTTTTGAACACGAGCTTCTGACCAGTGCTTTGGATTTAGGAAGAAGGCCTGTTTCGTCGATTATGATAAACCGCTCTCAGATGGTCACAATAAACAGAAAAATGGACTTATCTGCCATTGAGAAAGTCGTGGTTTCAAGCGGCCATTCGAGGCTTCCCGTAGTTGGAAGCACAGAGGATGATCTTCTCGGATTTATGCACGTTAAGGACTTTTTGCGACTACCAGAACAATCACAAAGCGAACCAGTGCCTTTGGAAATGATGCGTAGAATGCTGATCGTGCCACCTGATTTACTTTTGGACGATTTACTTTTACAGATGCGTAGGTCACGGAGTCATTTAGCCGGAGTTAAGAGTTCTGAAGGGGTGCTTCTGGGTCTAGTAGCACTCGAAGATGTGATAGAAGAACTTGTAGGAGAGATTGAAGATGAGTCTGACCTCGAGATTAAATGAACTCGATTTTCTTAACTCGATTATTGAGACACAAGTAGTCTGGAAATGTACTATTAATTGATGTCCAGAATTTTTTTCGTTCTTAGTGTTACTTTTCTCTTCGCATTGTTACCTATTGGCCATTCAAGTGCACAAGACAACCAACCTGCACCCGTTGAAGTGAGAGAAAATGATTCACCGTTTTTATTAGAACGCAAGCTAACACTTCCATTTTTTACTTCTAAAGCTTCGGAAGTTATATCAATAATTGAAAATCGTATTGAAACAACTACAACTGCCCTTACAGACTTGGCAACAACTTTCGAATCAATACGTTCACGTAAAGAGATGGTAGAAAAATCTTTAGAAAACGTCGCGGGACTCCTACTTGAGCGGATCGAAGAAGCCGACAAGATAATGGTTGACCGTGCTGAAAAATTAGAAAATATCGAAGAGTCCGACAAAGTACGACTTCAGGAAGATAAGAGAAAATACGAAAATATAGAAACGATAATGAAACTAGCCAATTCCAAAGACTGGGTTTGTCCTGTCTCCAATACCGTAAAATTTTATGACTCATGGAATGAAAAAAGACCTAGAGGAATTCATAGAGGGGTAGATCTAGTCAGCTTTCATGGTGCAGATCTTTATGCCCCCGTAGATGGGGAAGTAACTTTTTTCTGGGACTCCGTAGGAGGTAAATCGTTCAGACTAATTGCTGAAAATGGTGACTATTATTTTGGAACTCACCTATACCGTTATGGTAAAAAATCCGGAAAAGTCTCAGCTGGAGATGTAATAGGTCAATTAGGAGCTGGGGGAAACGCCACAGGCCCTCATTTGCATTTTGAATTTCATGCCGGACCCATGGGTAGAGGCAATGAAGTCAATCCGTATCACATAGTAAATCGAAGGTGCACGAATCGGATTCCTATGGAAATGCCACTAGATCATACTGAGGGGGAAGAAAGAGAGAAGTACATATTTTCTTATGGAAATCTCGAGTGGGACTAAGCACCAATGGAGTGATATCCACCATCCACATGAAGCAACTCTCCTGTAGTCGCAGGCAACCAATCAGAAAATAATGCTACGCAAGAGCGCGCCACGGGCTCAGGATCTTCCACATCCCAACCAAGAGGGGAGCGCCCGTCCCAAGCATCTTCGAATTCAGAAAAACCTGGAATGCTTTTTGCTGCCATAGTTCTTATAGGGCCTGCTGCGACAAGGTTTACCCTTATACCATCGGGCCCGAGGGTTTTAGCTAGATAACGAGAAGTTGATTCGAGTGCGGCTTTTGCAACTCCCATCCAGTTGTAAGCCGGCCAAGCGAAACGTGCGTCAAAATCTAGACCGACTATCGAGCTTCCTCTGGGCATTAATGGGGAAACTATTTCAGCGATAGTTTTCAAAGAGTAAGCAGAAATTTCCATTGCGACTTTCACATCATCCCATGTCGCAGACATAAAATCTTCCCCTAGACAAGCCTCAGGTGCGAAACCAATCGCATGAAGTGCCCCATTCACTTCACCCCAGTTTGTTTTAAGCCATGCATTTAAGTCATTGGCCTGTTCAACTGAAGTGACGTCAAATTCTAAAACTTCCGGCTGGCTCTCTAATTTTCTTGCAGTTCTACGAGTGAGACTCAACCCGCGGCCTGCTCCCGTGAGAACAATTTCAGCGCCTTCTGCGATTGAACGTTCTGCAACCGCAAAAGCCAATGAAGAGTCTGTTAACACACCAGTAATGAGAAGTCTCTTACCGCTTAATAAACCCAAAGTAAAAGCTCCTTTCTCAACAAAAGACTACGTGTTATAACTATAATTCGTGAATTCTTCGACAGATGTATATAAAAAACATTCCATCAGTGTTTCGGCGCGCAATATTGCCTAGGATCATCACCATGAAAATAGGCTTATTAGGAGCAACAGGACCTGCGGGAAAGGCTTTAGCAGCAAGGCTCGCATCAGTGGGGTATGAAGTTACGGTAGGTTCTCGAAGTAAATATCGCGCTCTGGAAATTCGAGATGAGATAATTTCCGCATGGCCGGAAAAAGAACTACAAATCACTGCAGCAGAAAATATTGATGCGGCAAAAGCGGATCTAATCGTTATAGCGACTCCGTGGGATGCAGCTGCGACAACTGCTCGTTCTGTCGCAGAACATCTTCATGGAAAAGTCGTTATTTGCATGTCTAATGCAATAGCTAGAGTTGCAGGGGAATTCCAACCTTTAGTTCCACCTCGCGGGTCAGTAGCAGCGACAGTCCAATCTGTAATTCAGGATTCATATGTAGCGGCTGCCATGCATCATGTTCCAGCTAATGAATTAGGTGATTTAAGCGAAGATGTCGAAAGCGACGTGTTGGTCTGTTCTGATCATAAGAACGCTACAGAGGAAACTTCAGAGCTTTTAAGCAAGATTCCAGGGATACGACCTCTAGACGCTGGAGGTTTGTCGAATGCAACTGCCATTGAAGCTTTTAGTGCTGTGATCCTCCAATTGAATAGTCGATATAAGACGAGAGCAGCGTTGCGGTTCATAGGTATTGAAGAAAATTAGATATTTAGTGCTTCAAGTACTAAAAACACTGAATCTTTACCCTCTGATTAGCTAACCTCGTTGTATGGCTGAAATAAAAGTTACTCTCCCAGATGAGTCAACTCGTGCTTTGCCCGAAGGTTCCACAGGTGCAGATTTAGCAGCTGATGTAGGCAGAAGTTTAGCTAAGGTAGCTATTGCTTTAAATATCAACGGTGAAACAAAAGACTTGAGTAAACCCCTTTCTGATGGGGATGCAGTATCGGTGATAACTCCAGACACTGAAGCTGGTCTATATGTTTTAAGACACTCAACTGCACATGTTTTAGCTCAAGCTGTTCTTAGCATCTGGGAAGGAGCAACCTATGCGATAGGTCCACCTATCAAGGATGGATTTTATTACGATTTCGAGCTCCCAGACGGGGCTACTTTCACAGAAGATGATTTGACAAATATCGAAAAGCGCATGCGCGAGATAATTAAAGAGGATCAGCATTTCGAAAGGCATGAGGTCTCATCTGAAGAAGCTTTAGAGCTTTTTGGAAATCATAAGTTCAAAAAAGAAATTATTGAAAGAGTTTCAACGGGTGAGATAGATAGTGAAATTTCAAATGAAGCTTCAGCGGAAGGAACTATCAGTTATTACAAGAATGGCCAAGACTTTATTGATCTCTGTACAGGACCGCATGTGCCAGCAACCGGGAAACTAGGCCATTTCGCTTTGCAAAAGGTTGCTGGAGCATATTGGAGAGGTGATGAACAACAGCCAATGCTCCAGCGTATATACGGAACAGCCTGGGCCAGCAAAAAGGATCTAGAAGATTATTTGGAGAGATTAGCTGAAGCAGAGAAGAGAGATCATCGCCGATTAGCAGCAGAACTTGATTTAGTTTCATGGCCGGAAGATTTAGGACCAGGACTAGCTGTATGGCATCCGAAAGGATCACTGATCCGAAAGGTGATTGAAGATTACAGCCGTACTAGGCATGAAAATGGTGGCTACAACTTTGTATTCAGCCCTCACATAGCTAAATCAGTTCTTTGGGAAACCAGTGGACATTTAGATTTTTATGCTGAAGGCATGTATCCGCCTATGGAAATGGACGGAGCCACTTACTATCCGAAACCAATGAATTGTCCCTTTCACGTAATGGTTTATAAAAGCTCACAACGTAGTTACAGGGATTTGCCAACACGTTATTTTGAACTTGGAACTGTTTATAGGTACGAGCTTTCGGGTGCCGTTCACGGACTCCTTCGAAGTAGAGGATTCACTCAAGATGATTCCCATATTTTTTGTACTCGTGAACAGGTTCCGGAAGAATTATCATCTCTTTTAGCTTTCTGTCTTTCTTTACTCAGAGATTTTGGTTTTACAGACTTTCAAGCAAAACTTTCAACAAGACCTCCGGAGAAATCTGTGGGCGATGATGAGCTATGGGATCTTGCCATAGAAGGTTTAAGACAGGCACTTGAAAAAGAAGAACTTCCATACATTATTGAAGAAGGAGGGGGTGCCTTCTACGGTCCTAAAATTGATATGGACGTGAATGATGCGATTGGTAGACCATGGCAATTGACCACCCTTCAATTAGATTTTAACCTTCCTGATCGTTTCGGCCTTGAATACATAGGAACTGATGGGGCTAGACATCAACCGGTGATGATACATAGAGCTTTATTGGGTTCGATCGAAAGATTTATTGGAGTTTTAATCGAACATTATGCAGGTGCGTTCCCTACTTGGCTATCTCCTGAGCAAGTAAGAATATTGCCTGTGGCGGCAGAACACCAAAGTTATGCAGAGTCACTTTTAGTCAAAATGAAGAATGAAGGTTTCAGAGCCACTATAGATATTGCTGATGAACCTCTTGGCAAAAGAGTCAGGGCAGGAAAAGTTGAAAAAATTCCACATTTATTAGTAGTGGGGGATGAAGACATAAAAAATAATACTGTTGCTGACAACATACGAAATAGCGCTGAACCTGAACGAGGTTTATCAATACAAGATTTTCTACTTCGTTTGAATGAAGAAGTGGAGAAGAAAATTTGAACAAATTAGAAAATTTGTGGGCTGGATGGCGGAAAGAATATTTGACTTTCACAAATAGTGAAAATGACTCAGAAAAGACTTTGTTTGAAGCTATTGACCAGAGCCAACTACCAGATCAAGAAACTTTTGTTATAGAGAAAAGAACACTAACAATGGTTCTACTTAATGCTTACCCGTATACCAGTGGACACCTTCTGATTGTTCCAAGAAGACCAGTTGAGACTCTTGCAGAGTTAAGCAGCGAAGAGCATGAATCTTTATGGAAAATGGTTACAGACGCGACCACAACACTTCAGGAAGTATTTTCTCCTGAGGGAATAAATGTCGGTTTAAATCAAGGTGAAGCAGCTGGAGCAGGAGTGCCGGATCATTTACATGTGCATGTGGTTCCACGCTGGAGAGGAGACACAAACTTCACTACTGTTACAGCTAACACTCGGGTGATACCTGAAGCTCTTACAGATACTTGGACCCGTATATCTGAAGCATGGCCAAGAGAGAACTAAATAACCCAATCAACTTCTTGATTAAGGGTAAAGCATGAAAAGATCTCATTTATTAACCCTCTTGATGGTGTTTGGGTCAATCGTTTTAGGTATCACAGGAATTATAGAAACAAAAGCTGTTTTATTTCTCATTGTTATTTTTGGATTTACATCTGTGATAGCTGCTTTTTCTGACCGTTATAGAAACAAGTAATCGCATTTTTTACACCAAGCAAGCTACCTTGATACTGATATATGAAGTTTCCTAATCGACCTCGTTGGGTTCCAAAGAGAAAACCAAAAACGGTTTTCGTATTTTCGGGAGGTGCTGTCAGGGGTGCTGCACAAATAGGAATGTTAAAAGTTTTATCTGAAGCAGGAATAAAACCGGATGAAATAGTAGGCGTTTCTATAGGTGCTCTTAACGGTTTTTGGTATGCATGCGACCCGACTCCCGATCGAATAAAGGAACTTGAGAGACTATGGCTTGATATTGTTGAAGACCCTCCAATCAGTGGAAATGTTCTGCGGCGAGTTACATCAATACTTAGAGGGAAGCCAAGCTTCGACACAGGTGAAAAGTTAAAAAGTTTTCTTCAAGAAAATATTCCTTCAACAGACCTAAGCAAGACGGAAATCCCTTTTCATTTAGGAACTACAAGCGCCTCGACAGGTCTAATCAATTGGTGGGATGAGGGACCTAGCGTTGATTTACTTCTTGCCTCTGCAGCACTCCCAGGACTCCTACCTGCCGTCCAGTTAGACGATGATGATTACCATTTAGACGGTGGTGTTGTTTCGAATATCCCGTTGAGGAAGGCGGTTTCATTAAAACCGACAAGAGTGATTGTTTTAGATGTTGCAACAAGATTCCTGCCACCAGAAAAACAGACAGCGATTTCATTGATGATGATTGGATTTCGTGCAGCTTCGGCTGAATTGTCACGACAAGAATGGGCTGATGTGCCAAAAAATGTAAAAGTAATACATATAGGACTTCAAGATCCAGACGGTGATTTAGATATTGATTTTCAGAATGTTCCTAACTTGATGAAAGAGGGAGAAAAGGTGGCTCGAAAAGTTTTATCAGAAAGTTTGACAAATGTTGCCGACTGATCAGGAAGGTTATGAAAGCGCTCTTAAAAATTATCTTTCTAGAGAAAAACCTGCAGCAAATAATCTTGAGATCATTGAGCTCGATATTCCCGTAGCGACTGGATTTTCTAATGAAACAATTATTTTCAAAGCTCAATGGGAGGAAGAGGGAAAAGGGCACAGTGAAAAATTTGTAGGCCGTATCGAACCCAAAGACGGTGGCATGTTCCCTGTTCAACACAGTGGTCTTGAAAAGTCTTGTTACTTGCAGCACAAAATCATGCAAACTGTTGCAGACCAAAAAGTCGCCCCGATGCCTGAATTGTTGAGTTTCGAGGAGAACCTTGAACCTCTCGGCAGATCTTTTTTTGCAATGGGTTTTGTTGAAGGTGAGATACCCAGCGACAATCCTCGGTATACAATCGAAGGTTTTCTGGTTGATTCATCCACCCCTGAGGAGAGAAAAATTTTGGTTGAAGATGGACTGCGAGCAATGGCAGGAATTCATTCAATCAAATGGAAAGAAGCCGGTCTCGAGTGGCTTGACTGCAGTGGAACAGGAAAGCCGACCACACAGAATCAGATAGATATTTGGCGAAACTATTCCTTATCAGAGCTTAAAGGTAGGGAACATCCGGTTTTAGATGAGGCATTCAACTGGTTGGAGGCGAATGATCCAAAAGATGAAAGAGTCGGGCTTTCATGGGGTGATGCAAGAATTGGTAATATCATCTGGCAAAATTATAAAGCATCCGCAGTTCTGGATTGGGAAGCATGTTCCCTTTTGCCTACAGAGGCAGATCTTGGCTGGTGGCTAATGTTTGACCGTATGAGCTTTGACGACATGGATGTTGAAAGAATGCAGGGTTACCCAACCCGGGAGGAAATGATTTCTACCTATGAAACATTTACAGGAGAAGCCAGCAGGGATGTTCATTATTGGGAGGTTTTTGCCACAATGAGATTCTGTTCTATTTTTATACGACTTGGAGACCGTCTTGTGAATGCCGGTTTCATGCAAGAAGATTCAAATCCAGCCATACCTAATATGGTTACTGCTTCATTGGCTAAATATTTAGGAATAAATAACCCAACCCCCTCGATCCTCTAAAAGAGTTTTATTGTTTTATCTGAGAAGAACCCAAATTGGTCGGTAAATCAAGTGGATGAATGATTCCAGAATTGGCTTCACAAACTGGTATTACCGCATTAACAATTCGATTGGCTGCGGTGAAATTACCACCTGATGCAGCACCAGGATCAATTGAATCTTCACCATGAACCGAAACTGTCAGACATGGGTCTCCGGTGATGATCACATTGTGAAAACCACCTTCTGGGCTGTTTTTTGGCCATTCTGCAGCACAGTCATCATCAATTCTCGTTATGTGCTCTATCACCAAGAGAGGCTTGCCATTAACTATCCCTTTGACTTCAAAACGAAGCGCACCTTGAGTCCCAGTTTCGAAATCTCCCATTCCTTCAACGAAAACATTCTTTTCAAGAGGACGTTTATCAACTTCAGTCGTAATTTCTTGCAGCTCGACTTGAAAGCCATCGGCTAAAACTCTGATCATGGGTGCCCAAACTTGCATAAGAGCCCAATCAGTGAGAATGGGTACTTCATATTCCATTGGTTGTCCAAAACCGCATAAAAATCTGACAGCATCGGGTTGGTCATAACCGGCGTAGTTGGCGATTTCCTGAGCACGCACCTCGGTAATATTTGAACCCATACTCGCCAAGAAGATAGGAAGAATGTCAATTATCCAACCAGGGTCGATACCAGAAACGAAAATAGAAGAATCACCCTCTTCACATGCTTCGATAACTTGTGAACGCATAGGCTCTGGTGTAGATGGCGGATGCAGTAATGGATGAAAACTCGTTGAGACGACATTTGTGCCGGCTCTAAGGACAGGAAGAATTTCTGATAACGATTCGTCGGGGCGGAAATCAGCATTCACAGTGTAAACAACAGCATCCACATCAGATGATTCTGCAATTTTGACATCATCGGTCGCAATGACTCCCAAGTCAGCTATACCAACGATACTTCCAGCATCAGATCCAACTTTGGAATCACTGTGAACGATTACACCACTGAGATTCAATTCTTTGTGGGAAGCTACTGCCCTTATTGCAAGCCTGCCGACATTTCCAGTTCCCCAAACTACTACGTTTTTAGTCATTTTTTTTCAATTTTGCTGTTTGACGTGGAATCCCATGATAAGGAGATCCGGCATTTTGATATTTTTCATAAAGATCAAAAAATTCCTCCCCAAAAGGATTGCCACCACGAAGTGGCATGGACGCCCGTACAATCGTGAAATCCAAAGGCGCTAGTTCTTTGGCTTTTTCAAAATGCTGTTCGGAAACCTCATCAAGTCCGGCTCTAAGCGAATTAGCGGCAATTCTGAAATGTAGACGAGCAGTAATTTCATTTTGATCAAAGTCTTCGACAATATGGTCGGCATCATCAGGGATGGCGTCTTCCTTGACCCAGCCTTTGACTTGATTCATGTGATCCGCACAAGAAATGCCGGTGAATTCAGTAAAAGTATCACTACCGACTTCTCCAGCATTTGGTCGAACAATAATGTCATTTTCGTCAATCCAAATAACAGTCGGTACATTACTAACAGCGTAAAGATCACTGAAGAGATGGTCGGCGTCAATTAGAACTGGGTAAGTGGCTTCTTTTGCAAACTCTTTGATTGCTTCAACGTTTTCATCTATAGCGACTGCTATCACGACAAAATTTTCATCTTTTAAATCTTCAAACAGTGTCTGCCAGCCTGGCAGATCAAAAGCGCATCCTCACCAACTTGAAAAAGCTACAAGCAACTTTTTCTTACCACTCCATTCGGAAAGAGAACGCATAGTTCCATCAAGGTCTGGAAGTTTTATGTCAGGAGCTTTACGTTCTGAAAGAGCAGAGTGACGGAGTGAAGAGAAGCTATCTATAGCAAGAAATCCTGCTTCGGTGTCTATAACAGTCGAGAATCCGAGTGCTTCGGTGAGTGCTGACAAGTCAACAAACTCAGACGAGTCGGAAGTTAAATCTGAAGGCACAGGAACACAGGTTGTTTTCTTGCAAAGTCCTTCGTCTTTAAGTTCCCATCCCAAAACTTCTTGAACGTCGCTTTTTTTAATGCAAGGTTTGCTCTTCTCCCAGGAAACTTCGACCACAGAAGTGTGATCTGATAGAACAGTTAAAGTTTTGTTATTCATTTGATTTGATCCATTTCTTACTTTTTATATTTGAATACTAATTAAGTTGCTCTTATTTCTTCGAATCTATCTACAGAACGCAGTGCGGGGAAAAGTCGCCACCATAAAACAACGACCAAGAGAGTACCAGCACCTCCGAAAAGTATCGCTCCCACCAAGCCGAATAATGCAGCCGTGATGCCGGACTCTGCTGCTCCGAGTTCGTTAGATGCACCAATAAAAACACTTTCCACGGCTAGTACGCGTCCCCTCATTTGTTCTGGAGTGGCTAAAGGCACAAGACTGGCGCGTATAAACATTGAGACAGCATCAGCAGATGCAGCTACAAAAATTAGAACGAATGCAACAGTGAAACTTCGCGTCATAGCAAGAGCTATAGTTGCTATCCCAAAAATTCCAACCATTTGAATAAGTCTTCTACCCACATTGCGTTTCAAGGGTTTAAATGAAAGAGAAAGCATTGTTATTCCAGCGCCGATTCCCACTGAGGCGCGCAGCCATCCAAGTCCAACAGCCCCAACACCGAGACGTTCTTCAGCTATTGCAGGCAGCAAAGCAATTATTCCACCGAACAAGACTGCAAAAAGATCAAGACTTATAGCTCCAAATAAAATCGGAGTTCTTCGAATGAAACGCAAACCTTCAAAAGCGTCTTTTACTACTTCTTTGGTTCCAGTTGGTTTGTATTGAATGACTGGAGGTTTCGGAACCAAGGAAAGAAGCGTTATCCCAATTGAAAGGCCGATTGCAGCTATCAGATAGGGAAGAGCGATATCGGCTACGAATAGAAAACTAAAAATAAGTGGGCCGGCAACGCTCCCACCCAAAAAAGAGACTGATTTTAACGCGACCACTCTCTCAACAGTTCCCGGTGGAGCTAGATCAATAGGAAGAGCGCGATTAGCAGGCATAGCGAAAGATCTAAAGACACTGAATAGCAGAACTAAAGCAAAAATTGGTTTTAAAGAGGTCGGGTCAGTGCGAATATATGAAAAGAGGAAAATTGAAACAATTGCCTCACCTGAAAGAGCTATTGCAAGTACTCGTCTTCTGTCGAAACGGTCAGCTATAGATCCAGTTATTGGTGCTAGAAGAGCAACAGGTAAAAATTCAGCAACTCCAATTAAACCTAAATCGAGCTCATTCCCAGTCATGTCCCATACTTGCTTGCCGATAATCGTAATTTGACCGATTTGAGCTAACGATGCGAAAAAACCCGAGACTATCAATACAGAAATACCGAAAGGTATTTTTGGACTGGATGGTTGGTTCATACGAAGATTAGATCTAAGTAGAAGCTAATGCGGCATGAGTTGCCATAAGGGTACGGCCCGCTCTCATATCGTGTTGCAGACTCGGAGCCATACGATTCATAACATAAGCAAACGACATATTTGCATCTACATCGATTACTGCCAGAGAGCCTCCCCAGCCTCCCCAAAAACAAGCTTTCTCATTGGGGCTTATAGGCATCAATTCACTTCGTAAACCGAAACCCATACCGTGACGAATCGGGACACCAAGAATATGGTCTGTTCCATCAGTTTGGATTTCAAAAATTTTCTCAACGGTGTCGGAGGAAACAAGTTTAAAACTGTCTGAACTTCCATTTTGTGCAATCAAACTGTGTACAAGAGCAACAGATCGTGCATTTCCATGACCATTTGCAGCTGGGAATTCAGAGCTTCTCCAACGATCAGTATTAGCTAACTTTGCACCCATCCTTCCATGCTTCTCAACACGTTCTACAAAAGGATGAGGGGCCTGGTCAGTCAGAACTACAGGTCCATCAACAGAATCAGTATCTAATAGGGCGACTCGATCAAAATGTTCGTCAGGTAATCCGATATGAAAGTCCGCACCAATCTTATTAGCAACTTCTTCTTTAAAAAAAGTTCCTAAAGTACGATCATCTACTTGTCTGAGAAGTTCTCCAAGCAACCATCCTTGAGTCATTGGGTGGTAGCCCGACATGCTTCCTGGTTCCCACCATGTTGACTGAGAGGCAAGTCGGTTGCAAGTGTAATCCCAGTCAAACAGCTGATCTTCAGTTATAGGAGCATCAAATCCAGGTAATCCAGCTGAATGAGATAGTAGGTGGCTAACAAGCACTCCTTCTTTTCCGTTTTGAGCGAAGTTCTCCCAATATTTACAAACAGGTGAATCTAGCTCAATTAACCCCCGATCAAAAAGCATCAAGATACAAATTGCCGCCATTGTCTTTGTGGTTGACCACACATTTACGATTGTGTCTCTTTCCCACAAAGTCCCTTTTTCCGAGTTGGCAATTCCACCCCAAAGATCGACAACAATTTCGCCATCTACAAAAACAGCACAACAAGCACCCAGATCTCCTTCGTCGAAGTTCTTTTCAAAAGCTTCTGCAACTGCTGCAAAGGATGGTTCAAAAGTTCCGTTAATTTCAGTCATTAAAATAAAATCCGAATGATAGTGTCATGCATTTCTTCTTAACAAGAAAAAACTTAATAGATAAAGGAGTCTAATTTCAAAGGCTTTAAATGTCTTCATTTGGTCTAATAAGTTTTTGAATAACTAAATCTATATTTATCTGCTCATCAGGAACATCCTTGAAATCCTTCAACCGTTCGTAAACTTCAGCAGCAGCATCCCAAAAAACATTCGGAACTCCGTTCGAAGCAAAAGTTTCAGAAATTTCATTCATTTCAGAAACAAACCTCCAAGCCTTAGGCGGGTTCAAAGTCGCTGACATTAAAGTCATCGCTTCAGCACCGGGTTGGGATAAACCCCACTCATGAAGTAGGTCTTCTTCGACTCCGGCGTTTTTCGCCATGGCTCTAACAGTAAGAATCAACGCACTCGACCCTTTAGTCCAGGCGCCGTAAGCAATTTTTAAAGAAGCAGCTTTGCCTATCTCATCTCCAAGTGAAAGAACGCTTAAAAAACCATCTGTGAAAACAGCTTTAATCTCGTCACACCTTTCACCGGAAACGTAAAGTCGTGTTGATCCTTCAGAGTTTGCAGGAGGTCCAATAATTCCACCATCTACAAAGTCAATATTATTACCCTCTAAAAGTTTATTAATTAGATGCTTCTTTTCTGGAGATCCTGCATTTGCGTCCATATAGAGTCCTTCGAATCCAGTTTCTGCAACAGCTTTCGCTACTTCTATGGCTGATTGCGGCGGACAGATTGAGAAAACAATGTCGCTTTCATGAATATTAGAAAGTGTTTTAATGTCCTCAAGTTTATGAAACGAAGCACGCTTTTTAGTGGCTTCAGATCTGCCTTCGGAAACCCATAAAACCCTATGGCCTGAGCTGATTGCAGCAGCAGCCACAGAAACACCCATTTCTCCTGGGTGAAGAATTGTCAATATCATTTTCTAATTCCATTAGGCATCGGATAACAGTAGCTAAAAAACTTATGCAACGGCGATAGTGGGCAAGAAGTAGTGTAAAGGTATGAAAGCTCCAGAAAGGATTGTTTGTGTTGATTGCGGCGGTGAATGCAAACTTTTGATACACCCAGAAATGGAAATTGAACCTGGGGATGTAGTCGCATACAGATGCCTCGAATGTATGGACCGTTGGGATGTAGTGATGGAAGAAGGAAAGGACTTTGACTAATCTCCGTGAAAATCCTCGATTTGCGACATCATGAAAGTCCATTTAATTGAAACAAAAGATGGAGGTATAGAGGTTCGTGAGTGGGGTAGCGGAGACTCTGTAGTGATGATTCCATCCCTTGGTCGAACAGCAAAAGATTTTGATGAGATGGCTAGCCGATTGTCAAATGATGGTTATCAAGTTATTTGTCCTGAACCTCGCAGCGTAGGATCCTCTAACCAAAAAATAAGTGAACTAAGTATGAAGGACATGGCTCAAGATATTGCTGACGTAATAACTGAAAGAGCAGAAGGCAAAAGAGCAACATTGGTTGGTCACGCTTTCGGCAATCGAATAGCTCGAATGACAGCTACTGAATATCCTGAAATGATTGACAGTGTTGTTCTCCTATGTTGCGGAGGAAAATTCCCACCGAAGTCAGAAATTGTAAAAGCAATGTTTAAAATTTTCGACCCTGAATTATCTGATGAAGAACATCTGAGCGCTGTCAAAAAAGCTTTTTTTGCACCAATGAATGACCCATCAGTTTGGTTCAATGGATGGCATGGGATATTAGCCGCGGTTCAAACAGCAGCAACTAAAGAACTTTCAGTTGACTATTGGTGGGAAGCAGCAGGTAAAGATCTTCTTATCGTGCAACCAGAATTCGATGCGATAGCGACAATAGAAAATGCGCGTCACATAGTTGAAGAACTTTCAAACAAATCGAAATTAGTTGTCGTACCTGATTCCGGACACGCGCTTCTACCAGAACAACCAGAAATTGTTCAGAAGGCTATTTTGGAGTGGTTAAGAGAACGAAATTAAGATTTAATTATCAGATTTTGTTTACGTTCAAGGCTTCAGGGCCTTTTTTACCTTCGCCGATTTCAAACTCTACGGCTTGTCCCTCATCGAGACTTTTGTATCCATCACCCTCGATATTGGAGTAATGAACGAATATGTCTTCTCCGTCGTCTACGGAGATGAATCCGAATCCTTTTTCATTTAGAAAAAATTTTACAGTTCCTGTAGGCATAACTTTTATTTCCTTACATTAATTCATTCATGTC
>Ga0206679_10000649_pt1 | contig 29070 bp, 26 predicted proteins | sample M110012015metaG_FD_155464 | JGI IMG/M metagenome (GOLD analysis project Ga0206679, IMG submission 155464) | Ammonia-oxidizing marine archaeal communities from Monterey Bay, California, United States - M1 100m 12015 | ecosystem: Environmental > Aquatic > Marine > Intertidal zone | place: USA... | reverse complement strand
TGAACTGCACAGCCTATTTCAGTGTTGCTGGACTCACGGATGATGTCGCTGGTGTATGCTATGATTGGGACTTTGGTGACGGAACCGGGGGTTCTGGAACTAATGTGAATCATACATACGCAGCTTCAGGTACTTACACAGTTTGCCTCACGGTATATTGCTGCAATGACCTGACAACGGCATACACTATATGCTTGCAAGTGACTGTGGAATGTCCGGCTTGCAACTTGCCGTCGGGCGCAGGAATCGATTGTTCGGTGAACGATTGTACTGTTGCATTTGGAGCGTTCTACACGGATGATTATTCAGGATCGCTGTGCTTCATCTGGGACTTTGGTGACGGAACACCTCCAGCACTGAGTGAAGTCGCTGCACACACATACTTTGCTTCAGGCACGTACACGGTTTGTCTTTACATCCACTGTTGTAACGATCCATCCGAAGTGATGACTGTTTGCAAAGAGGTAACTGTTGAATGTGACGGCCAATGTCCGGAACCATGTGAGTTACATCCGGCATACGCTTACATTCAGAATCCGTTCACATTCGCTGATGGATGTTGCGTAAACTTCACTGACTTGAGTAAAGCAGGAGGCTCGACCACGATCACAGGTTGGAGCTGGGATTTTGGAGATGGTACGATTAGCAATCTTCAGCATCCGACTCATTGCTACTTAGAGCCAGGTGTACACACTGTTTGTTTGACTATTACCGGCACATCACCTGATGGTGATTGTACGGCGACCTTCTGTTGGGAAGTCCAATGTGGAGCAGAGGATACTTGTCCAGGGGATTTGGATCACGATGGTGATACCGATACCGCCGACTTGTTGTTGTTGCTTATCTCATTTGGAGAGGACTGCGAATAGAAGTATAATGTTGAGTGGAGTTCAATCGGTGATCTAGAACTAGAGACTGATTGAATCAAGAGCCCCGCTGGTGAAAACTGGCGGGGCTTTTCTACACTCTATATAGTTACAGTGCAGGCGGACTTTGTTGGGCAAACTTTAGCTTAGGAGGGGCAGTTTTCTCCTGAATTTGGACGTGGAAATAGGGTTTTGAGCAGCGAATCCTTCGTTTCACTACCGAATCCAGAATGGCCTTGACCGAATTCTAATTTACCCCCTCAAGATCAATGGTTTGGACACATATTAGAGGCACCAAACATGCAATGGTTAAGAGCATTGTAAAGACATTTAGAAAATCAAGCGGGCTATTTGAGTTTCAATTCAACTAAATTCTAGGTGCTTAATTTCAGGGAGGCGGACAATGGTTCGCCTTTCTCTTTGCCAAAAATTCTAGGGAATGAAAAAGGCCATCACGAATTTTCGCGACAGCCACAATGCCTTCAATCAAAGGAGTTTACTTCCCTGTCAGGACAGCGATAAACTCCTCTTTCCTTCTTCTCGCCACGAGTACTTCAGAACCGTCGTCCATCAACACGTATCCACCATCTTCTCTCATGAATTTCTTTACGTATGACAGGTTTACCAAGTGAGATTGATGCGTGCGGAAGAATTTGGATATTGGGAGAATGAGCTCGTACTCTTTCAGTGATTTGGGCACCGTGATCTTCTCTCCTGTTGTGAGGAAGAAGTGGGTGTAATTGGAATCAGATTCCAATCGTCGGATATTTTCGAGATTTACGAATGTCAAGCCTTCTTGAGAAGATAGTGTGATACGATCCATCTCTTTCTGAGAGCGATTTTCGATCAAACTTTCAATTCTCGGTTGAGCTGATTTATCGTCCTTTTTAACTTTACTTACCGCTTCGATTAGCTCGTCTGGGTCGATAGGCTTGAGCAAGTAATCGATCGCCGAAAATTTGAAGGCTTTGATAGCGTACTCGTCAAACGCGGTACAAAAGATTAGATTGAATTTTGGTGCTCGAATCTTCTCTAAGAGGTCAAATCCTGTTCCGTCATCCATCTGAATATCAAGGAAGACTAAATCGGGCTGGAGGGACAAAACCTTGCGGTAACCGTCCTGAACCCCCGTGCCCTCTTCAATAATGTCTACTTGAGGACAGTACTGTTTGATAAATGCGCGGAGGGTTCTTCTTGCATCTTCTTCGTCATCTATGATAATTGCATTCAACATATCGAGACCTTTTGCGGTGAAATTAGGGCATTTTGAGCCACCGCAGCAAAATGCTTATTCCACGCGGATTTTAACTTCCACTTTTGTGCCCAATACTTCGCCCTTTCGATCTTTGATTTCTTCGATGTGCACCTTGCGATCACTATTGCCTTCATCCAGCATCTCTAGACGCTTTTGGGTGATCGTCATTCCCACAGATTTGTGCATAGCATCCTTCTTTTTCATCTTCTTACTCTGCTCAATGCCAATGCCGTTGTCAGTTACTGTGGCGTAGAGATACTTTCCTTTCTGAATGTAATAAAGGTTGATTTTTCCCTGGCTTCGCGTCTGGGCCATTCCGTGAATGATAGCATTTTCCAAGTAAGGTTGAATCAAGAGCGGCGGCACTTCGATGTCATGGGTATCGACGTCTTCGTCCAAAGTCAAGCTGAAATCGAATTTCTCCTTGAATCTCATTTTCTCAAGATCCATGTATAGGCTTAGTGCGTCCACTTCATCCTGAAGGGATATTTTATTTGCTCGACTGTGGTTTAGTGTTGATCTGATCAGGCGAGCAAATTTGGCGAGAAACCTAGACGCCATGTCATTTTCATTATTGGCGATGTAGCTCTGAATCGAATTTAGCGAGTTGAAAATGAAGTGAGGATTCATTTGCGCTCTTAAGGCGTTACGTTCAAGTTCTGCCACCCTAGCTCCTGTGATGGCATCTTTTCGGCTCTTATTCAAGAAGAAGCGCATGGTTAAATACCCCAGGAATGCCACCAGAAGTGCAAGTACGATCACAAACCAAGCTTGGGAATAGAACCATCGGTTCTGTGTGATAATTACTTCTCCAGCGGGTTGCCATTCACCATTTGTATCGAGTATCTGTAATTCAAGCACTTCCTCATCACTTGATACTGCAATCTGTTCGATGGCCCCAACTTCAACCCAATCCGAGTCAGGGTCGGCAGTTTTAGCTCTAATTTGAGCCTCTGTGTGAGTGAAAAAGAGAATGGTGAGTGTAAGGAGAATGAGTCGTTTCAAAGTTTTCCGTTTGCCCGTAAAAATAGCATAGATGCGCGGAAAAGCGTGGCGTGTCAATGGCTAATTAGAACTATCTTTGCCGATCTCTTAAATCGCATGGCAAAGGAATTTCACACGTACACTTTACCGAATGGACTTAGGTGCATTCATAAGCGCACCAATCGGGACGTTAGCCATCTAGGCTTGATAGTCAATGCCGGATCTCGAGATGAGCTTGAGAATGAAGAAGGTCTCGCGCATTTCATTGAGCATTCTATTTTCAAGGGCACGAAGAAGAGAAAGACTTTTCATATTCTCAGCCGATTAGACTCCGTGGGAGGAGAAATCAATGCTTATACGACCAAAGAAGAGACCTGGGTCTATGCCTCATTTCTCAAAGCGCATTTCGAAAGAGCTTTAGAGCTTGTTGGAGATATCTGCCTCAATTCTGTTTTTCCTGAGAAGGAAATCCAAAAAGAAAAGGACGTGATCATAGACGAGATCAACTCCTACCTCGACACGCCGGGTGAGATCATTTTTGATGATTTCGAAGAACTAGTGTTCAACGGGCATCCCCTTGGAAGAAATATTTTGGGTACGGTAGATAGTGTCAAATCCCTCAAGCGTCAGGACATTTTCAATATGTTTGAGCGACGGTACCGAATGGATCAAATGGTCTTTAGTTCGGTTGGCAATCAGACTTTGGCTGAGGTTAAAGAGTTGGCTAACAAGTATTTGGGACACATCAAGACGCAGCCCTCAGAAGACAAAAGGCAATTGTTTACTGGCTACAAGCCTGTATCAAAAGAGGAAAAACGAGATGGATATCAGATCCACTACATCCTTGGTAACCAGGCTTATGGATCCGGTGACAAGCAGAAGACAGCTCTTATACTTCTCAATAATTATCTCGGTGGTCCAGCGATGAACTCACGTCTCAACTTAATGATTCGAGAGAAGCATGGTTTTACCTACAACATCGAATCTAACTATACAGCGTACCAAGAGACTGGTGTCCTTCAAATTTATTTGGGCACGGATGAGAAGTTTTTTGGGAGAAGCAAGAAATTGGTTCAGAAGGAACTCAAAACCCTTCGCGATAAAAAATTAGGACCTACACAGTTGCACAATGCTAAGCAGCAGCTTATTGGTCAAATTGCACTGGGTCAGGAAAGCGGTGTCGGGAATATGTTGGCACTCGGAAAAAGCTATTTGCTATATGACAAAGTAGCTCCTTTGGCCGATGTCATAAAGTCAATTGATAGCCTTAAATCTTCACAGTTGTTGGAGGTCGCAAATGAGATTTTTGACCCTAAAACGCTGAGTGAGTTGACGTACTTGAACTAGAAACCACCCTAGTTGATTAGTCAATGTTGAATTTGTGGACGTCTTGATTGTCGTCTTCGATCGCATTCTTCACGGCGCGAATTCTCAAGCTTAAATTGGCGAAGTCCTTCAAATTCTTGTTGATTAACCAATTGATGCTCTGATCATCGTTGTCCCCACCGCGAGCTACTTTTTCCAAAACATCGAACTTGTATTTCTTGAGCCAAAGCAAGGCATTGGGATCGCCTTCAGCTCCACGAACAAGTGCCATAAGATGCGGATGATCATTTTTCATCAGCCACTCTCGTGCAGAATCCCGATTGGTCAAGGCAAAGCAAAATAAACCCAATTCAGGATATCCATTTTGGGTTAGCCAATCTCGAATTTTACTATTTCCTGAGACGGCTTCCGCCCAAGCAATGATGATTTTTGCGGGGTACTCTTTCTTCACCAGGCAAAGGTCGGGTAAAGTATGTACGAAATTTATAAAGTGGACATAAAGAAGCGTAATGCCAGTTGAAAGGAGATATAATCCCCATCCACAGAAATCGAATCTGTGAATGGGGTATTCATCTAAGCATCAGGCGAAAGCTTATACTTTGGAATGTTATTAGTCGGTCTTTCACGGACGTTGGCTTTCTTCATTTCGATCTTGAAACTGTGATCGCCGTTTTTGCCCTCGATGACTTGCGCGCCATCGTCCATTTCAGATCTCGAGCAATCGCATTCATCCCATGAATCCATGTAGAATCCATCTTGATTACAAATTAGGAGGAGGAAAGAGTCCAACCCATCATAGCCTTGCTGTCCATAAGGTTGCCCATGCTGACCGGCATTGACGTATATGTGGTACGTCCCGTACCAATATTCCCACTCGTTGATGAAGTACTCGAATTCATAGGTTCCAGACCATGTTCGGTAGTATTCTCCAAAGAATGGGTTGTTAGGCACTTGAGGATTATTGTCCCAGTAACTGTATGGCGGAGTCCAGTCGTAGTCAATGCCAAAGTATGCTTTACCGTCGTTTCCTGATGGGCCGTAATCATCGTCAGTGATCACAATGCAGCTCGAAAGCATCGTCACCGCAAGTGAGACCATCAAGGCCTTTCCATTGAGCTTAATTCGTATGTTTTTTCCAAGCTTTTTCATGAGTTTAGAATTATAATTTCATTGGGGTAAAAGCAAGAGGTGTGCCACTCCAGGCCAGTTTGGGAGATTGGTGAGAGAGAATGAGAGTTTGGTCGAGTTGATTGAGAATAGGGAGTGTTGCGCCTGAGGGCGAGACCGTCATCTCGAGTAGTGTTGAACACTCGGTATAATCAAAGGCGTAGTTCTTCCACGATTTTACCTCGACATTTCGCTGTTCGTAAACCACTTCTCAAACTCGGAACTCGCAACATTTAACCCGCTTAGGCACCGTAACTTTGTCGCGCATGCCGAATAACCCCTCGGGCCCAGCTCCGACTCGTCTTTTTACTCGTCCCTTCTGGATTCTTTGTATCAGTAGCGTTCTCTTCATGATGAGCTTCTCGATGTTGCTTCCTGAATTGCCAGAATACCTGAGCAATATGGGTGGAGCCGATTACATCGGATTCATCGTGGGTTTGTTCACCGTAACTGCCGGTGGTTCTCGATTCTGGAGTGGGCGACTTGCGGAGCGCATAGGCCGAGTTAAGGTTATGATATTCGGAACGATCATAACAGCTATTTGTGGCGCGCTGTACATGTTCACGTTCTCAATTCTAACATTCCTGCTTTTACGTCTGGTTCACGGGCTAAGCACAGGTTGGCGGCCGACTGGATCTACGGCGTATTTGGCAGATATAAGTCCTCAGGGAAGATTGGGAGAAGCGATGGGGTACCTCGGGGTGGCGGGTAGCACCGGAATGGCTCTTGGACCAGCATTGGGATCGTTTATCAAGGAGGAGGTTTCTTTTGACGCCTTGTTTATCGCATCGAGCATAGTCGGAATTGTCGCTTTGATTATGACTTTGCTTTTACCTGAGTCTAAGAAAGAGGTGAGGCAGCTCAAATTCTCGGACTTCAATGTTTTTAAAGGCAAGTCACTCAATTTCGATACTTGGGCACCCGCCTTGGTAACCCTGTTTGAGACGTTTGCTTTTGGAGTTGTAATCACCCTTTCTCCAGATTTAGTTGATCACCTAGGGTTTAAATACAAAGGGATGTTCAATTTGACCTTTGTTTTGGCTTCCATTGCCATGCGAGTCATTGCTGGGAAAGCCTCCGATCGACATGGTCGAATTCCCTTGCTAACTGTCGGGATGTTGTTACTTATCATCAGCATGTTTATCATCGGCAATGCGGAGACCAAACTGATCGTAGTGATTGGCGGAATAGTTTACGGTTTAGCTATTGGGATCAATCGCCCAACCACATTTGCATGGACGGCCGATGAAGCAAATCCAAATGAAGTGGCGCTTTCTCTCGCTACGATGCTATTGGCACTTGAAATCGGAATTGGGTCAGGCGCTTTTATCTCGGGATCTCTTTATGCAGGAGACGTATCGAACATTCCTTTCGTGTTTGCCATCGCCGCTGGCATGGCTTCTGTTAGCTTCATTTTTGTCTTGTATCGATGGTTTTTACAATACCGAAAGCGATAAATCTGTTTTATATTATAATGAGAAACTTCCCTATTCTATGTTGCCTTCTATTCAAGCATAGAATGGTAAGGATTCATAAGACAACAAAGAATAAAAGACTTTTTAGGCAACGACTGATGCCCGTACATTTGTCCGACAAAACACGTGATTCTACAATCCATTTAACATGAAAAAAAATACGCTACTAATTTTGTTCAATGCGCTCTTATTGAGTGGTATAGCTCAGTTGAGTGAAATCTCAATGCCGCTCGAGCAAGGCAACGTGGCCACTCCTTTATTTTCGCTAAACGTTGCTGAAGGAGACACGCTTTGGACAACTGGTGGAACAACCGGTTTAAATTTTTCCCAAGTCTATCTCGAGAACTGGGCAGCAGGTGGTGAAAGTTCAATCTCGGTTAACGGAATGTTTAGTTGGCACGCCAACTACGCTAAGAACAAATCAACATGGGATAATACGTTAGATCTTGCCTACGGTATGTTGTGGCAAGGCGATGCAACGGGAGTGAAGACGGATGATAAGATTGACTTTGCATCGAAGTATGGTTACAAAGCCGCCGACCATTGGTATTATTCAGCCTTAGCCAATTTTAGATCACAGTTTGCGCCTGGTTATGACGATCCTTTTGCTGACGATACTGTAAGAAATGTGATTTCAAATTTCATGGCTCCAGCCTACTCAAATGTAGCACTCGGAATAGACTATAAGGCGAGCGACAACTTCACGGTGTTCATGTCACCTACTACGATTAAGATGACAATGGTAAACGATCAGACCCTAGCTAATGCAGGTGCGTTTGGTGTTGAAGGAGCGACGTATGACGACTCTGAAAATCTTCTCACGGCAGGAAAGAACTTCAGAAGTGAGTTCGGAGCATATGTCAAGATGATGTACAAAACTGATGACATCGCTGAAAATGTGAGTCTTCAAACTAAGCTCGACTTGTTTTCAAGCTATCAGAACAATCCGCAGAACATTGACGTGAATTGGGAGACCTTGATCACGATGAAGATAAATGAGTATTTGTCTACCACCATCACAACTCAAGTGTTGTATGACGATGATATTGACATTGCACGAGATCCAGACGACGTAGCTGCTAACGGCATCTTAGCGGGTCCAATTACCCAGTTTAAGGAAGTCCTCGCAGTTGGATTCTTATACAAGTTTAGAAATTGATTTAGGGCGCTCAAGGCCAGAAATGTATCTTAGACCTGTGAAGAAAGGCGTCAAAATACTATTTGGAATAGGCCTCCTTTTTGGGGCCTTTTTCATGTTCAAGGAATTGATACGACCAATATATATGGCTCGAAGTGTGACAGATTCCGATGAGTTCTTGCAGCTTAAGAATCAATGGGCTGATATGCCTACAATTCAAGACGAAATTGTTTTGATAGGGAACAGTCTTTGCGTAGAATACCCGCATGATTCTCTTGCTGCTTATCCCATTACCAAGATGGCTATGCGCGGGGATATCAATGCGAATTTACCAGGGAGAATCGATATTCTGAAAGACCGAAACCCACTTATGGTGATTGTGGCTATGGGAGTCAATGATGTTTTGAGTCTTGGTGATTTCTATCCTCGCGGGTATGAGTATTTTCTTGAGCAAGCTTCCCAGTCCGTAGACGCCGAAATGGTGCTAATGTCCATTTCTCCCGTGAGCTTTGAATCGGGCCTTTTTTCTAACAGCGAGAAAGCCAATCGCAAGATTCTCGAAGCCAATGTCCTAATCCAAGATATGTCCGTTAGGTATGGAGCGACGTATTTGGATGTGCACTCTGGATTATCCGAGAATGGAGAGCTAGCAAAGAAATTCACCTACGATGGCATTCATATGACAGAAGAAGGATATAGAATTTGGGAGGAAAAGTTTAATTCGCTACTGGAAGAGAGGTGATGAGACAAGAGCATGAAAAATACACAGCGGAGGATCATGAAGTTTGGCAAATCCTCTACGATAGGCAAGTTGAGAACCTCCAGGATAAAGCTGCCCCGCAGTATCTAGAATGTGTCGAAACTATCCGTCCAGAGCTGGGGCGTGATGCTGTCCCAGATTTCCGAGATGTCGATGAAAAGTTGGCTCAGACGGGCTGGAAAATGGAAGTGGTTAAGGGATTAATCCCAGTGGAAGATTTTTTTCCTCTTCTCGCCGAGGGTAGATTTTGCAGTTCGACTTGGCTTAGGAGTAAATCACAACTGGATTACCTTGAAGAGCCCGATATGTTCCACGATACATTTGGACACCTTCCATTGCTCCTAGATCCAGTCTATGCAGCTTTTGTAAAGCGTTTTGGAAAACTCGGACAAACCCACATCACGAACGCCAAGGCTATTACAGCTTTGCAAAGATTGTACTGGTTTACTATCGAATTTGGACTGATGGTGGGAGAAAAAAGGCCGCTCATTTATGGTGCAGGTGCGCTATCTTCTTTTGGAGAGTCCAATCATATTTATGAAGCTGATATTGAGGTGATTCCCTATGACGTTGAAAAGGTCATCAACAACCATTTCATTAACAATGAAATTCAGATGAGGTACTACGAAATCGAGAGTTTTGACCAACTTTTTGATTCGCTTGCGACTGTGGAGGCTTTGATTGCTCGTGGTCTTGATATTGAAGAAAATATTGTGAGGTAATGGACAGCCAACAGTTGCAAACCATATTGAAAGAAGACTACGGATTAGATGGTGATATCAAGCATCTGGTTGGGTATGAAAATGCGAATTATCGCCTTACTTCAGACGAAGGCCTGTTTGTCGTCAAAGTCTTTTTAAACAATCCTCAGGAGTTGGCGTTCGTTGGTGTGCTGTCGGAACTCGAGAGTTGGGAACATGCAGATTTAATCCCCCAGGTCAGGGTCACGTTGAATGGACAACAGATCATCAAACGAGCCGATCATCTAATCGTAGTTCTTACTTGGTTGTCAGGCCGTTTTTATAAAGATTTCGATATTTCACCCTCCTTCGCTGGAAATTTTGGGCGCATTTTGGGGCGACTTGACAAAGCCATGGCCAAAGTGAATAAAATTGATCTGGCTCTACTTAATCGGCCTTGGGATTTAGCCAACTACCAAGAAGCGGCGGCGCTGTCGGTTAATATTTCCAGTCCTCTTCGACGTCTCCTAGTCGATTATTTCTTTGCACAAGTAGACGCCATTTCGGCTGACCAGTTATCGGGCCTCAGACGGGGTTTAATACATCATGATGCAAACGACTGGAACGTACTAACCGATGGTGAACAGGTGCTTGGTCTCATCGATTTTGGTGACACGGCATACACTTGGCAGGTTGCCGAGATTGCCGTAGCAGGAGCGTATGCCGCCATGAGCTCATCGGACCCTTTAAATCTTGTGAAGGAACTCGTTCATGGGTACAATTCTGAGTTTCCTCTTCAAGAAGAAGAGGTGGAGGTGCTGTACTATCTTATCGCTTTAAGATGTTGTGTGTCAGTTTGTTATTCTTCTTCAGCAACGAGTTTAGGACAAGACGATTACGTCGCGGTTTGTCAGGAATCGATGTTTGAGCTGCTAGCAAAATGGATTCAAATAAACCCACGGCATGCTCATAATGCGTTTCGAGATGCTTGCGCCATGAGGCCTATTACTACTCCCGATCAGGGGGAGATGAGAGAGGCTAGGGAAGGAGGTATAAGCAGTTCACTCAGCTTGAGCTATGCGGAGCCAATAGCGATGAGTGGCGGAGGCCTACAATTCATGTATGCCTATGATGGCCAAACGTATTTGGACTTGGTCAACAATATTTGCCATGTCGGACATTGTAGTCCCAAGGTAATTCAAGCTTTATCTCGACAAGCTGCGAAACTCAACACGAACACGCGCTATCTATATCCATCGTTGAACCGGCTTTCCAAAGAGATTCTCAAATCACTTCCTGACAACATTGAGCGAATATTCTTTGTGAATTCAGGTAGCGCAGCTTCGGATTTGGCTTTGAGAATGGCGCGTCAATTCACCGGGCGAGAAACGGTAGCGGCTCTTCAGTCTGGATACCATGGTAACACGTCTTCTGCAATAGCCGTCAGTAGCTACAAGTATAATGGCCAGGGGGGAGGGGGCAGGCCTAAACAGACCATTGAGATTCCTTTGCCAAGCGAAGGGACGAAGGATTTTTTCTTTCCGTCACACAATCCTCCAGCCGCGATTATTGCAGAGACGGTGGTAGGTTGTGGTGGTCAAGTTGTTTTGCCAGAGGGATGGCTTAATCGTCTTTTCGACCAAGTTCATGAGATGGGCGGTTTGTGTATTTCGGATGAGATTCAAACCGGTTTTGGACGGATTGGAGAAAACATGTGGTCATTTCAACAACAAGATTTGGATTCGGACATCGTTATCCTCGGGAAGCCAATGGGCAATGGACATCCAATAGCTGCTGTTGCATGTACTGCTGAGGTCGCAGCTAACTTTGAGAATGGCATGGAGTTCTTTTCATCTTTCGGAGGCAACCCCGTGTCCTGTGAAGTGGGCTTGGCTGTATTGGAGACAATGGATGAATATGATCTTCAGCAGAATGCACTTGAAACTGGAAGGTATTTCAAGGGTCGATTAGAGCAATTGGCTGACAAATTTCCAGTGATATATGATGTGCGGGGCTCTGGATTGTTTTTAGGAATCGAACTTCGAGAACCTTCTACAGGTCATCCAGCCACAGAATTAGCCAAGATATTGATAGAAGAGATGAAGTCTCGTCAAGTGCTTATGTCTACCGATGGCCCGGACAATAATGTGATTAAAATCAAACCTCCGATGTGTATCAATCGGGATGATGTGAAGGCAGTTGTGCATCACCTCTCAGTCTGTATCCCAATGGTGCAGCGTAAGCTTCAAATTGAAGGCTAGCCCTGTTTTTGGAAACACTTCCCCGTGAATTCGGTAGGAGATCCGAGTGGAATCAAAGAAACAGTCCAGACATGCTATCAACGCTGTTAAAGAATAAAGCAGCAGCAAGTTACTGTCGAGTAAATCAAAGAGTTATATAAGTTTGCGCCGAAATTCTTAAAAAGAATCGATGCGCGCATATGTGTTTCCAGGCCAAGGGTCTCAGTTTTCTGGGATGGGCAAAGAATTATACGAGGGTAGCGAAAATGCTAAAAGCCTTTTCAATCAAGCCAACGACATACTGGGTTTCGAGATAACTGAAATTATGTTTTCAGGTACAGATGAAGAACTCAAGCAAACAAAAGTAACTCAGCCAGCGATCTTCCTTCATTCGGTAGTTCTTGCTTCCGAATTAGGGGACTCGTTCAAGCCAGATATGGTCGCGGGTCATTCTTTAGGAGAATTTTCAGCATTAGTTGCTAATGGCACTCTAGCTTTTGATTCAGCCTTGATTCTTGTTTCTAAGCGAGCGTTGGCTATGCAAAAAGCATGCGAGGCTCAGCCATCGACAATGGCGGCAATATTAGGTCTTGACGATGAAGTCGTTGAGAAGGCTTGTGCTGAAATTAACGGCGTTGTAGTTGCAGCCAATTACAACTGTCCAGGTCAATTGGTAATCTCGGGTTCTGTGCCTGCGATTGATGCAGCTTGTGAGTCGCTGACTGAGGCCGGAGCGCGACGAGCGTTGAAGCTGCCAGTAGGCGGAGCGTTTCATTCACCACTTATGGAACCGGCTCGTGAAGAGCTTGCCGCAGCAATTGGCGCTACCACGTTCAATGTTCCAAATTGTCCTGTGTATCAGAATGTAACTGCTAAGCCCGTAACAGATCCAGCAGAGATTCAAAACAACTTGGTCGCACAGCTTACCGCCCCAGTTCGTTGGACTCAGATAATGCAAAACATGATAGCTGACGGAGCTTCTGAGGCGATTGAAGTTGGGCCAGGTAAGGTCCTTCAAGGCATGTTCAAAAAAGTGGACCGTGGGTTTGATACTTCAAGTGCGATTGCACCGAGTGCTCAGACTGAAGCCTAGAAATCAAACCTCCCCCACGAAGAGTAAAGACATAAAAAGCCCCTTCTCGATCAATCGGGAAGGGGCTTTTTCTTAATTGTCTTTTCTAGCTTACTCTACAATCAGCTTAGAAGTGTATCTCTCGCCGTCTTTTGTGACAGTAAGAGTATATACTCCAGTAGCTAAATTAGATACATCTAGAGTGGCAATGTTGTTGTTCTCAAACTGAGAAAGTACAAGTCTACCTACCATGTTGTAGATGTCCATGTTAACCGCCCCTAGTCCGCCAAGATTCACATAAGCGATATCTCTAGCAGGAACTGGATAAATTGAAATTCGAGAATCCTTAACTTCATCTATAGACACTTGATCCTCGATTTCGAGATCAGTTGTTACTCCTAAGTAGATCCATTCGTTTTCTGCAGTCGGGTCCGCGTCAGTCAAAGACGTTCCAGGCTCGCCATCTCGCTGGCAGATGATGTGAAGTTGATCGTCAACAACATCGGCTAATACTGGGAATGCATACTCATAACCGATATAGTCAAGATCTGGAGTCAAGTCTTTTGGCTCAGTCCAAGAAATGCCACCGTTCTCTGACTTCACTGCGTGAAGGTGACGGTAGTTCTGAGTTCCAGTAGCATGTGACTCAACAATTCCTGAATACGTGATGTAAAGGTTGCCCATTGCATCTTCACCAAATGTTGGGTGAGAGGTGCTGCAGGTTCCGTAAGCAGCAATGTCGTCCGCTAAATCAATGGAATCACTCTCGTCAAGATCGATCAAGTAACCAACATACTGCGATGAATCAGCACCGAAGGACTCATTCCAATAGTTCAAACCGTCAACACCTGGGAAATAAACCCAACCGTCAGCAGCACCTACAGCCTCATCTAGGTAAAACATGTCACCGTATGCAGCGTGAGCTTGTCCAGCAGCATCGATAAATACCTGACCTGAACCATCTGTGCTCCACACGGTGTCAGCGAGCATGTCTTCGTTTAAATCAAGGATTTCTACATCTACAGGGTGCAGGTCAACTGGGAAGTCACGAAGGATTGTAGAATTCCAAGTGTCACCACCATCTTCTGAAATAAATACTTTAGAATCAGCCCAGTCGTGGAATAATCCAATAGCTACACGGTCGCCTTGAGCAACAATGTCGTAGCTATCAGGGCCCATACTTAGGTAATCATCGATGCCCATTCCTGGGATAAGGAAGTCTTGAACTTCCCACGTGTCACCCTGATCAGATGAACGGTAGTAACGAAGTGAACCATCTTGTCCGTCTACCAACTCACCGCCTGTGAAAGCAGTTGGAGTAGTAAGAGCTAAAAGGTGAATTGTATTATTGTCCATTCCGCCAACACAACCGTGGCCCCAAAGAACACCAGTCACAAGGTCAGTAGGTACAGAAGTCTCAGTCCATACTGTCTCACCAGCATCTTTGTAAGTCATCGTGATGTGATACGGTGCATTACTGTGTGCAAGAGAAAGCAGACGTCCACCGCCAGTTTCAAGAAGAGTAGGCCAGCCTACTCTTTCGCTCTCTAGACGCTCAAGTGGCTCAGGACCCCAAAGTGTGTTCTCGTATTTTACATAGCCAGTACCACGGTCATTAAACGTTGGTTCTTGTGACATGGTCCAAGAAGCTTCGATGTAGTCATCACCGCGAATCACGCGCTTCTGAATACAACCGTTTGTTTGCGTGTCGTAATACGAATGTCCGATTACAACTTCCTGAAAGTCCTTCTGGAAATTACCTGCAGTTGGCTTAGCACTAGCTGGATCCTGCTTGAAAACAGTCTGCTCTTGTCCTACAGCTGGTTTGTGATTTTGAACAGCTACTTTGAACTGGTCATGATTTTTTTGCTTTGGGTTTGAATCGCTCTGAGCCGAAAGACTCGCAACGAAGCACACCACAGCAAGAGATAGTAGATATTTCTTCATACAGTTGATTATTTAGATTCTTAGGTAAATGCGGCTCCTAAATTAGGTGTTTTTACCACCCATCAAAATACAATTCAATTCTGTTTGAAGGAATCTTGGGAAAAAGAAAAGCGTGTATACATAAAATCATAGGGAGAAATGCCTGAACACCTTCTGATCCATGGTTCGGGAGCTTGTCCCCGATTATAATTGCTGTTAATCAGGGCGATCAGTCCTCAGATCAAGGGTCAAGCGAGCCAAAAACCTTCTTTAATAAGTCTGTAACTCGAGCCACAGGATCTTCACGAATTAGTTTTTCTTCCGCCTCGACATGGACGAACAGTCCTTGAATCGTTCGCTCGGTTATATAGGCGTTTAGATCGGTATTTATTTCTTCACCTCCGGTAAACATAGTGGCTGTGTTGTACTTGTTCATCAAAGGTTCCCAGTACTTAGTTAGTTCCACCGCATCAATAGCTTGGTCAACGATTGGAGCGAATTCAAGGGTCAACTGCGCCTTTGTTTTTGTTTTGAGATAATTCGTAGCAGCATTGTCAGCTCCTTTGAGAATGTTGGCTCCATCCTCAACGGTCATACCTCTGATTGCGTGCACGAAAATGGCAGTAGCTTTCTTGGTAGCTTTTTCAGCGGCGCGATTGAGGGTCTCTTCAAATTTCTCCAATTGAGGACTAAAACCGAGGTTAATTGCCGTCTCCTTTACTTTTTGAGCATCCTCTGGAAACGGAATTCTAATCTTGGGGTTTTTATAAAAGCCATCTTCCACAGAAGCAAGAGAAACGGATTTTTCCGCGCCTTTAATCAAGGCTTCTTTGAGGCCATCAATAATTTCAGCGTTGTTCAGCTCAGCAACGGATGTGGTATTTTTGCCAAAAATTACACCTTGGGCTTTGTCCGAAGCTTCTTGGATTTTTCCAAGATTGATTTGAGAACAAGCGTTTAGTGTGCAGAAGCAGATGATCGCAACAATTTGATTTTTCATTTTCTTTTATTTCATGATGGCCAGAACCTCTAGCCAATTAAGTGCTTTGCAAAAATCTAACCAAATGCGCACAGAGATCATTTCTATTGGAGACGAGTTATTAAGTGGGCAGACTGTCAACACCAATGCGACTTGGATGGGCCAACAGTTGATGGCCATCGGGTTTTATGTGAACCGAGTGATTACAATCAGCGATACTCGTGAAGCGATTCTAGATGCTCTGGCTGAATCGAGCCAAAGAGCTGATCTCGTGCTTCTCACTGGAGGTCTGGGGCCAACCAAAGATGATATAACTAAGACCACACTTTGCGAGTTCTTTAGCGATACCCTAGTTGTCCATCAGCCTACTCTAGATCAGATTGAAGAGTATTTCTGTCGACATGGGAGGCCGATTCTGGAATCAAACACGCAACAAGCTAATCTGCCTTCAAAATGTGAAGTGATTCTCAATTCAAGAGGAACGGCACAAGGCATGTGGTTTGAAAAGGATGGGACAATCTTCATTTCTATGCCAGGCGTCCCATATGAAATGATGGGAATCATGTCGGATGAACTGATTCCAAGATTTGTCAAGGACTTTGTCGAAGGACATATCCATCAGCTCAATATCATGACTGTCGGCATCGGTGAATCGAAAATCGCAGATCAAATTAAAGATATCGAAGAGGAACTAGAGGCTGCAGAAATCCAGTTGGCATACCTGCCGGCTCCGGGGCAAGTGAAAGTGAGGCTTGTTGCTCAAGGAGAAGATGAGGCTACATTGGGCGCCAGTGTTGCGGTATTTCGGGAAAAGATCGTTGATCGGATAGGACAACATGTGTATTCATGCAATTCAGAGACGGTTGAAGAGGCAATAGGCCGTAAGCTTATCGAAGCCAAAGCCACGGTCGCTACGGCGGAAAGTTGCACAGGCGGATACATTGCCCACATGTTAACTAGCATTGCAGGCAGTTCAGCCTATTTTCTTGGATCGATTGTTTCGTATTCGAATGACGTCAAAGTCAAATCGCTCGGGGTTTCTCTAGATCATTTAGAAACCGTTGGAGCTGTGAGTGAAGAAGTTGTAGCTGATATGGCAAAAGGGGCTCGCGAAAAAATGGGCGCAGATTATGCAGTTGCGACCTCGGGAATCACTGGTCCAGAAGGCGGGAGCAATGAAAAACCAGTCGGAACTGTGTGGATTGCTGTGACTGGACCGAATCGAACTGTTACCAAGTGTTTTCTTTTCGGGAAGAGTAGGAGCCGGAACATCAGAGTTAGCGCGCTTTCTGGGCTGAATTTGCTTCGATTAGAATTATTGCGTGACAGCAATGGCTAATCATAGGAAAATGTGCATCTTTGCACTCCATTTTTTGGAAAATATAAGTATAGAGCGATGTCAAGGATTTGTGAATTAACAGGAAAGAAGATGATGGTAGGAAACAATGTTTCCCACTCGAAGAGACGCACTAAGCGTCAATTTCAACCCAACATCATTGTTAAGAGATTCTTTATCCCTGAAGAGGATAAGTGGGTTACTCTTAAGTTATCTGCTAAGGCAATGAAGACTATCAATAAGATTGGTGTTTATGCTGCTTTAAAGAGATCTCGCGAAGCGGGTATCTACAAAGGCTGATTATCCTTACCAATTTAGAAACGGCGCTACCCTATACTTGGTAGCGCTTTTTGTTTGCCCAAAATTTTGGTTTTCCTAGTGTTTGATGAGGTAGTACAATAGCTTCATATACTCGTTGTTGACCATTATCATCCCCTCCTCCGAATTCCACCATTGATTCTCATCGTATCGAGTGCTTGGCGCTCCAAAGATTAGTAGCTCGATCTCAGAGCTTTCAAATTCCTTTTCAAAAACATTTCTCACTCGATTGGTATGCATCATACTTGATAGCACGCCAATCCGCTTGAGTCCATTCGCCTCACAATAGGCTTTAACCTCCTGAGCTTCTTCTAATGTGCTAGTCGAGCTTTTCAAAGCGACAAGATTATAAGTTGGAACTCCTAGGCGTTGAGCCAGTGCTGCGCTAATCTCTGATTCGTAGAGCGTGGTATCGATAGCCTCTAACACTGAAGGGATATTTCCTCCTGTACATATCACCAGCGGAGCATAGCCTTGAGAATACATGGCCGCACCGTAGGTCGCTCGATCTTTCGAATTACCCCCAAGTACGACTATGGCCTCGACGGATTGCGGCTCGTCTATGTCAACGAGGTGATTTCCTGCTGCTCGCAGAATAGGATATCGAAAAGTGATGAGTAGCGTAATGACGATGGCAATTCCAAGGAGAACCTGAAGCCAACGCCGTTTGTAGATAGGTGTTTTCACACCTCAAATTAATTGAAAACTTGTTTGAATGAGGGTTAAATTTTGAATTTTGAATTCGATCATTCTAAATTCTAATACGTCCCGTGCCGCTTTCTCAGCAACCATTCCATACAAAGCAATCCGAGGAGGACGAACAGAATCCACTTTAAGTTGATGAGATCAGAAAGGAGTTTAGTCTCATGCGCCACAGCGTGGACTTCCTTTCTGGCAGTTATTTGGCCTGGCAGGCTTGCTAAATCATTTGGATAGACAAGCTCACCTTCGTGAGATTGAGCCCATCGATAGAGTAGACCGTGATCAGCTTTTGAAGCTGTGAGCTCGAGCTGCACAGGTGAAATGCTGAACTCGCCTTTCTCGGTATATGACTTTCCAGAAAGAGAAGCGTTGGCAACATAAGAATAGTTCCCTACAGGCAGACTTCCAGCATCAAGACGATAGGCATCACCACGTCGTCCAAACACATATTGGTAGCTAGAACCGTTTTCTCCGGTGATTTCCAACTCTACATCGGGATTGTTGTTGAGCTCGTAACTTTGGTTGTAGAGTTCAGCTTCCAAGACAATAGATTGATTCTCAAGAAGATTAGTCTCACCAGTTACTCTAAAGAAGCTCTTGTCTTCTTTGTTGGCTAAGTATTGAACGGTCTTCGACAAAAACTCGTCAATCGCTTTGTGGTTTTGGGCTTCGAGATAATTCACCAAGCGCCACCTCCAAATACCTTCACCTGCGATCACACCCACTTTGCATTCGTTGACTTTATTAAAGCCTACAAGAATTTGCGGTGTTTCGATCAATCCAACACGCTGGGTGAGCAAAGGTGTAGCCCCAGGAGCCTGCGCAAAATCTCCAAATGGCATTTGCAAGGGAGGGAGGTTTTCAAATATCGCTTGAGTTGATTCGCTCACTTTAAATAAGGAGAACCCTTTAGCGTAGCTGCTGTGAATATCGTTCATCGTCCCAGAGAAATTCTTCAGAGAAAAACCTGTCTTGAGTCCATTGTATTGGTTGAAATTTGTTTGCGATCCTAGAACATGGAGGGACGGGATATTGTCATCTAGTGCCTGCTTAATCAAATCAAAGCCCTTTCCATTTCCCGAAGGAATTTGGTGGAAGATGATCAAGTTAAAATCACTCAAGTCACCAGCGAAATCATCTTCAAGCTCTACGCTTACCTCGTAATTTCGGTTGGTTTCAATAGCTGAGGTTAACGCCGATAGATCGGGGTGAGGTGCGGCGGCGAGAAGTAAAATCTTCTGACGGCTATCGAGCACATCGATGAAAATGTCCTTGCGATTATTAGCTCTTGTAAACTCGTCTGAAATTCCCGACACCGTTATTGTGTAACGCTGAAGGCCTGTCTCTTCTGCGCTGAGCGTAGTTGAGATTTGTTCAGAATGATAATCGTCTTTGAGATTAATCGTCTGTGAAAAAAGCGTGGACCCCTTACGGCTGATAGAAACCTGAACGGTTTCTCCTAGGGCTTGAACACCTTCGACTACGATCTCCACAGGGAATTTATTTCCCAGATAAGCGAGTCGGTTGTTAGCCACTTCCTTGATCAACACATCACGCTTCACGCTCGTGTCTCCAAGAGCAATGGTGTATATCGGTACGTCGAATCTAGTTGAGGCAAATTCAGGATTTAAGCCCTTGTTGTAAAGGCCGTCACTTCCGATTACAATAGCACCTAGGTTGCGATTGCTGAAGCGGTTGTACATCTCCTCCATCAAGGTGGAGTAGTCGGTGAACTTATCAGAAAAATCAAGGCTATCGATACCCTCGGTTACATTTTCTCCGAAAATAAAAGTTCTGACATCGTATTGTTCACCAAAAGCGTCACGAACGAGTTTGAGCTCATTGAGGTACTTTGATTTGATGTATGCTGAATCCGAATTTACGCCGATAGAAACTGAATTGTCTTGAGCGATTACTACGATTGGTCTTTCCTCTTCACGTTCGACCGATTTAATCAAAGGCTTGAGAAGGAAAAGAGCGATTATAGTCACCGCAGAAAATCTCATGATACCCAAGAGTATGATGAGCCATTTCGAGAAATGACGATTTGATCGGTCTTTGGAATAAAGTCCAATAGAATAAGCGAGGCCGGCGAGCACGCACAATAGAATAAACCAGGAAGGGTAGTCAGAGATTATTTCCAAGAGGCACAAGTTACATAAGCATACCACCATCAACGTTAATTACCTGCCCGGTAATATATGCGCTCATGTCTGAGGCCAGAAATAATGTTAAGTTGGCTACATCTGCAGGAGTTCCGCCACGTTTTAGTGGTATTGCAGCCCTCCACTCTTCGACCATTTTTTCGTCCAAAGCACCAGTCATCTCAGTCTCAATGAAACCGGGAGCGATTGCGTTGCAACGAATACTTCTCGATCCGAGCTCTTGAGCTACAGATTTTGTGAAGCCGAGGATTCCAGCCTTCGATGCGCTGTAGTTAGCTTGTCCAGCATTTCCGCTAACTCCTACAACTGAAGACATGTTGATGATCGAACCGCTTCTCGCTTTTAGCATCGTTCGCATAACCGCTTTTGTCAAGTTGAAACAAGACTTCAAGTTGACAGTCATGACCTCATCCCAAGATTCTTCGTCCATTCTCATGAGTAGATTGTCACGTGTTATTCCAGCGTTGTTGACTACGATGTCAACTGTTCCAAATTCTGCGACCACAGCATCAACAAGCTCTTGCGCTTGGTTGAAATCTGAAGCGTCGGACTTAAATCCTTTTGAACCGTTTCCAAGTTCAGCTTCTAAGGCCTTAGCTTTTTCTTCTGATGATAAGTACGAGAAGGCCACCTTGGCTCCTTGTTCGACAAACTTTTGAGCGATCCCTTTACCGATTCCTCGTGAGGCTCCAGTGATGATCGCGACTTTTCCTTCAAGCATTTTCATTGTGAAAGTGGGGTGTTTTTTCGATGGGCGAAGATAAACATAAGAATGACGACGTCATTCGAACATGCGCAACACCACATGCCTCTGTTTTTTCCAGACTCTGTGCAATGATGTCCCTCAACGAGTGTAGGTGCGATCAATGTCAACCCTAATATTTAGCCCACAGGTAATTTAATTACTCTCTACCGCCTCATGAAAATCTCGATACAACTCCAACTTACCATCTAACATGACAGCAATAACCGTGTGGTAATTGTCCAAAACAGTTTCTGGTAAATCCACGTATACGAGCCCAGGATACGAGCTCCAGTATGGCTTGCAGTACACTTGATGCTGAAGAGTCTGTCCATTTCCTACCACGTACGTTCGGTTGATCTTGTTCTTAATGCCCTTGAGAGCGAATTTGCCGTCTTTCGGAATGTCCCTCAAGAATAAATACAGTGTCGTGCTATCGGCCGAAAGTGTCGTCGGGCCATGAAAATATTCATAAGGAATACCCGCTTCAGTGTTGTAAATCGCCTCTTCGTGCTTCTTAGTCCATTTGCCGAGCTCTTTCAAAACATGCTGCTGCTCGTCTGGAATAACGCCGTCCTCTCTAGGTGCGATGTCCAACAATAGGTTTCCGCCTTTGCTGATACAGTCGACAAATATGTCGATCACCTGATTGGGAGTTTTGTAATTCTTGTCGTGCGGTTGGTAGCCCCAGTTATCATTGAGGGTAAGGCATAATTCCCAATACTCGTGGATTGGTCTAAATACAGGTGGACCGTTTTCAGGGGTGGCATAATCCCCGTATCCGCGAAGCCGGGAATTGATGATGGTGCTCGGCTTTTCTTCTAGGAGAATGTCGCGAATTTCGTCTGCTCGCCACTCTTCGGATGAATGTTCCCAGTCGCCGTCAAACCACCATAGGTCTGGCTCGTAGCGATTTCGCAGTTCGGTCATTTGTCCAAAATTGTACTCTTGGAATCGATGCCAACGTTCTGGATCGTCGTTAGCCGAGTATCTTTTGTTGACTTTGGTTTGATCGGGGTAGTCAGCATGTGTCCAGTCTATCAGAGAATAGTACAAACCCACTTTCAGGTCATTTTCCCGAAGAGCACTGACAAAGGGAGATAGCACATCATTTTTGGCGGGCGAATTAGTCACGTTGTTGTCGCCAAATTTCGTGTTCCAAAGAGCGAAGCCATCGTGGTGCTTGGTGGTGAGAACTGAGTATTTCGCTCCACTTTCCTTGATGAGTGCAGCCCAGGCCTGCGGGTCGTAATCTTTAGCTGTGAAACCATCAGCCTGCTTCATATAATCGTCATGGCTGATGTAGCCGTTGTAAAAGGACCACGACTCAGAGATGCCGTCTACGGCATACAATCCCCAATGGATGAAGATACCCAGTTTGGCGTCTTTAAACCACTCCATTTTTTGATGGTAGGATTCGCCTTGCCTGTGATCAAGAGCAAGTTCTTCTTGGGCAAAAAGGAAATGAGGGAGGAATAGAATCGAAAGCAGGAAGTATTTCATTCTGGCTGATGTTGAACCGCCAAATTCCGAAATAAATCCTTGGATACTGAATCTATCTGCTGGCTCTGGTTTGATATCCTGGAGCGTAGCAGCCAAAATTGCGCCCGATCACGAATTCGAACGCTTGTTCGTAGTGGTTTCCATCTGAATCGTATGCTGGCTTCCACGTCGGCATGTTGTCAATCAACTCAATTAACCTGCTGTCAAGCGCGTCATCGCCAGAAAACTCAACTGATTTAACTTGACTTGCTTGTCCGTTTTCATCGATTACGAATCGGATCGAAGCTAAATTTGCGTCTGTTAATGCCTTTTCATTCACGTCGCTGATGGCTGCAGCCTTCAGGTACTTCATCAGCTCATCTTCCCCTCCGGGAAATTCAGCATCGTTGGGCTTCACATAACAAGAGAAATCAATGCTTCGAACTGTTTTGCCCGACAGATTATTCTCGGGATAATACTCTACCGAAACCCTAATGTCTGAGCCAATATCCGCGTCTCGCAGAATTGAAATTTGCTTGGCATTCATTTGATCATTGGTGCCTGAAGCAACTTGTGTTTCTCCGTTTACAATGACCAGCACTTCTACAGAAACGTATTCATCTACCCAGTTTCCAGGATAAATCTCATTAAGGTCGTTCAGGCTAATCGCGGACTGAAGCTCATCTTGACTTATAGTTAACGGTGAATACGTTGACATGACTTCGCATGTGATTTCTTGGGCGAAACCAGAGATCGAAAGGAGAATTGCAAAGAATGCGAGTGTTAGAGCTTTCATATTCGTCGAAAAATGTGTGACGTAAATTTAGGCATTTTCAACCTGAAGATTCTCCAGAACAACCGCCCAGAGACAGGGTTTATACTTTTTTACATTTCACAACGCGTCCTTCATTTGCGCTTTTCTTTGAAATTCCTAGTCCAATACTCTAACGGATACAACGCGCACATCAATCATCGGGCGATCCAAACTATCAGTCGCCACAGCCGCAATGGAATCAACAACCGAAATGCCGCTGATCACCTCACCGAAAATCGTGTAGCTCTGATCAAGATGTGGCGTGCCACCAACAGTTTTATATATCTCTCGATGATGGTCGGGAAAGGTGTATTGTTCGAAATCGTGCTGAAGCGCTATCGACTTAATGCTGTCTCCCCAGATCTCATAGGCATCCCAATCCTCAGCTTGCTCAGCAGCGAAAATAGAATCTCCAAGCGCTGCGTGTTCTGGCATTTGCTTTACGTAATGTTCAGCTAGCCAGCCATTTATGCGTTTTTCTGATTGTTCGAGTAGACTGTCGTTAAACACTTTTCCCTGAGTGATGTAAAACTGCATAGCGCTAGAGCCGCGTCCAGGATTACCATCTCGTGCGGCAGCCAAGACTCCTTTTTTATGAAATAGGGATGTGTCCATTTCAGCATCTACTAAATAGTCGCGATCTCCGTTGCCCAAGGCTTTTCCTGGCTCTGCATTTTTGCTGTCTGGATCGCCACTCTGAACCATGAAGTTTTCGATAACACGATGAAAAAGAAGACTGTCGAAAGCTCCTTCATTGGTGAGGCTGATGAAATTATCACGGTGTTTTGGAGTTTCGTTGTATAGCTCGAGAACCATTGTGCCTCTGTCGGTCACCATCTCGATGGACGTTCTAGCTTCTGGATCAGAATCTTGCTGTGGTTCGGGTTTAGGGGAGTCACCACAATTTGACAGCAAGAATGTTAAGGATAGAAGTAGAGTGGGAGAGAGTAGCGATTTCATTTCGCCAAGGTCTACAAAAATTGGTTTCGCAGAGGCCCCAATTAGCTAATGAGCACATCAGTTAATGGGTTGATTAAATCAAGTCTTCAGCCTCCGCTACCAACTCCGCTATATCTTTCACCTCAATCTCACCTTCTTTTTCAAAGTGCTTGACACCGTCGGTCATCATGGTGTTGCAGAATGGACAGCCTGTAGCGACAATTTGAGCTTTTGACTCGAGAACGTCTTCCGTACGTTCGATATTGATTTCTTTGTCGCCTTTTTCGGCCTCTTTAAACATCTGAGCACCTCCGGCACCACAGCAGAGTCCTTTGGCTCGACAACGCTTCATTTCGACCAATTCAGCATCAAGATTTTCAATCGCATTTCGGGGAGCCTCATACACGTCATTTCCTCGTCCGAGATAGCATGGGTCGTGAAAGGTGATCTTCTTTCCTTTGAATGAACCGCCTCCTTGAAGAGAGAGTTTTCCGCCAGAAATTAATTCATTGATGAGCTGTGTGTGGTGAATCACTTCGTAATTACCTCCCAGCTCGGGATATTCATTTTTGAGAATGTTGAAGCAGTGAGGACAACCCGTCACAATTTTTTTCACGCCGTACGCTTCCATCACCTGTATGTTTTGCGCAGCCTGCATTTGGAATAGGAATTCGTTTCCAGCTCTCTTAGCCGGGTCTCCCGTGCAGCTTTCTTCTTGTCCGAGAATCGCAAACTTGATCCCCGAATGGTGGAGAATCTTGGCGATAGCCTTGGTAATTTTTTTGGCGCGATCGTCGAAACTGCCCGAGCAGCCTACCCAAAATAGAATTTCGGCTTCTTCGCCCTTGGCCATCAACTCGGCCATCGTCGGTATATTCATAGCTTCTGACATCAGGCTTCCTCCCTCCATTTATCGCGATCCATGGCGCTAAATGCCCATGGAGCACCGTTGTTTTCGACATTGTTAAACATAGCCGTAATTGGCTCTGGTGACTTCGATTCTTCCATGATTAAGTAGCGTCTCAAGTCAATAATTGTGCTCAGCGGGTCGATATTGACGGGACAAGCATCTGTGCAGGCATTACACGATGTGCAGCCCCAAAGTTCTTCTTCAGTAATGTAATCTCCTAAAAGGGATTTGCCGTCTTCAACATTTCCTGCGTCAAGGTTCTTTCCATACTCTTCCAATCTATCGCGGGTGTCCATGACGATCTTTCTCGGAGAAAGTAGCTTGCCGGTTTGGTTGGCAGGACAGACACTCGAACATCTTCCGCACTCTGTGCATGTATAGGCGTCAAGCAATTGTTTCCATGAAAGATCTACCACGTCTTTTGCGCCAAATCTTTCTGGAGGTGGTGCATCGGGGTCAGGGGTCGCATATGGGTCAGCAGAAGGATCCATCATCAATTGCACTTCCTTGGTAACAGCTTCAAGATTGGTCATGCGACCGAGATTCATCAAGTTGCTGTAGTATGTGTTAGGGAATGCGAGTATAATGTGGAAGTGCTTTGAATACGTGATGTACACAGCGAACATCAAGATGCCGACGATATGAAACCACCATGCGGCTCTTTCAACGACAACCCAGCCCGCTTCGCTAAGTCCGCCCCAGATGAAACCCATGTATTGACTCACAGGATAGCCTTCGTGCCCAACCTCTTGCAATCGCATGTCGCAATAGTTCATGCTGAGGAAAGCAAACATCAAAAGGCACTCCCAGATCAAGATGAGGTTGGCGTCTGTTTTTGGCCAGCTTGTCATCTCTCTTAGATGGAATCTTTTGATTTTCAATATGTTACGACGAACAAGGAACAGGATGCATGCTACGAAGACGAGCATGGCAAGCACCTCAAAAGAAGCAATAAGAATGTCGTAAAACCCACCAAGGAAGCTCAGCGCTCGGTGGCTGCCAGTAGCGCCATCGATGATAATCTCGAGCACTTCGATGTTGATGATGACAAAGCCAACATAGACGAGAATGTGAAGGAATCCAGCGACGGGACGGCTTACCATCTTGCTTTGACCGAGAGCGACTCGAATCATGGTTTTCCATCGATCTGCTTTACTGTCGGAACGATCGATATCCCGTCCGAGCAGAATATTTCTACGGATCTTTTTTACTCTTAAAAGAAATAAGGAGATACCAACGAGTAGTGTAACGATAAAGGCAATCTGAGCTACCATTCAGGACTTTATTCTTCCTCTTTTAAAGCCTCTTCAACCATGCGGTCGATCTGTCTCAATTCGGCTTTAGAGAAGTTCTTTTTGTCTTTCTTGCCAAAGATAGAAACATGGATGTATCTCCAAGGGTTGGAGTAGATATCGTTGATAAGTGTCTGCAGTTCGACGTTACTCTGATTGAGCGCCGTATGCAACGAATCGTTGTTGATCAACATGCCAATCGTCCCTTCTCCATTGTCAATTTTCTCCATGATTTCGGCTAGATCCGTTATCGCCGCATCTGCTTTCTCGATGGTGCCTTTGAGATTAGTTTGTGCAAGCGAATCGGATATGGATTCAAAGTTGGAAATAACGGCTGTTAAGTCCTCGTTGCTGTCAACAAGATTTCCAGTTATTGACTCTACATTCCCCATTATACCACTCAACTTCGTGCGGTTTTCCGCTACCGCAGCATCTATTCCGAGAGAAGCTTGTTCCAAAGTCAACATGGTACGATTCAAGCTCTCAAATACTTCTGGAAGCTCTTGTGTCGCCTCGTCTTCAAACACAGCCTGAAGGTTGGTTATGATTACCTCAATTCCAGCTGTTAAATCGTCTACTTTGGCTTTTAGAGGTGCCAATTGAGCCTTCATTTCCGTGGCTAGATCGGACTCAATGTCGGATAATAGGGTGTCGGCATCGGCTGCCATAACCATGCTTTCTCCAAGGACCATGTCCACAGCCTTGGAGCCAAGCAGGTCAGAAGTGAAAATTTTCGCTTTAGAATCATCTGGGATCTGGAGATTCTCGTCGTTTATCAAAATTTCAACGAGGAGATTTCCTTGACCGTTTGGATGAAGTTTGACGTCTTTTACCAATCCGATTTTGAAACCATTGAGCATTACCGGGTTGGATTGACCAAGCCCATCAATGTTATCATAAACCGCGTAGTAGGTGCGCTGATTCTGAAAGATGTTAATCCCCTTGAGGTAATTAACCCCCATAAACAGCAGAGCAATACTGATGACTACAATAGCTCCTATTTTAAACTCCTTTGATACTTTACTCAAACTGAGTGGTTTAGTTGGTTTGGTTCAAAGCCTCTCTCAAATCGATCCGCTCTCCGTCTTTTACCGCAATCATGAAGGCGCCTGTGAACCCATGTTCTCGTAATAAATCCTGGTTCTTTTTAGCCTTCTTATAATCGTTAGATGCTCCGGCAGTGTATTTATACATGCCGTTGATCTGGTATTCATTTACTTTTTCAACTCCTTTAAAGCTTTGGTCTTTTACGTTCAGCTTTTCTGAAGAAGTCAAAATCTGTACTTCGAAACTTACGTCTTTCTTCACCTTTTCTGCTTGCAACGCATCGTTTATCGATGTGCTTGACTTTTCAGCCAGTTCTGGATCAGGTTGGTCGTCAACTACTACAGTCTCGATTTTTTCGATCTCTGACTTGTATTCTTTAAAAGCGCGAAAGATAGCGGAAGACATGTATGATTTTCCCTCCTCACTGTTCAAGAAATCTTCTTCTTCAGCATTCGTCAAGAAGCCAAGTTCTACAAGCGCACTGGGCATAGTGGTGAAGCAAATTACGTAGTATCCAGCTTGTCGCACACCGCGATCTACTCGACCAACTCGATCTCTGAATTGATCTTGGATTTTTTCGCTTAGAACTAGAGAATGCTCCAGATAAACATTTTGACGAAGGGTCAACGCGATGTAGGTGTCCGGATCTGCTGGATCAAAGCCTTGGTAGTTTTGCTCGAAATTTTCCTCCTTATAAATTGAGGCGTTTTCTTGCATCGCAACCCTGAGACTTTCATCGGTCTTGTGCATTCCCATAACAAAAGTCCCACTTCCATGAGCGGTTTTCTTGGTGAATGCATCGCAATGAATCGACAGAAATAGATCGGCATTCGCATTATTTGCAATCTCCACACGGTCTTTCAGACTTGGAAAAGAATCTTTATCACGTGTATAGATTACCTCAATTTCTGGAAAGTTCTTTTCAATGTATTTGCCGAGCTGCAACGTTACATCTAAAGTGATGTTTTTCTCCGTTGCCTTGTATCGTCCTGTGCCTAGGTTTCCGGGATCTTTGCCTCCATGACCCGCGTCAAGAACGATTTTGTGAATCTTGTGAGATTCGACTCGTCCAGGGGTCATACTGCATAAGACACCAATGGCTAGGGCAAGAAACACCATCACCATTCGTTTATGCACTATATGTTGCTTTGAAAATTGAATCATAACAAACACCCTTGTTTGACTGAATGCATAGCTTTGGTGCCGCAATACAGCCATTCAAGCAAAAATAACCGCAAGGCATTGGGTCGTACTTCGACGTTTATCAAACTTTTCCTCTTTTATCTGTTAATAATGACAGGGCTTTTTTCATATGAAAGCCTTGCCAAATCAGCGTTTGAGGACTTTTTTCGGCTTCAGCTGGTTGCTGACACCACCGATGTTGATTCCTTGCAGGTGGGATCTATCACAATAAACGCGCCAATCGCGGATTCTATTTTGTCTGCCGATACAACA
>Ga0206679_10000645_pt1 | contig 29176 bp, 29 predicted proteins | sample M110012015metaG_FD_155464 | JGI IMG/M metagenome (GOLD analysis project Ga0206679, IMG submission 155464) | Ammonia-oxidizing marine archaeal communities from Monterey Bay, California, United States - M1 100m 12015 | ecosystem: Environmental > Aquatic > Marine > Intertidal zone | place: USA... | reverse complement strand
ATTTGCCATTCCCTGACAATACGTTTGATGTGATCACTATCGCTTTTGGTCTACGTAATGTTACTGATAAAGACATGGCGTTACGTTCAATGTTGCGAGTTTTAAAACCCGGCGGACGACTATTGATATTGGAGTTCTCTAAACCCGGCAATCCTTTGCTGGGCAAAATCTACGATACTTATTCATTCAACGTTTTACCAAAACTGGGTAAGGCTTTTGCAGGTGACGGTGATAGCTATCAATATTTAGCGGAATCTATTCGTATGCATCCTGATCAAGGGACTCTTTTGCAGATGTTAGATGATGCTGGTTTTGCCAATACTGATTTTCATAATATGACTGGTGGTATTGTTGCCCTGCATCGTGGAGTCAAGCCTTAACGATGCTGTCACTATTCAAAAGAACTGCACTTGAAGGTGCAGAAACCCTGATTAACGCTGCGCTGACAAAGGATCCCGCGTCCAAACAAGCTCTGATCAAGCTAGAAGGCCAGGTGTTATTAGTTGAAAGTACTCTGCCACCTCTCACCATCGCTATAGAACCTACCGCTACTGGTATTCAACTGCATGATAATTGGGATGGAAATGTCACTGTCACAATTAATGGAACATTGATTGCAATGGCTGCTATCGCAGTCAATGCGAAAGAGTCGATCTCTTTTTCGGGTACTGGCGTTAACGTCAGTGGCAATTTAGACACTCTGCATCAGCTCAATAAGATTATGGGAGATGTAGATATTGACTGGGAAGGAGCATTAGCAGAAATTATTGGCGATATCCCTGCTCATTTAATAGCCAAGGGTATTCGAAACTCAGCGGTGATTAGAAAAGACATTGTTACCCGAGCATCGAGTGGGTTGGTTGAAGTTGCTCAAGAGGAATTTAATCTCACACCCAGTAAAAATGAATTTGAAGCGATGATTCCTGATATTCGACAGCTTTCTGCTGACGCAGATCGCTTAGCTGCGAGAGTAAGACGGCTTTATCAGAAGATAACCCCCAGTGATCCTGGAGCTCTTAACTCGTGATTAGACTAAGGCGCATGATCAAGATAATCAGAGTGGTCGGTAAATATCGGCTCGATTTGTTGCTGGACAAGCATAAGCTGCCTCTAGGGGCTCGACTTTTACTGGCGCCAGCCATGTTATTTGGCCCTGCCCATGAAGATCGTGGAGAGCGATTAAGAAAATCCTTAGAAGAACTTGGCCCTATCTTTGTAAAGTTTGGCCAGTTGCTCTCAACCCGTCCAGATCTTGTTCCTGACGATATCAGTATTGAGTTGTCCGCACTGCAAGATAATGTTCCACCCTTTTCCTCGGCGGTGTTTAAACAAAATGTAGAGACGGCTTTAGCTGGGAAGACCGATGATCTATTTCAAAGCTTCGAGTCAGAACCCCTAGCATCTGCATCTGTTGCTCAAGTCCATGCGGCAGTATTAGCTGACGGCCAAGAAGTCGTGGTTAAAGCGGTGCGGCCAAATATTGAGACAACAATCCGCAAGGACCTTGCCCTACTTTATACATTGGCCCGATTAGTTCTAAAGTACAGCGAGGATGGACAACGGTTACACCCTGTAGAAGTAGTAAAGGACTACGAATCTGTCATTATCGAAGAGCTCAACCTGCAATCAGAGGGAGCAAATGCCTCCTTGCTGCGCCACAACTTTGCAGACTCGTCGATGCTGCATGTCCCAGAGATACACTGGCCATACTCTAACAAAGATGTTCTGGTCATGGAGCGAATCTATGGCATTCCAGTTACAGACATGGAACAGTTGGAAGCGGCAAGTGTCGACCTTAAGCTGCTGGCTGAGCGTGGTGTAGAGATATTTTTCACCCAGGTATTCGAGCATAATTTTTTCCATGCTGACATGCATCCAGGCAATATTTTTGTCGATGCGACCAACCCCAAGTCGCCTACCTATATTGCTGTTGACTGTGCCATTATGGGCTCACTTTCTAGTGAAGATCAGTTTTATATGGCTCGCAATCTGTTGGCTATGTTCCAGCGCGATTATCGCCTAGTTGCCGAACTCCATGTTCGATCGGGATGGGTACCTAAAGACACCTCGATCAATGATTTTACTGGCGCCATAAGGTCCGTGTGCGAGCCTATTTTCCAACGACCCCTTAGTGAAATCTCATTGGGCCACATGCTTATCGATCTGTTTGCAACAGCACGACGATTTGATATGGAAGTGCAGCCTTCTCTGGTACTTCTGCAAAAAACTCTTCTCAACATCGAAGGGTTGGGCCGACAGCTATACCCTGATTTAGATCTCTGGCAAACAGCACAGCCTTTTTTAGAGAAATGGCTTAAAGATCGCTACTCCCCAAAAAATATTTTCAATCAACTTAAGCGCTATGCACCTGATTGGTTGGAACACTTCCCTCAAATACCACCGATGATATTTCAGGCATTAAAAGCATCGCAGCCTGATGGGCCAGCGCACAAAAACGGGGATATTCCAGAGAGTAAAAAGGTGCCTATCAAAAAAGGAATAGTCAGCGGCTTAGGTTATAGCGCCTTAGGTGGAGGCGTTGTGTTAGGCCTTTCTCAATGGGGAGAGATACTCAATGAGCCAACCGATGCAAGTATTGCTCTGATGATAACGGGCCTTTTAATTCTGCTGCTTCGCTAGTCTCAGCTTTAGTTACACCGTAACACCTGCCATAATTACTTAAAATATTTTTCACTTACTGGCACTTAACAATGAGTTACCTCGACGATATCAGCTGGAACAGCAACGGATTAGTACCAGCTATCGCCCAAGATGCTGATACGGGCGTTATTTTAATGATGGCTTGGATGAATCGGGAAGCTCTAGAACTCACAGTCATTGAGAATAGAGCTATTTACTGGTCACGATCTCGACAAAAGTTATGGCGCAAAGGTGAAGAATCAGGTCATGTGCAACATCTGATAGAGTTAAGACTAGACTGTGATAGTGACGTAATCATGATGAAGGTTAATCAGGTGGGCGACATCGCCTGTCACACAGGCCGACAATCATGCTTTTATCGCGTGTTCAAAGACGGTGAGTGGCAGGCAGTGGACAAAGTACTTAAAGACCCAAAGGATATTTACTGATGGATGATTCAGTTTTAAAGCAACTGAGCAATGTTATTGAAATTCGTAAAAGCATGCCTGCTGAAAAGTCTTATGTGGCGAGTCTTCATCACAAAGGACTCAATAAAATACTTGAAAAAGTCAGTGAGGAGTCTGCCGAGACCATACTGGCAGCAAAAGACGCAGAACATAGCGGTGAAAATGATAAAGTTGTGTATGAAACAGCAGATCTCTGGTTTCATTCACTAGTTATGCTGTCACATCTTGGTGAAAATGCCACGTCGGTACTCGAAGAATTGGAACGACGCTTTGGTTTATCTGGCCTTGAAGAAAAGGCTCAACGTAACACAGACTAATAAAATAGGAGAATAGTAATGGGTTTTGGATGGCAAGAATTATTAATCGTTTTAGTCATAGTGGCCCTTATTTTCGGCACTAAAAAACTACGCAATATCGGTTCAGATCTCGGTGGTGCGGTAAAAGGTTTTAAAGATTCGGTATCTCATGAATCTGAGGAAGATGCAGTGGCTGACGAATCGGTAAACCCTGAACAACACTCAGAAAAAGATGAGCATAAAGACTAGTCAGAGTCATTGGCATAAGGCTAGTTAATATTTATGTTTGATATTGGTTTTTCTGAATTACTTATTGTGGCGGTGCTCTCTCTCATTGTGATGGGACCTGAGCGTCTGCCGGAGACTGTTCGCACTATAAGTCTTTGGTTTGGACGCCTAAGACAGTTTTTATCTACTGCACGCACTGAGATCGAAGATGAAGTGGGCATCGATGAAATTCGCAGGCAACTCCATAACGAACAAATTATGCGGGATCTTGAGAAAACCAAAAATCATTTAGAGGATGTTGCCCAAACGCAGCATTCTATTCTTCCCGACGATCAAAAAAATGTCTGAATCAGAAACCCTCGAAAGCCAACCATTTATGGCACATCTGATTGAGTTCAGAAACCGTGTATTACGATCGGTTGTGGCTGTGTTAGTGATTTTTGCGGGACTATTTTCATTTAGTAATGAGCTCTATTTGTACATTTCAGAGCCCATAAGAGTTTATCTGCCGGATAACCTCAGTATGATCGCCACTGAGGTTGCATCGCCCTTCCTAACGCCATTTAAACTGACATTGGTATTGTCAGTGTTTGCGGCTATGCCCTATATCCTTTACCAAACTTGGGCCTTCTTAGCACCCGGGCTTTATAAACGTGAAAAGAAAATTGTTTTACCCTTATTCTTCTCAAGCGTTGTGCTTTTTTATAGTGGAATGGCCTTTGCTTACTATGTGGTATTTCCACTGGTATTTATGTTTTTCACCAGCATAGTCCCAGAGGGCATCAGCGTCATGCCGGATATTCGCAGTTATCTTGATTTTGTACTTAAGTTGTTTTTTGCTTTTGGGTTGAGTTTTGAAATTCCGATTGCGGTGGTTATTTTGTCTTGGATGGGAGCAGTCGAACCTGATAATTTGGCCAAGAAAAGACCCTACGTCTTTGTTTTGTGTTTTATTCTCGGAATGTTGCTAACGCCGCCCGATATTATCTCCCAGACGCTTTTAGCGATCCCCATGTGGTTGCTATTTGAAGTTGGTATTCTCTTCGGGCGCATGGTCGCGCCCAAAAAAGAAGATGAAGAATCCCTAGCCGAATAAACCTCGCCTAATGGCGCTGTAATGAGTGTCTCTTGCCAATCTAGAGATGGCCGCGTCTGGCACATAAAACTCAAACGCATGAAACCCTCCAGGAAATACTTCGAACTGGGTAGCAACGCCTGAGGCATTTAGTCGTTTTGCGTAGTCTCTATTTTCATCTAAGAACAGATCGACAGAACCAACGCCAATGTAAGCCGGCGGCAAGCCGTGTAAGTCGCTAGCGTGGGTTGGAGCGGCGTATTTAGATGCCGCATAGGGCTCTTGCTCCGAGGTCTTGTGCAACCCCAAGTAATACATCCATCCTTGAAGATTAGACTGGCGGTTCCAAATGCGCTTATCAGTAACAATAAAGCTTGAGTCTGATGTGCTGTTGTTGTCAATCATCGGACAAAGCAGCGCCTGAAAGATCACCGATACTTCTGCCCTATCCCTAGCCAACAGCGCAAGACCTGCGGCTAAACCACCTCCCGCACTAATACCTCCGATGGCAATAGAAGACTTATCAACCTTGAGCATATGCGCATTATCAAAAACCCAAAGTAAAGCGGCATAGCAGTCATTTAATGGCACAGGAAAAGGAAATTCAGGTGCTAGTCGGTAGTCCACAGATATCACCACACAACCGATATCTTCTACCATACGCTTTACTGAATAATCATCGCCTTCCATACTACCAAAGCAGTATCCACCACCATGGATCCAGAGTAATGCGGGAAGGTTCTCTTTATGCCCAACAGGGCGATAAACCCTTACTGGCACAGAGTCGTCGCTATCTTGTTGCACTTGGTAATCCAACGTTGAGACATTACTGATAGGCGCCAGAGTGGCTGCGACAGCTTGACTACGCTGTAGTGACACCTGCCGCGTCACAGTTAGATCCGCCCAGATGTCGAACTCAGGTATGGCCTCAAGTGCTGGTATGAGCTCAGGGTCGACTAATTTTAGGTCCATTGCTAATATTTACCTTAAATCAACTGATGATCATGGAGAATCTAAGTCTATATAATCTCACCACCAATATAAAACCATTGCTGCTCTATTCGAGTAAAAACTGACTTCTCATGCATTACGCTTTTGCCACTGTTAGTTTGGTAAGTGGCTTTAAATTCTACCCAACCCTCTGTATCTGTATGGCCTGATCCTAAAACATCAAGTTTGATCCATTGCTGAGTTTTTTCTGAGAGCTCACTCACCCTAAGATTTTTCGCCATGGGTGGAAACCAGGTCTTTAACAAATACTCACCAAACCCACCCAAAGCATAAGCACTGTAACGAGAGCGCATTAGCTGTTCAGGTTCGCTTGGTATGGCGCTACCTTTCAAATAAGGCTCACAGCAGCTTGAAAAAGCTATGTTATTACCGCAGATACATGAGTTGACCATTGATTTTTATTGACCCAAGCATAATAAGTTAAAATAATACCTTAAATCGATTAAGAAGAGTTGTCCTATGCCCAGTTTAGATATTGTTTCAGAAGTTGACAGTGCCGAGATATTGAATGCAACTAACAATGCAGCCCGAGAATTAACCACTCGATTCGACTTTAGGGGTGTCGATGCGAGTATTACTCTCGCTAATGATGTGGTGACACTAAAGGCTGAAGCTGATTTTCAGTGCCAACAATTACTCGATATTTTTGCCACCCAGTTGGTTAAACGCAAAATCGACCCCACTGTGATGGAATACGATGAAGAGGCGTTTCATAGTGGCAAGACATTCTCGTTAAATGTTAGCTTTAAACAGGGAATTGCTGCTGATGTCTCCAAGAAATTAGTCAAACTAATCAAAGAGAAAAAGCTGAAGGTTCAGGCCCAAGTGCAGGGGGATGAAGTACGCGTTACGAGCAAGAAGCGTGATGATCTGCAGTCTGTTATGGCGTCAGTGCGTGAGGCTAGTCTTGGCCAGCCTTTCCAGTTTAAAAACTTTCGAGATTAGCACTTAAAAAGCTTCGATATTTATTCGGCGGCAACAAACTTCATTGAAATACTGTTGACGCAGTGTCGGATGTTTTTTTCTGTGTAACCTTCGCCACTAAAAACATGGCCAAGGTGGCCGCCGCAGTTGGCGCAAAGAATTTCGGTGCGCCGGCCATCAGCGTCTGGTTCTCTTGTTACGGCATCTTCAATTTCATCATCAAAACTAGGCCAACCGCAGTGAGACTGAAATTTGTGCTCCGACCGATACAAAGGCGCATCACACTGCTTGCATATATACAGCCCACCCTCAGAGTGATCATTTAGCAAACCTGTAAAAGGCCGCTCGGTGCCCTTTTGCTGTAAGACATATTGTTCTTCTGGAGTTAACTCATTGAGAGGTTTGTTCATTATTTATTCCTGTGATTCTCGATGATTTTTCGTTTGGCTATCCTGCACTGCGTACCATAATTTTTCAATACCACGTTGGAGAGTCTCCAGTGCGTTAATAGTGTGTATATCTGCTTTATTTGCACAATAGTCTCGACCAAATAGCTTAATGTGGTCGATTAACGGATGACCAAGGTGTGCATATTCCCAGTCAATAAAATACATTTTTTGGCCATCATAAATAACGTTTTCTAATATCAAATCGTGGTGACCGATCACCGGACCCCAGACACTATTGTCAATTATGCTTGCGGCGTCCTCTATCTCAGTCAATCCTTGAAAATCAGTTAACTGATCACTGTATAGATGAATATAACTTAGATAGTTTCGCTGACTTATAGTTTCCACCACATAAGTTTGAATACGGCTAATACAGTTTTCGAGATGATATTGAATATCTGTATCAGCCAAATCACTAACAGTTAAGTGGCGGCCACGAATTAACTCGGTTACCTGGGCATCCCCATCGGCGTATAAAAGTTTTGGAACACACCCGCTAGACTGAAGAGCCTTAAGTAAAAGCTGCTCTCTATCTCGGTCAATACCAAGAAAGCCAGTATTAGCTGCATTAACTCGCACCGCCGCACGAAAGTCACCGCTGGCAGCAAGAAATGTTTGATTGGTGAGGCCACCTAACAGCTGTTGGATCACTTTAGGTTGCTCGGCAAGGCTATTATCGAGGCCGGTGTCCCATTGTCGCCAACGAGATAGGGTTTTATCGAGTATTTGAGCTGTTCTGGGTGACATAAGCTTTTTTCCACGCATAGAACCCTAGTGTAGCTAAGACTAAATACAGCGCAAACATTGCCGCTGTCTGGTCTAAGCCCCGATCAATATAGAGATAAATAGATACTGCGTTAATCACTATCCAGTACAACCAATTTTCAAGTACCTTTCGCGCCACCATCACCGTTGTAAAGACGCTACCCCAGGTGGTAAAAGAATCAAGATACGGCAGTTGGGCGCTGGTATTCACAGACAGAAGGTAGCCTGAAATAACCGATATTGTAAGAATTCCTATCACGCCAATGCTGTGTTGTTTTAGCGTCCAGCGGACAATCTTGACTCCTGTGTTATCAACGCCTCCTCGCTGCCACTGCGACCAACCATAGATAGCCATCCCCATGTAGTAGACATTAAGTGCCGATTCCATGTATAAATCAACATCTCCAAAAATCCAAACATAAAGCGCAGTGCTAAAAAATGCACAGTACCAACAGAGACTGTTTTCACGCATTGCTAGCACTAGGTACCCAATGCCCAAAACAACCGCGAGTGTTTCGAGATTCACCCAATCAAAACTCAACTAAAGTGCCTCATAACCAGGGATAATTTTAGCTACATAAACCGCCATGTTATATTCTAAATAACAAGTAGCAATAGTGTCTTGAACAGCTTTCATGGCATGCTCATACTCACCCTGAACCACTGTGCTTGTAGGGAATGTGGTAATTTTAAGATTCTCAAAATGATTTATCTTTTCGATGAATCCATCAATGGGAGGAATAAAGTCCTCCCGATTGGGGTACATACTGATATCGATTGTCACCTGCATCAAATCACCTCGTAGACTTTGTTCAGTTGAGATATGCCATCAAAAATTATACTGCCCACTGAGACCGAATGTGCGCGGTTCACCAAACTGGTAATAGGGTTCTACTGCGTAGTATTTACGTGGATCATTTCCAAAGCCGCCAAAGCCACGAACGATGACATCTTTGTTGGAAAGATTACGACCCCAAATAGACAGAGTCCAACGCTCAATGCGATAGGTCAGTTTGGTATTGAACAACTCATAAGAGGAAGATTGTTCATCGTGACTGGAGGATAGATAAAAGGAATCTTTCCCCTCTATGTCGATTGTCCAACTAAGATTTTGAGTGACCTGTATGCTGCTACCTGCAACAAATTGATAATTGGGGGCATGAGCCTGATCACGACTATCTAAAGTAGCTGAAAGCGGAGTGTCATAGTCCGTTTCCAACAACCCAAGGGATCCAAATATCATGAAATCGTCAGTGGGCATCCAGTTGAGTTCAAGTTCTAGTCCGTAGTTACTGCCTTTGGCTGAATTGCCGAAATAATCGATAAAATTACTGGCATTACTATCGTCTCTAGATTGAACCAGAGACTGTTTAATCTGAATATCTTCTCGCTGTTGATAAAATAATGAAAGCTGAACTTGCAATCTCTGGTCTAACCAGTTTCCTTTGACTCCTGTTTCTAGATTCCACATCACCTCAGTGTCAAATTCACGATCTTTAGCAGCCAAGGATGAATCGCTATTCACACCACCTGCTTTGTAACCTCGAGACAGTAGACCGTAAATCATAGTGTTAGCATCAAAGTTGTATTGCAGGGCAGCGCGACCAGCCCAAAGATTCTCATCAACACTGTGGTCAACGGTATCGCTGTCACTGTAAGTAGCTGTGCGATTCTCAAATCTAATGCCAGCAATGATAGTTAGATCGTGAGATAACATCATATCCAGCTGACCATAAACAGCTCGATTGCTAGTATCAAATTGGCTGACGAAGTCGTCAATACTGTAGGTGTATTGGCGCAGTAGACCCTCATCTTGGTCACGAGAGTAAAGACCAATTGCCCAATCTGTATTATTGCCTAACAGGTGTTTTGGCTGACTCGAGACTAACTTTATGTCAACAACTCTATTGTCACGACCTCGTTGATAATTATCTTCAGAGTTATATTCCCAACCTTCGCATGCTTGGCCCATACATATTGCTGGAAACGCCCAATCTTCATCATAGCCATACTCAAGTTCGGTATCGACAACGCTTACGAGGCCAACCATATCGAACTGATCATTGCCCTGCCAATGACTTTGCATAGCAATTGCTGATGATTTTTGGCGGTCGTGCCCCGGATTGTCCGACAAGGTCCGTCGCGTATTATCAAGGGAAAAGCCGTCATAACCATTATCTGCATCCACATGAAATAGAGTGAATTTTAGGCTGAGATCATCGCCAGCTTGCCAGTCAAAAATGCTACGTAAACTAAGCTCATCAATATTATCGGTATCATCTCTGTTCAGAAAATCATTAGATATATAACCATCGCTACTATGGTGTTGGGCTGCTAGGCGATATTTCGATTGCTCGGCTAAAGAACCACCGACCGCAGCGGCCACTGTGCGAGTGCCAAAATGCCCGACGTCCAATGATATATTACCCTCAGTCCTGTCCGTTGGCTGATTAGAGGTGATATTGATCAGGCCTGCTAATGCATTTGTCCCATAGAGGGTTCCCTGTGGTCCACGTAATATTTCAACTTGCTTGGTATCCATAGTAGTGGCTGCACCAGCAATACCCGTAAAGTCGATCCCATCAACTAAGATGCCTACTGATGGATTCAATGGCTCTATAAACTGGCTGCGCTCTCCAATACCGCGAATCTGAATGAATTTTCCTCTGGAGGCACCACTAGAAAAATTAACATTAGGAGCCATATTTAATAACTGCTCTAGATGCTTAGCATTTCGCTGGCTGATCTTGCTGTCATCCAAGATAGTTATGCTCGCAGCGGTCTCTAGCAGGCTCAAATCACGAAAATCAGAGGTGACAATGATCTCTTCGATTGTTTGCTCTGCAGTACTGTTGATTGCGAGTAAAGACAAAAAGATAAAACATAGATTTTTGACGATATTACAAATATAGTTCGGATGATAAGCATTGGATTTACGCGAGCCGTTCATAAAAAGCCTCAGTAACTGATTTTAAAGAGACCCGGGGCTAAATGGCGAAGTAAAGGCAAGCGATCTCCTATTCCTACGCCGGTATAATCCGGATCAGGTTCAAAGGGTGCTTCTCAGGTCAACAACAAATGACCGCCCCTTAGGAGCGATGATAATAACATGCCGCAGAGTAAATAACGTAAGTTAACATCAAGTTTAAATATTTTTTACCGATCAACTTGAAGGAGTTTCGATCATGAAGAACGCTTTTTTATCCCTTATTGCAATGATGATATTTTCTCTATCCGCCGGTTGCCAGATGGATCAATCAGAATCGGCCTCTTCGGAATCAACAGCAATGACATCACAACAGGTTATCGAGTTTCTTGATGAACTATTTATGGAGGAGTTACAAGAAAGCCCCCAATACATGACTTACCTTGGCATGCGGGAGCGCTACGACGAGTGGGATGATAACTCTGATCAAGCCAGGGATAAAAGTCTTGAGATGACGCGAAACCATCTACAGCAAGTGATGAAAATTGATCTATCAAACGTTGATGCCTCTGCAAAGCTTAGCGTGAAAATGTTTATAGAACAGGCTAACAAAAGATTAGAGGGCGACCGTTGGCGGTATCACAGTTATCCTGTCAGCCAGATGCGCGGAGTCCATGGTACGATTCCATCCTTTTTAATTAATCAACACCTGATTGCTAATGAAGAGGAGGCTCAAGCCTATATCAAAAGACTTGCGGCCACGCCAAAAGTCCTAGATCAGCTTATTGGGCATCTCAAAATCCGCCAAGATAAAAACATTATCGCGCCTAAATTCGTCTTCCCCCTAGTCTTAAAATCTATTGATAACATTTTAACTGGAGCTCCTTTTGATGAAGGCTCTAATAGTACCCTTCTTGCTGATTTTATAGGTAAGATTGAAAATATAGACATCGCAGACGACACAAGATCTGAATTGACATCAGCAGCCTCTAACGCGCTAAAGGATCATCTTGCTCCGGCCTATCGACGGCTCCAATTAGTGCTCCGCGATCTAGAATCTGTGGCTACCAATGATCATGGCGTATGGAAATTCCCAGATGGCGACAAATTTTACGAATTTGCTCTTCAAAGAACGACTACAACCGATCTAACCGCTGATCAAATTCACAACCGTGGGCTCGAGGAAGTGTCTCGTATTCAGTCGGAAATGCAAGACATTATGAATACGGTTGGATTTAAAGGCGATCTTCAAGAGTTTTTTACCTTTATGCGTAATGATCCTCAATTTTACTATCCTGATACTGCGGAGGGTAAGCAGGCTTACTTAGATGAAGCAACAGCAATGATTGATAATATGAAGTCTAGGCTTGATGAACTGTTCATCACCAAGCCTAAAGCCGATTTAATAGTCAAAGCCGTAGAACCATTCCGTGAAGCCTCTGCAGGCCAGGCTTTCTACCAGAGACCTGCACCAGATGGGAGTCGCCCGGGGACTTATTTTGCTAATCTCTACAAGATGAGTGATATGTCAAAATACAATATGGAGGCTCTCGCATATCATGAAGGAATTCCTGGTCATCATATGCAAATATCCATTGCACAGGAACTTCAAAATATTCCCAAATTTCGCCTCTTTGGTGGTTACACCGTATTTAGCGAGGGTTGGGGGCTATACTCTGAAGCAGTACCCAAGGAAATTGGACTGTATGTAGATCCTTATTCTGATTTTGGACGGCTATCGGGCGAACTTTATCGGGCTTGCCGCCTAGTAGTTGATACGGGCATTCATGCTAAAAAATGGACTCGAGAGGACGCTATCGCTTATATGAATGCCAATGTGCCTCACTCTGAAAGTTACAATATTCGTCAAATAGAGCGCTATATTGTGATGCCCTCTCAAGCAACTGCCTACAAAATCGGTATGCTAAGAATACAAGAATTACGAGCACAGGCGCAGACTGCCCTAGGCGACAAATTTGATATTCGGGAATTTCACAATGTGGTCCTCAAAGACGGCTCAGTATCCCTGCCAATTCTGGAAGATAATGTGAATGCGTGGATACTGAAACTAAACCCATAAGGGGAAACTAGATGTTTAAGATAATCACAATAGTACTCACAGCCCTGAGCATTCAATCTGCATTTGCCATGCAATCAGAGCAAAAAAAGCTCAACAGTCTTTATGATGAGATTTGGCACTACACAATGATCACCTCTCCTACTTACGCAACCTATGTGGGCTATCCAGGGCAAAATGGACGCTGGCCTGACCCCTCGCTCAAGGCGGCTCGAGAGGATGAAGATAAGACCAAAGGCTTTCTGCGAAAGCTTCGCGCAATTGATACCAGTGAGCTGACTGAAGATGCTCTATTAGGCTGGAAGCTTGTTGAAAAGAATGTAGCCGATGAAGTTGATGGATATATCTTCCCTGAAGAATACATACTGATACACCAGAGAGCTGGCGTTCAACAGGATATTGCTGATGCATTAAGCCTGATGCCAAAAAGTAACAGGCAAGACTTCCTCGACAGGTTAACGCGCTTAAGGGGTGCGGCTGACTATATTGACAAAAATATAGTGGTCCTTAAGAAAGGCCTAGCCAAGAAAATTACGCCGCCGAAAATTACTCTAAGGGATGTGCCTGATCAAATTCGTAACACTACGCCAAAAGATATCTCTGAGAGCCCGCTACTGAAAAGTTTTAGCGACTTCCCCAGCAGTATTACTACGAAAGAGCAAGCTGCAATTATTGCCGAAGCAACAGATATTGTAGAGAATAATGTTTACCCCGCATTTGCTCGACTACTGGTATTTTTGGAGGATGAGTACATCCCCAGTGCAAATCAATCTATCGCTCTATCTGATGTTCCAAACGGTGATAATTGGTATCGACATAGGGCAAGGCGGTTCACCACAACTAATTTAACCCCTGAGCAAATTCATAAACTTGGATTAAGCGAAGTAAAACGTATCCGTCTAGAAATGGACAAGGTGATTACCCTCTCTGGATTTGAAGGAAGCTTTGATGAATTTACAGCTTTCTTGCGCACAGATCCTCAATTCTATAAAACCTCTGCGGAAGATTTATTGGCTGGATATCGCGATATCGCCAAACGAGCAGATCCAGAGCTAGCTAAACTCTTTGGCAAACTGCCTCGCTCGCCTTATGGCGTTATTGAAATACCGAGTTATGCGGCTAAATCTCAGACCACAGCATATTATCAGGGTGGGTCCCTTGAAAGTGGTCGTGCCGGTTATTTTTATGCCAATACTTATGCACTCAACACACGTCCTACTTGGGAAATGGAAGCGCTTACCCTGCATGAGGCAATGCCTGGACACCATTTACAAATATCCCTTGCACGTGAACTACCGGAAACTCATGTATTGCTGCAAAATCTTAGCTATACCGGGTTTGTCGAAGGCTGGGGGCTTTATGCAGAAAGTTTGGGTGATCAAATGGGATTTTATAAAGATCCCTACAATAAATTTGGTCAACTAACTTATGAGATGTGGCGTGCGGTTCGTTTAGTTGTCGATACTGGCATGCACCTATTTGGCTGGGATCGTCAAAAAGCCATCAACTTCTTTGCTGGCAATACCGCTAAAAGTCTACATGATATAGAAGTCGAGATTGATCGCTATATTTCGTGGCCAGGTCAAGCTCTGGCTTATAAAATTGGTGAACTTAAATTTAAAGAATTACGGGCTCGCGCCGTGGAGAAGCTTGGAGAAAAATTTGATATACGTCGCTTTCACGATCAATTGCATGCAAAGGGAGCTCTGCCTCTCGACATTTTAGATGCCCGCATGGACGAATGGATCGAAAGTGAGCTTTAGCAATTTCGATAACATCCAAATTAAACAGTACACGCCAGTATTCGGCTGATCTCACATAGGGGTCGGCCGGACTCTTGGCTCAGATCATTGAAGATTACCTGGACCCTTTTTAAATCCCGTTGAGAACTTGGGCTAAATTTTTCGATAAATCCATGGTTAACCAATGCGTCACAGACATCTTTTGTCATTAAGAAAGTATCCTTCCCCATACTTCTCAACATCATAGGCCCACTGTTACCGCCCAATCGACAGCCATGTTTTTTAAGCTCCAGCCATAAACCAGTGATATCGTTACCGGGCCAGCTAGCGACAAATGAACCAAAAGAGCCATGACTTCGCTGTTTATCAAGGACGTAAACTGCATTATTTCTCACAGAAACTATTTTAGTGAAATTGCGAACAATACTGGTATCTTGGGCAAGTTCTTCGAGCCGCTCATCACTAAAGTGGGCCACAGCCAATGGATTGAAGTTGGCAAATGCACCTTCAAAACCTGCCCACTTATTATCGATAACTCGCCATACAAATCCAGCACGGAAAACACACCGTGTCATCATCGAAAGGTAGCGATCATCTGAGATCTCAGCCAATTCACTTGAAGTTTTAATTGAAGGCATAATTGCTTCAAGTAATTTGGGGGAACCTTTGTTGGTGGCGGCTATATCGTAAAGCGCCTCAAATGAAGTCATTTTATCGTTATTCCTATGAACAAATAACTATTAACCCAGAACAATCTGATTGATGAATCGAAGCGCAATAATTAGGAGTAATACACCAAAGACTTTACCAAAAAAGCCACTAGCACGTTGATATCGAGCCATTGATCCATATCGTGAGATTATGGCCACCACCAATAAATACCATAAAGCGTCTACTCCACCAGCAATGATTGCCAGAGCTATCTTGTCCACGAACGAACTTTCGATCTGCACAAATTGACTAAACAGCGCGGTGAAAAAGAGCAGTATTTTTGGATTAATTAGCGCAACACCAAGACCGTCTCTTATCGCCAACATATTGGATGATGATGGCGATGATGCCAGTCCAATTTCCTCAACCTCCTTACCAGAAAAGATAAGTTTAATGCCCAGGTAGAGTAAAAATAAGCAGCCCACAAGCTGAGTAGTCTCAAATATCACCGGATTTTGCTCGATGACCGCAGATAAACCAAATGCAGTTATCAATGCATATATCCCTATTCCTAAACCATGGCTGATAGCGGCATATGAACCTGCTAATCGTCCTGTAGCTAATGTGTGATTGACCACGACCGCCAAACTTGGTCCGGGGGACATTGCTCCGAACAGACAGGCAGTAAAAACAGTAGCCCAAAAACTTAAGTCAACGCCGACTAACAAGAAAACCTCCACATTTGAAAAACAACCTAACTTAAACGTAACCTATATGACTCGAGTCGGGCTCGCAAGTCTAATGCAGCAAATCACACTTAAAGCACCAACTTCGTCACATTACAAAACATTTAACACAAAAGTACTATGCATCAAGCTCATCAAAGCCATAAACTCCAGAATATGAAGTAGAAGGATGAAGACTAGGAGAGCAAAAAAATGGAATTAGATTTGAATAGTGACTTTGAGTCCAGCGAGATAGAAACCCTTAGCCTTGAAGAAGCTTTTAATGAAGGGCTTAACGTGTTCCAGAGTAAACTAGAGACTCTTTCGAAAGAGAGTCTAACGCTATTGCAAAAAAATCTTGCTGATTTGTCTACTTGAGATTTTCCGATACTCGACTAAATAACTCGGCTCGCTCATTGATACTGAGCATAGCAATTCTTTTGTAGATTTCCTCAACAGACTCAGCTGCAGGAGTTCTGACTGATTTGCTTTCGGCAGAGCCATATAGCGATTCGGGAGTAATACCAAAAAAGTTAGCTATTCGAACAACAGAATCTCTGCGCGGCTCACGAGTGACTTCACTCAAAATACGATTAATCGTGGGTTGAGGTACTCCGGTGGCTCGGGAAAGACCACTTTGCGATAAATTATTATCCCGCATTAATTTGGAAAGATGTTTGCTTATATCAAGTTTCATTTTATTTCTCACTTCGCGTCGATGATTCAGAACTTTATTATTATTTATAATAGACTAATTTCACGGTCTTAAAGCACTTTCCCGGTTGTTTTATTTCATTTCCGTCCAAACGGACTATAATCCGTCCCTTGAGCCAAGCGAGTTACCTCACGTGACCGGCTGGTGTTTTTTGCCCTATAGGGGAGTATGCAGTCAATGCCTATGCTTTATTGAATAATTTATTATTACTTTATGTGTAGGCATTATGCTTATAAGTTATAAAATAGTCGGGGTGTCGCGCAGTGATATTGCAGTGTCGGGCCTGTCAGTGATAATGCCATCTACGCCGATGTTCGAAACTAACTCAAGCTCCACAAGGTCATTAACCGTCCACACATCGACATGCATATTAAGATTTTGGGCTAGTTTAACGAGCCCTGAAGTCAAAATAGCAAAGTCTCCATATTTTATGGGTACCTGTATAGAATACCCAGGAGATTTGAATAAATGACCCAGATTAATTCTTTCAAGGAGGACAAAAAGCGTTATTTCACTCTTACCAAGAGATGTTGGAATAGATGGGCAGGATCTCCGAAAATATTGGAGTACTGAACTATGGAAAGAGCCCACCACAACTTGATTCTGTAACTTGTGTTCCAAGATTAATTCGCAGAGAGCATCTGCCGGCGGCAATGCCCGAGGCTTTAACTCTATCAGGTAGCGCTGGTTCGGCAGAGCTGTGAATAACGAATCCAACGATGGCACTGTCAAAGGAATTTCCCAAGAGGCTTCAGGATAATCTATCTCATTGAAACCCGCATCATATGCCTGGATGTCAGAGAGCGTCATGTTAGCAATCAAGCCAGTCCCATTGGTGGTTGTGTCTATCATGGCATCATGCCTAACCACTAATGTATTATCTGCCGTTAAGTGCACGTCGATTTCAATAATATCTGAACCTATATCAACAGCATTTTTTGCTGCCTCTATTGTATTCCCTGGGACTAGAGCTCGACCACCCCGATGGGCGATGACTAAAACACCTGAATCTTGATAAAAAGGAATTTCATCAACGGGTGGATATCCTGGGATCAACAGAAGTACAAAATAAATTATAAGTGCTGTAAGCGTTACTCCAAAAAAAAGTTTCATTAAACCTCTATTAATCAACCGATAAAAACTAACAGAAATGCTTACTTTACATACCTGTTAGCAATCAACTCTTCCACGACCCCTGGGTCAGCTAAAGTAGACGTATCTCCAAGATTATCAAGTTCATTCGCTGCGACTTTACGCAGGATACGGCGCATGATTTTGCCTGATCGTGTTTTGGGCAATCCTGGCGCCCACTGAATTACATCAGGCTTCGCAATGGGGCCTATCTCAACGTTGCACAGAGCTATTAATTCAGCTTTTAGGGCATCATCGGGTTCGACATTAGACATGAGCGTTACGTAACAGTAGATGCCCTGTCCTTTGATGTCATGGGGATATCCCACAACAGCGGCCTCTGCAACTTTCTCGTGCAACACTAAAGCACTTTCAACTTCGGCAGTACCCATTCTATGTCCAGAAACATTAAGTACATCATCAACACGCCCCGTTATCCAATAGTACCCATCAGCATCTCTCTTTGCCCCATCTCCGGTAAAATAGTACCCCGGATATGCACTAAAATACGTCTCGATACAACGCTTATGATCGCCATAGACCGAGCGAATCTGGCTTGGCCAAGAAGCCTTAATCATCAATAATCCCTCACCCTCTCCACTGATTTCATTACCCTCAGTGTCCAATAAAATCGGCTGTACACCAAAAAAGGGTTGAGTCGCTGAACCGGGTTTTAAGTCAGTGGCGCCGGGGAGAGGAGTGAGCATATGCCCCCCCGTTTCGGTCTGCCACCAAGTGTCAACAATGGGGCAGCGTGAATCACCAATAGTCCCGTAGTACCATTCCCAAGCCTCTGGATTTATAGGTTCACCCACAGTTCCAAGTAACTTCAGGGACTGGCGAGAGGTCTTCTTCACGAACTGGTCACCTGCTCCCATCAATGCGCGAATCGCGGTTGGCGCTGTATAGAATTGATTGACCTTATGTTTGTCAATCACTTGCCAAAAACGGGATGCATCTGGATAGGTAGGAACACCCTCAAACATTAAAGAAGTGCCACCATTACAAAGCGGTCCATAAAGGATATAGCTGTGCCCAGTAATCCAACCAACATCGGCGGTACACCAGTAGATATCACCTTCCTTATAATCAAAGGTATACTTGTGTGTCATTGCGGACATCAATAAATAGCCAGCTGTAGTGTGCATTACCCCTTTGGGCTTTCCAGTAGAGCCAGAGGTATACAAAATAAACAATGGATCCTCTGAATCCATTGTCTCTGGTTCACAAACGGCTGAAACACTATCTATGGCCTGGTGATACCAGACATCTCTATCTTCAGTCCAACTGACCGAGCCACCTGTTCGTTTTACAACCAAGCAAGTATGGACGCAAGGGCAACTCTCAAGCGCCTTATCAGCATTCGCCTTGAGCGGAACAGTTTTTCCTCCACGATAGCCCTCATCTGAGGTGATCACAACATTGCAGTCTGAGTCCAAAATACGGTCTTTTAGTGCTTCTGGAGAAAAACCGCCAAAGACAACAGAATGTACCGCACCAATTCGAGCACAGGCTAGCATTGCATAGGCTGCCTCAGGAATCATCGGCATATAAATACACACTCGATCTCCTTTTTTAACACCTCTCTTTCGGAGCACATTGCCTAACTTAGCCACCTGATCATGTAATTCTTGGTAACTAATTGTCATATCATCAGAGGGGTCATCGCCCTCCCATATGATCGCTGTTTGATTACTCCTTTTCCCCAAATGGCGGTCAATGCAGTTCACGGTTACATTGAGTTTTCCGTCTTTAAACCATTCAGCCTCGCCTTTTGAAAAATCGTAACTAGATACCTTAGTCCAAGGTGAATCCCAAGTTAAAAATTCTTTTGCCTGCTCTGTCCAAAATGTATCTGGGTCATCAACTGATTGCTGGTACATGTTCTGATAACGTTCTTTATTAATCCATGCGGTTTCTGACCAAGATTCTGGAACAGGGTATAGATGTGTTTCAGACATAATTCATATCCTTACTAATAGAGAATGATGCTCGACAAGGGTTTTTATCAAATAATCCGAGAGTTTAGTGTCTTTTAGTGTTGATACTCAAGTCGCTTAGTGCATTTTGATATAAGACAAATTATTAAATCTCGGCCTGAACAATAATAAATTTGGATTTTTTTGATGGATGGAGGGAAATCAGTACATCATCGAGCTAGTCTTCACTCTGATATCTCGTTGGCTTGAGACTATTCTTTATTCTTTCAAGATGAGGCAAAAAATCGGGGCCTCGCCTCAACGTAAAACCAGTAGCTAATACATCAAGAACAACTAGATGAACAATACGTGATGTCATCGCCATATATTCATCAGTATTTTCGGGAACGTCTACCTCCAAAGCGATGCTACTAACTGCGGTTAACGGCGATGAAGAGGAGGTTAGTGCAATAACGGTGGCCCCGTTTTTACTGGCAATCTCAGCAATATCAATAATTTCTTTAGTGCGACCCGTGTGAGAAATAACAAAAAATACATCCCCTGCACTTCCCGTAGATGCAAGCATTCGCATCATTAATACATCATCATGAAAAGACACAGGCAGATTGAATCGGAAAAATTTATTCTCTGCATCTCGTGCGACAGAGCCCGAGGTTCCAAGCCCAAAAAAGTAAACTCTCTTGGCTTGAATTAACTGATCGACCACAGCATTCACGACACTGTGATCGATGCTATCTCTTATTAAGGCTAAATCATTAATAGTGCTGTCAAAAATCTTTGGCGTGTAACTCTCTACAGTGTCATTTGGGTCTACATTACGATTAACAAAACGAACACCGCTGACCAGTGACTTTGCCAATTTTAATTTAAAATCAGGAAATCCGGCAGTATTAAAACGCTTGCAAAATCGATTTACGCTAGGCTCACTGACATTTGCTCTTTTAGCCAAACTTGCGATGCTTGATCCAGTTGCAGATTCAGGATCAGACAAAATAGCTTCAGCAACTTTTCGTTCAGAGTTATTTAAACCCGGCAGCGCATCTGTGATGACATTAACTAAATTCAGGTGTTGCATTTTATTAAGTCCTTCAATTCAGCCTTTAAAGAGAGTTTCTCTTTAAATTCTACCGATAGTTTATCTTCAAAAATTACCGACGGGTAGTTTCATCGAAAAACTGACAGTTTTTGTAATATTACGTAATTAAGTAACGATTTATTTGCTAAAAATAGCATAAAAACGTATTATTTACGTAATTTTACTACATATGGAACATTACCAATGTACAAATTAGCTATTAATGGTTTTGGCCGCATCGGCCGGAATATCGTCCGAGCCCTCTACGAACGTCCTTCTCTGCGGGAAAAAATACAAATCGTCGCGATTAATGACCTTGGTGACGCAACGGTGAATGGGCATCTATTAAGCTTCGATACTGTTCATGGGCGATTCAACCAAGCGGTTGAAGTAAATGATGACGCTCTTTACATTAATGGTGAAAAAATTCATTGGTTTAGTGAGCGAGATCCTCGCAACATTCCTTGGGGTGAGCTCGATGTTGACCTGGTTTGCGAATGCACTGGTGTGTTTACTGATAGAGAGAAAGCCAGCCTTCATTTAGCGGCAGGAGCGAAGAAAGTATTAATTTCAGCTCCTGGCAAGAATATGGATGCGACAGTAGTCTATGGAATTAACGATAATCTATTAACTAAAGATCATCAGATTGTTTCTAACGCCTCTTGTACCACTAATTGTTTAGCTCCCATCGTAAAGCCTCTGTATGAGAAGCTAGGCCTTGAATCTGGCTATATGACCACTATCCACGCATATACTAATGATCAGCAGCTTACTGATGCCTATCACCCTGATATATACAGAGCACGATCAGCGACTCATTCAATGATTCCGACCAAAACAGGAGCGGCAGCCGCAATCGCTGAGGTAATTCCTGAGCTGAAGGGAAAGCTAGATGGAATGGCCGTGCGTGTTCCTACCATCAATGTGTCTTTGGTTGATTTAACTTTTAATGCAGGCCGTATCACTTCTGAGGAAGAGGTCAATCGAATTGTAAAAGTGGCTGCAGAAAACGAGTTGAAATCCGTGTTGAGCTACTGTGACAAGCCGCTAGTTTCGGCAGATTACAACCACATCCCTTTTTCAAGTAACTTTGATGCACTCCAAACTAAAGTTAATGGGTCCTTAGTAAAAGTGATGGCTTGGTATGACAACGAATGGGGTTTCTGTAATCGTATGCTCGATAATAGCTTAGCGTTACTTAATGCTGAGAAAAAGATTAATACAGGCGTAAATATGGAAGCAAATTACGCTGATCAACCAACAAATAACCTCGTAGCCTGAGTGAATATTTTGTAATTGCAGTTAGTGGCGCAATATTCTGCAAGGCTCTTGATACATCAAAAAGAGCCTTTCTAATCATTTACAAATTATCTTGCCCAGAGGACCCTGACAGGCGTATCTGATTGTTGAAGAACAGCGCGTATGGGCAGCTCAAGATGATCATCTCCTTCACAAGCTCGACTCAGCACTTCTTGCTTACCTTGACCGCAAAGGTGAACAATAATCAACTGACTATCAAGTAATCTTGGTAAAGTCATACTCATTCTGTCATGGGGAGCTTCGAGAGGAACTACCGCTATACAACGTCTACCAGAGTCCATATTAAGGCCTCTAGACAGGGCCTCGGAGCCAGGAAACAGCGATGCAGTGTGACCATCATCACCCATACCGAGAATAACAACAGTAAAGGTATCAATGGCAGAGAGGCTCTGCTCTAAACAATCCTCTCCTTCAACGGCAGAAGAAGAATTGGATTTAAGAGGCAAGAATCTAGCGCTACTTGCTTCATTAATTAATAAATTTTCTCTAACGAGTTTTTCGTTGCTATCTTTGTGGTCAGGATCTACCCACCGTTCATCTGCGAGAGTGACAGTAACCTTTGACCAATCTAGGGCTTGCTGAGATAGTAAATGAAAGAAACCTTGTGGTGTTCTTCCGCCAGAAACCACCAAAGAAGCGACCTCATGGATCTCGATCGCTTCAGACAACAAATCAACCACCTGTTTTACTAGAGCAACGTCAAGAGCGGATGCATTCTCAAATTCTAAAATATCCATATTATTCCTCTTGCCAACTCCGATTATCATTTTCAATCAGAATTTCAGCCCGGGACGGCCCCCAAGATCCTGCACTGTAGGGCTTTGTGGCTACTTTCTTGTCTCGCCAAGAAGCTAAAAGTCGGTCACACCAGTGCCAAGACGCTTCAATTTCGTCTCTACTGACAAATAACCACTGGTCCCCTTTCATCACTTCCAATAACAGCCGCTCATAGGCATCCGCAATTCTCGACTCTCCTGAAGAATCAAAAAAATCAAGATTCAGGGTTCGCTTTTCTGTTTTTAGTCTTTCTTTCAAACTCTGCTTTTTAGATACCATTTCAAGCTCGATACCCTCATTAGGCTGTAATCGGATAACCAGCTTATTGTTGGCCTCCCCTTCAGTCTCAGGAAATAGAGAATGGGGGTTATCCTTATAAACAATAACTACCTGGGTCACCTTATCCTGCATTCGTTTACCAGTTCGCAGATAAAAAGGAACACCCGCCCAACGCCAGTTATCAATATGTACTTTTAGCGCAACGTAGGTTTCATTATTACTACTGTCACTTTCACAGCCCTCTTCTTCCATATAACCAACAACCGGAGATCCTGAAATCCAGCCAGCAGAATATTGTCCACGCACTGCATGCTCTTCAACGCTATCACCACAGATTGGCCGCAAAGCTCTCAGCAGCTTTACTTTCTCAGCACGAATCTCATCGGCTTTAAGAGAACTAGGGGGCTCCATTGCAACCATACACAATAACTGTAAAAGATGGTTTTGCACCATATCTCTGAGCTGTCCAACCTTGTCATAATATGACCAGCGCCCCTCAATGCCCACAGTCTCCGCCGCAGTAATCTGGACATGGTCGATACAACTGTTGTCCCACTGCGAGTTAATCATTCGATTAGCGAAGCGAAGTGCGAGTAGATTTTGGACAGTTTCTTTACCTAGATAGTGATCAATTCGATAGATGTTACCCTCATCAAAATATTGACCCACCGCCCCGTTAACTTGCTCAGAGCTTTGTAGGTCGTGTCCTATGGGTTTTTCAAGAACAATTCTGGATGTTGAAGTGACACAGCCTGCGTCATCTAAATGCTTGCAAATAGAGCCGAATAAACTAGGAGGCGTCGCTAAATAATAAATCATAGTGCGCTTGTCTACGATCCATTGTTTTAGACCTGAAAACTCCTTTTTTTGAGAAAAATCTACCTTAATGTAATGTAATCGACGACTAAAGCGCGACCAAACTTTCTCGTCCCAATTATCCTCACCATAAAGACCTTTGAAAAGCTCAGAGGTGTGTTTAATGAACTCAACGGTGTCTATGTTCTCTCTCGCAACTGCAGCAACACGTGTGCTATCAGGCAGCAACCCTGCCTTGTCAAGCTGATAGAGCGCCGGCAGCAACTTCCGTTTCGCAAGATCACCTCGAGCGCCAAAAATAACTAGATCAATATTACTGCTCATAATCTACCTCAGTAGTTAGTCTAACATTCGATCAAGAACTGCTTTTACAAGTCGCCACAGCTTCTCTTGCCAATAATTCTATTTCTTGCCAACGCTTCTCTCTGACTAGATCGGTCGCAGTTATCCAAGAGCCCCCGACCGACAAGACATTCTTTAAGGCTAAGTAATCCGATACATTGTGTAGACCGATACCGCCAGTCGCACAGAATCTGACATTACTAAATGGCCCTTGAAACGACTTCAATAAAGCTGTTCCTCCAACTGCCTCAGCAGGGAAAAATTTAAAACAATCAAAGCCGTAGTCCAATCCACGCATCACTTCGCTGGCAGACGAAACACCCGGCAAAAACGGAGTCGACGAGGCTCGGGCAGTATCTAGTAGCTCATCCGTTGATCCTGGAGAAACGATGAATTGACATCCAATTTCCTCGGAAACCGAAAATTGGCTTGCATTATTCACCGTGCCTGAACCTACAATCGCCTCTGGCACATGCTTAATGATCTGCTTAATACCAGGGATAGCTGCATCTGTTCTTAAGGTCACCTCTAGTACGGGAAGACCCCCAGCAACCAAAGCCTCAGCAAGAGGCACTGCATCTTCAATCCTTTCAATCACCACAACGGGAACTATAGGGTGAGCAGTTAACAGTTTGTTCATAAATTTATCCTCTAGAGCCGTCCAAGTTTCTTTGCAGCACCTAGGAGCCCCAAATTTTCACGCACAACGATATAAACTGGAATCGGTTTCAAATAACTAACAAAACGTCCTTTGTCTTCAAATTTACTTCGAAAATCACTATTGATGAAGAAATCTTGAAACCGAGGAATAACTCCCCCAGCGATGTAGATACCACCTTTTGCGCCATAGGTTAGCGCTAGGTTGCCTGCGGCCGCACCTATACCTTCACAAAACATATTTAGCGTTTGCAACGCCTTAACATCAGCTTTGTCTAAAGCACCCGTGACTACTTCTGCAGGGGAAGAAAAAATCTTGGGAACCTCTTCAATACTGCAAAGGGCAGAATAAATATTAAGTAATCCTTTGCCAGACAAAAGACGCTCTAATGAAACTCGACCAAACTCTCCCCTCAAATAATCAACCACAGCACTCTGCAGATCATTGATAGGTGAATAATCTGCATGTCCGCCCTCAGTATCAAGGACATGATAACCGCTCTCAGTTGGAAGCAACCCTGCAACACCTAGCCCTGTGCCTGCTCCTAAAACACCCACAGCCTTGTTTTGTATAGGCTTATGCCCACCAACCTGAACCAAGTCGGCATCAGAGAGCTCTGTAATGCCATGGGCGACAGCTTCAAAGTCATTAATAATTGATAAATGATTACAACCTAAACTTGCCTTAAGATCCGCTTTAGTAAAAGTCCAATGACTATTTGTGAATGAAATCACTTCAGCATCAGCAGGACAGGCAACAGCAAAACAAACTTTATCAGGATTACTATTCCAGCCTGTTGCGCTGGATATCTCGTCTAAAAGAATGGTTATTAAATTATCAAACTCAGGATATTCTTCAACGGAGTGAAAAAACTGAAAATCACTCTCCAGCTGACCGGCAATGATCGCCGAAAATCTCGCATTAGTGCCACCGATATCAGCCACTAAATTCCAAACCTGACTCATGTTCTACTCTCCAGCAAACAAATAGGACGCACCCTGTTCAGCATTACTTATATTATCTCTATTGACTGCAAACAATTCTCGTCCGCATCCACGCTGATTGCCCTTCGGATTCGGCGCTGCTTCGCGAGAGTTAACGACATTCATATCTTCAAGACATTCGATCTGCCCGGAGACTGCATCCACTCTGATCAAGTCACCATTTTGCAATTTAGCTAATAAACCACCGTCAACAGCCTCAGGAACTAAGTGGATAGCTGCCGGCACTTTACCAGAAGCCCCCGACATGCGTCCATCTGTCACGAGTGCTACCTTGTATCCCTTGTCCTGCAATATGCCCAAAAATGGCGTTAATTTATGCAGTTCTGGCATACCCAAAGCCTTAGGCCCCTGATACCGAACTACCACCACGCAATCTTTATTTAACAGCCCTGCTTTGAACATGCCCTCTAACTTATCTTGATCATCCAAGACTATAGCAGGCGCTTCAACAACTTGGTGCTCAGGGGCAACCGCGGACACCTTGATAACGCCACGTCCTATGTTTCCAGCCAACAAACGAATCCCTCCTTCCTTCGAGAATGGCTGTACTGTCGTAGTCAGCACCTCCAAGTCTAACGGTTGCTCAGGTGATTCTCTCCAAACGATCTTATCGTCCTCGATAAAAGACTCTTGAGTAAACGATGAAAAATTCTTTCCCCAAACCGTCCTTGCATCTCCATGCATAAAACCTGCGTCCAAAAGTTGCCTAAACATGCAACTGGTGCCTCCCGACGCATGAAAATGATTAACATCTGCCTCGCCATTTGGGTAAACTTTTGCCAGCAGGGGCACAACAGCGGAAAGTTCAGCTATGTCATCCCAATTCACAATAATGCCGGCCGCGCGGGCAATAGCTACGAGGTGCATCGTATGGTTGGTAGACCCACCAGATGCCAACAGAGATACGGTTGCATTAACAATAGATCTTTCATCAACAATCTCACCTACGGGTCTATAGTCCGAACCCAATGCCGTGATACGAGTAAGTTGATGGCAAGCCTCTATGGTGAGCCGCTGACGCATAGGATCACTAGGATTAACAAAAGAACTGCCCGGTAACTGCAGACCCAGAGCCTCCAGTAGAACTTGGTTGCTGTTTGCTGTGCCGTAAAATGTGCAGGTGCCAGCACTATGATAAGAATCAGATTCCGCTTGCAATAGTTCCTCTCGCCCGATCTTTCCTTCTGCGAATAACTGTCGAATCCGTTGTTTTTCTTTGTTTTTTAATCCTGACTCCATTGGCCCTGCAGGAATAAATATCGCAGGTAAATAACCAAAACTTAGTACACCAATTAATAGACCCGGGACGATCTTGTCACAAATTCCAAGCGCTAAGACACCATCAAACATTTGATGTGAAAGCGAAATTGCTGTGCATTGGGCGATAATATCTCGACTAAGTAAGCTAAGCTCCATGCCATCTTGCCCCTGAGTCACACCATCGCACATGGCCGGAACTCCTCCCGCGACCTGTGCTGTGCATCCTATATCTCGCATTGCTCGCTTGATAATTTCTGGGTACTCTGCATAGGGCTGATGGGCTGAAAGCATATCGTTATAGGCGGTAACAATCGCCATATTCCCAGATTCCATCATTCTAAGGCTACTTTTATCACCCGCGTCACAGGCGGCAAAACCATGAGCAAGATTACCGCAACTGAGCTTGCCTCGCTCAGGACGATTATTATGATCCTCAGCTATTTGCGCTAAATAATCAGCGCGTAAATCAGCACTACGATCTATAATGCGTTGCGTGACTTCTTCAACATATCGATTAAGTTGGGTCATAGTAAGTCCATTGGTTCGGTGCTATATTGTAACAAAATTACGTAATTTAGGGGAAAATAATCAATAAAACCCTATTTTTGCGTAATTTAATTACACTTTAAGGGTAATAACGGTTCTTTAATCCCTAAGCAATCAACTTTAGGCCTACATTTACTATTTTGGCATCCTATTAAAAAGGAATGAATTTCCCATGAAGAGCAAACAGTATTCCCCGAATGAAACAGTCGCTTGGCGTAATTTAGAAGCTCTTGCTCAAGACTCAATCAAAACCACGATTGCAGACCTATTCAAATTAGAGGCTGATCGGGCGGAAAACATGTCAGTAGAAACAGGAGGGCTAATTTTAGATTTTTCAAAGAACCTTGTTAGCCAAGATGTGTTGGCGGAGCTTATGGCCTTGGTGGATGAGTCTAATTTAGAAACTCATCGAGATGCCATGTTTGCAGGCGAGTCTATTAATTCCACCGAAGATCGCGCAGTTCTCCATGCCACCCTCCGTGCCGAGCCAGAAGATGCCAATACCCCACAAGAAAAAGAGCGAAATAAGCTAGTTAAAACCCAGCTTGATCATGTGCGAGAGGTAAGTGAGAAAATCCGTAGTGGTGGCTGGCAAGGTTCAACCGGAAAATCTATAACTGATATCGTTAACATTGGGATTGGTGGGTCAGACCTTGGGCCAAAATTGGCATGTAACGGGCTAGCTGAATTTGCTCACCCAGATATCAATATTCACTTTATCTCTAATGTTGATGGCGCCGAAATATTAACCACCTTAGCTAAATTGAATCCTGAAACCACTTTGATTACTGTTGCCAGCAAAACCTTTACAACACAAGAAACTCTTCTTAACGCAAAGACCGCAATTAGTTGGTTTGAAAAAAAATTGGGTCTATTAAGTGCTCAAAGCAGTCCGCACTTTATTGCATTGACCGCTAACCGTGATAATGCAGTGAGCTATGGAATTCCTGAATCTCAAATTCTTGAATTCGCAGAATGGGTGGGGGGACGTTATTCACTCTGGTCCAGTATTGGTTTGTCTATCGCTATTAGTATCGGTTTTGAGCGGTTTTCAGACATGCTAGCTGGCGCTCGCGAAATGGACCTCCATTTTCGGACAGCACCAATAGATCAGAACATGCCCATTATTATGGGAGTACTCGGTATTTGGTATACAAACTTCTTAAACGCCCAGTCTAGCGCTGTCATTCCCTACTGCGAGCGTCTCTTACTTCTACCTTCTTACTTACAACAGTTGGATATGGAAAGTAATGGTAAAAGCACAACGCTAGAGGGAGAGCCTGTTTCTTATAATACTGGGCCAATCCTTTGGGGCCAGACTGGCACCAACGGTCAGC
>Ga0206679_10000643_pt1 | contig 29189 bp, 20 predicted proteins | sample M110012015metaG_FD_155464 | JGI IMG/M metagenome (GOLD analysis project Ga0206679, IMG submission 155464) | Ammonia-oxidizing marine archaeal communities from Monterey Bay, California, United States - M1 100m 12015 | ecosystem: Environmental > Aquatic > Marine > Intertidal zone | place: USA... | reverse complement strand
ATGTCTAGCACTAATTATTTCATCCTCTGCTACCGCATCTAGATTCATTGTGTAAGCGCCCTTTGCACCAGGTCTGGTCTTACGATAACCATCCGTTTCAAAGAGTAATTCTCCTTCTTTGTTCATTTTTTGAACACCTTCTGCATCTAGATTCGGAATCCTTTCACCTGTTCCAAAACGGCTTCTCTTTGCCATTCCGTTTCTTGAAATGGTTAGAATTTGAGTAGAAACATTGCCGGTCGCTATCATACCAACAACATGGCCACCATCTGCATTCTTTCTATTTCCAGTTTTTATTCCATATTTTCCAGCTGAAACTCTTCCTGTTGCATTGATGTCTGAACAACTGAAGCGGCTAGCCAATCCAGTGCTTGAAATCATTACAATATCCACATCTTCAGTACCACAGCGTACGTTAACAAGGCTATCTCCATCTAACTTGAATCGCAAAGCATACTTTCCATTTTTGTTAATGCGAACATATTCCTCAAGTTTTGTTTTCTTAATTAGACCTAATTTTGTAGCAAATAGCAAGAAGTGCCCCGCTGGCTCTTCTAACAATTCTCTTGATAGAGGTAGAATAGTGACTATGTTTTCATCATCTCTTAGACTGCTTAGTAAATTTTTGATGTGTGAACCTCTGGAATGTCTACTTCCCATCGGAGTCTCCCATGCCTTTAGACCATATACTCGGCCTTGGTCGGTAAAAATCAACAATCTATCTTTGCTAAAACAAGTAACAATCAATTGAGGAGTGTCCTCATTCTTGGTTGTCACACCTTTCAATCCCTTTCCTCCACGATTTTGAACTCTAAACGCTTCAACTGGTGAATGGCGGATGTAATTATCGTTGGTTAGAGTAATTACAATTGCACGTTCCTCGATTAAGTCTTCTCGATTCATTGACAATGGCATTGGATCAATATGGCTTCTGCGCTCATCTCCATGTCGTTCAACAACTTCACTCATTTCGCTCAGTAAAATACTGAACCGACGAGTTTGAGATGAAATAATATCCTTTAAATCTGCAATTTTTATTTGTAAATCATCAAATTCATTTTGAACCTTTTCAACATCTAACCGACTTAGTTGGTATAATCTTCTTTCTGCAATAGCTTTTGCTTGTGGTTCTGTAAAGTCGAACTTAGCAATTCCAGACATTGTCTCATCACCACGCAAAATAGATTCAAACTGCTCACGGCTAGAACTCGCTTTTCCGGCCTTTACAACGTCATCAATTCGGTCTTGTGCTTTGACTAGACCTTCTAAGATATGTGCTCTAGCTTCTGCTTTCTGACAATCAAAAATAGCCCTTCTTTCAATTACATTCTCTCTATGCTTAACATAGGTATGAATCATTCTTGGCAAGGTCATCAATACTGGGCGACCATCAAGAATTGCCATCATATTAGCAGAATATGATTCCTGGAGGCGACTTGATTTGAACAGTTGGTTTAGCACTGCATGTGGATCAGCATTATTTTTCACTTCAATAACAACTCTAATACCTTCCTTGCTCGATTCATCTCTGATGTCTCGAATTCCGATAACGGTTCCTTTATTGACTAAATCAGCAATATGAACAAGCATATCTGCTTTCTTTACTTGGTATGGAATCTCAGTGATAATCACTCTCTTTCCTTTAGCATCATCAAGCACTTCACACTTTGAACGGACATGGAACCTTCCTTTTCCAGTAGAATACATGTCATAAATACCATCAATTCCATGAATACTTGCACCTGTTGGGAAATCAGGACCTTGTACATGCTCCATATATTCGTTGATTGAAATATTTGGCATAGTGGATAAGTCGCCATTATCTTCCATGATTCGGTTGACGTGTAAGTCAACCGCAGCAGCAATTTCTGTCAAATTATGTGGAGGTATTTTTGTTGCCATTCCCACAGCAATTCCATCGCTTCCATTCAATAGAAGATTTGGTAGTCTTGAAGGTAAAACCGTTGGCTCTTGTTCAGAATCATCAAAGTTTGGTTGGAAATCAACTGTCTTCTTATCAATATCCTCTAACATATGCTTGGCAATACGGTCAAGACGACTCTCTGTATAACGCATTGCTGCAGGCGGGTCACCGTCTATTGAACCAAAATTACCTTGTCCATCAACAAGTGGATAACGCAGGGAGAAATCTTGCGCCATTCTAACCATTGTATCATAGATAGATTGGTCACCGTGAGGATGGTATTTACCCATTACCTCTCCGACTGAACGTGCTGATTTACTGAACTTCTTATCTGATGTGTGGCCACCTTCAAACATACCATAGAGAACTCTTCTATGTACTGGTTTCAATCCATCTCTAGCATCTGGTAACGCTCTTCCTATAATTACGGACATCGCATAATTGATGTACGATGTTTTCATTTCTTCATTTATTGAGTGGCTTAGAATATTGCCAATTTGCATTGGCTCTTCTTCGGTTGTTTCTTGGTTTTCTTCTGGTGCTTCAGATGTCAAGGTTGGTCACCTCCTTTGCGTACTTTTCGATGAAAGCCCTTCGATCTGGGACATCTTCTCCCATCAAGATTTCAAACATGCGATCAGATGCTTCTGCATCTTCAACAGTTACTTTCAACATAGTTCTAGTCTCTGGATTCATTGTAGTATCCCACAATTGGTCTGGATTCATTTCACCGAGACCTTTGTATCTTTGAATACCGATTTTTGCATTCGGGTTATCTTCTCTCATCTCAGCAATTATTTCATCTCTTTCATTATCAGAGAATGCATACTTGCTAAGACGCCCCTTCGCAATTTGGTACAGTGGTGGTTGTGCAATATAGACGTGGCCGCCAGTAATAGCCGGTCGCATGAATCTCCACAGGAAGGTCATCATTAGCGTTCTAATGTGTGCACCATCAACATCTGCGTCAGTCATAATTATTATTCTTGAATAGCGCATTTTTTCCGTCTTGAAAGCACCTTCGTCTTCAGGGTCATTTCCAACTCCTGCTCCAAAGGCCCTAATCATTGTTTGAATCTCATTGTTTTGGAATACTTTGACCAAATTTCTCTTTTGGCGTTCGACATTGAGAATTTTTCCACGCAATGGCAATATTGCTTGTATTCTTCTATCGCGGCCAGTCTTCGCTGAACCACCCGCTGAATCACCTTCTACGAGATAGATTTCACATTCTGCAGGTATTCTTGATTGGCAATCCGCCAATTTACCAGGGAGGCCACCGCCTTCCAATACGCCTTTACGTCGTGTCAAATCCCTTGCCTTTCTAGCTGCTTCTCTCGCTTTACTCGCCAACAATCCCTTCTCTACAATCTGCTTAGCAATCGATGGGTTTTCTTCAAAGAAGTCACCAAGTTTTTCGTAAACAATAGAATCGACAATTCCTGTTACTTCACTGCTAACCAATTTATCTTTAGTTTGTGATGAAAATGATGGGTCTGGGTGTTTAACGCTGACAATCGCCGTCAAACCTTCTCTTACATCCTCTCCCGAAAGTGTGTTTCCTTTCAGCAACTTTCTATCCTTTGCATACTTGTTTACACTTCGAGTTAATGCGCCTCTAAGGCCACTCATATGCGTCCCTCCATCCTTATTTCGGATGATATTTGTATAACATTGAATCGATTCGCTAAATGCATCAGACCATTGTAGTGCAAGTTCAACAGAAACATCTCCAAGTTCAATTTCTCTTACCCCTTCAACATGGATTACTTCACTATGCATTGCTACACGGCGAATATTTAGTTGGTGAACAAATTCTTTGATTCCCCCTTCATAGTGGTGCTCACTAACATGCTCGTCTTCACCACGTTCATCGGTAATTGTAATTTTCAAACCAGCATTTAGGAATGAAGTCTCTTTTAGACGCGTGTCAACTGTCTCAAAATCAAACTCAGTAATGTTGTGGAAAATATCCAAGTCTGGCTTGAAAGCGATAATTGTGCCTGTATCTTGGCAAGTCCCGATTGTTTCCAACTCTGTGACCGGTACGCCTTTTTCATATCTTTGGAAGTAAATTTTGTTATCGCGATGAATTGTCATCTCCATCCATTCAGATACCGCATTTACTGCTGAAACACCAACTCCGTGTAATCCTCCAGATACTTTGTACGCATCATTATCGAATTTACCACCAGCGTGCAACTTAGTCATAATAACCTGTGCAGCCGATATACCAAATTCTTCATGAATACCGACAGGTATTCCTCGCCCGTAATCTCTGACCGAGAGTGAGCCATCAGCTTTGATATTGACTTCTACCTGGTCATTTTGACCCGCTAGGTGTTCGTCCACCGCATTATCGACTACTTCCCAAATACAATGGTGTATGGCCGTACCATCGTTAGGATCTCCTATATACATTCCAGGGCGTTTCCTAACCGCTTCTAGACCTTCGAGGACTTGTATGCTTGATGCGCCATAATCGTCTGACATTTTATTCACCTGATTGATAGTAATTGATTATTAATGCGAGTATATTTAATGATTATTAGAGTTGTTAATTAAGAGTAATAATTAACACCATTAATACGAACTATTTTTTTGAAAATTTCGTATTATCTACATCGCCTTAGCACTTCAACTCCCTATACCCTAATAGGCCACGCCCAAGGCTTGTAAAGGTAGTGTTCAATATACAAGAAATAGGGCTAAAAGTGTGCTATAATGGCTTGTTTCACCTTCACCGGAGCCTGGCGTCATCGAAGCAATATTGCGGCGAAAAGAGGCGTTTTGCGCATCCATTCATTAATTGCCAATAATACTTTCAATTAATAATCAATTAGTGGCCTAATTATTAATAAATATCTCAATTAATAAGAGAGATTATTATTGATATTAAGACCTATTAATTTCCACCCATAGATAACTAATATTGACGCTAATTTTGTCAATAATTCACAAACAAAATTACTACTTCGAAGCGTGAGCGTTAAGAACGGGAGGCAGGTCGCCCAATTCATGGCTGACCCAAAGGTGTGCGTCTCTCTTGAAGCGACTACGTTGAAAGAAGTAATGGACGAAGCGGCAAGAGCAAGTCTGGCTGGTGCCGATATGATTGAGATTCGTTTTGATCGATTGTACATGATAAGACCTCAAGCCACTATCTCAGAAGGAGAAGATGGTGAAAGGATTTCTTACACCCCTCCTGCTGTTGAGTGGGCAACCCGTGAATACGAATCAATTAATGTTGAAACTTCGATTGAATCTTTCAAAGAAGGAATCTCATTACCTGTTATTTTCACAGTAAGGCCAGTTCGTGAAGGCGGATTCTTTATCGGCACAGAAGAACAACGCATTGAGATTTTGAAAATGGCTATCTCTTCTGGTGTTTCATGGGTTGACCTTGAAACAAGTATTGAAGAGAAGGTGAGAACTGAACTATTGGCTGCTGCAAAGGCCGCTGGTTGCCAAGTGATAGCATCCACCCACAACAATCAATCTATGCCATCTGCAGCAGATATTTCAGAATTAGTTCACTCACATAAAGACCTTGGAGAGATAATCAAGTTCTGTGGGAAAGTAACTAACCATCAAGATGCATTGCAACTCATTGAAGCATCACAGGGTTTAGCTGATGGAGATATAAGATTCAGTTTGATGGGATTGGGCAATGGTGGAGATTGGACTCGTATTCACGCACCTGTACTGGGCCAAACACTGGTCTTTGCTACAATGTTAAACGAATTTAGATTAAACGAGAAAGGATTGGTCAATGTTAACGACCTAAGAGACGCCTGGGCACTTCTTGAATACTGAATTAGTATCTAAACAAGACTCGTCATGCCTATTGGCTCGGCGGTGGTAATTCTGGCATAGGAGGGATGTTTTTTACAACAGACTCGTGTGTAACTGCAGGAGGTATTTCCAATGAAGGAATCAACTCTTCTTGCTTTTCCCCTAATCCTGCCCCCATATACTTACGATTTACGATAATTGGTGCAATCATCATCGAACCTACGATTCCTAAGAAAGCAATTGATACAGTCCAAGGCGGTAGAACAAAGGAACGTAGTGTCGTTACTATTGAAACATCAGCATGAATTATCTTATTCGTGGCTTCTGCGTCAGAATCATGTGAATTATCCCATGTATCGACTACTAAATAGAAGTCTTCCCAATTATCGCCACCAAATAGGCTTTGATAGTACTCAGGTCCATCCAAACTGATTGAAAGGGCAACTTCATCAGTATTTTCATATTCATGTGCATCCCTAAAGGTGCGCCATCCCCAAATGTCAAAACTTCTCCACTCTGGGTCAATGTTTTTGAGATTATTTTCAAAGTCACCCCACCAATCCCATTCATTGTGTTGCATTGAGTATGATTCGGCATAGGACTCGTATTGGTTTGTAGTCATCAAATAGACATCGCCAAATGCAGGAATTATTGAATCGCCAACCGAGTGAGTTAATGTTACACAAATTGTGGTTCTATAGTCACTTGAAAGGTTTAGACGTAGTGCGCCTACGCTATCATTTCCCACTTTCATAAATGTGCTATAATCTTCTGTTAAAGGCAACAATGTCTGCCTATTCCAAGAATCTTGGTACATGTATGGTTGTTCTGGACTTAGAGGATGGTTATTCTCAATATTCCCGTTGTTGTTACCATCATCTTCGTCAAAATAGTAACCATTGTTATAATTCCAAGAGAACGGAACTTCTGCAACTCTTTGCATGGATTCATTCCAAACCACTGGTTGCCAATCACCTGAACAGGCACTAGCAGCTTGGGCATTAGAAATTATGCCACCTCCAGTGAAACCACTTGAAGTGAGAGGAATTAGGATTAATATCGCTACAAAAATCGTCACTATCCGCACTACTAACTACCTCCCTTCATACATCCCAATACAGAGGGGGTTGATGGAGATAACGCTCAACCTCTTCTTCTTAGAGGACGAATATAACCAGAATCATCCGAGCGGCGTTCATCCTTTGATAGTATAGCTGGAGCTGGTGGCGGTGCGTGATGATCCATACCCAACAATCCACCTTGTGACTCTACATGTTCTACATCATAGGTTTCCGCTGCTTTCTTCGCTTCCTCTTCTATTTCTGTAGGTTCTCTCATCACAAACCATCCAAGGATGAGTGCTGCTGCGATTAATACGATGAATGTCAATAGGTCTGAACCCGCATCTGCGAGCCAATTTTTCCAATCTTCGACACTGAAATCGGACAGCGATGGTGGCACTTCTGCATCTGGGAGGACTTGTACCTCTGTATCCATTTCATCGCACATTTCAAGACCATTACAGGCTTGAATTCTAATTTGTACCAATCCTGCTTCTTGCCAACTTGCAGAAACTCTTGACTTAGAACCTATTAGCGGAGATACCCAATCATCTGAATAAATGCCATTTTCATTAGCATCTATATCCAAGTCCAAATCCCATTGCACTAATAATCCAGATTCTATTCTCTCGTCACGGTCACTAATTGATCCATCTTCTACATTCAAATCTCTGTAAACTATCATTTCATCATTTTCTGCAAAGGTGATATTGGCACTCAAGGAATTAACATCACCAGCAAACACATCTTCTGGGATAAAAATTTCTTCAATTACCGGAGGTTTTTCGATAATTATTGTAAATGATTGCCTAGTAACATCTCCGGTTCCAAATGAATCTCTAACTGTTAATGTTACAATATATTCTCCTGGAAGTGAATAGGAATGCCATGGAGACGATTCATGATTCAACGGGGTAGCATCTCCGAAATCCCAAGTATAACTGACGATACCATTCCATTCTGGTGAAGCCGGTTCAAGTGGAACATACATTCCTTCATAACGTCGGTCGCCATCCCTAGTTCCTTCTGAATCAAAGTATAGTAATGTCCCTGGTGCTGCGATTGTATTTCCATCATCATCAAATGTTCTGGACCAAGATTCCGCTACTGTCCCTTCTGGGAAAGAGGTTTCATCTGTTACAATATTTCCTTCTAGCCATGCATCTAATATTTTCACACTAATTATTGGAACTGGGTTTGAGATTCTAATGGTCATCGTCTTTACGATACTTTCTTCACCTCTCTCATCTGTTACAATAAGTACCACATTGTGGACTCCAGGTTCAGTAAAGGTGTGAGTTACTTGTGGTCTATCTCCGAATGTTCCATCTGAAAAACTCCAGTTGAAAGTAAGGTCACTTGAATCTCCAACCGTTCCATCGGGATCAAAACTATTCCTTCCATCAAAGGTATACGGTGAATCAACTTGCCCATCTGTAGCACGGAAATCGATTATTTCAGAGCCAGTTGATGCTGTAGTTCGTACAAGGAAATCAGAAACTGGTAATTGATTGAGAACCGTAACATAAAATTGTGCTGTTGATGAGCTTCCATCATCATCAGTTGCCGTTAGTTGCACAGACATCACTCCATCATAATTCCATCCGACTACAGGATTAGATAGAGCACTGCTAGTGGTTGTAAAATCATCATTCCTATCAAGTGCCCCTCCGTTAAGATTTACACCCTCAGGGAAACTCCATGCATAAGTTACAATTTGCCCATCAAAATCCTTGAAAACATCTGGCATTACGAGAGGTGTATAGGTATATGTAGTCATATTTTCAGACCAAATTTGAACTGGAACACGATTGCTGACATGAACCAATATTGACTTGACACCAACATTAATTCCATCGGAAACACTGAGTGTAAGAGTGTATGTCTCATTTGTTGAATTCAGTGCACCCCATTCATGGTGAGTTGAATACATTCCAATATCCCCTTGACTAGAACCATCTCCCCAATCCCAATCAAACTGAAGGTGGTTTGTTGGCACATTATCAGCAGTTCTACCTGCCGAAAACAGGATTTTTTGGTTTGTCAATATTGAAATTTCTGTTTCTATTACAACATTGTTAACAGTAATAATAGGCACTGGCTGTGTAGTATCATTAACCACAATTTCATGAATATCCGTTTCAGACCAAGTTCCTCCAACATCTTGTATTCTCAAAGTTGCATTATAGGTTCCAACTGAGGTATAGTGTCTAATTGGAGACTTCAAATTCGAAGTCATATTATCTCCAAAATCCCATGTATAGGCGATTGGTGAGTCGTAATATGGTAATGAATTATTGTCAAGTGATAGTCCCCAAGCATCAAATCCATCTCCGATGAATTGAACATTTTCCCATGTTTGGGTTTGATTCGGTGCGACACTACCGTTTGCAGTTGGTCGCATGTTTGTCAGCGATTGAGGGGCTGTAGGTATTGAATCAACAACATCCCCTAACATATCTCGCATCTCCAAATCAAATGTATATTGGTCTGTAATAGCTGCCGTAAAGTAAACATCTCCTCCGACATCTACGCCGCCACCGGCAGATATCCGATTGGTAATAGAATCAATTTCATTACCAAATCCGTCCTTTACCGTGACTGTCACATCTAAATCTTCAAAGAACGCATTTGACAGAACATTGTAATTGATGTGAGCTGTATCTGGTGAGCCATCACCATCTCTATCAGAGAGCGTTGTCGTGTTCAATGCAACGGTTGCAGGAGAAGTAATCCTTGCAGCCTCAACATCGATTGTACCCTGTGGATATGAAGAACCACAAGAAGTGTAATCGCAGTCTGCAACTGTACTCGCATACCATGTAATCGCCCAAACTTCATCGGTTAAATTACCAAAACCAGGTATTAGTCCGGTTGCAACATTGTTTTGGAAATTCAATTCTGAAACACTCCAAAGCCCATCTGCAGTTGATTTTGAAACCAACACTCCGTCAAAATTACTGACATCGGTGGTAAATCTCATTGTCAAAGGAGCTGGCGATGATGCACCTGGAGTGAATTTGAATGAGCGAATTCCCCAACCTTCTACACTGTGCCCTGTTGATGACCATGGTCCAACCCAATCAGAATTAGTATCCGCTGGTTGCGCTCTACAGAATGAACCTGAAGCACAGGTTTGAGTCAATTGAAGATTCGGATACCCCAATATGCCTTGATCACTATCCAATGTAGCAGCAATAGAGAAATTGGCAAACACTTCAGACATAGTTCTACCAATTTTACCTGATTGACCCGATTGTGGCGAGAGTGCTAAGTTGACAACTCCTTGACCGCCTGTTGCGCTATCCTGCACTAACTGCCTTACAGCAGGCCCTCCACCGAGGTGTTCAGCCAAGTACATGTTGAACATGTAACCTGCACCATAATCTGCAATCCTTTGATTCCACCATCGAACACTCAAATTAGGACTTGAGGTCCAAGCATTCACGTGCCCTGTAAGAGTTGAATCCGCACCAAAACAAAGGTAGATTGCAACATCTGCATTTCCTTCATCAATCCAAAGATTCTCATATGGGTCTTGGGCATTGTGTAATAGATGTTCAAACTCGTGAGCAAGAATTGATTTACCCCAAGTCAATGTAATGTCAGCATAATCAACAAAGATTGCTTCTCGTGAAGAAGCAAAAGAAGGGGCGAAATATCCGCCGATGTTATACGCACCATCAATATCATAAATTACAATTTGAACTTGACAATTGTTATCCTTATCTGGAGGAGCCAATCCTCTTCCATCTTGGTAGTCCTTACCGTAGTAAGTAGTCATTGTTGGATAAATTGTTTGATCCCATGTTTGAGCAAGATTATTCAGAACGGTAGAAGAAAGAGTTCTTCCCGATTGTACAAGGAATGCTACTGAAACTGTCGTTTTTGCAACATATGTGCTAATTGAACCACCAGAGGTTGGCACATTTAGAGTATCACCCACCACATGCGCAGAACATGCTCTTGCCGATGAACGGCCACTGGTAGAAGGTTGAATTACCATTTCATCCACGCCGGGCATTCCCGCTTCAATCCATTTTATTTTCATGAATGACGAGGCCGAGACGACTTTCTCCTCTTCTTCAATTAACAAATACTCTCTTCCATCTTCAAGATTGAACTCCGAAATGTCTCCAATGATGATGCCTCCTGCATCATATGGCACTGCACCAGAGGCGCTATTTTCATTAGACTGCGCCGCTGTTGACAACAGTATTGGAGACATGCTAGCCATTAGCAATACCGCTACAAAGATGAAGGCTGGACTGGAGCGTAGTTCCGACATTTGTTTGACCTCAGGGAAACGCATTACTGGTTTCCAATATCACGACTTGAAATGAGGTATTTAATACTCGGTCTATGAGGCGTCAATAATGCTCTTGTCGCCTCGTAAGCAAAGCGGTAGTCAAAAACGCCTCATAGGAGTTCTTTTTGCCTGTTTTTTACTCATCAACGTTGTTTCTGCAAGTGAGGATAACGATACTTGGAGTGATTCGGTTGACATTTGCCAAAAAACAACTGAATTACAGTTTAATGGTACTTCGGCAAATCAAAGTGTTATTTGGCAAACTGAACTTGGTCCAAGATTGCCTGGTTCAAACGCTTCATCATTACTGAGAACATCATTATCTGAGAATCTTACAACTCTCGGATGGAATGTCGAATTCAAGAACCATATATCTCATGAGATTGAACTGACAAATGTGATTGCAACATGGAAACCTCAAAACTTAAGCCAAAATGAGACAAATAAGTTGGGCAGAATTGTCTTATCTGCGCATTATGACACTCGAAATGTTGCTAATAGAGACTCGAATGAATCTCTTCGCAACACTCCGATTCTAGGGGCAAATGATGGCGCTAGTGGAGTTGCCGCCCTTATGGAGCTGGGGCGAATAATTCCGGGGATGAATTTGAACAATGAAGTGATGCTGCTATTTTCTGATGCAGAAGATCAAGGTGATAACTACACGCTCGGTGCTAAAGCTTGGGCCGATAACTTAACTGAAGATGAAATAAATCGTACTGAATCATTTATTCTGCTAGATATGATTGGAGATTCGGACTTGCATTTGACAAAAATTAGTCCTTCTACACCAATATTAACTCAAAATATGATACTACTGGGTCAAAAACTGGGACTCTCAAATCAAGTTGATGGATGCAATGGCCAAAGGTCTGATGTCATTTGGTCCAATCAATCATTGCCCATTTTCGATGACCATGTTCATGCATTCTATCTTGGAATTCCATCACTGGATATTATTGATATAGCATACGGAAAAAATGCCGAGCCTTACGAAGGTTATTGGCATACAACTCAAGACACAGCAGACAAAGTTAGTGCTGAATCACTTGAAAGTGTTGGCAAAATCGTAGAATTGGGCTTGTTAACTGGTGCATGGACTTCAATTGACACTCCGTTAGAACAACAGGAAAAGACATCGCAAACAAATGATTCAGAAGTGGAACAACACATAATTGTTGATTCAGAGGTTGAACACGGAGCGGATTCTTCAATATTATTGACAATATTGTCTACAAGTGTTCTTGCCCTTTGCATTATTTCCTTGGTTATCCTTAGACGCTTTGTTGATTAAATGGCGAAATCTTGCGCGGACTACGTGGGAAAGGGGTAATATCCGCGCACGACACCCTACGGTTTGAGCGGAGGTTGCAGTAGCATGTCAGAGAAGAGCATTGATGAAAGAAAGGCTGCACTGAAGGAACGTGTTAAGTCACAACTTCAAGCCTCTCAAGATGCTACTGAACAAAGAGCAATTGCTTCTAGTGAAGAATTGGTTGTCAGTGTTGAAGAAGTTGATGCTGCAGTGGAATTAGCAGCAGAAAAAACAAAACAACGCTGGATAAGATTGGAGGAAGTTGAAAGGGGGCGCTGGAGAACAATTGCTGCGTCTTTGATTTTATTGGGTTCGTTATTGGGAATGATGAGCGGGGCCTTAATCCTACAGGGAAACCCTGGAGACATCATTTCGTCATCATTCTTCGCACCTACTGATTCTGTTGACCTCATTGGCTCTGCAATTCAAGCAGAAGAGGGTTTTGAAGTTGAAAATGTAACTGTAGAATTAATTGATATTGAGTCAAATACAGTGTTACGCACCACGAAAACAGATTCTAATGGATTATTTTTCTTGGACAATGTTATTTCTGAATTACATTTATTGAAACTGTCTAAAAATGGCTACAATACAATGGAATTGAAAATAATACCAGAACAAGCAGGTGTTGGTCCAATAACAATGTCCTACGGTAATGAAACGATTACAAGAGACCACCATACTGTAGCTCAAGGATGGGACCTAGAAAGTGCAGTAGGTCTATCAACAGCGATTGGAGTACTCACAGTAATAACCGGTATTGTAGGTATTCAAGCAGCTGTTGAAGTTAGAAGAGGCCGACGTTATCGAAGAACACAATATCTAGCAGGAATCGCCCTTTTTAGTAGGGGATTAATCGTCTTTGGACCTGCGTTAATTCTCTTAGGAATGATTACAATGATATTCATTAGAGAACAATTTGATGATTATCAGGAGGTTTGAGCGTGTATCTCATCACTGTTGAGGGGGGCGACGGTTCCGGAAAAGGTGAAGCGGCGAGAATTCTTCAAGAATTAGTTTCCGATTTTCCCTTCCCTGGCCATCATGCAACCCATGAACCAAGAAGGCATAGTGAATTAGGCAAACTTGCCTTAGCATCTGTCAAATTAGGCGATAAAACTCCTCTTGAGGAAGCGGGATTATTTGCAGCGGATAGATTAGACCACTCGCACACATGGATTAGACCACTCCTAGCGAAGGGACATGTCGTGATTTCGGATAGAAATATCCACTCTTCACTGATTTATCAGGGAGTAGTGGGTGAATTAGGTCTAGAGCAAGTAGCAAAAATGAATGCTGCCTCAATGATCCCCGACCTAGTATTTTGGATAGACTGCGACCCTGATAAAGCCATAAAAAGAATAAGAAGTGGTACATTGAGAATGACTAGCGGGAAAAAAGAATATTTTGAAACTCCTGAAATTCAAAAGACGATAAGAAAGGGTTTCAACGACCTGTTATCAGGGAAAATAACTGTACCTCCGCCATTTGACAAGTGTTGCGTTATTGGCCCAATTCTCAATGAAGGAGGTTTGGATGAACTGCGAAGAAAATTGAGGAAAGAGTTACGCGCATTTTTCAATAGAAGGCCTGCACCTCTGAATGTTGATGCTGATGAAGTTGATAGATACCTATTGAGCACTTTAGTTAGTGATGTAAAGAAACAAACAAGACTACCGGGGGCTCCCCAAGAAAAGGCATCGATGAATATTGGCTGGCTTTCAGGTGAATCGCCATCAAACTGGATGCATCTCGCAGAAACAAATTGGCCAAAGGAATCTGCAAAATCATTTGACGTTCCAGCAAGCCCTCATGCCCAATCATGTTGGGCGGTATTAGGGACTCTCTCGCTAATTGCAGGTTCAAGTGAAATTCCGAGATTACACAAATCACTTGGCCCCCATAGAATGGTTACTCAAAGACATACTCAAAGATTGGTTAGATGGTTGCAGAAGGAATGGTGGATTCATAAGCAGCAATCTCACGTACCTTTCGCTGATGCGCAAATGTTCAAATTAAGAGATGATAAAATTGGATACTGCCGTTTAGCATTAGCAATGTGGCCATTGCGTCCATCACTTGCTTCTTGGAGGAGATCAAATCCACAAGGTGAATGGAAAGACGCTTTGGCAGACATACTCCTATTAGGGCAAGAAAAATCTCCACCTCCAGTGATTAGGAAAGCCGTCGCCAATGTTATTTCAAGATTGGAAATGCTCACCAGTGGGCATGAAAATTGTCCAGTTCCGCAGAATATTGAGGAATTAATTGTGTGGTGGAGTATGGAGCCACCACAATGAATTTATTCTTCTTCAAGTTCTTTTTGTAACTCAAATTTCGCACCACCTGGTAATACTACTTGACTCGCGGTGGCAAACTTGACCGGCCTTGCAGAATACATCGAAGCGATCAATATTGCAAGCCCCATTCCAAATGGACCTCCTGTAAGAGGTCTAGTGAAATTATTTGATTCATAATCAGTTAATAATTGGGTAAACCCATCCACGATGAGAGGAAGACAAAATAGCATCCCAAAACCTATCCAAGCAAGTGTTCTATGATTCCCTCTATAGATTTTCTCTAACCAATTATCTGGAATGATTGATAAGCAAGTATCTTTGATTGTCCAACGATTATATCCTCTTCTAGAAAACACAAAACCACCTATTGCTAATCCCAAGAAAATTCCAATATCTCTAGTACATACTGGCATTTGGTTACCATTAATTTCCAAAGAACGTTCATGCTTATTATGACAATTAATATCTCCAAAGGCATAAATAAATCCAGAATATGGGTCTAATTCAGTCCAAGCAAATTCATTATGTGTATGAATAGTACCATCTTCATGAGAATGCGATGCTAATGATTGGTTACTGTTTCCTAATGATCCAAATCCGTCAGAAGTCGCAAAATCAAATGCATTTGCTCGGCCGGAAATATTTGTGATACTTCCTTCTGGGGCAATGGAGGGAGCGATGAAAAATGATATGAAAAAGAAACCACTGATATAGAAAATCCAAAGGCCTACTTTCCTCTCAGGCCCCCGATTATTCAAGCCATTCTTTCCCATGTACCACAATAGAAGTAGGTGAGTTATATTCTTTATTAGGCAAAGCATTGATGTCATTTGTCAATTTCCTCAACTATATGGGGGAACTGGAGGGGGAGCCTGTTGGTTTAGCCACAGGCATGGAGGCTGGAGGATTCCTAGGACTATATCTCGGATTCTCATTAGCTGTGGTATCTGTATTGACCGATCCAAGTGAATTGCAGAGATTAGTATCCCTGCTCTGCTGACCACCGATATTTTGTTCGATAGCTCTCGGACCATTTCTTGCCAAAAGAAGGAGACCTGTTGCTTTGGCAGAAGAACCTCTGCAAATAGCAAGAGAGGCATTGCAAATTCACAATGAAGGTCAAGGTAAATGGCGTTCATTAAGCCATATTGTAAGTGATGGAAGAACGATTAGAATTGACATGCACAACTTGACCAACATTGAAAATGTAGTCAAAGATGCTTTAATACTGGCAGAAAAATACCCTGTTAGGTTCATTGTAGGTCAAGGAAAAGATAGTAACAACCAACAAAGTCTAAGAAATAGAGTTCTAACCTATGTCGAAAACAATGTTAACATAACAAGAAGAAATAGAAGTGCAAAATCTATTGAAGTAATTCCGCAACCTTCTGCAGAGCTTCTAAACTACCAAAGAAGAACAAATAAACTGTTAATAATATTACTTCCAATTATCTCATTTTTCGCTTGGTTGGAAATGCGCTAAGTCTGAAAATACACTTGACGGGAGCGCACTTATCAGTAATTAGCCATTGGACTATTATATGCGAGAGGTGACATTCTTTTGGAAAAAAGAGCGCCTCCTCAACATCGATGTTGGGCCTGTGTATGAAATTGTCAAACAAATCGTCTTTTTATCATATGTAAAAAGAGTTCCAAAAGACATACGTTGTTTATTCAAAATAGATTTTCTTGAAGGAAAAACACCTGAAATGCTCAATGAATTATACTACCTAGAAGTTCTTGAAATCCTACATGAGCCGGTTGACGATTCTAGTTCATATGTTATTTTGATGCGCCTTGATCATTCATTATCTAATCTAAATGCCCGAACTGGCGGTTCAACTACAGTGGCGGGGAGTAAACTTGATGGTGAAGGCATGACCTATACAATACAAGGACAATCAATGAAACTTAGATTATTATCAGGAGTTGCAAGATTGATGTTAAAACCGGATAGAACCAGCGCACGTGCGCTTAATATTAACATCGGTGACCAAGGAAGTCCACTGAAACCAAAGCAAATGCAATTAGCAAAATATGCCTATGACCAAGGATATTATGACATTCCTAAACGTGTAAGAATTACTGACTTGTCCGAAGGAATGGGGCTTGCTAGAGCGACTGTTTCTGAACATTTGAGTCGCATTGAAGCGATAATAATGGATGATATGTTCTCCTCTTTTAATCGACAGTATTTGACGCCCAAAGAGATGAAAGAGATTGTAGAATCAATTGAAATTGAAGCCATTGATAATAACAATATTGAATCTGAAAGTTTCCAACGATTATTGTCAACGATAAAACAAAATATTGAGATTGAAGAATCTTCAATCAAATTAAAAAGCGAATCATTTGGAACAGTATCCGAAACTGAAATAGAAGAATCAATGAATATTTACAATGAAAAAAACAACAAAACGTGAAATTATTGGTATTCGGGGAGTGATTAAATGAGTGAACAAAATGAAATGAAAGCTCTATTGAAGCGCTTAGAAAAGAATGGAGTCCCCCTCACTGATGACATTAAAGAAGCAATGCTAGAAATAGAAGTCGAATATTTTACTGATTTTGAAACAACAGATTATTTTGCTGACCGACCGATTACATTTTTACAAAATGATAATGGCGCCGTTAAAACCATTTCAGCACCTCATATGATTGCAACTCTATTATATCATTTGGAACTACAGAAAGGCAATGATGTTGTAATAATTGGTTGTAAAAGTGGATATGTCGCAGCATTGATTGCGATGATAGTTGGTGAAGATGGAACTGTCAAAATAATTGATCCCTCACAGAGTGCTATTCAACATGCAAAATCACGATTAACTCATTGGCCTACGATTGAAGTTAGACATATTGAATCGCTGCAAATATCCCCAATCGCTTTCCCTGGAGAATTAAATCGTGTTTTGGTCACTGGGCAATTAAAAGAATTGCCGCAGTGGATTACTTCTAGAGTTTCAGAGTCTGGATTTATAATCGCACCAATCGGTGGAATTACAGGTCAGAAATTAATGAAATTGGAATGTCAGGAAGGTGAATTACTTCCTACTGACCTAGGGCATGTCAGTTTTGGCCCCGTAGATATTACAGATGCAGGAATTGGACCGATTAGTCCAAATGAATTAGCAGATATATTAGAATTAGCGATAGAAACTTTCCAAGAAATGGAATTAATAACCGAAGAAGAACAACATTCAATTACAAATTTGATAATTGACTTGCGGGAATTACCAGATGATTTACCACCTCCAGGTGAAAACAATACTGCAATGGAAGACCATCCAATGATTCGTATATTGTACCAAGCATCACCTTCATTTATTCGCTTGTGGCCATTATTACAACTTATGGTTCAACCAAATTTGGCAAACCCTGGAGGATATGACCATGATGGCGATAACGACTTTGATTCGGATGATTTTGGAATCTGATTATCCAGCCACAGCCGCTATAATGGAATGTTAGGTGGAATGTTTATGGCAGGCGGGCTAAATACTGAAATGGCTCGTTTATCCCACCGAGATATACGCCAAAGAAGAAGAGCAATACGCGTATTATTTGATTTAGATATATCACGTGCATTGGAGGCTTTTATCCCATTATTAGATGATAAAGACCCGTGGTTCAAATCAAAATCACTAGAAGCACATCGAAAGTGGGCTGTGCAAAATGGAGTTGAAAGTCTAAAACCATTAGTTGAACATGAATGGATAGAGGCTAATCGGTGCGCTGCTAACCTATTAATTCAATTTGGAGAACATTCAAACGAGTATGCACAGATTTTGTTAAATTGTGATGACCAAACATGTCAGAGAAAAGCTGCTGAATCATTATTACAAGTTGCAACAAATCTAGAATTAGCACAAGATTTGTCAGTTAATAGTGACTATTATATTCGCAAACTTGCATATTGTAGCCCTTCGGCCGACAAAGAATTGCGAAAGAGTGCCCTTAAAGACAGCAACAATTCAGTAAAAGAAGCCGCATTGAAAATTATTATTTCAAATGGAGAGTCTATCTCTGAGAGTGAAATAATCAATTTATTTGATAGCGGGATTGATAGTTCATTACTAAGTAAACCAGCGATAATCTTGGGTGGAGATTCTTTACTAAAGTTGGTAGAATCATCTCCTCCAAACAAAACACAGCAAATCAGTCAAGCACTTGGCGAAATATGCGATGATGTGGATGATGAACAAATACAAAAATTGCTCACCGCAGGTCATCTTTCAATTATTGCCCGATGGTTAAGGGGAAGAAAAGATTCCAAGAGCGATGCATTACTTTGGCTATTAATGGATGATGAAAGACTTGCAACAATAGAAAAATCAAGACTTCTGGAGAGATTAATTGGTAGAGCAGGGGAGCCGGAAATTAATGCAAAGGCAGTAGATTTTGCTAGTCGTAGCGATGATGCTTTGCTGAAGTTGACAGCAGAGAACCTTTCAACCGCCGCTGATGAACTTAACTTATGAGCCCAGATGATTCAGGCATTACCTTCTCAATTGACGCTACTGAAGGTAGTTCGAGACGATTATTTGTTGGCATTAATATCGAAGGCCCCTTCATACAACCAATTCTCAAACTTCATTTCCCGAGGTGGGTGCCTGGGTCCTATTTCTTAAGAGAACCAATACAGCATATGACTGAATTTGTCGCAACTGATGAGGAAGGTAATGTGTTGAAATCATATCGCCATGAAGTTGATGCAATGAAAATAAAAATACCTCAAAATACAAAATCTATTTCCATTAGTTACAAATTATTGGCAACTGAATTATCATGCAGATCTAACCATCTTGATTCAACACATATCCATATGATGCCACCTTTTACTTGGTTTCTTCCAACCGCTGGTATTGATGAGAAGAGAATGAATAAAAAACACTCAATCTCTTTGCACACCCCTTCCACTTGGTCTGCTGCAACACAATACAAACTTGAGAGTAGTAAATCATGTAAGGGTTCGCTTACTAGCAATTCAGGAATCACACATACATTTTCATCACCTAATCGAGATGAACTATTAGATGGCATTATTGAAGCTAATGAAAATGAAAATATTAGTTGGAAAGTCGATGGAAGAAATCATATTCTAAAATTGTGGGATAGTGGTGGCCACCCAATTGATGAAGAGATGCTTGGTAAATTCAAACTTGACATGAATAAAGTCATCAAAGAACATCATGCCCTATTCGGAATACCTCCATGGGATAATTATGTTACAGTTATTCAGCTAACCGAAAAATCACGAGGAGGCCTTGAACACCTGAATTCGCAAACTTCTATGTTGCCACGACAATGTTTGATGCCAAATCATGTAGAAGAATATCGAGATTTGGTTAGTTTGTTCTCGCATGAATATCTACATCAATGGAATGTAAAACGTTTGAGACCAAGAAATTTCCTTGACTATGATTTACAAAGAGAAGCACATACAGATTTGCTTTGGTGGTTTGAAGGGTGTACTTCGTGGCTAGGTGATATGATCTGTGTCCGTTCGGGTGCTTGGTCGGAGCAGGATTGGCGCAAAGATTGGATGCGTAAAATGAAACGAACCACAATAAGGAATGGCATGGAATACGAATCATTAAGTGAGTCGAGTCATGATGCTTGGATCCACTTATATCGTGGCCATTCATTCTCCAGAGAGAGTCAAATCTCTTACTATAATGAAGGAGAACTCGCAATATTTTGTTTGGATGCTGAATTACAACGGCGCTCAAATGGAAAAAATGGAATCTGTGATTTAATGGTTGAGCTTTGCAATAAACATGCTATAGAATATGATTCTGCAAAGCAACTTGGAGTGACATATAATGATATTAGAAAATCACTTACTTCGATGGATGGAGGCTCAAGGTTAGGTACGATGCTAGATTCATTGATGAAAAATCGCCAATTACCAGACGTTGATAAGGCATTCAAATATTATTCCCTAAAATTGATTCGTGATACTAAAAAGAAAGTTGAAGATAATGATGGCGAAGATGCTTGGTTAGGGATTAATGTCAAGGACTCAATGGGTAAATTGGTCATCACATCTCATCAAACTAGTTCACCCATGCGGAAATTGTTGATGCCTGGTGATGAAATAATCGCAATTAATGGAAGAAGAACTGATTCAAATAGTAAATTAACCAGTTCACTGAAAGGCCAAAAAGGTAAAATGGTCAGCATAATGTACAATCATGAAGGAATTGTGAGATCGCTTGAATCTATGATGATTGAAAAGGTTCATCACAGAGTGAAATTAGATGGTAAAGGCAACCAAAAGTGGCGCGATTATATCACAAGTCGTCAAGGTTGAGAATCGTTCTCTAACTTCAATTCATCTAGAGAAATAAATATCGGCGGAAGATGGTCTGCTATAGTGTGACGGCTTGTTTTGGGTGGAAATAAATTACCCGAAAGGCTCATTTCTATCACTTCATCCTTTGACAGTGTATCTCTTTCACTTCCCGGCCAAGTCTCCACTGTAATATTTTCATCAGCCAAATAATCAACGCAAATAACTGGTAGTCTTTTCAATTCTAATAGAGCTGCAATTGAGAATCTATGATGCCCATCTAAGATTGCTCCTGTTCTTTTGTCTACAATAAGTGGCTTTGTATAACCATTCCATCTTTTTGTCATGTCAAGAAGTTTGTTTCTATTCCTCTCCTTTATTCTTTCATGTGGTTTTAACCACTCAAGGGGAACTAGTCGCACATCATCCTCGTCCCACTTCATGGCGTTGCGAAACTACAACTAGCGATAATGCTTTGGCGCACTTGGGCTTGAATGACATTGGAGGGGATGTAATGGGCGAGCAACGGAATTGGCCGGAACCAGGTAATATGGCCGATGTTATCGCTCAAAACTGTCCTCCAAAAATGATGAAATGGCTTCAACAATTGGATGAAGGTTTGTTATCAATTCTAAACACAATCGCTGAGAAGGGTGGTGGTGTTTGGATTGTAGGTGGTGCACCGAGAGATATAATGCTCTCTTCTGAAGTCACTGATATAGACTTAGCAGTCGACTTGGACCCTGATACAATGATGGATTTGTTTCCTGACGCTATCAAAACTGGAATTGAGTTTGGAACATTGACATTAAGGGGCAATAATGCAATGTATGAATGCACAACACTTCGAACAGAATCGCAATATGTTGACGGCCGACGCCCACAAGTGGTCAACTGGGGAACAAGTTTGGCACAAGACTTGCAACGACGGGATTTTACAATTAATGCAATGGCTATTGATGTATCTAGAATGAAATTACATGACCCTCATAATGGTGTATTAGATTTACAAAGAGGGTTACTCAGGGCCGTTGGCCACGCATCCCTTAGACTAGCTGAAGATGGTCTTAGAATAATGAGAGCATACCGATTCATGGATAGAGGTGGTGCTGGAATTTGGTATCCTGATGAAAACCTTGCAAGCGCATTATCAGATAAAAGAAGAATGTTATCAAATGTCGCTTCAGAGAGAATCTGGAACGAATTTAAGAAAATACTCTCTGGAAAAAATGTATCAGTTATTTTAGAAATGATGTTGAAAGATGAAGTTTTAGCGATGGTTTTGCAAACAGAATGGAATTTAGCAAGCCCAATTTTTGATGCTATATCCGAATTTACTGAAAAGGATACTGATTTTTTGACTGTGCTTTCAATTCTATTGAGTGAAACTGATACAATGATTATTCCACAATTACTCAATAAATTGAAATTATCTAAGTTTGAACGAGATTCCGTTATCGGCAAACTATCAAGGATGGGTAATATTCCGCTCAATGAAATTGGAAAATTACGAATTCATCGCCATGTTCTAGGTGATGAAGCATCAAAGCATCTTCAACTAGAATATCTAATCCGAAAAAATTCAATACGCCTTGCTAATGGATACGCAGATGATTGTAGTCTGAAGGAACTTGATGAAATTATCATTAATTCCTCCAAATTGAAACCTCTTTCATTCGGAGATAAGTCAATATTAGATGGGAATAGATTGATGAGGTTGACCTCGATAAAAAGCGGTCCAAAATTAGGACATTTGAAATCTTGGCTGCACTATATTCAAATTGAAAGGGATCTTCAGACCGAACAAGAAATGATTCAAATATTATCTACAATTATTTGGCAAAATAGTGATGGCGACGAGTGGCCTAAGGTGCAATTTCCTTGAGAAACGCCAACAAGATAATGAACAAGGCCATTCTTCATGAGAATATCAATAAGGTGTTTTCATGAGTGGTGAAGGTCGTAAAAGTTATTCGGAATTACAAAAAATTAAATCTGATATTGAAGGTGTATTTGCATCAAGTAAAGGGAGTTTAGAGGCTCTTTCAGATACTCAACTTGGAATTGTTGCTGAACAATATGGAATCCAAATAAATCCTTCTGACCGCCTGCAAACTTTGAAAATATTGGAATCAAATGCATCCATTTCTGCTTGGCGAATGCCTTTCTCTAAAGGCGATGTGGTCGCTGCTGCAACCGCTGTTGCTGCTGGTGGAGCTGTTGGAGTAGCATCTCAAATAGATGATAATAAAGAAGAATTACAACAACAAGCAGCACAAACTGCAAGAGAAGCAATTGCAAATGTTACTTCTTCGGTTGCTGAAAAGGTTGAACAAAAAACCTCTGAAAACCCGATGGTCGGAATGATCAGAAAAAATTTCGGGCAATCATTAATTCAAGCTGGCTATTCTGTACCGGAACTAACAAAAATGCTAGATGTTGATGCTGATGGAATTATTACTCATGCTGAAATAATGCTATTAATTGTAAAAATGACTGGAACACCACCTCCTCCATGGGTCGTTACTTCAATTTTTGAGATATTAGATGCCAATCAAGATGGTGTAGTTACTGTTGCTGAATGGCATGGATTCTTAGAAGAGATGGGCTTTGAAAGTACAATTATATCATCACCCACTCCAGCAGTAGTAACTGAAGAAATCGAGGAAGTGTATGATGAACTTGATACATTAGAAGAGAATATTCCTCCAGTACAAATTATTGAAGATCCAATACCAACCCCAGTTACTGAAGAAATATCAATTGATTCTTCTGAAGAGGTAGTTGAAGAATCACAGAGCAATAATGAGGAAATTATCCGTCAATTATTAGCCGCCCGATTGTCATCTGATGAAAAGGAAATAATTACAGGAGCCAAAAATAGCATTTGTAGTATTAAGATTGAAAGAATTGAAAGAACTTTGATGGTTACAGACCATTATCGTGGAGGACATTCTGTGTTAGGGTTATTAGATGGTGGTTCAAGCAAGGTTTTGGTAATGCTACCCAAGAGTGAGAATGATGTTGTAACAAAATTTGCCAAGGGAGATATTGTTGAAGCAAATGCGGTCATTGTCTCTTGGTCAAGCGGTTTGAAAATAGCAAAAATGGCTGGAACCGATGCAAGGAAAGTCTGATTCAAAGTAATGCACGTGCAATAACTATTCGTTGTACTTCTTGTGTACCTTCATAGATTTGAGTTATTTTTGCATCTCTAAAAAATCTTTCAACTGGGAATTCCTTGGTATATCCATATCCTCCAAGGACCTGTATCGCTCTCTCGCTAACCCACATTGCTGTATCACCAGCATACAGTTTAGCCATGCTCGCTTCCTTTGAATGCCTTGGGCCACCATTTTCGTAATGTTGTTGCTTAGCCCAACTCGCTTTGTATACCAATAACCGAGAAGCATCTATTCTAGTAGCCATATCGGACAAATAAGCCATTATCATTTGATGATGCGCTATTGGTTTACCAAATGCTTCTCTTTCGTGAGCATATTTCAATGCTGATTCAAAGGCACCTTGAGATATCCCCAATGCCTGTGCTGCAATACCAATTCGGCTGTTATCCAATGCGTTCATTGCAATCGGGAATCCTTTTCCAACTTGCTTGATTACGTTTTCCACAGGAACTTTGCAATCCTGTAATATTATAGTGCAAGTATCTGAACTTCTAATTCCCAACTTGTCTTCCTTCTTCCCAACTGAAAAACCGTCAAAACTTGATTCGACAATAAATGCTGTAGTTCCACCGTGCTTCTTCACACCATATTCTGGATGGTCAACATCTTTCGCAAACAATACAATTATTTTGGCCTGTGTTCCGTTTGTTACCCACATTTTCTCTCCATTCAAGATGTAATGAGTCCCGTCGTCGCTCAACTTTGCTTTACAAGTCATTGCTGCTGCATCAGTTCCTGCTCCAGCTTCGCTCAATGAATATGCACCAACTTCTCCTTCCGCCAAACGAGGTAAATATCTCCCCTTCTGTTCATCATTGCCATGTAATGCGATAGTTTTGCAGCACAATCCTACATGAACGCAATACATTACTGCAAATGAAGGGTCAACCCTGGCTAATTCTTCAATAATAATTGATTCAGATACATCGTCAATCGGAGATCCCCCATATTCTTCCGGTACCGTAACACCTTGAAGTCCGTAGTCGAGGAATTGTAGCCATTCCTCACTCGGGGCGATTTGGTTCTTATCACGATGCTCCACTGTAGGGGATAATACGGTCTCAGCAAAGTCACGAACTAACTCTCTAATCATCTCCTGTTCATCTGTTTGCGCGAAATCCATGACCCTACCCGTCAATGCCAAAAGGCTCGCTTTCTTAATCCGTTTGCACAAATATTTACAATTACAGAAAATCCATGTGTTGATATATTATAATTAATGCGCCGGAATAAGGAGAGCGCCGAGATGGATGACGATATTGTTGAATTTAGCATTGCCCACAACAGAAAATACTCTACTAATCACCTTTGGTATCAAGAAAAGGATGACCGATTAATGATTGGTGTGAGTGAATATATGGCCGTTGAACATGGCGAAGTATTACGTGTAGTGCTACCACAAAGCGGATTGGAAGTAGAAGAATTCGGTGCAGATATGTTCTCAATTTGGACATCAAACGAAAAACTATCATTTCCCTCACCCTTCTCAGGACAAGTCGCTGAAGTAAATGGTGAAGTAGAAATTAATCCGGACATTGTGAATGAATCGGCATATGACCAAGGATGGATTATTCTTCTTGACCCTCACGAAATTGATTTAGAAAAACTCTTGGAACCGGACGAATATATCGAGTATATTTCTGAACTTTGAGGCAAAGGTGATACCCTACCAACGGGGGGTTTCTATTATGGAAGAGGCAATGCAGCGACTCCGAAACAGTTTGCAGAGTGCACCTGTTATTTGGAAAGGCGATTACCCATACTTCATTCATCCACTTACCGATGGAGTTCCACGACTAGACCCTGAGGTCCTCTCTGCTGTTACAGACTTATGTTTAGAGGCGATTAATTGGCAAGATGTAGACCTGATTCTCGGAATTGAAGCGATGGGATTACCTCTTACTGCCCCGCTTAGCATAAATTCTGGAAAACCATTAGTAGTGGTAAGAAAAAGACAATATGGCCTGGAAGGAGAAGTAGCGATTGACCAATCAACTGGATATTCAAAGGGTGAGATGTACCTAAATGATATCAAATCTGGTGAAAGAATTGTTATTGTTGATGATGTGCTATCAACTGGTGGAACAATTCGAGCAATTATCAATGGTATTGAAAAAACGGGAGCAAAAATAATGCATATAATCACTGTCATTGAAAAGGGGCCTGGGCTGAAAATACTACAGAAAGAGTTTCCAAATATCAAAATTGAATCATTGGTTCGTCTCGAGATGGATGGAGCAGATATTGTAATTCTTGATTAATTTGTATTATTTCAATAAAGCATGGTTTCATGAAGGGGGTTATTACCCGTGCAAATAGGCGACCCTCATGGACTTAGACCGTCACGATTTCGAACTTACTGAGTTAATGGAGAGAATTCGTTCTAGTGACCACCGTCTCATCGCTCTTCAACTTCCAGAAGGACTGAAGATTCAAGCTCTGGAAATGATGGACCAAATTGAAACTGAAACAAGTGCGAAGGTCGTTCTTGCTGCAGACCCATGTTACGGAGCATGTGACCTTGTTCACGACAAGATGAAGATGATGGGGGTTGAATTGGTTGCACATATGGGCCACAGTCAAATGAATATTGAATCTGGAATGCCAACACAATTTATTGATGTCACTTATGATGGTGACCCCGAATTAACTCCCGTGTTATCTTTCTTAGAAAATCACCGGGCAATGGCTCAAAAGCGTCTTTTGGATCAAGAAAATCCAGTTGATCTTAATGAGGAAGATGCCCAAGAGAAGTTTTTAGATGCTGTTGGAAGACTTGCACCTCTCACCGATACAAAACTTGGACTGGTAGGTTCTATACAACATTTACATCTACTTCCAGAGTTTCACGAACGTTTAGAGAAAGCCGGTTATGATGTGACTATTCCTTTAGGTGGTGCACGTCTCTCATTCCCTGGGCAAGTTCTTGGTTGCAATTATTCAGGCGACCAAGATGACATTGGACATTATTTATTCTTAGGAAGCGGTGATTTCCATCCGATTGGATTAGTTTTGCACACAGGAAAACCCCTTGCTATGTTAGACCCATATAGCGGTGATGCACAAGAGATGTCACTTGAAAGAATCGAGAGAATACTTAGGCAAAGATTTGGACTTATTATGGCCTGCGATAGTGCAAAAAGTTTCGGAATTCTAATCGGAGAGAAGCCTGGACAAATGCGACGTACTCTTGCCCTTAGAATGAAGCGAATGCTAGAAAAGCATGGCAAGAAAGGATATTTGTTAGCATTAGAACATATTGGGCCAGAACTCATTGATTTCTATCCGGTTGATGCATTTGTCAATACATCGTGCCCAAGAATTGCAATCGATGATGCAGTGCGCTATAGTAAGCCACTACTTACTCCGTTTGAACTCGAAGTCTCATTGGGAGAGAAAAAGTGGGAACTCGGTTATCAATTTGATGAAATCCCTTGATTCGACATAATGTTAGAAGCAAAAAGAATTGTCTTTTATTGTTTCAATCGCCCCTATGTTCAATAACGGTTGACGAGAGCGTTCCCTTGTTATGAGCAACTACCTTGACCGAATTGGAGCGGGTTTTGTCCTAGCCAATCCAGAAGGGCTAGATTTTGACTATATGCCTGATGAATTAGTTGGAAGAGATGAGATTCAGAATCAATTGGCAAGCAAATTTTCTTCATTATCGCATCCTGATGGAGCTGGGCGCGCGGTAATCACCGGACCCGTAGGTAGTGGGAAAACGGTCTTAGCGGGAACTTTTTGCAGAGATATTCAGAGGCATCTTGCAAATAAGAGGCAAATAAAAAGCGTTCAGATAAATTGTAGAAACGCATCAACAAGTATGAGGGTCGTTCAAAGAATACTCCACAAATTAGACCCTGGTCATCCAGATAGGGGACTTTCTATGGGAGAATTATTAATCAGTTTGCGTAAATTAATTAGAAGAGATTCTGCTCACTTAATCGTTGTATTAGATGAGGTTGACCACATGTTGAGGCGCTCTGGTGATGATCTTCTTTATCAACTTCTAAGGATAGATGAAGACCAATCCGGAAAGGGGACCCTTTCTTTGATAATCATTAGCCAAGAACAGGTTCTTGACCTACTAGAAACAGCAGTTATTTCACGAATGGGAAGTACCAATCATATCTCAATTCCACCTTATACAGTGGAAGGTCTTGAACAAATAATCCAGCAGAGAGCGGAATATTCTCTTGTTACTGGTACTTACTCTCCAAAAATAATCCGTTTAATTGCGGAAAAGGCCGCTCCAAGCGGTGATGCTAGAAGAGGTATTGAATTATTATCTGCGGCTGTTGAACGCTGTGAATATAGGCAAGACTCTCAAAGTGCAAGAGAAATACTGATTGAAGATATTCATGAAGCAAATGATAGTGTTGCATTACAAATTGGAATCAAATTAGAAGTTGTCGATAACCTTTCGGCTCATCAGATGTTAGTTCTTCTGGCGTTGTGCCGGAGATTGAAGACGGAAGAAACAATGTCGATGGGCGATGTTGAATCTCTATACGCAGTTATCTGTGAAGAATACGACCAAAAACAAAAGAGTCACACGACGATTTGGAAATATGTAAAACACCTAGAACAGCAGCAGTTGATTGATTCCAAGGTCGCAACTGTTAGCGATGGCAGAGGAAGAACAACCCATCTTAGTATGCCCCATCACCTACCTGCAGACCTCTCAAGTCGCCTAGAATTGCTACTTCCTAAGCGACTGCACCGCTAAAAATAATTCTAAGCCTATGCGGTGAGCCTAAATATGGGTCTCTTGTCGGCGAGTTATTCTAGTGGTGTAGATAATGGCTGTTGGACAACAAGGAGAATTCGTCGCCGTAGTAAATGATACAGATCCTGCCAATGGTGGGAAGTCTTACTCATTGAAGATAAGTGGAAATAATCATGCTCAATTATTGGGCAAGAAAATTGGAGATACCGTTGATGGTATTTTCGTTGGAGAGGGTGAACAAACTCTTTCTGGTTTCAAATTGCAAATTACTGG
>Ga0206679_10000642_pt1 | contig 29208 bp, 23 predicted proteins | sample M110012015metaG_FD_155464 | JGI IMG/M metagenome (GOLD analysis project Ga0206679, IMG submission 155464) | Ammonia-oxidizing marine archaeal communities from Monterey Bay, California, United States - M1 100m 12015 | ecosystem: Environmental > Aquatic > Marine > Intertidal zone | place: USA... | reverse complement strand
CTACTATTTCGTGCGCAGTATCCCAATCTGTTACGCTGGCATAGGATGACACTGCCTCACCACCTGCTGCCTTTATTTCATTAACCACCTCATCCGCAGGACTGGCGTCAGCGCCTGAACCATCTTCAGCTCCGCCCAAGTCATTAACAACAACCTTGGCTCCATTGGCAGCCGCCATTATAGCGATACCGCGACCAATTCCTCTTCCTGCGCCTGTTACGATGATGACTTTATCTTGTAGTAATGGAGCATTCATTGCTTGGATTTTCCCTTCTTTATATTGAGTTTGTTACGTGTGATTAAGCGCTCTCAATTAATCCTCTGGCGATGACTTTTAGAGCCAGTACTTCTTCAGCGCCTTCGAAAATCGATAAGACTCTAGCATCTACGAAATAGCGAGAAACTGAACTTTCCTCCGCATAACCCATACCTCCATGAATCTGCATGGCTTCGCGAGTTATCCATTCTGCTGCTCGGCAGCTAAAGAGCTTAACTAAACTTGCCTCCATTTGACCGCCACCTTCGTCCATCTTTTCCGCTACCGAGTAAGAAAATTGCCGGCAGGCTGTTATTGTAGCGAGCATCCGCGTTAGTTTTATCTGGGTTAACTGAAACTTGCTCAATGCTTTATCAAACACTCTACGTTCATTGGCATAGTTCACCGCTTTCTCAAATGCTGCTTGCATGAGTCCGGTGGCACGCGCTGCAGTTTGAATACGACCTCCAGAAAATCCCGCCATAGTGTAGTAAAAACCTTTGCCTTCGCCGGCTTCTTCACCCACTAGATTTTCAGCGGGAACAAAATAGTCTTCAAAGAATAAATCATAGGAGTGCATACCTCGATAACCGAGAGTAGCAATCGCTTTTCCAGTTAAGGCACCACCCCTATCCTGCTGATGACTGAAACTATGCCCCGCAAAGGCAGGCTTTTCAATCAGGAACATACTTAAACCTTTGTAGCCAAGAGATTTATCTGGATTGGTTCGGCCCAGTACCACTATTAATTCTGAGCGACCAGCAAAGGTACACCAGGTCTTACTGCCATTAAGTATCCAGCCACCGTCCGTTGGTGTGGCTTTAAGAGCAACTGTTGCAACATCGGATCCTGTATTTGGCTCAGTAATTGAGATCGCACAGAGCATTTCACCATTGGCCAGAGATGGCAGCCACTTGTGCTTCTGCGCGTGTGTACCACCTGCTAGAAGAGCTCGGGCAGCTATTTCAGGTCGAGTAATTAGACTGCCAGCAGCACCTAATGAACCTCTGGAGAGCTCTTCAGTCACTACAATCATGCCGAGACTGTCTGGGTCATCGTCTGGCTGCAATCCGCCAAAGCGCTCAGGGATACAAGTGCCAAAACATCCCAACTCTGCTGCTGCTCTAATTATCTTTTCAGGGATGTCTTGATCTTGGCGATGGATCTCCTCCGCGAGCGGAGCAACCACGTCGTTAGCAAAACGATAAAAGGTTTCGCGAACAAGTTCTTTCTCTACGTTCAATATTGAAGGCAGCCGAACTATTTCGTCCTGTGCAATTTTACTGCCTAATGCCGCAAGTGTTGCGCCACTGCAGTTTGTCAGCAACAGTTTTACATTGTTGGTAGATTCAAGAGTGAATATATCTGCAGCATCTAACTGCACATCAACTGAAATTGATTTTAGGCGGGAGAGCACAGACTGAAAAATTTCACCTGCAAATATAAGACTAAAGCTATGCTCCATTGCATTTTCATCAGCTCGATTAGCATATTCAAAAAAACAATTTGCGGCAGAGATTTCTGCTACACAGAACGCGAGTTCATAACTGGCGAACTGATAGTTGTCGAGTAGTGCTGAGTTTAATTTACCATCTTCAGTACAAGCGATCTTAATATAGTGTAGCCCAGCATTTACTTGAACCTGCAGTGTTTCAAGTACACCCTTCGCTTTCTCCAGATCTATACTAGATGTTTGTACTAAAGAAACTGAATTCACCGGCATTGTAATAATTTTCGCAGTCTAAATTTTTGGGACAAAGCATCCCAAGCACGAATTATGAAATAGCATGAAGCATAGTGCTATTTAGTTATAAGGTCCGACAATTGAAATAGAACAAATATTCTGGTGCGGAAATCCACCCAGATTATGATTCAATCCCATTTTTGGATTTGATAATTGTCTGTCGCCAGCACGCCCATTTAGCTGCAAATAATTTTCATAAATCATCCGCAATCCTGACGCACCAATCGGATGGCCAAAACACTTGAGTCCACCATCGATCTGACAAGGCGTCTTGCCGTCAGCGTCAAAGTTACCATCAAGCACTTCGGTAACCCCCTTGCCTTCTTCCGCGAGCTGCAAATCTTCCATAGTGACTAGTTCGGTGATTGAAAAACAATCATGAACTTCGGTCATGGTAATTTCTTCTTTTGGTTTACTTATCCCAGCTTCATCATAGGCCCTTTGAGACGCGATTCTTGTAGTTTTTAAATAAGAACCGTCCCAACTCTCGTGACTAGACTCAGTACCATTGGATACGGCCAATTGCAGTGCTTTCACAGAGACTAAGTTTTCCTTGCCTAACCTCTTCGCAATTTCAGGCGTGGTTACGATAGCGCAGGCAGATCCATCACTCACACCACAACAATCAAATAGACCAATTGGCTCAGCAATGTAGGGAGCACTTACGGCCTGATCTTCTGTGATTTCCCGGCGCAGATGTGCTTTTGGGTTCTTCACACCATTCGCATGGCTCTTTACAGAAACATGAGCCATGGCTCGTTTAAGGTCTTCTTTATTGAGCTTGTGTTTTGCTCGATAGCCCGTTGCCAATTGTGCGAATGCACCGGGCGCGGACAAGTTTGGCCAATACATATCATTTTCCAGGCCTCTGGAGCGCTGAGGTAAACCGCCGTAACCTGTGTCTTTGAGCTTTTCGACGCCCAGAGCGAGAGCAATATCACAGGCACCTGAAGCAACAGCATAGACAGCACCGCGGAAGGCTTCGGTTCCGGTCGCACACATGTTCTCTACTTTAGTGACAGGGATATAGTTCAGACGCAATGCAATGGCCAACGGCATGGCGCTTGCTCCAACATTAAACGCGTCGATGCCCGCGCCAAACCAAGCTGCTTCTATTTGGTTTCGCTGAACTCCGGCGTCTTCGATACATTCCTCGAAGGCTTCAACCATTAGATCGGAAGGACTGGCGTCCCAGCGTTCACCGAACTTGCTGCAACCCATGCCCAAAATGACAACTTTATCTTTTATTCCACTCGCCATGGTTTAATACCTGCTTTTAGTCATTAATTTTTATACTTATGATTAATCGTTAATTTTTTTCTTCTATTACGGCTTTCCAGAAGTATTTCCTGAAGCCTCGTGCTGGGTCAAATTGCCTGATTCGAAAATGCACTGAAACTTTGGAACCAGACTCGATACCACCTTCTTCAACTTCCGTGAAATCCATCATAATTTTACCACCGCCATCGAACTGCACCATGCCAAAATATGCAGGCGGACTCCAATCAAATGTTAAGCGGTCAGCAGTCCAAGTGACGACACTGCCTTGTTTGTCAGTAAACGAGTAATCATCTTGACTGTTTAAGGCGTTACAATCAGGATTTACGCAGTACTTCTCTTTTGGGATTTGTACGGTGCCGCATTCACGGCATTTACCTCCTAGAAAACTTGTTAGAAAATCTTTTCTTCGGTTATACCCAGAGAGGTAAGTCTGTTTGTCTGCTTCACCGCGCTTGCCAATGTCCCGCTCAATCAAATTATTAAAGCCCAGAAATTTATTGTAATTATTTTCTTCTCGACGACGCGCTAGCGCTCCACTAACATTTAACGCAGGCTTGTAATTAGTAATCGCATCAGTTGCTTTCAATAAAATGGCGTCACAGCCCTGCCCAAATCCAATCATCAGAATATGATCACCAGGATTTGATTCTTCCAACGCTTTTGCTAATAGTAAGATTGGTTGAGCGGCGCCAGCTACACCGACTGTTGAAATTTGATTATCAACTAATGCAGTAACGTCTATGCCAAGTTTTTTCGCTAAGACTCCTGGTGTGCGAGACTGGTCAGTTGGAAGGATGAAGTGATTAATATCTGTAGTACTCAGTGATGCCGACTGGAGTAATTTTTTAACAACAGCCGGCACAGTTTTCATAAATCCTTCATCGCGGATCCAACGCTCTTCCCAATCATAGTCAAAACTGGATTCTTCGCCACGATAATGATCCACAAAATCTACGGCTAAGGTTTCGATGCCCACACACTCTGCAATCACATTCTCAGAACCCATGAGAACTGAAGCGGCGGCATCGCCCCATAACATTTCTGCTCTGGAGCCTGCTTTGCTTCTTCGATGTTCGGAAGCTACCAGTAGCGAGTCTCCCTCCGCTTTTGACTCTAACAATGAGATTAAAGCAGAGGTAGCAGCCCGCTGAGAAGCCCCTATATCCATAGTGCGAATTTGATTGTCAATGTTGAGCGCTTCGCTAACCACGACAGAATTTTGTCGATCTAGAAAAGGAAACGTGGTCGAAGCTAAATACAATGAAGAAAGTTTGACGTCTTGATTCGATGAAAGGCACTCACTGGCCGCTTCAACAGCCATGGTGATCACATCTTCATCCCAATTACAGATCGCCCGCTCACCTTTGCCGAGAGATTTTAAGCCCGCATCAAACCAAGCATTTGCATCGGCTACAGCTTTTTTGTTGAGCCTAGCGCGAGGGATGTAGACGCCATAAGCGCTAATACCAGTCATAATTTTCCTCTTAAACTGTTCGCCCTATTACTAACTTCATTATCTCTGACGTGCCGCCATAGATGCGCCTTACTCGAGAATCAACAAACAAACGAGAAATAGGGTACTCACTCATGTACCCGTATCCACCAAACAACTGCAGACAGGCATCAACAATTTTATTGCCGCTTTCCGTCGTCCAAAGTTTCGCCATTGCTCCTTCTTCTGGTGTAAGTTTACCTTCAGTAGTTTTAACCAGACACTGATCGATATAAGACCAACCAACAGCAAGGTCTGTTTTCATCTCTGCCAGTTTGAACTGAGTATTTTGAAATTCGTAAACTTGCTTACCGAAGGCTTTTCTTTCTTTGACGTACTCCACGGTTAATTCATAGGCCCGCTGAGCCTCTGCCAGAGCACGGCAAGCAATAGTGATTCTTTCTCTGGGAAGTTCGTTCATTAATACTGCAAAGCCCCCACCTTCCTTCCCCAACACATTAGAAATTGGAACTCGAACATCGGCGAAAAACATTTCGGAAGTGTCTGCTGCTTTCTGGCCGATCTTTTCGAGATTGCGCCCACGACTGAATCCTTCCCGCTCGGTTTCCACGATTATTAGACTTACACCCCTAGCGCCAGCTTCAGGGTCAGTTGAACAGGCTAGCAGGACAAAGTCACAATTTTGTCCATTAGTAATGAATGTCTTCTGGCCATTGATTACGTAGTCATCGCCATCTCTAACTGCAGAGGTTCGAACTGCTTTCAGATCGCTGCCACAGCCAGGCTCGGTCATGCCAATAGCAGGGATGGATTCGCCCGTCACCATTCTCGGTAACCAGTATTTCTTTTGTTCTTCAGAGCCACTATGTAATAAATAGTAAGCGACTATATCGGACGACACTGAAAACCCGACGCTAGCACCACCGATGGCATAACCCACTTCTTCGGAAAGTATCATGTTGTAGAGAAAGTCAGCGCCAGGGCCGCCATATTCCTCAGGAATACCGCAACAATGGAAGCCATTCTCCCCTGCCTTAAGCCAAAATTCCTTCGGAAGCCTGCCCGCTTTCTCCCAACTTTCGATATTTGGCTCTAGTTCTTCCCGGAAAAAACGTCTGGCGTTACTGCGAAAGAGCTCATGATCACTATTGAAGATTGCACGATCGTGCATATTGCTACGGTCCTCTTACTCTATTTGTGTGTCGACTAAAATGGATCGCAGATTCTAATCGAAATGGACGATAATTGCGATCTAGGGCAGGGTAAGGCCTTAGTCTAGCTAGCGCATAGATTGGGTTAAAGAACCCTTGAGAAAAAAGTACTAAACAACCAGAGTCCTGTGTTTTAGGAATATCAGATTCACTCGAAATGCATAAGCCACCCAGCTAAAAATAGTGCCGCAAGAATTAGTGAATGGAAAGTCTAGTAGGTCGCAAGTTACATATAGCGCTGTTAGCGCCTGTCAATGATTGCAGCGTCAATGAGTTGCGAGAAATTTTCCCGAAAGCCACCGCCGCTAGAGGGAGAAACTTGCGCCATAATCACAATAACAGTGTTTTGTATTGGATCGATAAAATAACGCGTTCCAGCTGAGCCATCCCACCAAATAGTGCCTTCTGATATGGGAAAACTATAGGCATTAGGATCAAGCACGAGATTAAAGCCACCCCAAGTCCAGCCTGAGCCAGCCCAATATCCATTCGAACCAATAGGCATAGCCCGTTCCGGTACCGCATTTTCAAACATCAGATTGACGGTACTTTCTTGAAACAAACGCTCCCCTTGAAACAAACCGCCATCGAGAAGCATCTGTGAGAAATTCACAAAATCCATGACAGATGACAACAGACCCACCCCTCCTTCAATCAATCGCGGTCGCATAGTGAAAGGAATTGATTCAATCTGATAACGCAGTAGTTCGCCGTTGGTAGGGCGATAAACAGCGGCAAGACGGTCGCGATCAGAGCCGCTAGCCCAAAACTTAGTTCCTTGCATGTTTAGCCGCTGCAACAATTCTTCTTGAAGAAATTCTTCAAAAGGTCGCTCCGCCCAGACTTCGATAAGTTTCCCGATGATGGTCGCATGAATTCCGTAACGAAATTCGGTTCCTGGATCGTGAAAAAGAGGAACACGAGCTGCGTTGTCGACCATTTGATCAAGAGTAATGTTTCTATCTCTAACAGAATTTTCACGATACAAACGAGAGCTGCGACTACCCAGTCCAGATGTGTGGGTGAGCAAATGTCTAACCGTGATATCTGCAGTTCTTTCTCTGGTTTGAGAAAGATCAGTGCTCTCTGAGTCGAGCAAAACACGTTGAGATTCAAATTTCGGCAAGTACATACTTACTGGATCATCTAATTGAAACTTACCTTGCTCATAAAGCAGTAGTGCTGCAACACTCGTGACTTGTCTCGCCATTGAATATATGCGAAACATTGCGTCATCTTGCATTGGCTTCGCTTGTTCTATGTCCATTAAGCCTAAAGATTCAAAATAAATTACTTTGCCATCCCGTGCGACAGCAGCAACAACACCAGCAATATCTCCTTCATCGATATGTTGTTGTAATCGCAAAGTTGCGCGATTTAAGCCGTCAATCGACATACCTACACTAGTAGGGGTGGAAAATTCTAATTGCGCAACGGCCGTGTTGGAAAAAATTAGGCTAATTAATCCAAAAAGAGCCGCCAGACATTTTTTAGACATAGTGATTCAACTATTTAAAGGGCAGAGAGAAACTATTTCGGATCAGGCAGGAGTGTGGCCTGCCAGTCAAAGGATATATCTGAAATCGCGATAAAGTGGGGATTCAACAGTGATTCCTTCTGATTATATCGCAGCGCCTGGAATTCTGTATCTACAATATCTCCACCAGCGGCTGCTAATACTGCATGGGCGGCGGCTGTATCCCACTCGGAGGTAGGCGCAAGCCGAGGGTAAATATCTGCCTTCCCTTCTGCCAGTAAGCAAATTTTCAGAGAGCTCCCCATACTAACCACTTCAGCTTTACCTAATTCTGCTTCCATCGTGTTTATCAATTGATCTAACAAGTCACCGCGATGGCTTCGGCTTGCTACGACCCGAACTTGGCCTTGGTTTAACGCGAAATTTGCGATTGAAATAGCATCTGCTTCACCAGTTGCTGCGACTTTCCATGCGCCGACCCCCGTTTTACCTAAATAGCTGATGTTGGTAACAGGTACGTGGACGATTCCTAACTCAGGAGCACCGTTATTAATCAAAGCGATGTTGACCGTAAATTCACCATTGCGTTTTATAAATTCTTTGGTGCCATCTAGAGGGTCCACCAACCAGTATCGAGACCAGCTCAATCGCTCATCGACAGAGGTGCCATCAGATTCTTCAGACAAGATTGGAATCGAAGGTGTAAATTCCTTCAACTCAGCAATGATGATTTCGTGTGCATCCCGGTCAGCTTCGGTTAGGGGCGAATTGTCATCTTTGATGGTGACATCGATATCACCGGCTCGCTGGTAAACCGACAAGATTGCATTGCCGGCAGTTTTTGCTATTCGTAATAGCGTATCTAGCTGATTATCATTCAACATGGTGATTTGGAGATATTCTGATTCTAATTCTTGAACTCATTCGATAAGCTTGACACATGTTGCATGACTCGACAGAACATGCCAAGAAAAAACTGTCCGGATTTTAGTATGCCACCATGGCCTGCCATAGATACGATTATGTTTGATATGGACGGCACTCTGTTGGATCTGCATTTTGACAATTTTTTCTGGCTCAAACTAGTGCCAAAGAATTACGCAAATAATTTCAACATCAGCGAAAAAGAAGCTGCAAGTATAATTCTACAAAAATATAAAAAGGTAAGGGGAACTCTGCAATGGTATTGCCTAGATTATTGGCAGAGCGAATTGAATTTAGACATCTTGCATCTTAAGAAACAGATTAAAGAGAAAATTGCGATAAGGCCAAACATTGAAAATTTATTAAGTGAATTACAATTAACAAACAAAAGAATTTTACTGATTACTAATGCACACCCAGCAAGCCTAGAGATAAAAATGAATCACACTGGTATCTCTAGGTTTTTTCACCAATGTATTAGTTCCCACCAACTGCAACTGGCCAAAGAGAATCCTGGATTCTGGGGACAATTACAAACCATCGAGCCTTATGATCCTCAACGTACGCTCCTTTTTGATGATTCTTTTTCAGTACTTCGGCAGGCACAGAGCGAAGGAATCCGCTATCTTTATGGGATTAAAAAACCTGATAGTAAACAACCTGACCTGAAGCATAATGAATTTCCTCTAGTGGAAGACTTTGAACACATTATGCCTTCATGTAATGAAGTCTCGAACGCTGGAGACAATGACCATGGCTGAAAAAGAATTAGATAAAGTGCGCCTTGACAAATGGCTGTGGGCTGCTCGATTCTATAAAACCCGCGCGCTTGCCAAGCAGGCTATCGATGGAGGCAAAGTTCAATGTAACGGATTGCGACCAAAACCAAGTAAGGAAATAGTGATAGGAACACAAATCAAGTTACGCCAAGGATTTGATGAAAAAATTGTTGATGTCAATGCGCTTTCTGAACAAAGGCGGGGCGCACCAGAGGCACAACGCCTTTATGAGGAAACGAAGGAAAGTGTTGATAAAAGAGAAAAACTCTCAGAACAACGCAAAGCCCAACCCAAACATTGGCCCAGTGCCACCAAGCCAAACAAAAAGCAACGTCGACTAATTCAGCAATTTAAACAACAGAATTGACGAATCACTGCAGCATGCCGCCTTAATATTTCAAATACGGCCAGCGTTCGCATGCGCCAAAGATATTTGCCATAATGCGCGCAGCGCCAATTAGCATGATGGGGTAGATAGTGATAATTCGCCATATCCCTTAACTAGGAGTCACTTTGGCTAAGCAATTCAGCGACTGTCTGCAGCGTTATAATCTGCCAGAATTTGAGCGAGAATGGTTGACCGTTATTCGGGGAATTGAAAAAGAAAGCCTTCGGGTTTCACCGGACGGTCATATCTCTCTTTCCGATCATCCAGTTGCGCTAGGGTCAGCACTAACCAACCCCTATATCACAACGGATTTTTCTGAAGCGCTACTAGAATTCATCACACCGGCGTTTCAGGATATCGACGAGTGTTTGCGAGTTCTTGAAAATATCCATCGCTTTAGTATTCAAAACCTTGAGAACGAGGAAATGCTTTGGGTTACGAGTATGCCCTGCCCCCTAGCAGCTGATGCTGAGATTCCCATCGCTCGATACGGCAATTCGAACATAGGCAAACTTAAAAATCTATACCGTCGCGGTTTACACAATCGCTATGGCAGTCTTATGCAAGCCATTTCCGGTATTCACTACAATTTTTCAATGCCGGATTCATTCTGGGAGCCCTATAAAAATATCTGTCAGAATTCTGGAACGATGCAGGAGTTTCGTACTGACAAATATCTTCATTTAATTCGTAATTTTCATCGCTATTCCTGGTTGCTCATTTATCTCTTTGGCGCATCTCCGGCTGCTTGCAAATGTTTCGTGGAAGGGCGAGATCACAACCTAGAAGAATTCGATAAAACAAGTTTGTATCTACCTGGCGCTACTTGTTTACGAATGGGAAATCTTGGCTACAAGAGTGAAGCGCAAGAATCGCTGTTTGTCTGTTACAACGATTTACCGAATTATGTGGAATCTCTCCATCAAGCCATGCACACATCCTATCCAGAGTATGCTGAAATCGGCCAGCAAAGTGATGGCGAGCATCTTCAAATCAACACTAGTTTGTTACAACTTGAGAATGAATTTTATTCTACTATCAGGCCCAAACGTAATGTTAAAAGTGGTGAGCGGCCTTTAGATGCTCTTACTAATAGTGGCATTGAATATGTTGAAGTTCGTGCTCTGGATCTGGACCCCTACTCGCCACTTGGAATATCTGCAGAACAAATTCGTTTTCTTGATACTTTTCTTTTACATTGCCTATTAACCGACAGCCCTCAATGCAATGAAGTTGAGTATCTAGAAGTCGCTAGCAACCTATCTAAGGTAGTAGAGCATGGTCGAGACTCTGAACTTTTGCTGGACAAAGAATCCACTCCAATTACACTTAAAAAATGGTCGCTAGAATTACTGAGTGATATGGCTCATAGCGCGGGTTTGTTTGATGAAATACATAGTGATAGTAAACACTCAGACGCATTGTCTCAGCAACTCGCAAAAACAGAAGACCCATCACTAACCCCATCGGGAAGGATGTTGACTGAAATGACTGAAAGAGAGATGTCTTTCTTTGATTTTTCAATCCAGCAATCCAAAAAACACCACGCGTACTTCAGTAATAATGGTTTAGACGAAAAAACTTTACACCACATGCACGCAACTGCTGCTGAATCTCTCGATGAACAATTGGAAATTGAAAGAAGCGACGAAATTGATTTTGATCAATTTCTAAAAAAATGGAACGATGCATAAGCTTTTTTTGTCTTACTATATGATATCAATCAGAAACTATTCCTTTTGCTCCACTTTAGCTATCCAACTTCTTCTCCAGATCATTTAACTACTTCCTCTGCCAGCGAAAATATTTCTCGATCCATGGGAAATACTTTTCCGGTAGCCGAGCTTTTCTCCATGCATTGGCAGTTAATTTGTTGGCTTCTAGTAGGGTTGGGTATACGTGAGTAACCGCGGAAATTTTTTTGAGCCCCAGACCATGAGTCATTGCGAACACAAATTCTCCTATGAGTTCTCCGGCATGATGGCCAACAATGGTTACGCCTAAAATCTTATCTTTACCAGGAACTGTTAGGACTTTGACAAAACCATGAGCCTCGCCATCTGTAAGAGCTCGATCAAGATTATCCATATCATAACGTGTTACTTCGTAACTGATATTCCTTGTATTCGCTTCTTCTTCGTTTAAACCAACCCTAGCGACTTCAGGGTCAGTAAAGGTTGCCCAAGGTACAACATTGTATTTGGCATTCATGCGCCAAAGGCCACCGAGCATTGCATTAATAGATGCGAAAAACGCCTGGAATGACGCCATGTGAGTGAACTGAAATGGACCAGCTACATCTCCACAGGCGTAAATATTTGGATAGGAGGTTTGCATCGCCTCATTAATTTCGATGGTTCCTTGTGGAGTTGATGATAGATGCAACCCCTCTAACCCAAAGCCTTCGACATTAGCCTTACGACCAATAGCGAGCAGCACTTTATCAAATTCAACCCGGACTGCCTGACCATGATGTTCCGCTTCCATAAAATTCTGTCCTGAAGTCTTTTTAAACTTAATTAACCGATGATCTGTCAGAACAGTAATGCCATCTTTTTCAAAACGTGCTGACAAAGCCGCCGATACTTCTGAGTCTTCTCGGGGCATAATGCGGGAAGCAATATCAAGCTGGGTTACTTTGGAGCCAAGATTATTAAAGGCTTGGGCCATCTCACAACCAATCGTGCCGCCGCCCACCACTAGTAGTCGCTTAGGTAGCTCACGCAATTCCCAGACAGTATCAGAAGTAAGATATTCAATATGGTTCAGTCCGGGAATCTGCGGAACCAAAGGTCGCGCTCCGGTCGAAATGATGATTGCACGAGTGTTAATTATTCGATCATTTACTTTGACAGTATAAGGCGACTCAATGTAGGCCTCTCCCTGAACACATTCAACGCCTAAGGATGTGAAGCGTTCTATAGAGTCATGGGGTTCAATGGTTTTTATAACCTTTTGCACTCTCTCCATCACTTTTGCAAAATCAACTTCACCGGCACCATTATTGATACCAAATTCTTCTGCCCGTTTTATGTAAGACATAATGCGGCCGCTCCGAATTAGTGATTTGCTTGGAACGCAGCCTGTATTTAAACAATCTCCCCCCATCTTATGCTTCTCAATTAAAACTACTTTTGCTTTTGCTCCAGCTACTATCAATGAAGCCACTAGGCCCGCCGAACCTGCACCAATAACGACGACATTCGCATCAAACTTCTTAGGCTTTCGGTAGTTTTTCATAACTTTGTTACGTTGAATTTTACTAATGATAAGCTTGGCGATAAGTGGAAAGAGACCGAGCAATGCAAACGAAAAAATCACTGAGCCACTGACTAACCCAGACAAGGACGTGATTTGTGCTAATTCTGAGCCGGCATTGACATAGACCGCTGTGCCTAAAAGCATGCCCAACTGACTGACTAAGTAAAAAGGAACGGCTTTAATTCCCGTTAAACCCATGAGCAGATTTACAATAAAGAATGGGAACAGCGGAACCATTCTTATGCTAAATAGATAGAAGCTACCATCCTTCTCTATGCCTTTATTAACTGGTGTTAGATAGTCGCCAAACTGATTCTGTACCCAATCACGCAACAAATTTCTGGAAACTAAAAAAGCAAGGGTTGCACCGATGCTACTGGCGAAAGATGCTATAAAAGTACCCCAAAATAATCCAAAGATTGCTCCACCAATCAAAGTAAGAATCGCGGCGCCTGGGATAGATAGAGCAGCAACAACTATATATATTGCGAAATAGGCAAGAGCTGCGACGGTGAAGTTCTGATTTTTGTAATCTTGAATCGTATTTAATTGAGATTGTACATATTCGAGGGCCAGGAACTGGCCGAGATCAAGGATAAAATAGCTGCCAAAAGCTATTACAAATACTGTCAAAATGCCGCTTTTTGCTTTACTCATCAAACTTCCTTTATTAAGGTCGAATCTCTATGTTGGCGTTGCAATAAAGGCTTCTTCCAGGGGCATTTAATTTATGTTTTCGAATTTTGATATGCTATAAACCACTTGCGATCAAAACCCCTGAAGCCAAAGATCGCGCAGACCAGCAATATAAACGTCAGGAACCCTTTGATCAATTTCATTGCTTAAGAGAATCCCAAGTGTCGAATTTTGATTTTAGTCGTGAATTTCCCATAAGCCGAATGCGCAGGATGCGCAGGGATAGTTTTAGCCGGCGTTTAATGCGCGAAACATGCTTGAGCACAGATGATCTGATTTTCCCAGTTTTTATCGTCGAGGGTAGCAATGAAAAACAAGCCATCGAATCTATGCCAGGGATATTCAGATTAAGTGTCGATAATCTCCTCAAAGAAGCTACCGAACTAGTTGCTCTAAAAATTCCAGCAATTGCTCTATTCCCCTCACTTGATGATTCTGCCAAATCTTTAGACGGCAGAGAAGCATACAATCCTGAAGGCTTGGTTCAACGAGCCGTCAAGGCATTAAAAGAAACTCAACCTGAACTGGGCGTAATCACGGATGTTGCCTTAGATCCCTACACAACCCATGGCCAGGATGGAATTATCGATGACAGCGGCTATGTGCTGAACGACGAGACCGTTGAAGTGTTAACGAAACAGGCACTTTCTCACGCTCAAGCTGGAGCTGACATAGTTGCTCCCTCAGACATGATGGACGGCAGAGTCGGTGCAATTCGCTTTGGCTTAGAAGAGCATGGACTGATCTATACCCGCATTCTCGCCTATTCCGCAAAATTTGCCTCAAGCTACTACGGCCCGTTTAGAGATGCCGTAGGATCAAGTACCAATTTAGGTAGCGGGAACAAATATAATTACCAAATGGATGTGGCAAACAGCGATGAAGCATTGCAAGAAGTCGCATTGGACCTCGCAGAAGGTGCCGACATGGTCATGATTAAGCCAGGCCTGCCTTATCTGGATATCGTCTATAGAGTCAAACAAGAATTTGGTATCCCGACTTTTGTCTATCAAGTCAGCGGCGAATACGCAATGCATATGGCGGCCGCTCAAAATGGCTGGCTGGACGAGGATGCGATAGCAATGGAATCTCTTATAGCCATTAAGCGCGCAGGTGCCAACGCCATTCTGACTTATTTTGCGAAGAAAGCGGCAAAGCTTTTATTGGAAAAATAAATTCAGCGAAACAAGTTAATTAGCGTTTCGCCTATAGAAAGCCACAATATCTTGAATCCTGAACAATTAGCCTTATTATAGACCCATCAAGTGAAATCAAGAGCCAACTAATTAATTGAATCTCTAGTGAGTTTTTAGCCCCTAATCAGGAAGGATTGTGTTTATGAGCGACAATATCGTTCACATTTCGGATAGTAGTTTTGATCAAGATGTATTGCAGGCAGAAGGCCCTGTACTTGTAGATTTTTGGGCTGAGTGGTGCGGGCCTTGCAAGATGATCGCGCCAGTTTTAGTAGAGCTCGCTGATGAATATGGCGAGAAGTTAAAGGTTTGCAAAATGGATGTCGATGCAAATCCAGATACGGCGCCAAAGTACGGAATCCGTGGTATACCAACTCTAATTCTGTTTAATAATGGTGAGGTGGCGGGCACTAAAGTAGGCGCCCTCTCGAAATCCCAGCTTTCCGCTTTTATTGACAGCGCCACTTAAATTGCGTTTAATGTGGTGTCTCGCTCATCTGCGGGGCGCCACAGGAAGCGGAATTTCCTACTTAAACCTAGTAAAAACGCACTAAGAAAGTAATCGAATATTCCACGTTGACCTGAAAAATTCCTGGTAGTGACAGAATACACGCGTTGCGAAAATTTCTGCGTACCTAATTTACGATAGCGTAAAATTTCTGGACACATAAATAGAGTGGGCCTATAGTAAAAATAAAAAAACAATAACCTTGTTAGATACTATAAAATTAGGTCAAGAAAAAATATCTACAGAAATATTCTCCACTCAGCAAGATTAACGAGTTCTAACAACAATTCTTTTTAACCAACAATCAATTCTTTAGGCTTTATCCAAAACACTTATGACTTGAGTACTGCCTAGTTTCTTTGGCAGCACACTCACAATTCATCAAAGCAATCATCAACTCCCCTATAATAGAAATACAACTATGAACCTTACAGAACTGAAAGCAAAACCAATCGCCGAATTACTTGCAACTGCTCAAGATATGGGATTGGAAAACGTTTCTCGCTCAAGAAAACAAGACATAATCTTTGTCATACTAAAAAAACATGCAAAGAATGGGGAGGATATTTACGGTGATGGGGTTTTGGAAATTCTGCAGGATGGATTTGGATTTTTAAGGTCAGCAGACTCTTCGTATCTAGCCGGCCCCGATGATATTTATGTTTCCCCAAGTCAGATACGACGATTTAACTTACGAACTGGTGACACGGTCGCCGGAAAGATTAGACCACCAAAAGATGGCGAAAGATATTTTGCCTTGTTAAAGATTAGCGAAATTAATTTTAGCAAACCTGAAAGCTCTAAAAATAAAATCCTGTTTGAGAACCTCACTCCTTTATTTCCTAATGATCGATTGTCACTACAACTAGGCAACGGCAGTACCGAAGATCTAAGTGCGCGTGTTATCGATTTAACAGCGCCAATTGGCAAGGGACAACGGGGATTAATTGTGTCGCCCCCTAAAGCGGGTAAAACACTTATTCTGCAAAACATCGCACAATCGATTACTAGGAATAACCCAGAATGTCGATTGATCGTTTTGCTTATCGATGAAAGGCCAGAAGAAGTAACTGAAATGCGACGCACGGTAAGGGGTGAAGTAGTAGCTAGTACGTTTGACGAGCCTCCTTCACGCCACGTCCAAGTGGCAGATATGGTTATCGAAAAGGCTAAGCGATTAACCGAGCATAAAGAAGATGTTGTCATTCTTCTCGATTCAATCACACGACTCGCCAGAGCATACAATACCGTGATTCCATCATCTGGAAAGGTGCTGACTGGCGGTGTCGATGCTCATGCCTTGGAACGCCCTAAGCGGTTTTTCGGTGCAGCACGGAATCTAGAAGAAGGCGGTTCGCTAACAATCATCGCAACCGCGCTTATTGAAACTGGTTCAAAAATGGACGAAGTGATTTACGAAGAATTCAAAGGAACCGGTAACATGGAATTACAACTTGACCGTAAGATTGCCGAGAAAAGAGTTTATCCTGCTATCAACGTCCGTCGATCTGGTACTCGACGTGAAGATCTGCTAACCACCGAAGAAGAATTACAACGCATGTGGATACTGCGTAAGCTTCTCAGTTCCATGGAAGACGTGCAAGCTACCGAATTCATCTTGGATAAACTTAAAGATACCAAGACCAACGATGACTTCTTTAACGCGATGAAGAGAAAGTAATTCCTGACTTATTTCACTTTTAATTTAATTTATTCTTAGTTTCCCTAGCATCCTTAAAGAAGCTTTCTATGTCATTTAAAGATCTCCGCCACTTTATTGATCTACTTGAAAAAGAAGGCGAACTCAAACGAATTAAAATTGAGGTCGACCCTTACCTTGAAATCACTGAGATATCTGACCGCATTTTACGTCATGGCGGGCCTGCACTTCTTTTTGAAAACGTCAAGGGCTCTTCCCTTCCTTTGCTAGCGAATTTATTTGGCAACACTCGTCGCATTGCTTTAGCAATGGGTCAGGAAGATCTGGAGGGCCTGAGGGACGTCGGTAAATTACTCGCTTTCTTAAAAGAGCCCACACCACCATCAGGCTGGAAAGATCTTTGGCAAAGTCTGCCAAGTTATAAAAGCGTTTTAAATATTGCCCCAAATGTAAAAAAAACTGCAGCTTGTCAGGAAATCGTCATTGAAGAAAGCGACGTAGATCTATCAAAGTTTCCAATACAAACCTGTTGGCCAGGCGATGCCGCCCCATTAGTTACCTGGCCGTTAGTTATTACTAAAGGTCCAGAAAAAGAGCGACAAAACCTTGGAATTTATCGGATGCAACTAATTGGACGCAATAAACTAATCATGCGTTGGTTATCTCATCGCGGGGGAGCTTTGGATTTTAGGGATTGGAACTTAAAACATCCTAATGAAGCGTTTCCAGTATCAATCGCATTAGGGGCTGATCCAGCGACTATCCTCGCCACGGTGACTCCAGTTCCAGATACTTTATCTGAATATGCTTTCGCGGGCTTATTGCGGGGCGTAAAAACTGATGTAGTATCTTCACAAACGAATGATTTGCAAGTGCCAGCCAGTGCAGAAATTGTACTCGAGGGTGTAATTGAGGCTGATGAAGTTGCAGATGAAGGTCCTTATGGTGATCATACCGGTTATTACAACGAAGTAGAAAAGTTTCCGGTTTTTACCGTGAAGCGCATTACTCATCGCAAAGACCCAATATATCACAGCACTTACACAGGTCGACCACCTGATGAGCCGGCAATGCTAGGTGTCGCACTGAACGAAGTATTTGTGCCGCTGTTGCAGAAACAATATCCGGAAATTTCCGATTTTTATCTGCCGCCGGAAGGATGTTCCTATCGTATGGCCTTAGTTAGCATTAAGAAACAATATGCCGGCCATGCCAAACGGGTAATGATGGGTGTCTGGTCATTCTTACGACAATTTATGTACACCAAATTTGTGGTAGTAGTAGATGACGATGTTGATATACGCAAATGGGAAGATGTTATTTGGGCAATTACTACTCGTATGGATCCAAGTCGCGATACTGTAATTATTGAGAATACACCGATTGATTATCTAGATTTCGCGTCACCGGTATCAGGCCTCGGCTCCAAGATGGGACTGGATGCAACCAATAAATGGTCTGCGGAAACCACCCGGGAATGGGGCACAACCATCGAAATGAGCACCTCAATTAAGCGGCGTATTGACGATATCTGGCAGGAGCTGGGAATCGACTAGCTAGTGTGTAATCTTGTTCTGCGCCGGAAGTGGCAATTTTGGAAGCTCACTACCGATTAAGTCCCCATAACTTTGCAAATAAGTTTCGCTCGCCTCTACTTCACCAAGATGTTTCAGCAGGCGGCTTAGCTCACCATATGCTTCCGCAGATGGGGATATTTTAATACTTGCTTGGTAATACTCTTTGGCTTTCCCCCACAACTCATTACGCATGGAAATTCGTCCCAAGCAAAGCAGTAGGTTCGCATTTTTCGGCCTTGATTTTAACCAATTTTCAGCAACCAATAATTGTTGTTGGCTCTCACCAAAATCTTGCTCGCCATATCGTAGTATCAATGCCTCATTCCAATTTTTACTTATGGCCACTTCGATCACTTTTACAGACTCTCCTTGAGCATCGCATTGATTTAGCAGCTCCACATAGTGCTTAACTACTTTTTCATCCTCGCGATACCTAGCCGGTGCTTTGTTCCAAAGCCTCATAAGCTGAATAAGTGCGTCCTGATTTGATAAATTCTTTCTTTTAGCACAACTCGCGTAAAGTTCTTCCATAAAGATGCGCATCTGAATCTGCTCAATGTCATCAGGTTCAATCACTTTATTCTTTTCTAAAGTTGGTATTAATTCTTTCAACGCTTGCCAATCTTCTAACTTTACATAGACGTCTTTGAGAAGATGAAGTAGAGAAGGGTCATTAAGTGAGTTTTTCTTCAACTGCTCTAGAACCGCTACGGATTGTTCAAGTTTTCCAGACTTAAACAAAAGCTGAGCTTTTAGTGAATTAATAGTAGATCTAGTTTTGGGATATTTTTCTTCAGCTTGCTCAAGACACTTTATCCAATCATCCTTTTTCCCAATTTTATGGGCCGCATAAGCAGCAGCGAGATAATTCACTACACTGGCATCTGTATCGCCAGCGCTTTTAGTAAGTAAGTTGTAACTTGACTGCCAGTTACCCCTGGTAAAATACAGTAATCCTTCAATAGTATCGCTACGAGCTCTCGCTCGCCGTCTTTTACTTACCGATTGACCTAGCTGAAGAAGTAGTTTCGGATTTATCCACTGCAATAATACAAATACTAATCTAGCCATTAAATAAACAACGCCGCTGGCAACAAGCAATGCAAAGAGACTTGTTTCGAAGGTATAACTGCCAAAGGCGATAAGAAGGTACCCGGGGTCGCTGGGGAAACCAAGATAAAGGGTTACCCAAAGAGCCACCACAATGGCGAAAAGGCTGAAAATGAATAGGCGAATCATATATAAGTCACTAAAAATTTAGATGATAATTATTAACCCATAATCATCAAGCAAACTTAGTCTTGGGTTAATTGCGCAATCAGAGACAGCGAGCCTTCCAGAGTGGGCAGTGAAGGATTTATGTTAATACTGCTTAATTCATTGAGCTCAGTTAACATAGTCTGACCCACTGCTGTATCAGTTACCGCATAGCGCTCTAGCCAAGCTTTGCTGTTAGCAAGACTATAGCTATATAATTCTTGATCCGGAGAGAACAAAGCATACTGTGCCTGCTCCAACGTTAAGCGCAAACTTTGTTTAATGTTAGTTTCTTGACCAGGTACTAACATAGCCGCAGGATTCTCTTCCCATTTCTGCCAAACAAAAATGGAACTTAGAAAGTCATAAGTCAAATCCACAAAACTGCTAGCGTTAGGCTTGATTTCAACAGCTGTGGATTCTTCGCTACGACGGCTCTCAAAATTCTTTCGCATTGAGCCCATTAAATCTATCCCCTCAACTCTATTAGTCAGATTAGAAAGGCGTATATAGATACCTTCAGTATCGACTACCTCGATGCCCCTCAGCATTGATAAATCATTAGCTAGTGATCGCCTTAATCTTAGAACCGAGTTGTTACCTGATTCGATTAGTGATTCTTCTGCGTCTTCTAATAATAAGATAGCAGATTTAATGTCTGCTTCTAGTTGCAGCTTTTGATTTGCCATACGCATTAAGAATTCAGCTTCCAGAATTTTCCAGTCAAGGTTTACTTGTTCTGCAACCGCAGGTTCCTGAGTCTGTATTTGAACTAACTGTTGTTGCAGTTTCTCGATTTCAGAATTCAACGTTGCTTCAACTTCGCGCACCACAGAATCATCTATTTCTACAGATGATATTGGTGCAGCGAATTCTTCACGCAATTGACTTAGTTCGGAATTTTGATTAGAAACTATTTGGCTAAGCTGTTGGTTTTCATTGGTAAGTTTGGCAAGACTTTGTTGCAGCAAATACTGTTGGTACCCCAGATAGACCGCGCCCCCAAGCAGTGGCACGAACAGAGCAACGACTACCAAAAACCGGCGTCTTGCGTTTTGTTGCTGCCTAGAACTATGGCCTCCAGCTTTGGCACTGCCTTGAGATAGCTCCTCAAGTATCTTCGGCGTTTTGGGCTTATCTGCCACTAGAGACCTCTATAATTTGGTGGCTAGGATTGCTTTGAGAAATTACTTAGGTTCACTATCTAATTTTTCGGCTCAATTAGCAATTTCTTGTAGCGCATTTATTATCGATTCATCGTCCGCGCCCAGCGCCAATTTGACCTTAGTATAGCCTAATTGCGCGGCGTCCTTGGCAACTCGGTTTGATGGAACGATAATTGGAATTGATCTAATAGTATGTGCGAGCTGAACAGTGCCTTTTATAAGCCAATCCAATCTTGCCAATGACTCCCCACTAGTCACTACTAAAATATTAATATTTTCTTGTGTGAGCACATCGGCAAGCTCTTCTCCCGATTTCTGTGTTGGAATTCTCCGATACACTTCAATGTAATCAACTTCAGCACCGCGCTGTCTTAAACTCTCGGCTAATAATTCTCGGCCACCAATGCCTCGCACGATCGCGACTTTCCCCCCACTGATATCCCCCAATTCATCAAGCAACAAAATGTCTTCACTGCTTGCACCAGCATCAGAATTAACCACAGCACAATTAAGTTCAATGGATACTTTTCTTGCCGTACTTGGACCTATTGCTAATACGCTGACACCCAGTGGAAACCTCTGCCAATAATCATTAATCCATAGTGCGCCAAACTTTACCGCATTGGTGCTTATAAAAATGACAAGCTGATAATTATCAAGATTTTCAACTTTTGTTTTTATTTGTTGAACTAAAATAGGCTCGCTAACAGCTTCAATGGCAAAAAGTGGAAAATGTTTTGCCTCACCACCATTATCTTCAATAGCAGAACAAAGCGACGCGTGCTGATGTTGCGGCCTGGTGATCAAGACGCGCAAATCTGATAATTTAGATGGCAGTTTCGAAGAGCCCATGTTTGTTTAAGGCTATTCCTTTAAGTCTTCCAATATTTCAGCAGCTCCCTGAGATAGAAGATCTTCCGCCACTGAAATTCCGAGTTGTTCAGCAAGGTGCAAATCACCGATTAATTCGCTGCGGAGGAGTCGGGTACCGTCTAGGCTGCCAACTAAGGCCCTCAGTGAAAGTTTTTCGTTATCGAGTTCTGCAAAGCTGGCGATAGGAACCTGACATCCTCCTTGCAATCTGGCATTTACTGCTCGCTCCGCAACAACACAGCTCGATGTTGCTTGGTGCTGCAAGCAGTCGATAAGCTGCAAGGTTTCGATATCTTCTTTGCGACATTCAATACCGACAGCACCTTGCCCACCTGCAGGCAAACATTCTTCAGTACTAAGACGCTGCCTAATGCGCTCAACCAAGCCTAAGCGAGTCAGCCCTGCCGACGCTAATATGATCGCTTCATAATTATCTGCATCAAGCTTTTCTAAACGAGTTCCCACATTTCCCCGTAAGTCCAAGACTTTTAGATCAGGCCTTAAGTTACTAATTTGACATTGCCGCCGAAAACTTGAAGTACCGACTCTTGCGCCTTTCGGCAAAGCGTCAAGTGAGGTAAAATTATTTGAGACGAAGGCATCACTGGGGTCTTCTCGCTGGCAGATTACGGCAAGGCCAAGTGCTGGAGGAAACTCCATTGGCACATCCTTCATAGAATGAACCGCAATATCAGCTTTGTTATCTAACAACGCTCTCTCCAGTTCTTTTACGAACAACCCTTTGCCGCCTACTTTGGCTAAGGGAGCATCAAGTATTTTATCACCACGGGTGGTCATTGGAACTAAGTCCACTTGCAGCTTACTGTGTTCAGCCTCAAGAGCCGCCTTGACATAACGGGCCTGCCAGAGTGCAAGCGGGCTCTTCCGTGTCGCGATTCTGATTTTTGTTCGAGCCATTTGTTTTAAACTACGCTCTACCTTTGAATAGACGCATTCTACGGTAAATACCTAAGATTGTCCGTTACTCTAAATGGACGATGTCCTGTTATAATCAAGAACTTTTTTTGTGATGCCACGGGTCAGAAATAACAACTAACAGATTGTCACTATGATGGCTAGGCGCAGTGAATAAAAATGATGAAACATAAAGATCACCAAAATAAGACCAGTAAACTTTGGGGTGGGCGCTTCACCGAACCTACGGATGCATTTGTCCAAAGATTTACCGCATCTGTAACATTTGATCAGCGGCTTTATCAATATGATATTGATGGATCGATAGCACATGCCAAGATGTTGGCCAAGGTAAAGGTCCTCACTGAAGACGAATTGACACAAATAGTGAATAGCTTAGAGATCATTCGTAGCGAAATCTCAAGCGGCGAATTCAAATGGTCTGTCGAACTCGAAGATGTACATATGAACATTGAATCAGCATTAACTAACAAGATCGGCGAGGTTGGCAAGAAACTTCATACTGGTCGTTCTCGTAATGATCAAGTTGCAACAGATATTCGTTTGTTTGTGAGAGACGAGATCGACCAAATTTGTGAAATTCTAACGAAGGTCCAATCTGCTCTTGTAGCATTCGCAGAAAGAGAAGCAACTACTATCTTTCCGGGCTTTACCCATTTGCAAACAGCACAACCGGTCAGTTTCGGTCATCATATGCTTGCGTGGTTCGAAATGTTAGGACGGGATTATGACCGTTTAGTAGATTGTAGAAAAAGAGTAAACCTGTCACCTTTAGGATCTGCCGCACTAGCGGGTACAACTTATCCTATTGATAGGGAATACACCGCAGAACTATTAGGGTTCTACTCACCTACAAATAATTCTCTCGATTCAGTCAGTGATAGAGATTTTGTCATTGAGCTTGCGGCAGTAGCTAGTTTGCTAATGACTCACTTATCAAGATTTTCTGAAGAACTGGTGCTCTGGACTTCTTTACAATTTAACTTCATTGATTTGCCAGATCGATTTTGCACTGGCTCATCGATTATGCCGCAGAAGAAAAACCCGGATGTACCAGAACTGATTAGAGGAAAATCAGGAAGAGTTGTCGGTCATTTGGTTTCGTTACTCAATCTAATGAAATCTCAACCCCTGGCCTACAACAAAGATAATCAGGAAGATAAAGAATCTCTATTCGATTTGATCGATACTGTAAAAGATTGTCTATTCGCTTACAGTGAAATGATCCCAGCGATTCGATGCAATAAGGAAGCAATGGAAGAGGCGGCAGGCAAAGGATTCGCAACAGCTACAGATCTAGCGGACTATTTGGTTAAGAAAGGATTGCCATTTAGAGATGCCCATGAAGTGGTTGGAAAATCTGTTTCCTATGCAATCGAACAGCAAGCTGACCTATCAGATTTGTCGCTGGAACAGTTAAGCCAGTTTTCGGATCTCATAGACGCTGATGTCTTTGACGTGTTAACTCTAGCCGGCTCGCTCAAAGCAAGAAACCACAAAGGCGGAACGGCTCCTGAGCAGGTACTTCAAGCAGTCACAGAAGCTAAAGCAACGCTGGAAAATCGATCCGGCTTCAAAAATGGGCCTGTCGGGTCGTTTAGCGCGTAATCGGTGCCTGCAATTGGATATCATATTCAAGACGACGATTGTCACGTAAAGTTTTCACTGTTACTACATCACCGGGTTTGTGTTGTTCCATAATATTGGCAAAGTCATCCTCATCACCCACTGCCTGCCCCGCTATCTCGACAATTACATCACCCAGTTGAATTTGACCTCTCTGGGCTCTTTGCAGCCCACGCATACCAAGACGCTGTGGGTCAGAACCTTCAATAACATCCAATACAATGACTCCTTCGATGCCCCATAGCTGACGGTAATAGTCCGGTTGCGGTATAGGTGTAATGCCAAGGATGGGGGTTTGGACTCTGCCATAGGCAATTAATTCTGGGACAATGCGCTTTACGGTGTTTACTGGAATAGCAAAACCGATGCCTGACGAAGCACCACTGGGGCTATAGATAGCGGTATTCACTCCGATTAATTGACCGAGAGAGTTCAATAAGGGCCCACCTGAATTACCAGGATTTATTGCAGCGTCAGTTTGAATGACATCGCGGATTTTACGACGACTTATAGAATCGATTTCTCTGCCTAAAGCACTGACAACTCCGACTGTCATAGTGTTGTCGAGCCCAAAAGGGTTACCAATAGCTATTACTTTTCGCCCTACTTCCAGTAAAGATGAATCACCGAGATTCACTGGCACAAAATTAACTTCAGGCGCGTCGATCCGCAAAACAGCGAGATCCTTGTCTGGATCTAAACCCACAGGAATAGCCTCATAACTGGATCCATCTTGCAGTGTTACCGTCACTCTGTTTGCTTGTTGCACAACATGAAAATTGGTCACTATTAGGCCATCTTCACTCCAAACAAATCCAGTACCCGTACCTTGTGGTACTTCTTGTGGATTCAAGGAAGCAAAAGACCTGAATAGTCGCGAGTTAGTTATGTGGACAACAGACGGACTAGCAAGCTTAAAGATATCGATGTTGTTTTCTTCGTCGCTAGTCTTAAATTGGGTGTAGTCTATTTCTTGGCTAAAACCAAAATTAGGTATGGCGATAACCACTAGACCGATTATTAGGTGCTGTAGCGTTCTCATTCCGGCAAAACCTCAATCTGCATGGGCGGGACAATTCCCGTGCTGCTACTTCTATAAATAAGATCAATTTATCTCGTTTCAAGGCCTAGATCCCCTGAATAACTTCCACTGAAAACTAAATCTCAAACCCAAGCCACTGATCCTCGCTTCAGGCAGCATATAGTCGACTTGCTAGCACTTCTGCCCCAATCTAGCTTATTCGATATTAATGCTAGTACTTTTAATCGCAGCTGTCGGCTCACGAAGAATTGCTATCGCTTTGAAGTGGCGGAACCTTTCGTGGATAAAATATTTTTTTATTCGAATAAACAAATAGCCATTTAGCTGGCTTCCAATTCTTGCTGAACTGAGAACCATTCCGACTCTTTCTCTTCAAGCTCAGACTTTAGCAGCCCCTCCTTTTGTAAAACTTCGGTCAGCTTGTTTTTGTTGCCTTCCTGATAAAGATCCTCGTTGGCTAAATCTTGCTTTATATTTTCGAGATCCATGTGGATCTTCTCGATTGCCTTCTCTAATTTTTCCTCTTTGTGTTTTATTGGTGCTAGCTTTTTCCGCCTAGCAGCGGCAAGCTGTCTCTGTTCTTTCTTGTCTAACTTAGGTTTCTCTGAGCGAGAGTTATAGTCGTTTGAACTTGAGGCTTTGTTAGCGCCATCTAGCTGGCCAGTTTTTTTTAACCAGCTTTCGTAATCATGAATAGAGCCACTAAACTCGGCAAACACACCTTCATGAATTGAATAAAACTCATCGACAGTATTAGAAAGTAAGTGGCGGTCATGGGAAACGATGATCATCGCTCCGCTGTAATCTTGCAGAGCCATTTCCAAGGCATGACACATTTCGATATCTAAATGATTAGTTGGCTCATCCATCAGCAATAAATTTGGTTTTAGCCAAGCAACCTTAGCCAATGCCAAACGTGCTTTTTCGCCACCAGAAAAATTGGTGATAGTTTCATCAACTCTGCTTCCATGAAAATCGAAACCTCCAAGAAAATTTCGTATCTCTTGGTCGGTAACTGGAGTCCTACCACCTTTCCCCTCGCAGGCCTTAAATAAAATTTGCATTGGGGTCAGATGAATATCCAAGGCATCTACCTGATGCTGTGCGTAGTAACCTATTCGCAATTTTTTAGCCTTTATCAGTTCACCCTGGATTTTCTCCAGTTCGCCAGCCAGCACTTTAAGAAAAGTGGATTTACCACTGCCATTAAAACCTAACAAGCCAATTCTCGAATCGCAGCGTATTCCTAAGTTCATGTCTTCTACCAGTGGCTCATCAAAGCCGATAGAGAGTTTCTCAATTTGCATGAGAAAAGTTGGCAAATAATCAAGGCTTGGAAATGCAAACCCAAAGGGTGAGTCGACATGTGCAGGCGCTATGGTCTGCATACGCTGGAGTTCTTTTAATCTAGATTGTGCTTGCTTAGCTTTCGATGCTTTCGCTCGAAAGCGCCTGACAAAGTCCTCGATGTCATGCTTGCGACGTTGCTGCTTTGCATACATCGCTCTTTGTTGAGCCATTTTTTCCGCACGCTGTTTTTCGTAAGAACTGTAGTTACCTAAGTAGCTGTCTAAACCTTCATTATCAAAACTCACTACATTATCAATAATCGAATCAAGGAAAGTTCTGTCGTGTGAAATTAGCAAGATCGTTCCCTGGTATCGAAGCAACCATTGTTCCAGCCAGACAGTAGCTTCAAGGTCCAAATGATTAGTTGGTTCATCGAGCATGAGCAGATCAGATGGGCACATTAATGCAGCAGCGAGATTCAATCTAACTCGCCACCCCCCCGAAAAGGTCTTTACCGAATTGCCAAATTCATCAACCTCAAACCCAAGCCCTGACAGCAATTTTTCGCCACGACTCTTAATATCGTAGCCATTGATGATTTCGATTTCTCCATGAATCTTGGCCAGCGCGTTATCGTCTCCCCTCTCTTCTGCTTTCTCTAACTGTGATTCTAGAGCGCGATAACCTTTGTGAGCGTCGATAACAAAATCCAGAGCTGACCTGTCAACTCCCGGGGTCTCCTGCGCCATAGCTGACCAGCGCAAACCGTTCGGTAGATTGATGTCGCCCTGTTCTAGAGGAATTTCTCCAGCAAGGGCACGGAATAGACTGGTTTTCCCACAGCCGTTTCTACCAATTACGCCAGTGCGCTGCCCCTTATGCAGCACAAGACTCACATCTTGTAATAACATCTGGTTACCGCGCATTAAACTGACATTATCTAATGAAATCATTGCAATAGTAGATAGGTGATCAAATTATGAGGCCGCACATAATACTACATAATTGATTTCATCAGATTGAATTCGTACTATTGGAAGCTACCTTTTAGAAAGTAATGATATAAGTCATGCCCATGAAGCAAATCTTGATTATCGATGACGACGAAAAACTAGGTCAGTTACTGACCCAGTATCTTGAGCGTTATGATATGAAGGCCCATGTCGCCATGACTCCTAGCAAAGGTTTCGAGCTCATTAAGAAGGTAAAACCCGATCTATTAATTCTTGATGTAATGTTGCCAGAAAAAGATGGATTTGAAATTTGTCGTGAAATTCGTGCCAAATATTCGATATACGGGCAATTACCAATTCTAATGTTGACTGCCCATGCTGAAGTCACCGACAGAATCGTAGGACTGGAATTGGGCGCTGATGATTATTTGCCAAAACCGTTTGAACCACGAGAGTTGGTGGCGCGGATTCATAATATTTTAAGGCGCAGCAGCGACGATCATGGTATTCGTGATATCAAACCGATTAATGGATTAGAAGTTGAAGTCTCGCGCCGTGAAGTCAAGCTCGATGGCGATAACCTCGACTTAACAACGATGGAATATGAATTACTAATTCTGTTTATGCAGTTCCCCAACAAAACGTTTACACGTGACGAGCTTATGAATCGATTACGTGGAATTGACGCTGAACTCTTTTCAAGAGCAGTGGATACTTTAGTCAGCCGCTTACGACATAAGTTAAAGGACACTTCCAAAACACCACGGTTTATCAAAACTGTTTGGGGTCGTGGCTATACTTTTGTCGGTGAGCAATTATGACGACAATTGTTCAGCATTTAAAAAAATCTCTTTTCTTTCGCTTACTAGCCATCTTCGGCGTAACAGTGGTTTTATTCTTTATCATTATTTCCATTTCACTGCAGACTATTAATGATACGAGTGATGCGCTAGAGACTATTCCAGACTATTTCACCAGAAATATCGAATCGATAATTGAAGACATTGGCACACCTCCTAATTTGGGTAACGCCATGCGACTCGCCAGTGAGCTAGACTGGACCATTAACATTCGAAATCCGATCATGCAGTGGAGCTCAGATTCTGACAATCGACTCAATGTTGATTCTGCTATCTACTCTGAATCTTTAACTGACGACGCCGAACTTCGATCAATTAATAGTGAAGACATTATTAGAGTACAACGGGGGGGTTACGATTTTTATATGTATCGTCAAGCACAGAATGGCGACATTGATTTAGTCGTGCTTTATGCTGGCCTCACACTAGCGGCTGCAATACTTTTCATTAATTATTTAATGGTTAATAAAATGTTGGACCCGGTGAGGCTGCTGCGAAAAGGCGCTGAACGAATTCGCCATGGTGACTTAGGGTATCGCGTAAAGAGTAATCGTCAGGACGAGTTAGGAGAATTGACAGATAGCATAAATCACATGGCTGATTCACTCCAGTCAATGCTTGAAGCAAAGCGACAATTATTGATGGCGATAAGCCATGAATTACGTACGCCAATTACCCGAGCTAAACTTCGCATGGAATTTATGGAAGACACCAAAGAGAAGGCGCAGCTAAAAGAAGATATAGACGAAATTGATTTATTGATCTCAGACTTATTAGAGGCGGAACGACTGAAT
>Ga0206679_10000640_pt1 | contig 29236 bp, 20 predicted proteins | sample M110012015metaG_FD_155464 | JGI IMG/M metagenome (GOLD analysis project Ga0206679, IMG submission 155464) | Ammonia-oxidizing marine archaeal communities from Monterey Bay, California, United States - M1 100m 12015 | ecosystem: Environmental > Aquatic > Marine > Intertidal zone | place: USA... | reverse complement strand
ACATAAAGACGGCCACATCACGCTGGATGTCACATCGTTATTGAGCAGCGACAAGAAATTTGCCTCTGGCATGTATCGTTCCGGCAAAACCCGTGCCGAGATCAATGAACCATACGGTGTTGATGAATTCATGTTTTTCCTCGAAGGCGGCGTTACATTGACTTCCACTGATCGCTCTGTGCAGGTTATCAACGCTGGTGAAGGGGTGACGGTGCCCAAAGAATGGACCGGCATCTTCGATACTGACGGCTATACCAAGATCTGGGTAATCTATTCTGAGGATGGCTCCGGGCTGTAACCGGATGATATGGAAATGGGACACGAAGATCGGTCGCGCGCTGATCACCGCTGTCGCCTTCGGTTGATGCTATTACTGTGATATCAGTATAGGAGTTGCCATATGAAAACCATCTACAGCGAACAGCACCGGTTGCGGGACGCCAAAACAGAACTCTACGGCGGGGAGCTTGTCCAACCCTTTGAGCGACCATCGCGTGCTGACATCATCATCAAGGCGTTAGTTGAGTCCGGTCTGGGTGAGATCAGCGATCCGGACGTATTTTCCCTGGATCCCGTCTTGGCTGTGCACGATACCAATTTCGTGGCATTCCTGGAGACAGTCTGGAAGGACTGGCAGAAAAAAGGTTACGCCGGTGAGGTAATCGCCAACGTCTGGCCTGCCAGACGTATGCAAAATCGGGTACCCCGCGACATCGAAGGCAAGGTGGGGTATTACGCGCTTGCAGCGGAGACGTCGATCTCCGAGGGCACCTGGCATGCGGCACTGGCGGCTAAAGATGTTGCCCTAACCGGCGCAACGGGCCTGTTGAAGGGAGACAGCGCTATCTTTTCTCTGTGTCGGCCGCCCGGCCACCACGCCGCCCGCGACATGTTTGGCGGTTACTGCTTTTTGAATAACGCGGCTATTGCGACACAGCATTTATGCACTAAAGGCGTCGGGCGAGTGGCCGTTCTGGACATAGACTTTCATCACGGCAACGGAACACAGGATATATTTTACGATCGCGATGATGTGCTTTTCTGTTCCTTACACGGAGATCCCGAAGATGCATTTCCACATTTTCTCGGTTATGCCGATGAGACGGGATCCGGTGCAGGTATCGACCATAACCGAAACTATCCCATGGCTCCGGGTACGCAATTCGCGCAGTGGCGTGATTCATTGTCGGATGCCCTGGAACACATTGGGAAGTTCTCGCCGCAGTTTCTGGTGGTGTCTCTTGGCGTGGATGCCTTTGAGAATGATCCAATCAGTTTTTTCAAATTGACCACAGACGATTTCCTCACCACCGGGGAGATGATCGGTAGTCTGGATATCCCAACATTGTTTGTGATGGAAGGGGGATACGATATTGGTGAAATTGGCGTCAATGTGGTGAATGTGTTGACGGGCTTTGAAGGGTAGCAACATATTTGCCTGCCAACTTCGATGATCATCATGATCAACACGGCAGCTAAAGAATTTATGCTTTCCGGAACAGGGGCGTTATTGCTTGGTCCCTCGGCTTACCTTCACTGCTAAATAATTGGTCCCACTCAGTTTATGGATATCAAAGAAGCATTACTGATTGCGGCACCGCACTACACCCTCAGGGTTACCTCGTATAGGATTATGCGTTCTAATTATCCTTGCAGCCGCAACATGAGAGTAGAAATCGACGTCGACGGGGGGTGCTATTACCTTGACCGATTAATCCGCAAGCCTGGTTTTGTAATTTCCCGAGAAATCGGCAGTTCCGACCTACTGAAACATATCCTGTGTTACTTCTTCTCTCCTGACAGCAGCGGTATCGTCTGACAGTGACACGGGCCTGCCCGATCTTGATCGCCACAGGTGATTTACCATCAAGACCACGATTATCCAGAACACCGGTTCCGCAACAAAACGGTACCGATTGTTTTCGGATAATTCGAAATAGACACCTGCGAGGTAGACAAGTAACCATGTTCCAAAAAGATAACCAAACACAATGGAACGCGTTCGCCAGTCCCTGGTGAAAACAATCAGCAAACACCGCCAACTGCCGTACAAAAATATTATTCCGGAAAAAAACGCCAGCACCACACCCGGCTTCACCTCGATTGAGTATCGCTGGTTGTATCCGAAATGTGGCTGCTCCACTCTAACGCTATTGAGTGAGGTGCCATATAACAGCCGGTCCAAAAATCGATTGGTAGATTGAAGCGCCTGTAGGTTAGCGACCGAAAAATAGGGATTCAGCGACGCTGGGGATAGATAGACCATATGGGAAGTGAGTACAGCGCTCATGTAATTACGCGGATACATTTTAAGCACCTGAAGACTGTCCTTCAGATAATGGTTCGATGCAACCAACATTTCCAGGCTGTTAAAATTCAACTGGCCATTAGAATTTGTTGCATTGTCGAGCACAGGCACACCGACGAACTCTGCAAGAGTTTCTCTTTCAATGGCCTTATGGAGGGGTCCATATCTTGAAACCAGGGCGAATCGAGACAGCTCACCTTTCTCAACATGACCCCTAAGGACATCCCAGGGTACAGTGAGCGTTGTAACATTGTTCAACGAAAGCCCAGTAATGCTACTGCTCGAAAAAGTGTTAAAGAGATAGAAATTCTTTGCATTCCAGCAGAAACAGACGAGTAAAGGAACAAAAGCGCAAACCAGAATCTGCTTCCTGCTTTGCCAGCGAACAATTACAAGGATGAGCAAAACCAATACCAACCAATAGAACAGAAAAAAGGTCCGCGTTAAAGACAACATTGCAATACACACAAAAAACAAAAAACCCCAAATAAAGCGATCCGAATCCAGATACTTGATGAGAAGCGCCGCCGAACAGATTAGCAATGACGAGGCAATAAAGGTGTACATCAGCCAGTTTTCATAGAGTACGAAGGAAGGGCTGAAGCAGATCAGGAGTGTTGCAACCCAAGCGCTTGGTCTACTACCGCACAGCCTGTTAGTAATAAAAAACACCGAGAAGACCAGACACAACCCAAGCACGTGAAACAGTATTGCGTAGAACCAGTAGGCATTAGCCTCAAACACTCCCAAACCAAATCCGGCAACTAGGTTTAGCATCGGAGGACCAGCATGATAGTAATAGAGGGATTGCCAGAACGCGTTTTTCAGTAGCACTGGGTCAATAAACTGCAGAAACGAGTCCATGGGCGATGCGTCATAGGTGACACCAAGGAAACCATAGATAGCTCGAGAAGCTACAAACGCCACTACTATCGTGTAAAAATCTTTGGCTACCAATTTATTTTCTCACTAACCAGCATGCTAAATGTTTCTTGAAGCTACTTTCGAGCAACGATGTAGACGTTTTTACCTACTACTCGCTTGAATATCAGAGACAATACCTGACTTACTGGAAACGCGAATCGATCGTAGGCGATAAGGAGTCGCTTGTTCACGACACCGGTGGGCTGACGCTGTAACTTTTCCATCAACTTGACCATCCAGCTCGCAAAATACCCAAGAAAGTCGGTGTATCCTGAATCTTCATGCGTAAATCCCGCCTGACTCACCAACACAATCAGCTGAGATCGCGTGTAACGTCGATGGTGCCCAACCAGATCATCCATCGAAGTCCGAATATGATTGAAGGCAGGGAGATATAAATATATTCGTCCACCGGGTTCTATCGCTTCATATAGCTGCGCTACGACAGCTTCATGGTCTTCAATATGTTCCAGAACATTCAGGGAGAATACATAGCTATAGGTTGACCGCGTCAACTGACCCGCAGACTCAAACACGGTGTACCCTCTTTCAGCCAGGGTTGTACGCGCTACCTGATCCGGTTCTACACAGGAAATCCGGTCTATCGGGATGGGGACAGAATCAGAAAATGTCCCAATGCCTGCACCAAAATCCAGAATTTTGGACCTGTTGGTTGCATGCTTTGCCACCAGATTTCTCAGAAAACGATTGTAGTTAACCGCTTCCTTCATAATCTCAAGGTTCTCTGAACCCGAATATGGTGCCTTTTCATTCATTTGATCGATATCGATTTCAGTTCCAACCATTCATATGACAAAAACGTAGCGTCGTTCCCCCAGGATCTTCCACCTTTGACTACTACACCTGATCATCGCCTGGGTTCAAGCACAATTGGCAAGGTGAAATGCCTGCGACTACTCTTTCCTCAGTAGAAAGGGTAACTGCAAGTAGGCCAATCGTTTCACCTCGCGTGTTCCGCGGGCGACCGAGACCAGAATCATCCCGGTCACAAGGCTTAAAAAAGCAAGAAGCATAATACTCGCGGCCAATATGGCCGTAGGAGACCGCTCGACCAATCCGGTTTCAAAAAACCCAAGAGTGACTGGGACCCCAAGCAAAAGCGAAAGCATCGCGAGCAATGCTCACACTGACCGTCTGTCACCATGGCCTGGACCGTACATCTCCTCTCCTATATCGGTGATGGCGCCCATGGTAGCATGATTGACTTTCCGGGTAGGCGCGTAAACCGCCAACAAAATACTTGAGGGGAAGATCGTTTGAGCATTGCCTACATCGATAGCATTCAACAGAAACTAGCGAACCACCGAACCGAATTCGTGCTGAGCTACGCAATTGCGCTCTTCGGGTTTTATGCAATTTACTTTCTGAGCTTATCCGTTCAATACAGCGATTCAGACCTCTGGTATCACCTCACCGGCGGAAGGCATTTCTTCAGCGAGGGGGCTCTCTACAACCCCTATGTGAATTCCTATCTAACCGACAAGCAGGAATTCATAAACTATTTCTGGGGATTCCAGGCCACGGTCTACGCGGTATGGTCCTTTGCAGGTGAATTCGGTCTTATCCTGCTGAAGGCCTTAATATTTATGGTGTCTGGTTACTTCGTGTCCAGGATCATCCTTGGAGATGACCGCCTGAAAACGGCAACCTTCCTTCAACTGATCGTGATCACTGCCGTCATCGGCATTCTGTGCGCCCGCGGTTTCAGTTTACGACCCCATGTGTTTTCTTATGCATTTATCCCTATCTTCATTTTTATTCTCTCGCATCGCGAACGGTATTACCCATTACTTCCCCTACTGACAATATTCTGGGTAAATCTCCATGGTGTTGAGTATGTCATTGGCGGATTGATTTGCGGTGCATTTTTCCTGCAAAGACTCATCGACTATCTTCTTGCCGATACCCAGGACATTGCACAACTAAGGCCACTGCTGTGGGTCGCCCTGTGTCTACCTGCGATGATGCTAAACCCGAATGGCGTCTACATTCTGCTCACACCTTTCGTGCAAGATCCGGGCCTGGGACTCTTTATATCAGAGCTGGAGCCCTTTGCCCTGGATCTCACCTTTGAGCTCAATGATGGAATTTCGACCAATTCCCTGATGCTTGTCATCGCCTTTTTCACCATTGCAGCTCTCTTCCTCAGTCTCAATAATTTCCGGCATCACATCGCCCCGGTCATACTCGCTTGCGGCGCACTCGTGTTGTTGATCATGGCAAAACGATTTGTATGGGAGTGGACTTTGCTCTCCGTTCCTCTCATTGCGGTTGGCTTATCATATTGGCATGGTCCCGGAATCAGTTTGCGCACAGGCGCCATCCTGATGGCGACCCTCGTGCTTCTCCCGGTATCCTTCTGGCCAACAATAAGGACCGGGTGGCAGCACTACCCCTTTAATGATCAATCTCTACCTTACGGTACCTCTCAATTTATACTCACCAACGGCATTGAAGGTAAATACGCGCTTGAACCCTCCTACGCGGGATACGCAGAATTTATTCTCGTGCCGAAAATAAAGATCCACATGGATATGCAGTTCCCACCATTTGATAGCTTGAATTATCAAGAGCTGGCAACGGCCATGCTGAGTGCAAGTGGGCTCGCAACCTATGTTGGCAAGCACCGACCAGACCTGATTGGCGTTAGGAAAACTAACAAGCATTTCCCGGATATTGCCGCCAGAGAGCTTGGGTATACCCCGGTCTTTTTCGACAAGAAAGTGGTGCTTTACCTGAACGAGAAAATATACCCGAAGCTGGCTGATGCCTATGAATTAAATGCAATCAATCCCTTTGCCCAGGGCACAATACGCAAAGACCAGCTCGATAATGGCATTATTGAGCTGGAACAAATGCTTGCACTGGTCGACACCACTGATGTGAAACTTACTCTGGTCGGCCTGCTGATGGAAAAAAGGGATATCGAAAAAGCACGTCACTACATGGAAGAACTTCAGACGACCTCACCCCATGATGTCGCCACTCTCTATTCTTATGCTCGCGTTGAGCATCTATCTGGTCACTGTGCTAATGCCGTCGATGCTTACGAACAGGCCATTGCACTTGCTGAGGATAGTCTTCCCATGCACCTGTTCGCAGGAGAATGTTACTTTTTGCTCGGCGAGCATCATCGAGCCTATGAGCATTTCAGCAAGTCGATAAACCCTTACGCGGACCCTACCCCAAATTCGCTCAGTTACTTCCAATATGCCTTGTCTGCAGTGGGCATCGGCAAGGACGAACATGCACGTCGACTGCTGACGATGATTCACAGGTTCGACCCTGATGGTGAACTTCAAGACCAGGTGAACCAGGTGCTGGTTATAATAGGAAAGGAGCCGTAAGGCATTGCCTTCGGTTATCATAATAAAATGCAAGAACTAGATATCGCTATCCTTGTCCCCTGCTTCAACGAAGCCGCTGCCATTGGCCCAGTGATCGATGGCTTCAAGAATGCCCGCGACAATCTAAAGATATACGTCTACGACAATGCGTCTACAGATGACACAACCGGCATCGCTAAGGCACACGGTGCCATCGTTAGATCCGAAGCTGTGCGCGGTAAAGGCAACGTTGTCCGGCGCATGTTTGCAGATATTGAGGCCGACATATACGTACTGGTTGATGGGGATGACACCTACGACCCTGACAGCCTGAACACAATGATTGAATTATTGCTCGTCGAACACTGCGATATGGTCACCGGTAAACGGATTGAACAGCACGACAAGGCTTATCGATTTGGTCACCGATTCGGCAATCAGCTACTCACTTCTATCACACGCCTGCTATTCGGCCATCGACCCTTCGATCTGCTTTCCGGCTACCGCGTCATGTCCCGACGTTTTGTGAAGTCATTCCCGGCCATATCGTCAGGCTTTGAAATCGAAACGGAACTCACTATTCATGCTCTGTCGCTAAACCTGCCCATGGGTGAGATAGATACGCCCTATAAAGAGCGGCCTGAAATGAGCGAGAGTAATCTGAACACCTACCGAGATGGTGTCCGGATACTGTCTACGATTTTACTTTTCACAAAAGAAGAACGACCGTTTCTATTTTTCTCAGTCTGGTCGATATTACTGGTTATCACCTCATTACTTCTGGGCATACCGGTCACTCTGGAATTCTTCGATACCGGCCTGGTGGCCAGATTCCCAACGGCAATCCTTGCTGCCAGCATCATGATGCTGGCATTTCTAAGCCTGACCACAGGTATGGTGCTTGATTCAGTCGCTCGCGGCAGGCGGGAGACGAAGCGCCTGGCCTACCTTCAACTACCCTGGCTGTCGCCTTAGGGAACGCCTGATTAGCTGGAGTCGGACGCCATATTTCGCGTCATCCGCCTAACAAAAACCGGCAGCAAAGGCTGCAACAATCGTGAAAATAATCGCTTGATGAATGACATTGGCGGCGTTTTGTTCGCGGAGCCATAATCATTGAGGCACAGGTGTTCACGAAGACCATGGTTGATCATCGCCATCGGTGTGTCGAGTGGAATGCCCGTTCCGTCAGCGATTCGAACCATGCGCTGGCAGTTTGCGATAACCCCCTGCTGCATCGATCATCGCGGCATCAGCCGCAAAGGACTGCGCTGATCTTTTTCAACCTTATCCAGCACGGCCTGACATAGCATCACCTGCAAAAGGGGGTAGTGGGATCCGCCTCATAGAGAAGTAGACGTCTGTGAAGATAAGAAGTAAAAACCAAGTTTTCCGAAGAAGTGTCATGTATGGTAATGGCTGAAATTCATTCAAATGTGGATCACAGTGGTTTGGTGATCCTCCTACGGGGCTTGTGTGAAGCCCTTGCTATCAGTACCAAAATGGATAGACAATCGCGGAGCGAACAACACAAACAGGAGCAGCTAGAATGTGGGATTTTGAAACTGATGAAGAATACCAGGGTGTATTATCCTGGGTTGATGATTTTGTAACCAAGAAAGTAGAACCACTCGATATGGTTCTGGGAGCTACCAAAGAATACCACGATCCCGATTTCATCCGACAGATTCGACCTCTACAACAGGAGGTTAAAGAACGCGGTCTCTGGGCCTGCCACCTTGGTCCAGAATTAGGTGGACTGGGATTCGGCCAACTGAAACTCGCTTTGCTCAACGAAATCCTCGGTCGATCCAGGTTTGCGCCGGTAGTTTTTGGTTGCCAGGCGCCAGATACGGGCAACGCTGAAATACTGGCCCACTATGGGACCGAAGAACTCAAGAAGGAGTACCTGCGACCGCTACTGGATGGAGAAATTTCTTCAAGCTATTCCATGACAGAACCCCAGGGCGGTTCCGATCCAACTCAATTTCAGTGCCTTGCTACAGAGGATGGTGATCACTTCGTCATCAATGGAGAAAAGTGGTTTTCTTCCAGCGCAAGATATGCAAGTTTCCTGATCACGATGACCGTGACAGACCCGGACGCTGCACCTCATCAACGTATGTCAATGTTCGTAGTACCTACCAATACCCCCGGAGTGGATATCATTCGCAATGTGGGAGTTGGCACTGAAGCACCCGGCGAAGGTTCACATGCCTATATCAAGTATGACAACGCCAGGGTGCCAAAATCCAACATGCTGGGACCGAGGGGCCAGGCCTTCGCTGTATCCCAGACACGCCTGGGTGGCGGGCGTATCCACCATGCGATGAGATCTATGGGGCAAATCAAAGTTGCCTTCGACATGATGTGTAAGCGCGCACTATCCCGGACCACGAAGGGTGAACCTTTGGCGAACAAACAAATGGTCCAGGAAAAGATCGCCGACTCCTGGATAGAAATGGAGCAGTTCAGGCTACTGGTACTTCGCACTGCCTGGCGTATTGATCAGTACAACGACTACATGAAGGTGCGAAAAGATATAGCCGCAATTAAAGCGCTAATGCCAAAGGTGTATCACGATGTAATCTCTCGCTGCATCCAAATCCATGGGTCTCTGGGGGTGTCCAACGAACTGCCGCTGTCCGGCATGTTGCTCGGCTCTTATGTCATGGGCATTGCTGATGGCCCAACTGAGGTTCACAAAGTAACAGTCGCGCGTCAAATCTTACGTGACTACGAGGGAACCGATGCACTGTTCCCGGATTACACATTGCCGAATCGACAAGCGGATGCGATTGCCCAGTTCGGCGATCAGATTGAGCGGGAGATCGAAGCCTGGTAGCAGGCTAACGCATCGTTCGAGCTTGTGGGTAAAAGCCACGCACCAACAGGGTCGCACGAATCGAGTGGAATGGCTCTAAGTGACCTGCCGTATGGTGTCGAGCGCGTCCGCTTTTTGCCCACGCGTGTGGCCGATTTCGGACAAAAGAGAAAAGGCGTGAGCGACTGCCCTTGGTGTGGCGGAACCAGGCGGGTCATCGCTAGCACTGACCCAGACATTGACTCACTGCCAGACAGGTCTGCAGTTTCCTACTTAAGGGGCGTGATCATTCCGGCAATAATTTCCCTTCTCAGTGATTATCGAACAAGATCCATACCGTTCAACTCAGAAAAAGTGTAATCGGTCATTCCCCCCCAATGTAGATCCTGACAAGTCGATCAAGAAACTCCCGCCCTTCGTAAAGCGAATTCACAGGCACCTTTTCATTCAGGCCATGCGCATTGACCTGTCCCGGGGCATAAAAAATTCCACTGACACCATAGGTTGGAATACCAGCCGGTGTAAGAAAGCGGCCATCTGTACCCCCCGCGCTCATCGATGGTAAGACAGGAATACCCAGCCACATCTGCTCTGTCACTCGCTCGATTGGTTCGAGGATCTCCCGGGTAAGCGGTGGTGGCGGCGAAGTTGATTCCGGCGGATCAGTCAGGGTGACGGCAACGACTGAATCGTTGACAATCTGTTCAAGTGTTTGTCTTACTTCCTCCTGTGTGTGACCAGGGAATATCCTGCAGTTAACATTTGCGCGGGCCCGTTGTGGCAATGCATTAGGCGCATGTCCGGCATCAAACAATGTGGCAATACAGGTTGTATGAAGAATCGCGTTATAGCCCGGGATATCTGTCATCCGCGATAACGCGTCCATGTCCGGCGGAGATTGGAGAATCGCCAACATATCTTCGGCGACCTGACCTGTTTCCAGGTCAGACAATCTGCGAAAGTAGGTACGTGTTGTTTCGCTAAACTCAATCGGAAACGAATAATTAGAAATCTGGCCGAGAGCCGTTGAGAGCCGATAAATCGCGTTGTCTTTTTGAGGGCGAGATGAGTGACCACCGGGGTTGGTGACCTCAAGCTGATAATCCTGGTACAACTTCTCGCCAGCCTGGATACCGTTGTAGGAGCGGACACCATCTTTGTCCATACGGCCACCCCCGCCTTCATTCAGGGCAAAACTAGCATCCATTAGCTCTCGGTGATTTTCGAGAAGATAACTGGCTCCATTAAAAGTGTTCGGTGTTTCCTCTCCACAGGTTAGCGCTAGCTTGAGATCACGCTCCGGCTGATATCCTGTGCGGCTCATCCGCATCATAATATCAACGAATATGGCCGCCATGGATTTATCGTCCGCCGTGCCTCGACCATAGAAATAGCCGTTTTCCTCGATCAACGTAAATGGGTCACGTTCCCAATCGGCGCGATCGGCCTCAACCACATCGATATGAGCGAGCAGCAAGACCGCATCGGTATCCAGCACGGGGCTGCGCAGCGTCGCAATCAGGTTGCCTTGTTCCGGCCACCCAGGTGGAACTATCACATGTATGTCTTTTTCCGGGATACCCGCACTTCTCAATCGATCAGCCATGGCATTAGCCGCCACCGTACAACTACCCATTGATAGCGTCGTGTTAATTTCCACTAGCTGCTTATACAAACCTCTAAAAGCAACTAATTCATCACTAAGCAAGGCTGCGAAATTATGCGGCGCTACGAGGTAAAAAATAACCGTCAACGTAATAAGCTTGATTTTTTTCATGCGCATCATCTCTAACAAGGGAACTGCTTAAGACGGTACCCTTTGTTGGGTATCTTAATAATAAAACACGTTTTCCATCCACCATCAATATCCTGCCGATAAATCCACCAGGTGGCAGGTATTTCTTTATCAGACGATGCAATGATTCAGCTATGGTAGCCGAGGAAGAAATCGACGGGCCCAATCACAAAGGAAGGAAAATCTAAGGTTGCGCAGAATGGCTACAAAGGTGGGACCCAGCGGTTAATACTTGACCTTGCTCCCGCGCTTCGAGAACAACAACGGGCCAATTATTCCTGTGTTGATCGGTAATCTACATTTTATGGCTTACAGGCAGATAGCCTAATCTGGCGACATCCATTGACCCAGGAAAAACTTGGCGGGAAAGCTTTCTAAGAAGGACCATATTTTAAACTCAAGCTAATCAGGTACTCATCGGTGGTTTATCAGGCGTGACGCGCTTGAGCAAATCATCACCAGGCCAGGGGCTCGGGATTGGGGGCTCGGGATTGGGGGCTCGGGATTGAGCTTCGCGAGCCGGATGGGATCATCCGGCTCTTGAAGTTTTTGCTTTCGCTAGAGCGCGCCCATCTTGAATCGAACTTCCAGGCCGTAGAGTCTTGGGTCGGTTGGTGTGCCTGTTCGGCGCCAGCCGCCACTCTCTGTGGCTCCATATTGCTCGATCTGACGGAAGCCAATGTCGTCGAAGACGTTGTTGACGAATGCAGCAACTACCCAGCTTTCGTTTGGATGCCAGGCCATGCGTATATCCAACCTGTCGTAGGAATCAGCGGACTGATCCTCACGCTCAAACACGGAGAAGTAAACTCGGTCGATCCACGAGTAGTTCATGCTGAAATCGATGTCTCCGCCTGAACTCAGCGGCAAGTTATACATCGCCCAACCACCAGCCTTGAACTCCGGCACCCTGATCATACTGTTACCCTCGATGTTGATCAGGTTCGTCGTCGCATCGAACAGTGATTCCGGCTGCTCCGGGTCGTTGGGATCAATCACGAAGTAATCCTTGGTGTATTCGGTCCCCGTATAGCTCCCGTGGAATCCCAGTGTGAGCCTGTCCGTGGCTAACCAGGTGAGTTCCAAATCTAAACCAAACAACTCAGCCTCAGGCACTGGAACGACATTAGTCGTATAGCCACCCGCAAACGCGACGCCATTGGCAAAGGTGTGAACGTTCTCGTAATCGTAAAAATATACAGCTGTATTGATCTGCAATTTATTATTGAGCAACGTGCCCTTGTAACCAAGTTCGTATGCGATCAGCGTCTCTGCGTCAAAGGTTCCCTGCCCGCTAAAGAAAACGAGATTGAAACCGCCGGATCGTAGACCTTTCGTAGCCGAGGCATAAAAAAGCGTTTCATCGGAAGGAGTCCAATCGAGGTTGATACGCCAGGTGACGTCCTCGGTATTCTTGTCCAACCTTCTGGCTAACGATTGACTTGATGGTATTCCAGCCAGCATCAAGCGGCTAGGGTTAAGAATATTGCCTTCTGCATCCATGTACCCGAGTGCCTGGTTCATCGCGGCAAGCGTTGATGTGCAATTAGCAGCGATACAACCCGTGCCCGGGGCAAATGGAGCATCTGAGAAGCCGAGAGGCACGATGGTTTCCTCTGCGTAGTAAAACACTGTCTCATATCCATCGAGTTCATCCCGAGCCCAGCGAAGACCGAGCGTCAAGGCAAACTGATCGTTAATCTGATAAACACCCTGAGCAAAAGCAGCGTACGCATCACGTTCGGTACGGGTCTGGTATTCCAGATCGGTACCTATAGTAGAAGGGCCGTGGGGAACACTGTCTCCCGTGTCACCTTCCCAGGCACCGAAGCAGTACCAATCGAGCTGGTCTTGTGCGGCGATAGCGGCTCCCGATAGACAGTTACCTGGCGCGGTTCCTCCCGCAGCTACCTGGTTACTGACAGTTAGAGCCGTGAAAAGATCTACTTTGGGTAAGCCAGCTAGAATCCCTAAAGGTTCACCATTTGCATATCGAGACTGACAGTCGACGTTGCCTACACAGTTGTAATCATAAAAATCACCGCGCTGCCTGATCTTCGCGTGATAAACGAACGCTCCAGCCGTAATCGACAGCTTTTCATTCGGATCAAAGAAAAGCTGTAATTCGTTGGACGTATAGTTCGTATCCTGACTCACATAGAAGGTGCGATCGCCGAGTGGATTACTCGTGAGATCCACATCTGATTCGCGATCATAAAAATAATCGGTATATCCAAAGATGTACTTCATCGCGAACTTGTCACTCACATCCCAGGTAAGGTCGAACGATATCGCCTGATGATCGAAGAATTCATCCTGCTGACCGCTGGTGTCTGTCTTGAGATCATCACCCTTGACGCCGCTGATACCAATCAACCGTTGCCTTGCTGGATCGTGACCATAAGCGTAGTTGTAAGAATCCGTCGTGCCCGTGGTTGCCATGTCGGCACCGGGTGTCAATCGCTGAGCCACGACATTGCTACCGTCCACGGGATTTCTAAAGTTGAATGTCTCCTGACCCGTGATCATGCAAGATGTGCCATTGATGACACCAGGCGTTGCGATATATGGTGTTCGAGTCAACTGATTCGGGCAAGCAATGCCTGGATCAACTGCTCGAAATCCCCAGGCGTACGTGCTGGTATCACGTACTGTGTCCTTACCGCCACGCTGGGACAAGTTGAGAATCCCCGCGGCGTCAGCACCACCCATCATTCGGTGATAGCTGCGCTCGTTGCCACGAATGTTAAACGTGATGCTGTCGGTTGGCGTCCAGCGCAATGAAAGCGCGTAGTTTTCATCACCGTAGTCGCCAGGGTCACTATTACCTGACAAGTCATCGTAATAACCGTCTCGCTCACGATTCATACCAACGAATCGTGCCGAGAGTACATCCTCGATGAGAGGTCCGGAAACGACTCCATAGACTTCCAACAAGTTGAAGTTGCCGACTAAGGTACGGAACTCGCCGTAGAACTCATCAGTGGGCTTCTTGTTGATAAAGTTAACGGCACCACCAATGGCATTTCGACCATAGAGGGTACCCTGCGGACCTCGCAAGAATTCGATTCGCTCAACATCAAAGAGTCCCCCTTCTGTTGATGCGATACCGAAGTCCTCGGAGTACACACCATTTTGGTATGTCGCGATCCCAGGATCGCCTCCCAAAGATCGGAAGTTTCGGCCAACGCCCCGGATTGCCATATCGTATGGCTCAATCACGGCTGCCGGAACCATTGCTTGCAGGTCTTCCTGGTTGCGAATGCCAAATTCTTCAATCGCTTCCGCGGTAAACGCTGTAATAGAAATAGAGGTGTCGCTAATGGACGCCTCTCTCCTTTCAGCGGTTACGATAACCTCTTCAAGCCGTCGCTCTTCAGCGCCAAACGCTGAGTTCGATACAGGAAAAAACAGTAGTGTAGTTGTTATGATGAAACAGACGCCACGCAGAAAACGAGCACACATTACTTACCCCTCCCATGATTAAATATTTGACCGGTACTTCAGTTATTCCGATGTTCTAAATTCATCGACAAACACTGCATAACACCTTTGCACAACACCAACATCGAACAAGAACGACAATCACGGCTCTTCTAGTAACACCTCATTCTAACGCCGAACCAGAAGCCCCTGCAACACGTGATAAATCACTTAGAAAAGCAAGTTTCAGACTATTTTCGTATAAGCAGTCAACGGTGCTTAGAAGTGACCCCATTTGGTCAATATTGAGTAATAGGGGTCCTATATGGACCGGCTTGATTGAGCAAAAACAGATCTGCAGTCGTATATTCGGCTTCTTATCGAGATGATTCCCGATCCTCTCCGAGCCATGACGAAAATGAGCGAATGGTCTATTGAATGCCTTATTGTTAATTTTGCGGATTCAAATGATAAAATCATATGAGTACCCTGCAACTGAAGCACTTAACAAGAAGAGAACTTGCGGCGGGTTTTCCGGCGTATATCTTTGACGTGCTTTTCGGTGTCTGACAAGCTCATTTTGAGGTTCCTCTGTTGCTGTTAAAAATAACAGAAGTGTCTCGTGGCATTCAGGCCTATGTGGTGCCATCTGGGCTGAAGACGTACACCGGCTCTACGGCTTGCGATGCACGCGAAAAGAATGCGAGCGCTAATACCCCAATAGCCTGCCCTAGTCTTCTGCTTTTACTTTATCACTCTGCAAACAGGCCCCGGCCAGATACCACTGCTGCTGGCAATTGTATGTCAATCGCCCGCGTTCACCATGCTGGAAATCAAGAATCTTCTCGATCATATCCGTCGGCGCCATGCTTCCGGCCGGAGCAGCCTGAAGCTCGTCCAGCGGCACAGGATAGGTCGACCAGTCGAGTGGTGCACGCCAGCCTGGTGGTCCGGCAAGATAGGACCGGGTGCCGTGTATCGGGTAAATCGAGCGCCACTCATTGATTTTTTCAGCCAGTTCTTCAACCACATCCGGGTGCAGCGCCGCCAGGTTAACGTATTCGTTTGGGTCCTCATTGATATTAAACAGGTGCGAAGTAACCGTCGTGGTTAATTGTTCCTGATCCACTTCCTGCACCAGCTTCCATTGATCATTGAACACGGTGAGATTGAAGTGCCCATAGATCGGTGTTTCCGAGGCGAAGAAAACATAATCATCCCGTGGGGCGACAGCACCAGATTTGATGCTGGGCCATAAACTCTGACCGTCAAACGGAAAATGCGCGCCGGGTGAAATACCTGCCGCTTCCATCACCGTGGGGAAGACATCCATCACTGTCATGATCGAATCCAGTTTGTCACCCGCCTCGATCTGTTCAGGCCAGCGCATCGCTGAGACCACTCTAATGCCCCCCTCAAACACTTCGCCCTTGCCGCCTCGCAGCGGTGCATTGTCAGCACCGCCAACTGAATAGGCAGCACCGCCATTGTCACTCATGAACAGTACAATCGTGTTGTCTGTAATCTTTTCATCATCAAGGGTGTCGAGCACTTTGCCAATGGACTGATCCATCGCATCAACGACAGCCGCGTACATGGGCCGGGCACTCTCCCTTAGCATCAGCTTTGCCATGCGCCGCGTGCCGTCGGTCTGCTGACTTCGAGCCGGGGCAAGATCTGTATTGATGTCCCTGTACTTATCCTGCAGCTCCTTCGGTGCGTCCAGTGGTGTATGCGGTGCCAGAAAAGGCAGATAAAGGAAGAAGGGTTTCTCAGGGTCACGTTCACGAATGTAGCGGCTGGCTTCATCCGCTAAAAGGAAAGTTTCATAGCCATCATCGTTTATCGTCACGCCATTTCGCTGGAAGTCCCTACCACCCTTATTAGCAAATGGCGGGTAGTAACCCACCTCGGTATGCAGGTGACCATAGAAATGTTCGAAGCCGCGCTCATTTGGATGATAGCTCTGCTGCGCATGGCCAAGATGCCATTTACCGACCATCGCTGTCTGGTAGCCTGCATCCAGAAAAGACTCGGGCAAAAACCGCTCATCTGGATGCACGCCGATATTGTCCCAGGGCAAGATCACGCCGTAGGCAATACCAAGGCGCATGGGGTTACGCCCCGTCATCAGCGCTGCACGGGTCGGTGAGCATATGGGGGTGGTATAAAAGCGGTCCAGCTGAATGCCCTCCGCGGCGAGTCGGTCAAGCGATGGGGTTTCAATATCGCCGCCGTGATAACCGACATCATTCCAACCAAGATCATCGGCAACCATGACGATCACGTTGGGTCGGTCCTGCCCGTAGGCGGCGCCGAGTGTTAATGCACTCAGCAGAGTAATTCTAAGCAATAAATGAATCATGGGCTCATCTTTTCAATGTTGACTACGTTGTCTACCGTGGCTTGTCTGTACCAGATGGGGGACGTCCAGGCGCGCTCCTGAATGACCGGGGAATAAAACGGCTGTTCTGCTGCATTGAGGCAACATTTGCCGTAGACGTCGCCGTCTGCACCCTTTTCAGTCTGAGCTAGCTCGTTGGCAAGCTCGGCCTGCGCCGCGCATTGCTCGTCAAATGGGTTCACCCCTACTGCCTGGCATTGCAGTGTGCTCCACCGGCAGGTCGGGTTTTCCAGTACACGGGCGTAATAGAAGGCGGGTTGCTCAGCATCAAACTCAGGGTCCTGCCAGACGGCACATAGGTTTGCTGCCCCTGAACCAATGCGGTTACAGTTGCTTTCATCAACTCGAGCGCCGTTTTCAGCATTACCGGCTACGTCATAGATCTGCTCGTGGCTTATACCTTCAGCATCAACCCAGCCCTTAATAATTTGTACTCTTTGCAGATCAGTGCCGGGGTTACCCTGCACACCCGGATCTTTCGCCACACTAACATATATTTTAAGGGGCGTTGTTTCTGCAACCATATCCAGACTGCCTCCCATGGGTACGCCTGTGCTATAGGCGGCGGCGATGGCATTGTGGTTGTCGCAGAGATCATCAGGCAGATCAGCGCCGGCAAAAAATCTCACCGTCGGGCGCGTGCCACTGGTGGCATAGGTTTCTTTGCGTCTCATGGCAGAAAATATCGCATCGCGGGAGTTCTCCTGCGCCCAGACAACGGCATGCCCGCCCGCGCTGGAATAGAAATGATCCTGCACATTGCGGAATTCGCTGTCGCGTCGCCCCAGGTGCCCTCTAAAGCTGTCTTCCTCTGCTGCACCAGGAGTCGCGCTGTGTGTATCAGTGCTGCCTATGACACCCATGACGAACGGGTTGATACCATTTTCCTGCCCGTACGCCAGACCATCCTTATAGACATTGCGCACCATATTGCGACGGGCAAAGTCCTCAATCACGGTCTCTTCAGCGCGGTCGGTTCGAACGATGCCATTAACCGTCCCCAGCATGCCGAGGTTATCGCCGGGTATCTGCTCGAAATCACACAACTCATCTTCAGTATCGAGACCAATGCCTTGGGATCGGTCAAAGCGACATTCGGATGCGCCCTTATGTTGTATCAATTCCACCAGAGGCTCGAAGAACAGCCTGTCGTCAAGCTCCTGCTGTGTTTCGGGATCTCTGAACATCAACCCGCCTGAAAGGTTCGAGTTGTGAGGGATGGCCAGCACATCACAGCCAGTGTCGGTATCGATGCACTGCTCCCGCAACGCTTGCCACAATCCAGGGAAGTTGTACCGACCTGTTTCATAGGTCGATATGGGTACGGCAGACACTTCAGCATTACGAAAAATGACGTTTCGATGCATGTTGTTCCGATCAGGCGCATCGGTATATTCATAGCCGACAAACGTGGTGAACTCGCAGTTCACTGATCGATCATAGTGATCTTCAGCTGCCTGCTGAATCTGCGACCATGTATCATTCGCTGCAGCATCACAGTCAGAAAACGAACACGCCATGGACACTTCTTTTTCTGCAGTCTGCTGACCGGCAAGTCGGGTCCACCAGTCAACGGCAATCAACTGTACCCACTGATTGGTTGATCTGGTTATCGCACAATGCGGCCACCAGTAACCCAGCGCAGACGAGTCTTGTGTGCAAACACTCAACTGACCAAGAAATTCCGCATGATCAGTGATCGCGGCGAAGTCCAGCGGCCTCGGTATTTTTACACTGAGCAGTTTTTTACCATCTGCAGCCGGCACAAAAATTTCTTCGCCTTTGGCATAGCGGTAGGCATCCCATGGGTCGCTGCGCACGCTCGATGTATAGGCATCGAAGGAATAGCTGGTGTGAACATGAAGGTCACCGAACAGGGGTTTGCCTAAAGGATCGACATTGACGCAGGGTGCACGCGCCTCTGTCCGCTCAAAATTCAGGTCGCTCGGGGCCCCCATGAGGTCTGTGCAACAAAGCAGCAACAAGAAGCAGACAATTCGCAGCTCAGAAACCGCGCCAACCACACGTATGAGGCTCGGCCGGAAGCGGCCCATTAAATTTCCATGCAGGTCCGAATATTCGTGAATCATGCGAGCGTTCCGTTCTCAGCCATCCAATCGACCAAAGGTTGCAGATAGGCGGACAATTCTTCTTCAGCGAAATTCGCCGAATAGTCGCCATGTACTATCCGATGTTTTATCTTCCACTGGCCGGACACCTTTTCGAGAGTGCTCTCGTACCAGCCAGATATGAACGTATAAACCTTTTCGGGTCGGCTTAACATACCCGTCAAGGTGCAACGATGTTGTGCACGATTCCCATCAATATCTACAAGATGATTGGTCATAACATGCCGTGTCCCAGGCAGCAAACGGATGTGTGCGCAAATAAATTCGTTTAAATTTTCTCGCCCGACAAATTGAATTCCGCCGCCGTCAGATTTAACTGCAAAGGTACCATCTTCTGCGAAGCAGTCGACCCAGCCATCAGCGTCGTAAGTATCAGCGGTGTGAGCGTAACGCGCAAAAAGATCCTCTATTGCAAGTCGATTAGTCAGTAGGTCCAGGTCCCTCAATATATCTCACCTAACAATTCGTGCACCTGATGAATCTTAATCTTCCACCGCTCGATTAAGTGGGGTTAGTCCAAATCCGGTTTGTATTGCCGGGTTTTGGGCATTTAATTCTTCGTACTTGAGTCGCCAAATTTTGATGTAGTTGTAAAAAGGAGCCGTCGGGTAAAGGTGATGAATAAGATGATAGTTCTGGTAGACAAACAAAGGTGTCAGTAAAAACTCCCAGCCTTGCCTGATGGTTGTTGCCTGATATTCGTTTTCCTGGGCCGTGACCTTTGCCGGATAGTGGGGTAAGTACACGAAGACAAGAGCAACCAGAAACAGTGCGAAACGCGACGCTAATAACCACAAGAATAGTACTTCCATGCCATAGCCCAAAAGAATCAACGCCGTAACAACCGTTACAAAAACTAATGCGGAGAAAATGAGGGCTGGCGCCCTACGTCGCCTTTCTTTACCACCGTCGCGCAGAAAGGCTACCAGGTAGTGCAAATCAAAATTGCACCACCGCACGGGAATTTGCCACCCCTTGGCATGGTGGATGAAGTTGTCCGGGTCTTGATCGTTACTCGTGAATCGGTGGTGCTGAAAATGAGCCCAACGCGCAATCTCGATGGGCGCAGCTGGAATAAGCAGCAACAGCGAGATACGTCCGAAAATTTCGTTGAGTCGTCTGTTGGTAGAGACATTATGATGAAGAGCATCGTGCATGATAGAAAACAGCAGGTAAAGGCCAAGGCCGTTGGCGAGCATACCGGACCAAAGCGGAATCCCACCGGTAATCGCCATACCTGACGCGAACGAAATAATGATCAGCCCAAGCAAGAACAGACCCAACGCCGGCCACGATATGGCCGGTGTCCGCTTGAGCTGAAGAAAGCGCTGCTCTTCACTGAGTGAAACAAAAGCGCCATCAGACTGTGTCACGATCTGGCCCCCGTATTAGTATTCATCTCGTCACTCCTTTACTGCAAGACGTTAGCGGCGTCACTCTGATACGGAACATCCGCGCGCAGGCCACAGGCCATTGAAACGCCTCTGCCAGCTCAATATATTCCAGACAGATGTGCCAAGCAAACCGCCCACAGCGGCAGAATAATTATTGTAAACCGCCTTTTTGCCTGACGGAAAAAGTACCCTGAGCGATAAATTTTGGATTAATTGATCTGGAGATGCTTTGTAGACATCGAATGGTCAATGACTGTACTGATGTTGAACTGCTGGCTTGCGTGTCACCTCGAACGCAGCATGATAAAGGCGCTAAAAAGCGCTGAAATGACTAAACCCTCTAAATATGGTGGGTTTTATTGCGTTATTCGGCAATTCAACTATCTATAATTACCAATATTCAAGATTTTCGTTGACTTTTTTTGCGCAGCACTGGAAACTAGCTGTCCGCCAGTTCTTCTGCTGGGTTAGGAGGATAAAAATGAAACAATCAACGCAGTTGATCGGCAACAAATTGTTAATCTTATTGCTGACACCCATCTTTTACGTCTCGAATGCCACAAACGCATATAGCGCAGATTCATCCTATGTGGTCGAGGAAATCGTCGTGACAGCCCGCAAGCGGACAGAAAACCTGCAGGACGTACCTGCAGCAGTCAGCGCCTTCACAGGTAATGAGCTGATTGAACGCGGCGTAGATCGCATTGAAGAAATCCAGCGACTCACCCCTAACCTAACCGTTAATGAGGCAAGCGGCTTGAACCCAGGTGCGGTTCAGGTTTTCATTCGTGGTATAGGTAGTGATCCTGGGTTTGATCAAGGTGTCGGCATTTATGTTGATGATGTCTACCTGAACCGTACTATCGGCGCCATGTTAGAACTCTATGATGTCGAAAGAATTGAGGTTCTTAAAGGCCCTCAAGGAAACCTCTATGGTCGTAACACCATTGGTGGCGCTCTCAAGTATGTGACTCGAACTCCAAACGAGCAGACTCGCGGTTTCTTTGAAGCAAAAGTTGGAACCGACAGTTTGCGGAAGATAAAGGCTGGCGCCTCTGGCGGTCTTTCCGACAATGTTTACGGCAGTATCGCCGTACTTACAGAAGATCGTGATGGCTATCAGACCAACTTGTTCGATGGTGATGACTATGGCTCTGCCGACAAGCAGGCAGCCCGCGGTGTATTGGTCTGGGATGCCAGCGAGAAGGTGAACGTCAAGCTGACGGCGGACTACTTTAAAGATTCTTCCAAACCTTTGGTCCCGACCCGAATCGCAGTAAACGCAGCTAATCTTCAGAATGTGTTCGAGGCCCTGTTGGGACTCGGAAATCTATTCGTACCAGGATCTGCCTACCTGGCCCCTGGAGCGACACTCGATGTGAGCCTGCCAACGGATGAAGATCACGTCAATACGGCATTTACAGATGGCGGTTTTGATGAGTTCGAAATCGAATCCCGTAACGTCGCACTAACCGTTAACTGGGATATCAATGACAATTGGTCCGCAAAATCCATAACGTCTTTGCGCGATCAAGATAATGTCGCCCCCTATGATTTCGATGGTTCTGATCAGGTGTTTATACACACCATTCAGCCAGCAGAAATCGAAGATTTCAGCCAAGAATTTCAGTTCAACTACACGAGCGAGAATGTCAACGCTGTTATTGGTACCTACTATCTGGACGGCGAACGTGACGGCAGCAGCCTTACCACACAAACTGCGTTGTTAAGGTTGCTGACCGACCACTTCAAGGATACTACCAGTGATGTTGGAAAACTGAAGTCAACCTCCCTCTATGCCAATGTCGACTGGGACATTAATGATCAATGGCAACTTTCATTAGGGGGCCGTTATACCAAGGATGAGAAAGATACTGATCGTCGGGCAACTGTTACGCTAACTCAGCATCCAGTTGCATTTACCTCTCTGACAGGGCCAGCACCCTTGGTCCTGAATGATTTCGGCGCACAAATCTTCCAGACTCTGCCATTTTTCCAGTTCTTCATACCTCACTTTGGCAATGACGGTAGTTTTCTCGGTATCGGTAACTCAACGACGGTTTCGACCTATTCCGAAAACAATTTTGGTAGCGACGAGTGGTCAGAATTCTCACCGAGTGTGAAGATCAGATACCAGTACTCTGATGATGTAATGATCTACGCTGGCTACTCTTCTGGCTTTAAGTCTGGCGGGTTCTTGCCATCCAGTCGCCAGCTCATCATGGATACCTACGATCCTGAGATTGTCGATACTATTTCGTTAGGTCTCAAGAGCACATTAGCCGGTGGCAGCATCCGTTTAAATGCTGAGCTATTCCTTAATGACTATCAGGACAAACAGGTCGCCGTCGTTATTCTCGATGAGAACAGCGCCCTGGTTCAAACTTCCGATAACGTCGGTGAAGTTGAATCTACAGGTGGTGAGATCGAGATTCTTTGGTTGCCACCTGTCGACGGCTTGAGCGTAAACCTCAACGTTGGCTGGCTCGACGTGGACATCGACGAGTTGATTGATGCGCTTCCTGATGGATCTGTCGGCAATGCAGCTGAATTCAGAGAACTGGGGTTCTCGCCTGAATTGACCTGGCAAGCGCGAGTTCAGTATGACTTTGCTGTTGGCGAAGGCTCCATGACGGTTGCCGCGGACGTCGCTTACCGTGATGAGATGTATACAGATTCACCGGTGGATATCACTAATGCGTTTCTTGAGGCAGGTGCTTACTCAGATGATCTGACAACGTACAACGCTTCAATCACTTACCGAAGTTCTGATGAGCGTTGGAGAGTGACGCTTGAAGGTAAGAACCTTGGTGATGAGCGCGCGGTCGTTAATACATTTAACGTCACTGACTTCACACTCGGTGGTTACAATCGCGGCCGTACAGTGGGTTTGACGCTAGCGTATAGCTTCGAGTAACAGCGTAATCGTTAAGAAAGGCTTCGCCATGCGGAGCCTTTTTTTTGCCTGTCAATTCAAATACCATATGAATGTGCGGCGTCAGCCTACTCAAGTTCGGGCCCACAGGGAAACCCAGTAAAGAAATAGTACGGCACTTTGGCCTTTCGATTGGCGGGGTCGAATATTCAAGTTCATGCTGATCGATTACTCGGGTTTTTTCGCAGACATCAGACCATTAAAAATTACCTATAGATGACGCCCTACCCTGTGGCCTCTGCCCGGTTAACAAACAACTTTTACTCCTGGGCTTCTTTTATGAAAGTAGTTTGAATATCCGCATTCGTCGTATTTTCTTGAGAGGCATTCTGCTGTTTTCTCCAATTTCTATATGACTGACTAACCGTCATTAATCTTCTGGCACCCAGGTATTACAAGTTTTTTGTAGTGTCTTTAAGCACGATGTGAATATACGGCATGATCCGGGCTGAAGATCGAACAACTCAAGACACAGTATAAAGTCAGGCTGTGTGCTGCTAGAGAAGGCTATGAATCTGCCGAACATATCGAAGGGCAACTCGAAGACACAGGCTAAACAACAAGAGTGACCACGAAAATGGTCAGGATAGCTTAATTCCCTCATACTTTAGACTGACTCGCATTCGCTTCAACTTACAAAAAGGAAGGCAAAGAATGGAATCTGTCATCGAAAAACGCCAGCGCCTTTTGGGTGCAGCAACGCTGTTTTACGAACAGCCGGTTCAAATCGTTCGAGGTAAAGGTGTCCTGTTGTACGACCAGACAGGCAAAGAGTACATCGACATGTATAACAACGTGCCGTGCGTTGGTCATGCGAACCCGAGAGTGGTTGAGGCAATGTCGAAGCAAATGTCGACATTGAATGTGCACAGCCGATACCTTCACGAAGGCATTCTTGAATATGCAGAGCGACTCCTGGCGCTACACCACGATGGAATCGAATCAGCTGTGTTCGCTTGTTCCGGTACCGAGGCGAGCGAGGTGGCATTAATCATGGCCAGAGCAGCGACGGGTGGACGTGGGATTATTTGCAGCGATGCGACCTATCACGGCAACAGCACCGAAGTCATCAAGATGACTCTCGCTAGTCGGGCAAACACTTCAACTGGCTCAGACTTCCGCGCGATACCCTACCCACAAAAACTTCGACCCTTGATTTCCGGACTGGACGACGAATCACTCTGTCAGATTTATCTCGATGAAGTAAAAGCTGCCATCGACGATTTTAAACAGCAGGAAATCCCTTTTGCAGGAATGTTTATGTGTTCGATTATGGCGAACGAAGGCTTACCTGACATTCCTGGGCGATTTATGGCGTTGGCCACCGACCTGGTCCATGCAGCAGGCGGGCTAATGATCGCTGATGAAGTTCAAGCGGGATACTGTCGATCGGGTGAATGGTGGGGTTATGAGAAAACTGGCTTCCAACCTGACATCGTGACGATGGGTAAACCCATGGGAAACGGATTGCCGCTCTCTGCAGTGGTTTCAAGCCACTCCAGCGTTGCTGCTTTTAGAAAAAGATCTCATTACTTTAATACCTTTGCTTCAAGTCCGTTGCAAGCGTCCGTCGGGATTGCCGTATTGGATGAAATCGAACAACAAAACCTCAGAGAAAGCAGTGCCGCCGTCGGCCAACATCTTCGTAATGAACTCGAAGGTCTGGTCGCAGGTCATGACGCGATCGCCGAGGTACGCGGGTGCGGATTATTCGCAGGCATCGAATGGGTAGATGCAGAAGGTGAAGCTGACGCTCAAGGAGCTGCACGAGTCTCAAATCTGATGAAAGATAGGGGGTTCTTACTGAGCAATGCGGGATCACAAGACAATGTTATCAAGCTTCGTCCGCCACTTGTGTTCAAGCAAACTCACGCAGATCGTTTTCTGAGTGCATTTCAAACGATGCTAAAAGAATACTGATTAATGGATGATCCGCGGCTAATTCTTGACCAGATAGAAGGCTGTCTGGACAAATGGTCGCTGTCCGTTGCGGACATTTCACTTGCTTCACAATCTGAAAACATTGTGTACTGTCTAACGACTACACAGGGGGTGAAATATGCATTGCGTATTCACCGCCCGGGCTATCACACATTGGCAGAATTAGTTTCTGAGCACGAGTGGACCAACGCACTCATTGATACCGGTTTCCCCCTGCCTAAAGCCATGCCTACAATTGATGGAGAACTCTACGTGCCGGTGAATGTAGATGGGGGTGTCAGATTCGTTGGCTTGATCGAGTGGCTTGACGGGAATTCATTGCAAGCACTGACTGCAGAAAATAAAAACCGTGAATTGCTTTATGCATCGTTGGAGCAAGCGGGTGAACTGATGGCAAAATTACATAACCACTCAAGACAATGGCAGCCAAGCGAAAGCTTTAGTCGTCACAAGTTCGATATTGATGGTTTTTTTGGCGGCGCCCCCTTCTGGGGACGTTACTGGGATTCATCCTTTGTAGACGAAGCACAACAGCAACTACTACTTAAGTCACAGAAGCAATTGATCCAAACACTCGGCAGGCTAGGCAACACGCCTGAGGTCTTCGGCATGATCCATGCCGACCTGCATCATGGCAATTTATTCCTATCCACCGATAAGCAGTCAAAGAACAAGATGTACCTCATCGATTTCGATGACGCCGGCTTTGGCTGGTATCTTTATGACATTGCCGTCGCGCTTTATGAGTATCAGGGCAGGGAGGACTTTTCAACGTTGTCTGCTGCACTATTGCAGGGTTATGAGAAGGTTACGATCTTGTCCAATGATCATCGAGTTCTTATTCCGATGTTTCTTCATATAAGATCCCTCGCCCTTATCGGCTGGATTACCGCGCGCCCCGAACTCGGCTATGCTGAATCATTAAAAGCGCTAGTCGATCAATCCTGCAAGCAAGCAACTCACTTCCTGCCCTAGGCAAACCTGCCCTGTACTAACCCCGGTAACCCAGGCGTTCCGACGACGACAGATATCAGTCCAGGAAATCCGAACCGTCATCGATCAATTCGTCCCACAGTGTTTGGAATGACAACCAGCAAAATGCCGCACTACCAAGGGTTTGTTTTAATCCTCGCGCCATTTCCACAGGCCACCGTTCTGGTGTGCCAGCAGCCTCCACCAACAACTGGACCTGGCAGGCGCGGTCCATACTGATAAAACGCCAGGCAGCTTCATCCAAGGTCGCACCCGTCGTAAATAGGCCATGTCCTGGCTGGATGCCAGTTCGCTTACCCTGCATCCCAGCCGCAAATTGATCTGCCGCCGCAGGATCCATAGCCACTCGTGGCTCTCTCATGATGGCCTGGTCTTCGAAAAAAATTGCCGTGTCTTGTGTCACCGGGTCTATAGGGCGGGAAAAAGCTGACCAGGCAGAACCAAAAACCGAATGTGCATGACACACTGCGGTAATTTCCGGGTAAGCTCGATGGATCGCTGCGTGCAGCAAGACACCGACAGGATTAACGGGTTTCGACCCTTTGATGAGTTGACCCAAATGGTCAACTAAAACGATATCTGACACCCGCATGCGGTTGAAGGATATGCCAATTGGGTTAGCCCAAAAGTGCTCAGGGTTCTCCGGGTCGCGAACGGTAATATGGCCCAGCAGCCCCTGCGAAAAACCAGCCTTGCCAAATACGCGGCAAGCGCCAGCGAGACGTTCGATACGATGTTGGCGTTCATCATCGAGATTATCGAATACCGGCGGTGTTCGCGTAATAAAGCCTTTTGCTGCTGGAGTTGCATTCTCTTCTGCCATGACTCAATCCTTAATGTCCAGGTTAGAACAAGCTGTCTTCGATGGGTGTGAGAATAGCAAGGATAAACCACTTTTTTGGATATACGGCCGGGTAGCTCAGCACATACTTGCGGCTGATCGTGGTTGCCGATATCAGTTCGGTTCAATAGGCAAACTGATCGACGCGGCATGCCGCCTGGCTTAAGCCTTTACCACGAATGAATTTAGGATCGAGCCAACGCTTAACGGCCTCAATTTCCCATTTTGAGCACAATCGTTCTACCGGCACCTGTGAAAGTGCCAGCCAGATACCCCTATAACCCACCGGGAAACCATTATCATTGAAGGTATAGCCATAAACACGGCAAAGGCCGTCGTCTTCCGGATAATCACCGATATAGGACAACCACGGGGTTTCTATCCGAACCTGCTCGCGCAGGTATTGCTGGCAAGGCGCGATGAAGTTACCCAGGTCCCAATCCGGGATCGCTCGTTCAAACTCGATCTCCCCACCTGGCAATTGCAAGCCATCTTTTGTCTCAAGAAAAAACACTTCTGTTTCCTCGCGCTCACGCACCAGTACTGCTCTGGTGGTGGCTATCTCTCGATCACTATGGACAGCGATCAGCTTTCGACCTTCTTCGCTGAGCGCATTCGCGACATCGTCGTGAAACAAATAATAACCAGTGGCGGGAGGATAGGCCGCTGCCGCGTATTTATTGAACAGACCGACGCGATGACGACTCGAATGGTTGGCGTTTGCGCGGTGCCAAAGATGCATGTTCATTAACAACAAGTCACCCCGCTGTAAGCCTGGGTCAATGAATTCATGATCGCCCGGCTTAATCGCCGGTTCAACTTCCAGGCAGGGTGTTTCCCCTGAATGCACCCTTTCGGTCCGATGTGAACCGGGTGCGACATAAAGTGGACCTGTTGCTTCGTCAAAATCACAAAAAGGAACGATAGTGAACAGCCAGTGCATCGAACTGCCCACCGGACGCCAGCGTTTATAATCGTGATGCGCGGGCAAGCCAGCACCGTCAGGAGTGCGGTCATAAATCACATAGGCGGTTAGCACTGGATCGTCTGACAGTAGGTCACGTGCTGAGCTGACGATGGTCTCATGCTCGATTACGAACGCCAGATCCGGATCGCGAGCGGATTGCGTTGCCAAAGTATAACGGCCGGGGCTTGGGTATACCGGTGCATTGGGATCGAGGGTGCCATCCAGCGGTGGGTTATTTGCAACGCCTTGCTCAAGGCGTTGAATATCCATCTCATCAATCGCCCCTTTGAGAATCAAATATCCCTGGCTATTAAACTGTTCGATTTGCGATTTACTTAGCATAGTGGTCACTTTATAGCGCTGATAGTAAATATTCTAATCGACGTCATTCCTCTACAAATGACTTTCCACCTGCACTTAATACTTTTTGGCCAATAATGCACTGCTTATACTCAAAAACAGGCATGGCAGAGAGCTGAGTATAGTGCCAGCACAATGGGTAAATGCCGGCACCAGCCTCTGATTCACCCAGGATGATGAGCGCTACCAATTCGACCCTTATGGGCGATGAGCGCTCGCGTGTGTTAAGAAGGTGAACGATAGATAGGGTCTTCTGATGGCTAGTTACAAAACCGCACCATCTCCATCGTCCCGGATGCCAGACGGCATCCCCTATATTATCGTCAACGATATAGCCGAACGATTTAGCTTCTATGGTATGAAGGCCATTCTCGTTGTCTTCATGACACAGTATCTGATGTCGACTGATGGGCAATTGGCGACCATGTCGCGCGCAGACGCCACCTCTTACTTCCACCTGTTTGTGTCTACGACGTATTTTTTACCCATTATCGGCGCTGTCATCGCGGACGCATACTGGGGTAAGTATCGAACTGTTATTCTGCTATCGGTGGTCTACTGTGCCGGGCATTTTGCCCTATTCCTTGATGACACAAGAGCGGGGTTGTTTCTCGGCCTAACATTGATAGCCATTGGATCAGGTGGCATTAA
>Ga0206679_10000638_pt1 | contig 29302 bp, 25 predicted proteins | sample M110012015metaG_FD_155464 | JGI IMG/M metagenome (GOLD analysis project Ga0206679, IMG submission 155464) | Ammonia-oxidizing marine archaeal communities from Monterey Bay, California, United States - M1 100m 12015 | ecosystem: Environmental > Aquatic > Marine > Intertidal zone | place: USA... | reverse complement strand
GGCAGTTGCTGTCTAGTATCAGCCCAAAACCATTCCCAAACTGGCGCAACAGTATACTTTTGAACCAAAGTTAGAAGGCCGCCCAGCAAGGGGGGTAAAGCCAATGCTGCACCAATTAGTAAACACCCCAACAAAATAAATCCAGCCAGCAAACCTTCCAAGGTCATGGCTAATGGCACTGTAGAAAATAACAATGTAATTGCTATAATTAATTGCCATCGAAAACGTGATGCGGTGGCAACAACCCATGCGCGAGGTTTGGCACTTGCTAAAAGTGGCATTTGTACAATCTGCCAAATCCTTGATGAAAGTGCTACAGCTGTACCAATTAATGCAAGCACCATGCCTGATACCCACCAAGAGGCACGTAATTCAAGTGTGCCTGAGATTTGCGCACCATAGAGACCCCTCAATGTTGCAGCAACATCTGGTAGCAAAAAAGCTGCAATAAAATAGCCCAAAATAATACCAAGCCCCGCCCCGATCACAGCTAAAGTCATCATCTCAAAAGTAATTAGCGCAATAAGAGTGCGCATTGGCACGCCAAGCGAGCGAATAGTGCGGATCATACCCCGCCTTTGTTCAAATGCTAAACCAATAGTGCTGTTTACTATAAACAAACCAACTACAAAACTTAACAAGCCAAAGGCAGTTAAGTTTAAATGAAAGCTACCCGTAAGTTCCGTAACGTTTGCAACTGCATGTGCGGATTGAATCCGTAAATTGGGAGCAACCATACCTAGGCTTGGCTGTTTAATAGGTTGATTTGGCAATAAAATGAGGCGGGTCAAATCATCCCGCTTTAAGATCCTTTGAACAAGGCCAATGTCACCTATGGCTATGCCAGGTGCAATACTTTTATCCACGGTAACATTAGCCAACATAGAAACTTTAAGCGCAGTTTCTTCATTTGCAAATAAGGTATCGTAAGTAATCGCAGATTGCCCATTAGCTAAATTAGGTAATGCTGTAGCAGAAGTCACAACATCAATGCCTAAAAGGCGCACATCATCAATACGCGCCTCAATTACAGGTGAGACTAGCCACCCTGATTTTCTAAGCAAAACATAAATATCTTGAGGAATACGGCTACCCTGCTTTGGGATCAACAGATCATACTGTCCCTCACCTAATGTTTTGGCCGCAGCATCATAGCTTGCACGAGCTTCAGAGTTAATAGCCTGTACCCCAGACCAAAGTGCGGTAGCTAAAGCAAGCCCTGCTAAATATGCAAATAATTGAACTGGATTACGCCACCAATGCGATAAAAGCGCCTTCAGGCACCAAGCAATCATTCCAAAAGCCCATTACGAAGTTGCAATTGACGATTCATGCGGGCAGCTATGTTTGTGGAATGAGTTACAATCATCAATGCAGTACCTGTTTGTGCAACTAGTTTTAGCATTTGATCCAACACACTTTGGGCAGTTATTTCATCCAGATTACCGGTAGGCTCGTCTGCGAGCAACAACTTCGGCTTTGCTGCAATTGCCCGTGCGATGGCAACGCGCTGTTGTTGCCCACCAGATAGAGCCTCTGGATATTTTTGCATTTGTTCTTCTAAGCCTAAAGCGGAAGCAATATGTTTTATATGAACCAAGTCTGGCGTTCCTGATAACGCAGATTGGAATGCAATATTAGCAGCCACCGTCAGGGAAGGAATTAAATTAAACTGTTGGAAAATTAAGGCGATGTCTGTTCTACGTAATTGAGCACGCTGACCATCGTTGAGCTGTGTTAGTTCCTTACCAGAAACCCAAACTCGACCTGCATCTGCAGCCTCTAAAGCGCCTGCTATATGAAGTAACGTACTTTTTCCACTACCAGATTCTCCACGCAATGCCAAAGTATCACTAGCCTCGAGCTCAAAACTGACCCCTTGTAAAACTGGAACAAGCTCATCGTTATTACGAAAAGATTTTTTAACCCCTTCTAATCTGAGAACCATGATAAACTCCTTACATCGATTGATGTATATCGCACCTTCACTTTTGACAAGTTTATGATGGGATATATAGTGGCTAAACACATGCAAATCATATCATTACCACTCAATAATGGAATCCACAGGTAATGAATTTTTTACTATGCTTACCCATTTTAAGGCTCGCGCACGATTAACACCAAAATCAAGCTGTCCAAATACTGAAGTAGCATAAATAATCAAATTTCCGTCTTGAATGTCTATGACTGTGATATCAGGAAATCCTAAAAATTTTGACCGGGTTATAAATTGTAATGGATCATTAGAAAGTAATAATGTGCGGGGTGTCCCTAATGCTACTTTTGTTATTTCTTCATACAATTCATCTTTGATCCCTGTGTAGGCTTTTATAAATACAAACCCTTTACTTGAAAGTTGGTTAGAAGTTGAATTTGGGATATTGTAAATTGGATGAACCTGCGCAAGACGTACGTAGGCTAAAATTGAAAATAAAATAATAATTATGATAAACAAGTATTTGATATTCTTATCCTTTTTTACGCAGTAGCTATAAAAACCTTAAATCATATGGCCTAACAGTACTCATATGCTATTTACCCCCAAGAACTGTTATGACCTTCATTTCGTTCAATATTTCAGCAATACTCTTATTTAATTGTGGAGCAAGCTTCACAATTTAAATGACGCCTATACGCAGGCGCGTGCAACTATTCGAGTATATATAGCTCAAGTTAATTATATTGGGACTGGTTGAGAAACTAGATATAAATAAAATAGTTTTATTGATCTAAAACAGCTACTTAAGGTCAGTAAGTGGGGACTCTTTTAGACAAATGAGAGTACATATCAGATCAAATCATTAAAGGTCGTCTGAAATTTCGGTTCATTTCACTTAACCATAATTTAATGTGCTTAAGTAAGATCATCAGTTAGAGATAGCAACAGCACATCTCAAATAAGAAGTATTATCTATTTGCTGACTGAGAAAAGTGGCAACATCTGCACGCGAAATATTCAGTGATAAGTTACGTTCACTTGGTGAAAAATTTTCTTTAAAAGACTTTGTAGCAGGGCCATTTGTGAAAGCGCTTGGACGAACAATTGTCCAATCGAGCCCACTTGCATGAATAAGGTTTTCTTGTAGTTCATGATCCTTAAAAACTGGTTTTATAATAGCTCCAAACATCACATGTTTCCACCAAAAATTTAGGTTTGCCCAACTTTCATGAGCACCGAGAGTTGACTGACAAATGAGCCGAGAAATTCTTTGAGATTGCATAGCATTTATTATATTTAGTGTGCCCTTTGAACGGACAATACTTTTTCGCGACATACCTGAACCAAGTGTAATCAAAACTACATCTTGGCCCATTATTGCTTCAAGTACATCGACGCGATTTAATACATCTCCAGAAGAATAAATAAGCTTGGTGTTTTTGATCTTAAGTTTCTCTGGATTTCGAGCAAATGCTGTTACTGTATGGCCACCTTTTAAAAGTGCGTCTACTGCGAGACGTCCAATACTTCCAGTGGCTCCAAATACGATGATATTCATTAAATAACCCCATACATTACATTCGCCTACTTGACACAATGTAAAGTTGACATCTTCTAAGTAGTATTTATCTTGACATGATGTCAAGTGAACAAACAAAAACGCGAATACTCGAAACCACGTGGAAGGTATTGGAAACAAGAATTGATAAAAATCGAATGTCCGATATAGCAACGGCGGTAGGTATAAGCCGTCAAGCTCTTTACCTTCATTACCCAACACGTGCTGAACTTCTAATCGCAACAACAAAGCACATAGATAAAGTAAAAAAAGTAAACCAGCGCTTAGAGCTAAGTCGGGCTGCAGGGTCAGGAATCGAACGTCTGCATTTCTTTATCAAAGCTTGGGGAGGCTATATTCCAGAAATACATGGTATATCAGTCGCATTAAGAAATATGCGCGAAAATGATAAAGCAGCGGCAGAAGCATGGGATGAACGGATGCAAGCAGTTAGACACGGATGCCAGGCTGCAGTTAGAGCAATAGAAAAAGATGGAAAACTTAAATCTGATCTCTCTGAACAAGTCGCAACTGATATTCTCTGGACACTTCTAACCGTTGAAAACTGGGAAAGACTAGTCTTAGACTGCACTTGGTCTCAATCAGAATATGAAATTAAGATGATTGAGCTAGCAGAAATAGCGCTCCTTGAATCTGGAAAAGCACGGAATTAAACTTCTAGCAGAAGCATAAGCAATAATCGGCTTCTAATGAATTATTCTTTATGACCATTGCATTGAGTAGATCATTATTCTTTAATTTAAGTGCTGCTTGATTTGCATCAAATCCATTTGCCGCCCAACGATCCAATATCCGTTTTTCAATTATCTCTTGAGGTACATCAAGCATAATTGAAAAATCCCAATATTTACTAAGTTTTTTCCATGGTTCCTGATTTAAAATTAAGTAATTCCCCTCTACTAAGATTGTGTGATCATCAGATTTAACCATTCCTCCATTTTGAATAACGCGGTCAAGACTTCGATCAAAAGTAGGAAACATAATATTGCCACCCTCCAAAATCTTTTCTAAAATCAATTCTAGTCCCCCAACATCAAAGGTTTTTGGTGATCCTTTACGATCATACAAACCAGCCATTTTGAGCTCCTCGTTGGATAGGTGAAATCCATCCATTGGAACAACGCAAGATCCAGAAATTTGCTGCTGTAGTTCATTTGCTAAAGTGGACTTTCCACCTGCAGGAGGCCCTACAATTGCAACAAAACGCCGTCCATGTTTCAAGGGTAATTTAAGTATAGAAGTTATTATGTTTTTTTGCGAAATCATAAGGCTTTCCATCAATAAAAAGTGTAAGCTTATATGCCATAAAAGATATATATCCATCATAATAAGGGTACTTCACATCAAAAATAAAGTATGTTTTAATAATAACTAATACATAAAAGTGAGTTCGTATGAATTATATGTTTTGCGTTTAATGTTAGCAACACCAGCTTCATATATACCCGAAAAGATGTATTCTCGTTTTAACTTGGAATTGGAAAACTAAATGCTGGACTGGCTAGCAAAAGATCACGCGAACGTAGATTTATCACTTTCGATTACCTCTGCGCAAATCATTGTTATGCGCACCCCCTGTGAAACGACTGTTAGAACATCCTTTGGAAGCATGATTGATCGCCCAGCGGTTTATCTGCAACTAGAAACGTCTGATGGTGTTAAGGGTTTGGGCGAAATATGGTGTAATTTTCCCTCCTGTGGGGCAGAACATCGCGCACGATTATTGCAGGAAACAATTCTGCCAGCGCTTATGAGCCAAACTTTCAAAGATCCAGCAACGTGTTTTAATAAATTGAGCACCCAATTCGAACGCTTAGCAATTCAATCCGGTGAATTTGGCCCAATTGCGCAATGCATAGCAGGCATTGATTGCGCCATATGGGATATCATTGCCAAACGTGCGAATGCACCCCTTTATCAGATTATCAACGGGAAACACTCAGTTGTCAAAACTTATGCGAGCGGCATTAATCCCACTGGATCGTTAGAAACGGTAGAGCGTTGTAGAGATCTAGGCTATACGGCATTCAAACTAAAGATCGGTTTTGGAGATGATACAGACTTAAGAAATCTCAAGGCTATATCTGACAACTTATTAGGTAACGAAGAAATGATGGCAGATGCCAATCAAGGCTGGTCTGTTGAGAAAACAATTAAAATATTACCAAAATTAGCTGCATTTCCACTTAAATGGTTAGAAGAACCAATTATAGCCACCTCACCAGCCAGCGCTTGGCAAAAGATTAAATTAGCTTCTCCTATCCCCCTTGCAGCGGGTGAAAATATCATGGGTACTGAAAATTTTAATAACGCAATCTCGCATGGTCAACTCGATATAATTCAACCTGACATTTGTAAATGGGGAGGAATTAGTGGCAACCTACCTGTAATAAAAAATATCCTCAAATCAGGAGCTAGATATTGCCCGCATTATTTAGGTGGCGGAATTGGACTTGCCACATCGGCCCATCTTCTTGCAGCTGTAGGTGGTGATGGTTTGTTAGAAATTGATAGTAATATAAATCCTCTTCGAGAAGATTTATTTGCACCAAAATTAACATATGGGAAAATAGACATCGGTAACTCTGTTGGTATCGGCATTAGCGATCAACACTATCAAGATTTTCTCTCAGTACATTCAAAAATAATAAAAGTGAATGTAGAGTTAACAAAATGAACTCAAAATACGATTACATCATTGTAGGTTCAGGTTCAGCAGGATCACTCCTTGCCAACCGCCTATCACAAGACCCTTCTTGCAATGTTTTGCTCCTTGAAGCAGGTAAAGTTGATCGGAATCCATGGTTAAAACTACCTGTTGGATATTTTCGTACAATCTATGATCCTCGCTTTTCACGCGTCTTCAAAACAGAACCCTCAGAAGGAGATGGTAATAGAGGCATTTTGTGGCCAAGAGGCCGTATCGTTGGAGGGTCAAGTTCAATAAATGGTTTGATCTATATGCGTGGGCAACACGATGATTTTAATGATTGGCAAGATTTGGGTGCGGAAGGTTGGTCGTGGAATAATGTCTTACCTTTTTTCAAAAACATCGAAAACTATCAAGGTGGAGATGATCAATATCATGGTCGTAATGGCGAAATGCCAATTTCAGATTTACGAAACCACAATCCAGCCTGTCATGCATGGTTGAACGCTGCCCAGGAATATGGGCTACCCTTCAATTCAGATTTTAATGGCCAAACAACAAATGGCGTAGGGTATTATCAGCTGAGTATTGGACGAAGATTTCGTGCAAGCTCTGCATCTGTATTTCTAAAACCTGCACTCAAGCGTGAAAATCTGACCTTAAAAACAAATTCCAATGTTACACGTGTTCTATTTGATGGTACCAAAGCAATTGGTATTGAATGGTTGCAGAATGGACAAAAGCACAAAAGCTTTTCAAGCGCAGAGGTTATCCTGTGTGCAGGCGCTATTCAGTCCCCGCAGATTTTGCAATTATCAGGAATTGGTTCTGCCAAACTTCTACAACAATACGGCATCAAGGTTATCGCCGACAGCCCCGAAGTTGGTAAAAACTTACAAGATCATTATCAGATGCGCCAAATCGTTCAAATAACTAACAAATGGTCTTTAAATAACGATGTGCGCAATCCGATCAAACTTGCCAAGATGGGGATTGATTGGGCGCTCAATGGCACAGGCCCTTTAACTGTTGGCGCAGGTCAAGTTGGTGGTGGAGCATCAACATCATATGCCGACCCTGGGCGCCCAGACATTCAATTCAATGTCATGCCCTTATCCGTTGATAAACCAGGCACGCCATTACATAAGTTTTCTGGATTTACGGCATCCTTTTGGCAATGTCATCCAGAAAGCCGTGGAACTGTAAACATTGGTTCTACAGATCCAATGAAAGATCCAATCATTAAGCCGAATTACCTTTCAACAGAACGTGATAGAAAGACAATGATTGAAGGCGTAAAAATGTTACGCGATATTATTAATCAGCCTGCATTTAAACACCTTTGGAATAGTGAAATGGTACCAGGCCCTGGTTATAAATCAGACAAAGAAATATTAAATGCAATACGAAATATGGGTAGTACAGTATTTCATCCTGTAGGTACCTGTCGTATGGGAAATGATGCAAATGCAGTGTTAGATTCTCAATTAAAGGTTAATGGTGTTAAAAATCTACGTGTCATAGATGCATCTGCTATGCCCAAAATCACTTCAGCAAACACCAATGCGCCAACATATTTAATCGGTGAAAAAGGTGCAGATATGATATTGAATGAAAATCGCAGAAACGCCCGTCACTTTGAAGAATTTATTACATGAAAAAACCCCAAAATATAATATTAATTATGGCTGATCATCTGGCAGCACATGCATTAAACCCTTTATGGAAATGCCGTTTGTAAAACTCCAAATCTTGATCAACTTAACACCACATCTCCGATTACTTAACCTAATAACAACAGAGAAGCACATGTCCATAGAAATCAAAAACCCTGCAAATCCAAAAGAAACTGTCGCCTATCATAGTGAAAATACTGCTGAGGAAATTGATACAATAATCACAAATGCAAAATCAGCACAAAAAAAATGGGCCACTGTTCCTCAGCCAGAACGTGGACGCATAATAAAATTATTTCTTGATGCCCTTGAAACCAAATCTGAAGAGATTGCTTTATCAATGACAAAAGAAATGGGGAAAACACTAGGCGAGAGTAAAGGCGAAATCGCTAAAGCAGTGGGTGAAGGCCGCGCCACCGCTGATCGTGCCGGCGCACCGATTGGCGAAGTTCTGCCCTCGCAAATTGCAGGAACTATTAGCTATACCTTTCGTCGCCCACGAGGCGTCGTGCTAGGAATAAATCCATGGAACTTCCCCTTCAGCACGCCATTGCGCAAAGCTATACCAGCACTTTTATATGGTAATGCGATCATTCAAAAGCCTGCTACTATTTCACCAGGCCCGCTCTTAATGATGCGTGATATTGCATCTGATTTTTTTCCAAAAGGTTTATTTGATGTTGTAGTGGGAGGGGGTGCTATTGGCCAATCTCTCTGCGAACACCAAGACATTAATGCTGTCAGCTTCACAGGTTCGGTAAACGTTGGGCGAAAAGTAGCCATCGCGGCTGTTTCTCATTTTGCCGAGGTCAGCCTTGAATTAGGTGGCAAAAATCCAGTGATCGTGAACGATAGCCTAAACCTTGATGCAGCATTAGATCAAATAACTGCCGCGGGTTTTGCTGTTTGTGGTCAAAGGTGCACGGCGATCAGTCGAGTAATTGTACATAAAGATTTAGAAACTCAAGTTATCGAAGGCCTTGCAAAACGCGCAAACGCAATCATACCATCAGACGGCACTAAGGACGGTGCACAAATGGGACCACTTTCCAGTGATGCTCAACTTCATGATGTTAGCAGCTTTGTTGAACGTGCCATTAATGAAGGCGCAAAAATTGCGGCAGGTGGAACGAAAATAAATTCTGATATAGGCGGGTTCTTTTACAGCCCAACCATTCTGAGTGGTGTTACACGTAACATGGAAATAGCACGCAATGAAGTATTTGGGCCTGTAATGGTTGTTATATCATATTCAGATATTGAAGAGGCCCTATTTGTTGCCAATGATGTAAGCTTTGGGCTGTCCTCTTGTCTTTATTCAGATCAACTACACGTTGTTGAAAGATTTATTGCTGAAAGCGAGAGCGGAATGTTACATATTAATGGCGGTAGTTTCCCTCAAAACCATCTTCCATTCGTAGGCGTAAAAGAAAGCGCCCTTGGTGTTGGCGGTTCAAATGGAGCCTCTACCATCCAATTCTATACAACAGAACACACCGTTTATAAGAACAGCCTAACTTAAATAATGCAGGTTTCTTTGCAGTACAATGTAAAAGGCACAGCTATAATAGTAATATGATCATTGGTGTTTTTTCATATGAGATAAATCAATGGGTGCATTACTGGACAAAGTGCAGCATTTTACTCCAAACAAGAATATAAAGCGGTGTTCGATGGCAAAAATATACATTTGTTAAACATTACGTAATCAATCTGGCGATAACTACCGCTAGTTTTTGACCACCACCCTTTGCAAATAAATTTTGCGTGAATGAGAATGTGCTGAAGAAAGTTTGCCAAGATGAGTACTCGAATGGATAGAGCTGAAATGGGAGTTGCAACTCCCATTTCAGCTCTCCTTATCTCGGGATAAAACTAGTCAAAAACCCCTAGCACTCATAGGTTTGGCCACTCCTCGATATCATTTAATTCTGGGCGAAAATAGGCAATCATGCGGCCTTCGCTTGGCGCATGGGCACCTGCTTGCCATGGTGCAACCCCATGCAAAGCCAGTCTGTGAATCGCATATGCTTGGCCCGGCTCGGCATGAACAACCATGCGCCGGCAGTTTTCAAAAACCTCTCGGCGCGCTGCATGATACACATCGCTCAGATCAATATCGGACCATTGCGCTGCAGGATAGGGGTTGAGTGCAGCCTGAAACGCTTTGTGCATAATCAGATGCGAGCCCTCCCAGACAACCATCGGGCTAGCTTTAATATCGCATGTGTTCAGGGGCAATCCAAGCACATAGGCATGGGGTTCTCGCAACATGCGGCGCCTTTTTGGGCCGACGGGCAAAAGCCCGTCCACATGCGCCGCGTCCCGCGTCAACCGATAGGTAAACCCAGCCTTAGTTTCGCCCTGCCGTGGTTTTGGATATCCCGGATAAAGGATTGAAACCTGCGCAGGGTGTAAGGGCTTTGTGACCACGCTTTGAATCAGCTCAGAGACAGGCCCAGCCAGTTCAAAACCGTCAAAGCACCCGTCTTCATCCGAAGGCAAGACGTCTACGCCAACATACCAAGTGCCTTCGCATTGCAACCATTTTTCTTTCAAGGCGGGGTTTTGCGCTGCGCCACTGGCAAATTTTTGCGCCGCGGTTGCCCATTTTTTTATTTCATCATTGGCTTCAAACCGAAGCCAACCTGTTGTTCCAAACATGCCTATCCCAATGGTTTTTGTATGCATATCTTGACGCATCAGAGAATAAAAAACAATAAGCATCAAATTTTGCCGCAGCTACATTTGTCTGGACTTTGGCCTTTTGGTTAGATGAAGTTCGTCGACCTTGGACTACTCTTGGATAGCTATAATATTTATTCATCAGTCCTAGATTAATATTATTTCAAACTTTGAGTGCTAATTACAAAGCCCATTCATTAGTTTTTAAAAAGAAGGCACTTTAATTTACTACTTTTAATAGTGTTTCAGCAGCTAGCCTACCAAGTTTGTTAGAAGCGTATGGACTAGCACCTGTTATAAGGTTTCTATCAATATGACAGGTATCATCAGCTTTCTTGTTAATAATATGCATACCAAGTTCTTGCAACTTCTCACCTAATTCAAAAGGCATTTGTCCTGGCAAATAACCAATCATTGGAGTTTGTTTATCAACCGCGTCAGGAAACAAAGCAATTTCATAACCATTAAAAATAAATTCATTATCAATTTTTGCAGACATCAATGTTCCTGGACCATGACAAAGTGTAATTATATGTATATTTTTTTTCTGCGCCCAACGTAAAATTTTTCCAAGATTTGGATCACTTGGCAAGCCAAGCATCGCACCGTGGCCACCTGGAATAAACACACCAACATACGGTGAGTTATCTATTAATAAGTTGTTTGCAAAATCAATAAGGCTATTGGGCTTAGCCAATGCATCATCATATTTAGCAAACAGTTTAGCGACTGATTTATCATTATTAGGCATTGCCCACTGTTCAATAATTGCTGGAGCACCAGTGGGTGTAACAAGATCTAATTCAAAACCTGCATTAATAAGATGTAGCATTGGTAACGCCATCTCAACAGGATGGTTTCCAGTTGAAAATTTCCTACCGTTTGCCATCATCATGTTACGTTCTTCTGTAAGCACCACAAGTACACGAGCTTTTCCACCCGTGTAAGGATTTTGGTAAACTCCTCCATCATAATTAGTTTTGGCAGATGTCGCCAATTTCAAAGAAAGCCGTGAAGGGCTAAATGCGCCGTCTTCAGTTTGATTTGGTGCGATACCTAATAGTTTCTTAAACATAATATTTTCATTCCTATAAAATACATTAGCAAATTTATCTAAAATTTTTGTTATTATATAATTTTAACTTTTTATTTTATTGTAATAACGATTTTACCTTTAGCTCGTCCCTTTGCTAATACCTCAAAGGCTTTTGGTGCCTGCTTCATCGGGTATGTGCTATCAATGACAGTTTTAACAATGCCCTGACTTATTAATGTGGCAAGTTCTGTTAACATGTCTCCATCAGGAGACATGAAAAACCATTCAAAATTTACACCATAATCTTTAGCAAGGTTTTCAGTATCCTGCCCTTTAATAGAAATTAATCTCCCACCTTTTTTTAAAACTTTAAAAGACTTGGTTAATGTATCACCACCAATCGCATCTATAACTAAATCATAGTCAGATAACTCATCTTCAAATGACTGGGTTGTATAATCGATTACTAGATCAGCTCCCAAACTTTTTACTAAGTTGCTATTTTTTGAACTTGTAGTTGTGGTCACCATTGCTCCAAAATACTTAGCAATCTGGATAGCAAACGTACCTACTCCACCAGAACCTGCATGGATCAAGACTTTATCACCTTTTTTAAGCTCACCTTTCGTGATCAATGCCTGCCATGCCGTAAGTCCAGCAAGTGGGACAGAAGCTGCATCTATATGGCTCATATTTTTTGGCTTTATTGCAAGTTCATTTTCATGGACACGCGCAAACTCAGCAATTGAACCAGCATCTTCTTGATTTGGCCGAGCAAATACCTCATCACCAACTTTGACGCTTCGAACGCCCTTACCAACTTCAACCACAGTACCCGATACATCATAGCCCATAATATGTGGAAAGCTGAGCTCCAACATTTGATGCAAATACCCTGCATGAAGAATATTATCGATTGGATTAATGCTTGCAGCATGCACTTCAATTAGGACAGATCTATCTTTAAGTTCTGGCTTTGCGATTTCAATAATTTCAATATTTGAGTTATAATTTTGATAAGCTACGGCTTTCATGAGGCTTTCCCTGGAATTTTGATAATTGTTATACAAACATAAAACTATAAAAAAACATGGACAATACATCATTTTTTAATAATACTATTGCCATATAGACAATAATAAAAGCTTTGCATTATGGATCAACTGCGCGCACTTCGCTACTTTTCAAAATTAGCAGAAACACTGAGTTTTAGCGAAACTGCTGACTATTTCCGCGTACCTTCATCCTCAGTATCGCGACGGATCAAAGATTTAGAAGAAACACTTGGAGTTGAATTATTTTTGCGCACCACACGATCTGTCAACCTAACTGATCTAGGAATACTTTATTTAGCTGAAATAAAAACTGCACTTCAAACTATCGAGATCGCTGACGAAATGTGTAAAGCACAGTCTGTATCACCATCAGGTACTGTTAGAATTACTGCAATGCCAGGCTATGCTGAGCTTTATGTACTGCCCGCAATAGATCGAATGAGAGCTCTATATCCAGATTTGGAATTTGATTTAAACGTTACAGATCAGATGCTAAACCTATCTAACAACGACGCAGACATAGCAATCAGAGCTACATCAAATTTGCCTGACCAAGTCGTTGCTCGCCAATTAAGTAAACACAACTTCATTTTGGTAGCTGCACCTGATTTTATAAATAAAAATGGAAGTCCACAAACGTCTGATGATCTAAACAAATTTCCTGTTTTTATGTACCGTACGCCTCGCGGTGTATTAAATTGGCAGGTACAAAAAAACCAAATATGGAAAGATATAGAGCTGACACCAAAATATGTCACTAATCATGGTCCATCACTTTTAGAAAGCGTTGTCGAGGGACGAGGAATAGCTCTTCTACCAAGCTGGGGAGTTGCAAAAGAAATAGCCGCAGGAGAATTGCAAAAAGTTGCACTTCAAGATGGTAGGCTATCAACTAATGGTGATGTAGAGATGAGCGTATATCTACTTTATCACCCTCCAAAATTTCAGTTAAAAAAAATAAGATTAACTGTTGATTTTCTTTATAGAGAATTAAAACTGCAAGATAAAATTATTGCCTGATTAGACCGCACTTCACTTTCAATATCTCGCTCCCTCCAAAAGCCACCTTCGCCAGATTAGCATTTGAGTAACGCCTATAGTTTCGCTGATATCAAGGCCTCAGCGCAAGCATCACATAGAACGCACTATTGTATCTCGCTGAAACAACGCAGTAATTCACGCAATTATGGGCTAGTTTGCAATCTGGGGACGCAGATGGTGGTGTTCTCAGACATACAAGCCAGGTCATCAGATTGCGAGTGATACTTTTTTCATCTTATTTATATTTGTCGAGTTCTTTTATTAATTCAGGCATAGAGACAAGTTCGTCCTGGTCATCACCTGATGAATGAACAACAACCCAAATACATTCAGCACTACTTTGATTGAAAGGGGCATGGGGAACATTTTCTGGGATAAATATTTGTTCTCCTTTTTTGACTAGAGTTTGATTTTCTAGTTTATCACCATGAAATAAAGTACACTCGCCCTCTAATAAATATGCAATTGTTTCAATGTCTTTATGAATATGGGGTAGTGAGTGAACCCCAGGAGGCATTGGCAATACATTCATGCACACCTTCTCAGAACCTGCTGTTTTTCTTGATACGCCTGAACTGTATGTTACACCTTGCCCACCAAGATACGTAGTTCCAGGTTTTACTATCATAACTTTTTTCTTTGCCATTTTTATAATCTCCAAAAGTTTGTGCTTATTTTATATCTTTAGTAATTAATTTCCAATCACCATTCTGCAGAGATATATTTTGTTTCATTAATCTCTAGCCGTTCATCTTCTCTGCTGGGTCAAATACGCGCCACCTATTAAGCCAGCCAATGGGACGACAAGTTAATCTGATAATGCCTTTTGATTGGTCCCGAACAAAAGACTGTAGTTAATTTCATTAACATTGCCAAATACATGTACTTTCACGACTTTTATTCAATACTATTCTGTCTAGCTTGCAATTTAAAATACTTTCGGGTTGTTGGGCGTCGAGTTTTGGTTATATTTGAAGCATGGTTGATACTTTCAAAACGATACCTTTGTCACCAGAGCATGTAGAACTACTTAACCGAGGGAATTACATCCGATCTTCGGAAATTTTAGGCCCTCATAAACATGGTAGAGCAACTTGGGTGACCGCGCTAGATCAAGGCGCAGAAAAATTAGAAGCAATTATTGGTTCAAAGTCTTATCCACTATCACGCGCCGATGGGATTGTATTCTGTGGCAAAGTACCAGCAAACAAAAGTTATATTTTACGCGGTACAGGATTTGATGGATCTGTCTGGGAGTATGAAGATACCTATCGATTTAATTCAAACATCTCCGAACTAGACGAGTATTTGCTTGGCGAGGGATCACATAATCAGTTGTGGCGTATTTTAGGCGCAAAGGTCACATCCATTGATACTGTGGCTGGTACACGTTTTTCTGTTTGGGCTCCCAATGCGAAACGCGTTTCAGTTGTTGGTGATTTCAATGCCTGGGACGGGCGACGTCATATCATGCGCCCTTGCGGTCAGACTGGCGTGTGGGAACTATTTGTCCCTGATGTGAGCGACGGACATCCTTACAAATATGAGATTGTTGGACAGGATGGCAAAGTATTACCACTCAAGGCTGATCCAGTTGGATTTGGATCACAACACCCCCCTGAAACCGCAAGTATTGTACGTGATATTGATGGATATGGATGGAAAGATAAGTCATGGATGCAAAGCCGTGAACAGGTACAAAAAACGGATGCGCCGATTTCGATATATGAGGTTCATTTGGGATCATGGAAACGCATCTGGAATGAGAACGGACGCCCGCTGTCATACAACGAAGCCGCCCATGATTTGGTGAACTATGTGCGAGAAATGGGTTTTACACATATTGAATTAATGCCAATTTCTGAATTTCCATTTGATGGGTCATGGGGTTACCAACCCATCGGGCTATACGCACCAAGTATTCGTTTTGGCCCACCCCATGAATTTCGTGCCCTAGTGGACTCTGCGCATAATGCAGGCCTTGGCATCCTGTTGGATTGGGTACCAGGCCATTTCCCATCTGATGCACACGGTCTTGCACAATTTGATGGAACACACCTGTACGAACACGCCGACCCCAAAGAAGGATTCCATCAGGATTGGAACACATTAATCCCCAATTATGGACGCGCCGAAGTTGCAAATTACCTATCTGCAAATGCCCTATATTGGCTTGAAGAGTATCACCTAGATGGGCTACGTGTGGACGCAGTGGCATCGATGTTATACCGTGATTACTCTCGTAAAGAAGGCGAATGGATTCCCAATAAATTTGGTGGACGTGAAAACCTTGAAGCAATCGATCTGTTGAAAAGAGTAAACACTCTGGCTTATGCCGAAAATCCAGGGATCATGACCGTAGCTGAAGAAAGTACCAGTTTTCCCAAAGTGTCCACACCTGTGGACGCAGGCGGGCTCGGGTTTGGCTATAAATGGAATATGGGGTGGATGAATGACACCCTCGTTTACATCGAAATGGATCCCATACATAGAAAATATCATCACGATGAAATGACACGAGGCATAACATATTCTTTCTCTGAAAATTTCATCTTACCGATCAGCCATGACGAAGTTGTTCATGGCAAGGGTTCGATGCTAGAAAAAATGCCGGGCAACGAATGGGAAAAATTCGCTAATCTTCGCGCATATTATGCCTTTATGTGGGGGCATCCCGGTAAGAAGTTGTTGTTTATGGGGTGCGAATTTGCCCAGCCTGCTGAATGGAACCACGATGCTCAGCTCGATTGGGACGCTGCTCAAAAACCATTGCACAAGGGAATACAAAATCTTGTACGTGATTTGAATAATCTCTATCGAAACACATCTGCTCTACATGTCAAAGACTGCACACATGATGGATTTGAATGGATCAATTGTAATGATGCAGAAAACTCTACACTCAGCTTTGTGCGTCATGGGAATGCTGGTGATCCGCCGGTGGTAGTAGTTTGTAACTTCACGCCAATTGAGAGGACGCATTTCAAAATTGGAGTTCCCGAAACAGGTCATTGGTCGGAAGTTTTAAATTCGGATGCAGAAAATTACGGCGGCGAAAATCGCGGAAACCTTGGTGGAGTAAATGCAGATGATGCAGGATGGCATGGCCAAAAAGCATCAATTTCAATCACACTTCCACCATTAAGTGTGCTGTTCTTTCAGCATAAATAGTTATCTTAGGAAGGGTATAAAATGGAAAACAACAGATTAACCCAACGATCAATGGCATTTGTTTTGGCCGGTGGGCGCGGCAGTCGCCTTAAAGAACTGACAGATTCTCGCGTGAAACCCGCGGTGTTTTTTGGCGGTAAAGCACGCATTGTTGATTTTGCATTATCAAACGCAATAAACTCAGGTGTGCGCAAGGTGGCAGTAGCCACGCAATACAAAGCGCACAGCCTGATCCGTCACATGCAGCGCGGTTGGAATTTCCTTCACACTGAACGCAATGAGTTTTTAGATATCTTGCCCGCATCACAACGTATGGGTGGCGATGATTGGTATTTGGGGACCGCTGACGCGGTGACCCAAAATATCGATATCATTGACAGCTATAATATTGATTATATTGCCATTTTGGCAGGTGACCACATTTATAAAATGGATTACGAAATTATGCTGCGTCAGCATGTCGAAACCAAAGCGGATGTGACCGTTGGGTGTCTGACTGTGCCGCGATCCGACGCAACCGAATTTGGCGTTATGGCCACTGACGAATCTGGCCGCATTACCAGCTTTCTGGAAAAGCCTGCCGACCCTCCCGGAACACCAGAAGATCCAAATATATCTTTAGCATCGATGGGCATTTATGTTTTCAATTGGAAATATTTGCGCGCGTTGTTACTTGACGACCAAGCTAGCGATACGTCGAGCCATGATTTTGGGAACGATCTAATCCCAGCAATTGTTAAAGGCGGCAAAGCGATGGCGCATCGATTTGACAAAAGCTGTGTTCGCGCCGAGGGCGCTTCATCTTATTGGAAGGATGTGGGAACCGTTGATGCGTTCTGGGAAGCAAATCTAGATTTGACCAATTTCGTCCCGACATTAGATCTTTGGGATCGTCATTGGCCAATTTTGACTTACGCGGAATCTGTACCCCCAGCAAAATTCATCCATGACGAAAGTGACCGACGCGGAATGGCTATTTCATCCATGGTTTCGGGAGGTTGCGTTATTTCCGGCACGGAAATTCGAAATTCTCTTTTATTTACTCAGGTCCAAACGAATTCATATTCTGTGTTGGATCAAGCCGTGGTGTTGCCTTATGTAACCGTCGAAAGAAATGCGCGTTTGCGTAAAGTAGTTATCGATCGTGGTGTAAATATTCCAGAAGGCCTAATCGTTGGAGAAGACCCTGGCGAAGACAAAAAATTCTTCCGTGTAACCGAGAAAGGTACAACATTGATAACCCAATTGATGGTCAACAAATGGTTGGCAGCAAAATGATTAAGGTTCTGTCAGTAACATCAGAATGCGCACCCTTAGTGAAAACTGGTGGATTGGCCGATGTCGCAGGGGCGTTGCCCTTGGCCTTGGCAGCCCACAACGTGCATATGCGAACCTTATTGCCTGGTTATCCTGCTGTAATGAAGCAACTCGCAAAACCTAAAACAGTGATGACATTGGCTGATATTTTTGGCGGAACGGTTCGTGTTTTGGCATCAACGATTGCTGGTTTGGATTTGTTAGTTGTGGACGCACCGCATTTGTTTAAACGTGAGGGTAATATTTATTCGGGATATGATGGCGCCGAATGGAACGACAATCCAGAACGGTTTTCTGCCCTTTGCCAAGTGGCGGCCAATATAGCGCGTAATGGCATCGATGGATGGCAGCCTGATGTGTGCCATGGCCATGACTGGCAGGCCGGTTTAATGCCAGAATATATGCGCAGCGATAAAAAACGGCCAGCAACGGTAATGACAATCCACAATATTGCATTCCAAGGATTGGCTGATCCAATCACAATAGGGAAACTCGGGTTGGATCCATATCGATTCACGCGCGATGGTTACGAATTTTGGGGCAAGGTGTCCTCTTTAAAGGCAGGACTCATGTCTGCTGATCGGATTACCACGGTTTCCAAAACCTATGCAGCGGAATTGATGAGGCCTGAATTTGGTATGGGCCTTGAGGGTGTAATCGATAAGCGTCGCTATTCATTAACTGGAATTGTGAATGGCATTGACGATGTCGTATGGAATCCCACAACTGACCTCGCAATCACGCCCTACAAAACACCTGCTGGCAAGGCAAAGAACAAGGCCGCTCTACAGGCTGAGTTTGGACTAGAAAAATCGGATGGGCCATTGTGTGTTGTCGTTAGTCGCCTGACGCACCAAAAAGGTTTGGATATGTTGCTGCAATCATTGCCCACATTATTGGATCGTGGTGGACAACTGATTGTTTTGGGTACTGGTGACTCAGGACTAGAAGCTGCATTTCGCGCGGAAACGCGTCATAAAAATGTGGCTGTTCATATCGGATATGACGAAGACATGTCCCACCGCTTAATCGCAGGTGGGGATGCAATACTTGTCCCATCTAGGTTTGAACCTTGCGGATTGACCCAATTGTATGCCCTTAGATACGGCACTGTTCCATTGGTCTCGCTGACCGGGGGATTGGCAGATACGGTTATAAATACGTCCGCTGCGGCAATGGCGATGAAATGCGCAACCGGTATTCAAGTGACGCCTGTTACGGCGAACGCTTTGTCGCTGGCTTTAACCGATCTTTGTGATCTATATGCGAATAAAACCGTGTGGAAAATGTTGCAAAAAAATGGTATGAAACAGCCTGTGAATTGGGATGCGTCTGCCGGGGCTTACGCGGCTTTATATAAAGATCTGATAAAGTAATGAAATCCTACACACTAACAGCCGGCCGTGCGTCCCCTTTAGGTGCGACGTTTGATGGGGAAGGTGTAAATTTTGCATTGTTTTCCGAACACGCAACGCAGGTCACATTGTGCCTTTTCGACGACGAGGGAAACGAAGCACTGAACATCGCATTGCCAGAACGCGAAGGTTATGTTTGGTTTGGATATTTTTCGGGTATTAGGCCCGGACAACGTTACGGTTACCGTGTCCATGGACCCTATCGTCCAGACGAGGGACACCGTTTCAACCCCCATAAATTGTTGGTTGACCCCTATGCTAAACAACTGACTGGTCACCCTGTTTGGGATAACAGCGTCTTTGGATATGACATGGCGGCACAAGCCAAAGACTTGTCTTTCGATACACGCGATTCTGCGAATTTTGTGCCACGCGGTGTGGTCGCTGATCCCAGCTTCAACTGGGGTACTGACAGTCCACCAAATATTCCTATGTCAGACACGATTTTCTACGAAGCACATGTTGCTGGCATGACCAAGGGGCGTAATGATATTGCAAATGCCGGCAGTTTTCTGGCAATGGCCTCTGATCCGATTTTGGATCACATCTCCAAACTTGGCGTAACTTCTGTAGAGTTGTTACCTGTTCAAGCAAGTGTTAGCGAACAGCGTTTGTTGGATTTGGGGCTTACAAATTACTGGGGTTACATGACTTTGGGGTTCTTCGCACCTGACCCGCGCTTCATGACCCAAAATAGCATCGCTGAATTCCAGCAAATGGTTGCCCGTTTCCACGGTGCAGGACTCGAGGTGATATTAGACGTTGTCTATAATCATACGTTTGAGGGCAATCAACTGGGCCCAACCTTATCGTTTCGGGGCATTGATAATGCAAGTTATTATCGTTTGGCAGATAATCCACGCTATTACATCAATGACACAGGAACGGGCAACACAATCAACATGGACCATCCCATGGTTTTACGCATGGTGATGGACAGTTTACGGTACTGGGTAGAGGTAATGCACGTTGACGGTTTCCGATTTGATTTGGGCACCACTCTGGGTCGACGCGCCAGTGGCTTTGATCAAAACGGCCCTTTTTTCACCGCTATTCGGCAAGATCCCGTTTTGAATAATGTAAAGCTGATTGCTGAACCTTGGGATACGGGGCCAGGTGGTTATCAGATGGGGAATTTCCCTGCCCCATTTGCAGAGTGGAATGATAAATACCGGGATCAAGTGCGATCCGTCTGGCGTGGGGACAATGGCAAAATGCGTAAATTAGCACAACGCTTGGCGGGCAGTGCACATAGATTTGATAGGAATAATCGCCCTGCAACCAGCTCAGTGAACTTCTTAACTGCGCATGACGGTTTTACGTTGCTTGATACGGTCAGCTTTAACGAAAAACATAACGAGGCAAATGGCGAAAAAAGCTGCGATGGTCATGACCATAATTTGTCTGACAATTGCGGCGTTGAAGGCCCAACAGACGATCCTGAAGTCAACGCAAAACGTAATTTGCGTCGCCGTAATATGATGGCAACCTTGATGTTATCGCAAGGTACGCCAATGGTTTTAGCTGGTGATGAAATTGGTAACAGCCAAGGCGGGAATAACAATGCATACTGTCAGGATAATGAAATTGGTTGGATTAACTGGGACGATCAAGATCACGAGTTTTTATCATTTTGCCGCCAAATCATTGCGTTTCGCCGTGCCCACCCAATTCTTGGACAAAAGAGCTTCTTACATTCCAAGGCACGTTTGGTTGATGGAAAGCCTGATATATTTTGGTGGCGCGCGAATGGTGAACCAATGGCCAATGACGATTGGACCGCACCTGACAGAAACAATATTGCAGTAGAATTGCGCACAGCTTCAGGCACACCAGACTTCACACCCCGCGAAGAAGCGTTGTTCGCAGTATTCAATACTGGTGGAACGCATTTTGTAAAACTTCCTGATGCACCAGATGGACGTCATTGGGTGCGCCATATTGATACGACTTTACCTGAGATGAGACCAAGCAATGCCGAAGGGCGCAAAAAGATACGCGCGAATTCCGTTGTCGTATTTGTATTGGAAGACACATAAATCTAAAGGAGTGCCTATGTCACATGTGACCATTCAGACCAATCCAATCGCTGGACAAAAACCGGGAACTTCCGGCCTACGTAAGAAGACTCGCGTATTTAGGGAAGTTAACTTTTTAGAGAACTATGTACAGAGCACGTATGACGGCATTGGTGGAATTGAGGATAAAACCTTGGTCGTCGGTGGAGATGGGCGGTATAATAATGACAGTGCTATACAAACCATCCTTCGTATGGCAGCCGCAAACGGTGCAGCTAAATGTATTGTTGGAAAGGGCGGCATCTTGTCCACACCTGCGGCATCAAATATCATTCGGAAATATAAAACAGACGGTGGATTAATCCTATCCGCAAGCCACAATCCAGGTGGCCCAGATGCCGATTTTGGATTGAAATACAATATGCCAAATGGCGGACCTGCGACCGAGGGAATAACCGATTTGATCTATGCGCAGACACAAGAAATTACCCAATTCCATACGTTGAATACAACCGATTACGATTTGGAAACGATTGGTACGGGTAAATTGGGAAATATGGAAGTAGAAGTCATTGACCCAATCGCTGACTACGCAGTGTTGATGGAGAAATTGTTTGATTTTGAAGCTATTGCGGCATTGTTTGCGGGCGGGTTCCGTATGCGCTTTGATGCGATGCATGCCGTGACAGGCCCCTATGCACATACGATCCTAGAGGATCTTTTAGGTGCACCAAAGGGTACGGTTATGAACGGAACGCCCAGTCCAGATTTTGGCGGAGGTCACCCCGATCCAAATCCAGTTTGGGCGCATGACTTGATGGATCTGATTATGGGTTCTGAAGCACCTGATTTTGGTGCGGCGTCGGATGGTGACGGCGATCGCAATATGATCGTGGGGCGCGGCGTTTTTGTAACGCCATCTGACAGTCTGGCGATATTGGCTGCGAACGCACATTTGGCACCTGCCTACAAAACAGGTTTGGCAGGTGTAGCGCGATCTATGCCAACGTCCGGCGCGGTTGATCGAGTTGCGGCCGCAATGGGACTTGATTGCTATGAAACCCCAACCGGTTGGAAGTTTTTTGGTAACCTGATGGATGCTGGCAAAGTAACACTTTGTGGCGAGGAAAGTGCAGGCACAGGATCAGATCACGTACGTGAGAAAGACGGGTTGTGGGCCGTATTACTGTGGTTGAATATTTTGGCAGTGAAGCAACAAAGCGTCGCTGATCTATTGTCAGATCATTGGGATACTTATGGGCGTAATTACTATTCTCGACACGATTACGAGGACGTGGAAACGCAACATGCGGATACTTTAATGTTAGAGCTGCTTGGGAAACTGCATGCATTGAAAGGACAATCGTTTGGCCACCTAACGGTTAACTCCGCGGACGAGTTTTCATATCTAGATTCTGTAGACAAAAGCCTGTCACAAAATCAAGGGGTACGGATTAATTTTGATGGTGGAGCGCGCGTTGTGGTGCGGCTGTCTGGTACAGGGACAGTTGGGGCGACCATTCGCGTCTATTTGGAACGGGTCGAAACAGATCCCGATCAAATACACCTCGATGCTCAGCTTGCTTTGGCGCCTATAATCAGCGCCGCCGAAGAAATCATAGGAATTGCGCGCCACACTGGGCGAAACACGCCCAGTGTTATAACATAATCAGATTTCTGCGATCATAAAGCCGTTTGGCCCAAGCTTTAGTGTTTGGGCCTCTACCACAGTATCTTCTGCAATCAATGGTTTGATCGTTTGGAGTAATGTCATAGTTTGAGCTTTGACCGAAAGATTAAAAACACACAGCGTATTTTCACCACGTGTAAACGCCAATATTGGTTCTGGCGTATCGATAAAGTTCGAACGCCCTAATTGCATATCAGGGCGTGCGCGTCGCAAAGCTAACATTTCACGATAGAAATTTAACACACTGTTTGTATCAGTTTCTTGAACATCAACAGAACGCGCGATTTGGGGCGCCTTCACAGGTAACCAAGTTTTATCTGCTTTGGAAAACCCACCGTTTGGCGCGTTCGCAGACCAAACCATTGGAGTACGGCATCCATCGCGACCCTTGTCGTCAGGCCAAAATGAAATCGCAGTTGGGTCGGTCAACTCGTGATATTCCATCTCCGTTTCAACTTGGCCCATCTCTTCACCTTGATACAGGCAGACAGATCCCTCAAGCGACAACAAGACTGCACCTGACAGCTTCGCGATGCTATCCAAGGTCACTGCGTGTGGCATGAACCTTGTCGCATGGCGTTGAACGTCATGATTGGACAGGGCCCAACACGGCCAGCCTTCTGGTGCACCTTCAAAGAATTCTGTGATTTGCTTGCGGAAATGTTTAGCGTTAAAATCAGGGCCCAACATGTTAAATGAATATGCCATGTGCAAGCGATTGCCTGATGTGTAATCGCCCATCATTTTGATCGCATGGTGGGTTTCGCCAACTTCGCCAACAGTAGTGCGGGCGTCATATTCATCCATCAATGAGCGAATGCGTTTTAGGAAATCCATATTCTCGGGCTGACCCTTGGAAAACAAGTGGTATTGCATATCGTATGGGCGGACTTCTTGAGACTTCTTCAAGCGGTAATCTGCCGCATCATCACGCAATAAGGCGTCGTGGAAGTAGAAATTTACTGTATCGAGTCGAAACCCATCAACACCACGTTCCAACCAAAACCGCATAGTTTCCAACAGGTAGTCTTGGACATCAGGATTGTGGAAATTGAAATCTGGTTGTTCTTTTAGGAAGTTATGGAAATAGTATTGCCGACGGCGCGGCTCCCATTCCCATGCAATACCGCCAAAAATTGCCTGCCAGTTATTCGGTGCTGTGCCATCAGGATTTGGATCAGCCCAAACGTACCAATCAGATTTGTCATTCGTGCGGGATTGTTTGGACGCCTCAAAATACGGGTGCTGATCCGAGGAGTGTGAAAGAACCTGATCGATAATAACCTTCAACCCTAAATCATGCGCCTTTGCAACCATTGCATCAAAATCAGCCATATCACCAAATGATGGGTCGATATCCAGATAATCAGAAACATCGTAGCCCATGTCTTTCATCGGCGATCTGAAAATAGGCGACAACCAAATCGCATCGACCCCAAGACTGGCAATGTGATCCAAACGATCAGTAATCCCTTGGATATCACCGACACCATCATCATTGGCATCCATGAATGCACGTGGATAAATTTGATATGTTACGGACCCACGCCACCAATCGTTATTCTTCATGAGATATTTGTTTCTGTTGACTAAATTAAAGGAAATTTGGTGGATAGATGCAGTAATTCTATATTAGATTCAAGCGTTATTTATGGTATCTAATTGCCCAATACTGGTAGCGTTAAATTAAATTAATATGCTCTAGAATTGAGAACACCTTTATAAGCAGAAGAACACAATTGGTGGTGTCAATTGACTAAGTAGATCAAGCTAATGCTCACCGCCCTAGCCATCCACCGTCGACTGGTAGTGTAATGCCTGTCACATATCTCGCACTATGCCCAGCTAAAAAGGTAACCGCGCCAGCAATATCTTCTGGCTCTGCCCATCGCCCCATAGGAATGCGATCCAAAATAGCTTTATTGCGATCCCTATCATTGCGTAGATCTGTTGTGTTGTTGCTAACAACATAACCTGGTGCGACAGAATTTACTGTAATGCCTTTCATAGCCCATTCGTTTGCTAATATTTTGGTTAAGCCGACAATACCACTTTTTGATGCTGTATAAGATGGCACACGAATACCTCCTTGAAATGCTAACAGCGAAGCAATGTTGATTATGCTTCCGCCAAGCCCTGCTGATATGCGCGATTTAGCAAAAGCCTGACTTAAGAAAAAAACGACTTTTAAATTAATATCCATTACATCGTCCCAGTCTTCTTCAGTGAAATCCAAGCTATCATTACGGCGAATTATGCCAGCGTTATTGACCAAAATATCGACAGGTCCAAATTCTTGTTCCGCATGAAAAAAAGCTTCTTTTGCAGAATTGACCGTTCCTAGGTCAAAGTTTACGGCATTGGCTTTTCCATCAAATTCCCTTATTTTTGCAAGAGTAGATGCCATAGAAGATCGCCCTACAGCGATGACATGGCACCCTTGCTGCGCTAAGTCGACAGCTATTGCTTGACCAATTCCGGTATTGGCTCCTGTTACAAAAGCACGTGATTTTTCTAAAGAATTCTGGACCATCGAGTGATACCTTTTCGTAATATTTTAACAGTAATTTGAATGCTCAAAATAGTTGAATTCCTATATCTTCATACATGAACAATAAGAACGGGATCTTCACTCAAATTCGAATCCTATTTTTAGATGTAATGTACAAACTTTCTACCATAAAAATCGAGGTTCTCTTTAAGAACTGGTATTTTCAAAATAATTTGCATTTGTTGCAGTTATTCGCTCAATCGTGGAATCAAGGCGGGCAAGATGTTTCAGGCCAGCAGCGATAGCACTATCTTCATCATGCGCTATCACGGCATCTGCAATTTTTTTATGATCATCAATGAGTTCCGGCAGACGTTGTTCTTTCTCAAAACCCAGCATGCACAGGCGGTCAACTTTTGCTTTTTCTGCAAGGATGATTTCGAACGCATATTCAACCTTTGCGATTCCACATAAAATTTCGTGAAATTGATAATCTAACTGACCAAACCGATCAGCGTCCTTCATTGAACCCGCTGCACTTTGTTCGTCCAAAGCTTCTTTCAACTGAGCTTCACCATCTGGATTACAAAGGACTGCCGCACGTCGAAGTACTTCCGTTTCTATAGCTGATCGGATGAACCGCGATTTTTCGATTTGACGCATTGAGAAGCGCTTAACTTCCGTTGCACGCTGAGGACGAATCAACAGAAGATCAAGGTTTACTAGGCGGCTAAAGGCGTCACGAACCGGTTGTCGAGAAACACTAAAACGTGTTGCTATTTCAGCTTCCGAAATTCGATCACCCGGCTTTAGTTGCAAAGTTACTATCTGCTCATGCAGTTCTTCAAAAATTTCATCTACACTTGTACGTCGTTCATTTTGCGTAATGACTTGTACCATCAAGATTTTCCTCCTTCGACTACACACCAAATACAACTAACATGAATAAAACTAGTATACCAGACTGGCATTCAAACTCTCAAACTAGTATACTAGCTTCATAATCGTGATTCGTAGGGTCGCATGACAATATTGGATTATTGAAGTGAATAAGTAAATCTTCAAGGCTCTGATTCAAAAACTCACTACTATGGTGAAATGGGGATAACAGATTAATGACAGTTCGAAATTATTTCCCAGGTAATGAAATCACATTGGAGCAAGTGGACGATGGCTTGTCACGAAAGGTCGCAGCTCATAATGATAACTTAATGATTGTAGAAGTTCATTTCGTGGCAGGTACGACAGCACCTTTACATTCCCACGAACACGAACAAATCACCTACGTAATATCCGGTAAATTCGAATTTACGGTTGGCGATGAGACCTACATTATCAGCGCCGGCGATTCCTTATATAAACAACCTAATATTATACACGGCGCTACCTGCCTAGAAACGGGCACACTCCTGGACGTTTTCACACCACACCGTGAAGACTTTCTTTAACAAAATGCATATCTCACAATATATACTGGAGACTACATCATGACAAAACCTGTAATTGGCTTTATCGGCCTTGGCCTTATGGGGAGCAATATGGTTGAAAATTTGCAAAATCACGGCTTTGAAATGGTTGTGATGTCACGTAAACAAGGCACGCTTGATGCTGTAATAGCACGTGGCAATGCACGAAGTGTCAACACACCAAAAGAGCTCGCGCAAGCCAGTGATATTGTCATGTTGTGTGTAACAACATCCGAAGTTGTAGAGTCTCTTGTCTATGGTGAAGATGGTATTTTAGCAGGCATCAAAGAAGGTGCAGTTCTGATCGACTTTGGCACTTCTATACCAGCCTCCACTCGCAAAATTGGTGCAGATCTCGTGTCAAAAAGTGCTGGTATGATTGATGCACCATTGGGCCGCACTCCTGCCCACGCAAAAGACGGTTTACTAAATATCATGGCTGCGGGCGATGAAGCTACTTTCAGCAAAGTAAAGCCAGTTTTGGACAAACAAGGCGAAAATGTCTTCTACCTTGGTGCTTTGGGTGCCGGGCACGTAACAAAATTGATAAACAACTTCATGGGCATGACAACAGTTAGCGCCATGAGCCAGGCCTTTGCTGTTGCTGAACGCGCTGGGATCAACGGCGGTCAACTATTCGACATAATGGCTGCTGGTCCATCGAACTCTCCATTCATGGCCTTCTCTAAAAAATATGCAGTGGATGGCATCAGCGATCTCGGCTTTTCGATCAATAACGCGAATAAAGATTTAGGTTATTTCCTTGAAATGGCAAAAGATATGGGTACACGATCTGAAATTGCAGAAGGCACATCAAACAACCTTCAGGCAGCGGTAGATGCAGGATTTGGGGAAGGTAACGTTCCAGAAATCTTCGATTATTTTAAAGATCTAGAACAATAAATAATATTTTATTTTGGAGAATGAAGTCATGAAACTTGCAGGAAAAACCGTAATTGTAACGGGCGGTGGACGCGATATCGGTGCCGCTGCTGCAAAGAAGCTATCGTCTGAAGGCGCAAATGTTGCAATCAGTTATTTTGAGAGTTCAAAAGGCGCCGATACGGTGGTTTCTGAGATCAAAAGCGCCAATGGAAAAGCAATAGCCATACAAGCAGATTTAAACACTCAAGAAGGTGTCGATGCACTGGTAAATGAGACACTGGCTGTGTTTGGTAGTATTGATATACTAGTGAATAATGCTGGTGGGTTAGTTGCTCGGAAAACAATGGCAGAAATGGATCTAGCGCACTGGAATACTGTGATGACGTTGAATTTGACCAGCACGTTTATGATGACAAAGGCCTGTCTTGAGCATATTAAGTCAGGCACAATCGTAAACCTCGCCTCGCAGGCAGGTCGCGATGGCGGCGGACCTGGTTCATTAGCTTATGCAACGTCAAAAGGTGCTGTTATGACAATGACACGTGGATTGGCCAAGGAAATCGGTCCTGATGTTCGTGTCAATGCCATATGCCCTGGTATGGTCGATACAGATTTCCATAATATCCATACGCCCGACGCAGGCCGCCGTGGATTCGAAGCAAATGCACCCGTGAGACGCCAAGGTCATGTTGACGATGTTGCAAACCTTGTTTTATTCCTTGCTAGTGACGACAGTGCTTTTATGACAGGTGCAAATATCGACATAAACGGTGGTATGCTGTTCTCTTAAAAAGGTGTGACTATGCGCGTTTTAGCTATTGGTGAATGTATGGCCGAATTGGCCCCCAGTGAAACCGAAGGCGACCTTAGGTTGGGCTTCGCTGGAGATACATTCAACACGGCATGGTATCTGGCCCAAGTTGCACCTGAGATGCAGGTGTCATATCTAACAGCTGTTGGGGATGACGCAATATCTGAGAAAATGAAAACGTTTGTTATCGACAGCAGGATTGACGATCAATTTGTTCAGGTAATCCCAAATAAGACAGTTGGCCTCTATATTGTTTCACTTGATCAAGGGGAACGCAGTTTTTCTTACTGGCGTGGTCAATCTGCTGCGAGATCCTTAGCAGATAAATCTATCGTTTTGAACGAAGCGATGTCGAAAGCAGACCTTATTTATTT
>Ga0206679_10000637_pt1 | contig 29338 bp, 25 predicted proteins | sample M110012015metaG_FD_155464 | JGI IMG/M metagenome (GOLD analysis project Ga0206679, IMG submission 155464) | Ammonia-oxidizing marine archaeal communities from Monterey Bay, California, United States - M1 100m 12015 | ecosystem: Environmental > Aquatic > Marine > Intertidal zone | place: USA... | reverse complement strand
TGTGGCTACAGCCGGTGGATCAGCTGGAATGGGTAATAACTATGTACCAGTCAATGATGCTCGTGTGATTGCTGCATCAGCAGTGATTGGTGGAGGAGCTGAAACGTCAGTGACATTCTCTGGTGATTTATTGACTGCGGGTGGAGACTATACGTTCTTTTGTTCCTTCCCAGGTCATTATGCGATTATGAAAGGGTTGTTTGTGGTTAGAGACTAGTTTTAGAGATGCCTTTGGCAAGAGCAAGAGGTCCACTTCTTGCTATGGCAATAATCTCACCAAAATCGGTTATATCTGTCAAAAAATTATTATTAACATCACTGTCAGCCATGACCTCAATAATAATAAGCTCATCTTTATCATTAATCTTAGTTGCTGAATAATTAACAATAGTTTCATTTAGTTCTTCAATTTTTCCAGTGCATGGTTTAATTTTTATCAACATCATCTCTCTTTCAATATGATCATGAAGAGTGATATCAAAAACATCAACAACATCGATCAACTTATAAAGCTGTTTAGTAATCTGTTCAATTACTGCATCAGAACCCTCTGTGACTAGTGTTAATCGTGAAACCATTGGGTCTTGGGTAGGGGCAACACTCAAAGATTCAATATTATATCCTCTGGTAGAAAACATAGAGGCGACTCTGGATAAAGCTCCAGATTCATTTTGTAAAAGAATCGCTATAGTATGCCTCATAATAATTTTATTATTTTATTATTGAAAATCGATTGTACATACTTCTATTAATAATTGAAGTAAGACAATCACTATTACTTTTCACTCTTCTTTATAGTATGGTGTTTGGCTCTAAATAAATAGCATAGTATTTTTTTATAAAATAGAATGAAAATATGGTCACAGAAAAAAACATAACTGGATCTGAAATTATAATCAATGTTCTTGCAGAACATGGAGTGGATACGATTTTTGGCTACAGCGGTGGAGCTATACTTCCCACGTATGATGCTGTTTTCCAATACAATGAAAATAATAAAGAAAATGCTATACCACTCATTGTCCCTGCAAATGAACAAGGCGCTGGATTTATGGCTTCAGGTTATGCAAGAACAACGGGTAAGCCTGGGATTGTAATGGTTACTTCTGGGCCGGGTGCTACGAATACTGTAACGCCAGTCAGAGATGCCATGGCTGACTCTATACCAATGGTTGTCATTTGCGGACAAGTAGGTAGAAGCTCTATTGGAACTGACGCTTTTCAAGAAGCACCAATAACCAGTGTTATGGGGTCTGTAGCAAAACACGTTTTCTTAGTAACGAATGAAAAACAATTGGAAGCAACTATGAGGGCTGCATTTGAGATTGCAACTTCAGGAAGACCAGGTCCAGTAGTAGTAGATGTTCCAAAAGATATACAAACTGCAATAATTCAACCTGATGCTAACAAAAAATTAAACATCTCCTCATACAGAAAACGATTGATATCTATAGAACAAAACACCTTAAGTCAGGATGATTGCAAAAGATTCTTTGATCTTTTGGAAAATTCAAAACGTCCCCTATTCTATGTTGGAGGTGGAACTATTGCAGGAGAAGCCTATGAAGAATTAAGATATTTCTCCAGTAACTTTCAAATACCTGTCGTCACAACATTGATGGGAATTGGTGTTTGTGATACCCAATCAAACCTCTCAATGCGTATGCTTGGAATGCATGGAATGGCCTTTGCTAACTACGCTGTAGAAGACTGTGATTTTATGATTGCATTTGGCTCAAGGTTTGATGACAGAGTGGCTGCATTACCAGAAAAATTTGCGCCTAGGGCTAAAGCGGTAGCACATTTTGATATAGATCCATCAGAGATTAACAAAGTAAAAAAAGTTAATTGGTCGCACATTGGACTTCTAAAAGAAGCTTTGTCTGAACTCACTGTTTATGCAAGCAAAAATAAGATTAAACCTGATTTTTCAAATTGGCTTCAAGAAACTCAAGCACTTAAAGAAAAACACGGAATGAAATACAACATGGATTCAGAATTGATCCAACCAGAAATGGTATTAGATGAAATTAATAAACTCACAAAAGGCAATGCGATAGTATCCACAGGTGTTGGACAACATCAAATGTGGGCTGCACAGTATTTTGATTTTTCTAAACCAAGACAATGGTTAACTTCAGGAAGTATGGGCACAATGGGATTTGGGCTACCCGCTTCAATTGGAGCACAATTTGCAGAACCTAATGCATTGGTCATTAATGTAGATGGTGATGGAAGTATCAGGATGAATCTTGGTGAATTGGAAACCATTACAAGCTATGGATTACCTATCAAAGTTTTACTACTTAATAATTCAGGTGATGGAATGGTAAAACAATGGCAGAAACTTTTTTACAATGGAAGATTCTCAGGCAGTGATAAAACATTGCTTAAAAAAGATTTTGTGATGGCAGCTAAAGCGGATGGTTTTGAGTACGCAGAACGCTTAACCGATAAAGATAAATTACTAGAAACAGTAAAGAGCTTTATTGAATTTGAAAAGGCGGCTTTTCTTGAAGTAATAATAGACCCTGATGCAATGGTCTACCCAATGGTTGGACCAGGAATGTCCTATGATCAAATGGTCACAGGTGAATTTATTCAGGGTAGAAATGAAGATCCAGAAATTGATGAAGTGGATCCCAGTGCCATGTTTTAGTTTCCCGTCCGCTCAGCCAGTTGTATTTAAAATCCTACTTAATTTACCTTTCCCCCATGGCATCAATGCCATAGTTTTCTGAGGCAGACTGAGTATAGAGAACTTTTTTTCTAAAAAATCTCAACATTCCCATCTCTCCCATTCTTGAGGCTCCAATTCCTGATTCTTTGAACCAGTTCTTTTCCCCATCAAAAACATAAGTGGTGATGCCACAATCTTGAATACTAACAGCACCAGCATCAATATGTTGTGCGATAGCTTCAGCTTCTTTGTTATCTCCAGCCAAGACAGCTGCTGATAAACCATATTTAGTATCATTGGCTAATCGAATAGCCTCATTTACATCACTATAAGTCATGACTGGAATTACAGGTCCAAAAGTTTCCTCCATCATCACTAGCATTGAATGATCTACATTGCCAATCACCGTTGGTAGAATCCACTTTCCACCGCCATGATTTTCTATTTCGCCACCAGATAAAATTACAGCTCCTTTATCTTTAGCGTCAGTGATATGGGATTCAATAATATCAGCTTGTTTATCAAAAATCAGCGGTCCTATGTGCCCTTCTCTAATATTTGGATAATTAATTTTAACGGCTTTTGCTAATTGAACTAACTCTGTTTTAAAATCATCAGCTACTGATTCATGCACATAGACTCTTTCAATGGATTGGCAAGCTTGTCCAGTAGCCTGAACTGAAGCTCTAAGTACAATTTTTGCACTCTCTTTAGGATCAGCATTTTCGGTGATAATAACTGGGTCTTTACCCCCTAATTCTGCATAAATAGGAATAAAATTCTCTGCACCACTTTTGTAGACTAATTTTCCAGTTTTGACACTACCAGTAAAGCAAAGAGCATCTACATTATTAATTAAGGATTGACCAGTTTCTCCATCGCCTTGTATAAATCGACAAACACCATTTAATTCTGGCACTTGTTTTAAGGTTTCCTGAAGTGGTTGGATAAAACGCGGGGTAATCTCACTCGGCTTTACAACTACTGCAGAACCGGCCATTAAAGCAGGGATAAGATCTATTAATGTAATTAAGAATGGAAAATTCCAAGGTCCAATAATTCCAACAACTTCAAAGGGCTTGTATTGATGTTGATAAGTGACCGTTGGAGCTGAAGATTGAATGCCTGGATGATCCTTAAATATTTCTTGCCCAATTGTTAGCCAGTCCCCAATCATTGTAGTTAATCTGGCAATTTCAGCAGTAGCAATAAAATATCTTCCTGTGTCTTGAACCAGAGCCTCAAGAAGGGCTTCATTGGAAGAAACGGCTTTAGCCCAATCATTCAAAGTTTCAGCCCTTTGATCAATAGTTTTCTCAGACCATGCTTTTTGGGATGACCTTAAATCAGATACAATCTCTGTTATTTCATTATTATTAGTTACCTCAAAAGAATAATCCATCTCACCTGTCCTTGGATTTCTCGCTTGCATTGTTCTGCCTTGTAGATCTTGAGTGGTCATATTATAGTCCATTTTTTAAGTGTTTTAGAGTGTAAGACTACTTGTAAAAAGCTATCGCATCAATAGTTATTTAATGAGATTTTGATGTTCCACTGGATCTATATTTCCACCGCTTAGAATTACAAGTGTATTTTTCTTATGAGTGATAAAATGACCAGAAAGTATTAATGCCAAACCAACAGCGCCGCTGGGTTCTATAATTAAATTCCATTCATTATAAGCAAATCGCATTGCCTCTCTCACTTCATCATCACTCACAGTAAAAATCTCTTTGAGAAGTTCTTGATTGATAGAAAAAGTTAACTCTCCAGGTATTGGGGCCATTAATGCATCACATAAACTGGGTTGACTGATGTCAATCTTAATTCGTTTACCAGCATTCAAAGATTGCTGTGTATCATTTAATAATTCTGGCTCAACACCAAAAATATTGAGGTCACTTAAAGACTCCGATAAAGCAATGCTGCATCCAGCTATTAACCCCCCGCCACCAATTGGGCATATAAAATTATCAACACTCTCTTCAATTAAAGACAATTGCTGCATTGCTTCTAGACCCACAGTTCCTTGCCCTGAAATAACATCATAGTCATCATAAGGAGAAATGATAAACCCATTCTGTTGATTGGCATAATCTTTTGCAATTACTTCCCTGTTTTCTTTGTAACGATCATAAAATATGATCTGAGCCCCTAAATCTTTAGTTTTTTTAATTTTTATTTCAGGTGCATCATCAGGAATGATAATTGTAGCTTTTAAACCAAGTAGAGATGCTGCAAGTGCAACACCTTGAGCATGATTGCCTGAAGAACAAGCAACCACATTTGTGTAAGTATGAATTTTTAACATTTGATGCATACAATAATAAGCGCCTCTTAATTTAAAAGATCCTGAATATTGCTCATTTTCATTTTTTAAAAAGATATTCCCATTAACTAACTCATTTAGTTTTTTTGAGGACAAAATAGGAGTTTCTCTAGCAACACCCTTTAGAATATTGCTCGCGTTGAAGATATTTTCGATTGTAATCATTGGATAAAAATTTAATGTTTACTTTATTTAAAACTGATTTAGAATTTAGTGTCAATCAATTAATGGGTGGAAGCAAATGGAAAATTACATAGTCACTATTTATGCCAAGGAAGATCATGCTGATGAAGTTGGTGAGTATTATAAAGGTCTCCAATCAAAATATGAATCTGCACCCGGCTTTATTAGTAGAAAAATTTTTAGAGCAAAAAATGGCGCTATGGCTGCAGCAGTAAAAGCCACCTATTCCGAAGAAGAGCTAGCTGCTAGTAGCGAAGAAGATCATGATCATGGACAACATTTCGTTATGATTGAAGAATGGGAATCAATTCAAGATCGAATTAATTTTGGAAGAACTTTGAGCAAAGAGCATCATATGAAAGTTATACCCTATCTACTTCCTAATCATTCTCATGAATTTTATGAAAATGCCTAAGAAATAATATTATCTATCTTCTTGGCACAGATAAAATCGTTTTCAGATAAACCATCAATTGAATGTGTTGAATAAGTCACTTTACAAGACCCATAGTGTATTTCCATTTCTGGATGATGATCTTCTGTATCAGCAACCCAAGCTACTGCATTAACAAATGAAATGGTCTTGGTATAGTTTGAAAATTTAAACTCTCTAACAATCTCTTTGGCATCATCGGATATTATCCATTTTGGATCTATGGCTTCTCCAATTTGTTTTGCAGCAGTCATATCCAAAGGCTGAACGCCTCCCTCACAAGGAGTACAATGCTTCTTTGCTAGATCATCAGTTGACATTTCAGTCTCTTCACTTAAAAAATATTAGAATATTATCTATTCCTATGATTAAAATTGCTAGTGCGAGCCCCCAAATAAAGCATGCACAAATAGAACTAATGATAAAAGTTATAGAAGGCATCTTTGCTAAACCGGCAATAAAAGGTATGAAAGGTCTAATGGCTGGTGTGAGCCTGCCAATGATAATTCCTCCCCACCCGTAACGATCAAAAAATGCCTCACCTTGTTTTATTTGATCCTTTCTATTTTGTAAGAATTTCTTTTGTTTTAATTTAGGACCAAAAAAAGACCCCAAATAAAAACTTAAAAAATCCCCTAGAAAAGAACCCATTCCTGCAGCTAAACAAATTTTAAGTAATTCAACGTCAGCCTCGTTAAGCGTTATTGCCAAAAGTAACAATATTACGCTTGGCCAGAAAGTTCCTAAAATTATAAAAGACTCAGAAAAGGCTACTACAAACATGACAAAAGCAGAAAATTCTGGATTAGCCAACACCCAAAACTCTAATTGTTCATATGATATATTCACGAGATATTAGAAACTCTTTTTTTAAATTGATTAATATGATTCTACAACAACAGCGCCATAATTCTCACTTGCAAGAACTCTTAACATATTTTGGAATTCAACTGGATTGAAAGTTGCATTATTAGGAAAAGCCATGCCATGTATCCTTATAAAAGGAACTCCCTTATCATCCATTTTATTAAATTTTGATGCCACCCTTCTTATTGCCTCTACAGGATCATCATATAAGTTATTAGCTAAGTCATCGCCCATTATCCAAATGGCTATTCTTTTTTTATTGTCTGTATATCTAGTAATTGCTTCATTAACTCCCCTGGTTGGATCGGAATCACAAGTTGCATTCCAATTATTCAACCTTCTTAAGATCTCATTTCTGTTTCCTGGTGTGTCTGGTATCCAGCCTGTCTTAAAAGAAGGGTATAGATAGCTGGCATTACAATTGAGTACCTGTATCCCTTTCAGTTTTTCTTTTGGATAAGCAGCTAGAATATCAGCCATACTATTTTTTAATTTACTCCAAACATTATTTTGCATGCTTCCAGAATTATCAATAACAAAAATAACATATTCGCTATCGACTGGAATACCCACAGCTTTACCTTCACTAAAAGATTGTTTTCTCTCAAGTTTTTTCATAACTTCCGTTAATGATTGCTTAATCATAAATAAGGCATTTTTCTCACCAGATTGCATTTCTGCAAATGCTTTTGTCGTATTATATTGGCCTTCTATATCAGATAAATCACCAGAGAGTTTATTCTTTTTTTCCTTATTAATAGCAAGTTGAGTAGTTGATGATGTTAATTGCTGATTCAATACTGTTGAATCACCTCTGATCACTTCTAATTCTCGTTCTAATTTAGAAACCAATGCTTGTAAATCTTCTTGGCTCTTTTGAATAGTAATAGGTTCATATATTTTTGTAATTACGAGCAATAAAATAACAGCACCGAAGCCACAGCAGACAACATCCAGAAAGGATAAATTGAATGTTTCCATATCTCTTCTTTTCCTCATCATGTTGGCCAATCTTTGGAAGGTGCAACAAAACATCCTTTCTTCAACCCTGCTAAGTTAATAAAACTAGCTGCTGCTGTTGGGTCTCCATCTAGAGGAAATAAAAAAACATTCATCGGTATTGATGGTGAAATATCAATTGCTCTATTAAAATATTTTTGCCTATCTCTAGGATAAACTTTTACTGGTACTTTGGGAGTCCTTGATCCTAGTGTAGGTAACCCATCAGTAAATATAAATACATTATCTGGCTTTTTGTTAAAAGTATTAATGACTTCAAAAGCATTATATAAACTGTTACCTCCTTGAGGGACTGTTGAAGCTAACTTATCAATGGCTGATACTATATTTTTACTATCAGCTTTTATCCATTCTCCATCACTTTGATCTAAAACTGATTGGGCCGATTCATTAAATGTATAAATTTGAAATTCTCCTTTCAATCGTGTTGCCATCCATTCAACGCCTTTAACTACCTGGCTCCATTTTGGAGCTCTTATCTTCTCTTCATCTGGATAAATAGAAAAAAGCAAAGCGTTAGCATAAGAATTAGCTAGCATACTGGTGGATGAGTCAACTAAAAATAAGACACGCTCTCCAGATACTTTACAGCCAGATATATATTGTCTTTGTCCTTCACCACCTCTATCAAATGGTGAATCTCCACTTAGTTGAGATTGTTTTTCTGCTTCAGATGACAACCTCTTACTGTCTTGTTCTAAGATCTTAATATCAGATTTGAGCTTTTCAACACTATCTTGAGAAGCTAGCGATATATTTTCATACAATGAAATTTCTTTAGTAAGTTCCTCAATAATTTTCATTAATTCATCTATACTCCCTTGTATAGTTGAGCTATCTTCATCTATTTTATTGATTTCATTCTTTATATTTGTCATGCGTTTTTGACCATCAACAATTTCTTCTTCTAAAAATTCAGTCTGACTTTTCAAGATTACAGATGCTTTATTACTTCTGGACTTAACCTGAGAATTAATAATCATAAAAAAAAGAATAATGGCCCCAAAACCACATGCCATTACATCCAAAAAAGACAAATTGAAAACATTAAATTGCCTTCTTGCCATAAAGATTTCTAATTATTCACCCTTAAGATGGGTAATCAGATTTTGATCTGCATAGGTTTCTGTTTCGAATATTTGACGTTCTTGTAGCAGTTGCAATTGATGCACTAGAAACATAATCACTATACTAATAAGTAAAGCGATAAATGTTGAATTAAAAGCTATGCCTAGATTTTGAGTAACGCCACTAATGTCTCCATCCACTGCTTGATGTGCCAAAGACAAAGCAGCCCCTATGCCTCTAACTGTTCCAATAAAGCCAATAGACGGTATAGCCCATGCTATATAACGTATCATTGATAATTCAGACTCAAGTCGGTCAGCTTCACTTTCAATCATTGTGTGAGTTGCAGTTGAAACATCCTGGATATTCTTGGTAGTGGCAAATCGTTTCAAACCATTACTTAAAACTCTAGGTAACAACAATTCTTGTTGTGATTCATCTAAATTCTCAAATTGCCTTAAATACATATCAGTATTTTCTGGTTTTATAGTCTGGCCTCTTTGTAAAGGAATAAAATCATTCCTTAAAAGCTTTCGTTCATTTAGGGATGTTTGAGCTTTCAGAGCCATGATTGCAAATGCCCATAGCATTAATATAAAACAAGCTTCTTGCTCGAAGTCACGAATAATCACAAAGAAAGAACGCTCAGGTACATAATTACTATCTTGCGTAATCATGGCTTGTTGCTGTTGTATGATCTCAACCGCTTCAGGCCTTACCAATGACACATAAAAAGCATGGACCAGAATAATGGAGATAATTAAGGCAAAACCTTGATATAAAAATTCTTTGGATAAATTGTTGTTATTCATAATAAATTTTTAGGTATCAGAATAAAATATCATCCCTTGACCGGCATTCACTTTATTTTCCTCTGCAATCTCTTCCTTGAGTTTCTCTTTTTCATATACCTCTTTAAGTCGATCTAATTCTTCTTGCATTTCTCTGTTCTCATTCTCTAAATTATTATTTTCATCCTCATCAGCGATAGCCAATAGTGATAATGAAATAAATAGAAAGAAAAAGACAGTTTTATGTTTGATAAGATATTTTATTTTAGTGGTATTCACTACTCTATCCTATCACTATAACGTGCAATTCTAAATCCAACATCCAATCTTGATGTGACAGCATGATCTCTAAATGAGTATCTCAGAGCACTGATACTTGAATGTCTCCAACTTGAGCCCTTAATTACTTTACTACTTCCTTCTAATGGTCCCAAAGGATCTGAAACTATATTTTTGAGATCTCGAGGATAGACCTTATAATAATCATTAACCCATTCAGCAACATTACCTCCTAGATCAAAAATACCTAAAGAATTTGCTTTAAACTTTCCGTTAGGAGAAGTGACAGGATAGCCATCCCAGTATTGTCCTAGAGTATTTGACATAAAAACTTCTGCTGACTCATCAGCATAATTACCAGATTCTTCTGCAACTGGCATGCTATCGCCCCATGGATACTTTTGTTCTCCACCACCACCATTAAATCTGGATAACCATTCCCATTCTGCTTCTGTTAAAAGACGGTAACCATTGCCTACTGGTCGTTTCAACTCATACTTACCTTTTTTGATTTCATACGCTGGCTCTAAAGATTCTTGAATGCTCAACCAATTGCAATATTCAACTGCTTGTTGCCAACTAACCATTACCGTTGGATGCATATTATTGGATAGTTCTCTAAAAACTTCTGCACCAGAAGTATGCTTGGGTTCAAACTCTCTAAACTCTTTATTGGATACTTCTGTTATACCAACATAGAAAGGTCTAGTAATTTTTACTAGCCTTTCAGTTTCGTTTGTTTTTCTTCCCTGGTCTCTCCTAGGTGCGCCCATAACAAATTCATTGCCGGGATAAATCAATCTCATGTCTAAGCCCTGAGTTGTTTTGATCTTATTTGGTAAAGCTGCCAATGCAGCTTCCTCAGGAGTCATAAGATTTATCGCTATAGTTTGCTCATAGCCTGGTGTTGGATTAATTATTAATTCTTCAGTAACGTATCGCTCTTTTTCAATAAGTAATAGTTGCTTCTTAGATAATAGATCAATACTAATTGGAACCGTTCCAATTTTTTTATCCTCCAAAATTAAATTAGCACCTGGTGTACCGAGAAAATTCATCCTGCCATAAATTGGCTTTAACTCTCTTTCAAATTCAACATATTCTATATTTGTTTCTTTTAGGATTTCTTCTTGTGTGTCGAGAGTAATATTTTCACTGATAGTCTCAAATCCTGGCTTTGAAAGACTGATAGTATGAGAAATTATAGGTTCTAACTCCAGTTCAAGAGGTGTTAGACCACGATAAATAGAATCTATATTTACAGAAGCGCCCTTAGGATAGGAAATAATATTAAGTTTGCTATCTATGAGATTTAAGTTAAATGGCTCTAAGATGATATTTTCTTTCGCCTTTACGGTAATCTCAGTTGAAAAATCCTTAAACCCATTTTTCTTAATTTCAAGAGCATGTTGCCCTTCTATAATATCAAGGTCCAAAGGGGCCAATCCTACATTTTTACCATCAATGAATATTTCAGCCCCACTTGGTTTAGTGTCTATCTGAACATCAGCCCAAGCAGGCTTAAGGTCAAAAATGAATTCTTGTTCTTCGCCCATCCCATTGATGATCAATTGTTCCTTAATGGGAAAATGCTTTTCAAATCGCAACTCAACATCCCTTGTTCCAGATTCCAAAAGGCCTCCAAAAGGAAACCCTCTCTTTTTACATTCCTCTTGATACATTTCCATATCTGCACAAATAAATGGTGCTGATCTTTTTCCTTCTAGATACAGTTCATAAACAACATCGGGCCGGGTTATAAATCTAACAATACCTGGTGTTTTTCTTAATTTGATATCAATAACTTGAGAGGATTCCTTAGTGATTGTAATATCTAAGCTGTTCGGAATATAACCTGATCTAGAGTAATCAGCCCTATATTTACCGGGTCTTAATAAAAATCGTCCACTAATTTTTAAATGTGGGAAAAAACCCCCAGAGACTGAAACCTTAGCATCAGCTGGCATGGTTCTTATTTCAACAGCTTTAGAGGTAAACAAATAAAATAAAAAGTATCCAACTAAGAAAAACACTCCTATGGCAGCTCTCTGAAATGCCTTTTTTTGAAAAATACTCTCACTTTGTCTTTTTTGAAACTGTGTTGGTTGATCCTCTATAGAAATATTATCAACATTAATAATTATTTGATTAGTAGAAATCTGAAATTGAACTCGCTTATCAGATACAACCAGCTCATCATCATTCTTGATCCAATAATTTCCAGAAAATTCTTCATTATTTACTTTGGTATCTATACTTGGATTAATCTTTTGCAAAACTAAACGATCATCTATCAAATCAATGATCATGGCTATCCCCAACGAAAGCGAACCCACAATCAAAATATCAGAATTCAAATCTGTCCCTATTGTAATGGGAAAATTATCAGAACTAATTTTTCTAGTTTGATTGCCTTCATGTATGTTAATAATTGTCATACTCTTTCCTTGCATTCAATTCTAAAGCTTTGATTATTTTTACCTGGAAGAACTTTGAATCTCAAGCTTACATCTCTAAAACCGTTTCTTGTACCTACTGCCTTATATATTCCTGGTCTCAGTGCCATTTTTTTGTTTAGAAACACACCCAGTTCTCCCACTTTATATAAAGTAACAATAGTCATCTCATCTGAAAGGATCAAGATATTAATAGGGACACTTGCAAGGCTGATAATATTTTCTAAATTTGCTATTTGACCTACTAATACTGGCCCTTTCTTCTTAATAGCACTAGCTTGATTCAGTGTTTTTTTTGCCTTCTTTAAAAGATCATCATCACTTAGATTATCAGCGTTAGCTGTAAAAAATATTAATTCGCTAGCAAGAGAAATTCTTTGGTTAACCGTTTTTAAACTCTCAGAAGCATCCTTAATGTTTGCATCAAGTTTCAGTATGGCTTGATAATGTTTTTTTGCTAAAGTCCATTGTTCATTAACTTCAGCTATTAGCGCTTCATATTGTATTGACTCAATCTTCGACATTCTGACTTTTAATTCCAATTCTTCAATGGCTTGTAGAACATCCTTAGAACTAGGATTAATTTGCAATGCCTGATTAAATTCTATTTTTGTTTCTTCAAATTTATCTTCTGCCATCAATTGATAACCCCTTGATAAACTATTTTGAAAAAGCTCTTCATCAAGGCTTTGTTTTGATATTTCTAACCCTTCGATTGCTTTGACCCAATCTGGATCAATTATTAATGCATTTTCATACGACACAATTGCATTTTTCCATTCACCATCATTACGAAAAATATCTGCCTGCATCATTATTTCAATAACCTTATCTACTTTTAAAGCTCTCTCATATCCTGCTTTTGCCTCCAGATTAATACCATCAATTGCAAGAGCTATCTCATATTGTTGAATTGCCAAATCTTGATTTCCTTGCAATAAGGCGTCACGCCCTTCTCTGAGAGCCAATGATAATCTTTGAGGTATGCTGATTTCCAGATCGATTAAAATCTGCATTGATTCACGATACTTTAGAACTGCGGTATTAAATTGTCTCAAGGTATAGGCAGCGTCCCCTTCTGCCTGATACATGAGTGCATCACTCCAACCCTTTCCTCCCCAAAATAAAACCCCATTGACTTTCAAATCCTCTAATTTAGCCAGTAATTCAGAAAGAAGAGCCTGAGCAATAGGTTTTTGAGCTAAGTCAAATGATTCATTATTTTTTAAATTTTCAGAATTCTTCTGAATTGATGAATCATTGACCTCCTCTCTATAGTCACTAACAGTAGAAGGCAGTATAAAAAAGACAACTATTAGAAAGAGCAATAACAATCCACTAAGAAAAAAAGCCAACTTAGGGTTAAATTTTTTTTGATTTTCTCTATCTAGTTTTTCTTGATAAATTGTTTTATTGATATTCAACGATGAGCTAGCTTTGTCGTCTGATTTTTTTACTGAATCATCAGTTTTCTTAATATTCATAAGCAAGAACTATTGTGCAGAATCTTCTTCGAGAATTAATCCAGTCTCTTCAGTATAAATTTGTTTGAGTAATTTCTTCCAGCCTAAGAACATTTCTTGTGCATTACCAGTAAGTCTTAATGTTTGTCCTTCAACCTCAATAAGTAAACCTTCAGCCTGAGTATCAAAAGAATCTCCACCTTCTTTCATCGATTCTTTGTATATTTTTGCTTCAGATGCCTTAGCAAAACCACTCTGAACAGCCTGCATTCCTCCAATCATAAGACCTTGCTGAGCATAACCACTAGCATTACTATCACCATCAACCATAATGCCTCCTAAAATTGCGACAGCTCCAAGTAGTTGTCTTTTTCTAGCTGATCGTTTTAATTCTTCATAATTGATTGCATTTTGGCGATTAGACTTTCTCCATTCTTCATAAGGAACTGAAATTTCTCTATATAATTGTGCATAATATTCATTAAGCGTATCAAGAAGCAAAAGCTCCCTTTCCTTAACATCAGCTATTCTTTGCATAATTGGATCGTCATCGGCAGGTAAACGAGAGATTTTATAAATACTTGTCTTCTTATCCTGAACTAAGTAATCATTAAAAACACTAGGAATTAAGTCTGAAGCAAATCTTAAATCACCAATCTCACTTATACGCTTTAAATCTTTAGATATATAACCAATCTTTATCTTTTGTAAATCATTTGCTATTTGATTAAATATACTTTGATAAGGATCTTGAGTTAAATCACGGCGTTTACTATAAGAACTTTGGCCAACTCTTGCTTTATAAGTTTTATCAATCCACTGCTTTCCTGAGATATCCCAAACACCAATTTGCATAGAAACATCATATCCATCTGATTTTATAATTCGTCCAGAAATATTAAGATCCATAGCCTTAGTATTATCAGGCAACATCCAAACACCCCCCCAAAAACCAGTCTCTTCAAGAGTGTTCTTCAAGTGATAAGGAATATATCTCGCTTCAGCTTTTCTTATTTCCGGGAATACTAGAGGATTGCTTTCAATATCTTCTGGAATATTAGGATCAAAAATAAAAATACCAACATCAAGTAAACGATCTTCGGTAATTTCTATTTCAGCACGTTTGAGTTTAACTTTATCATATTTAATAGTTTCACTTAAACTCAGCAATGGTAATGCTAAGCAAACAAAAAAAATAAAGGTAGTTATATTTTTCATTCTCACTAGCTTAAGCACTTATCTATTTCTGATTGGCCTATACCCATATGTTTCAGATATTGTTTCCAGATTTCATTTCGTATATTTGGATCATCTTCCTTAATTGCAAAAACTCGAAGTTGTCTGGCGATCTTATCCTCTCCTGAACCATCTATATCAATGCAACTAGGTAATCTTGATATTTCTTCCTCAGACATTTCACCAGTAAATTCATCTTCGCTATCATTATTACCTTGGCTTTCATCATTACCAAGATCTCCAGAAATATCTATTGGGCCATCCAGATCTGCTCCCATAATTGATTCCATATCAGCTATCTCTTGAGCAGTCATGCTTGAATCTCCTTGGCTTGATGCAGCAATAATATCTCTTTCTCCAGCCATTTCCTTATCAAAGTCTCCTAAAGACTCATTAAATACACTCGAAGCTGACTGTCCTAACTGTTGGTTTGAACTTCCAGCTTGAGACGACATAGTTGTATTATTTTGATTGCTGTCATCCTGACTCTTTGCTCCTTGACTAGTGCTTTTTGAGGAAGATGGCATTCCTCCTGAACTGGATGATGGCATTGATGATGAACTAGAAGAGGATGGCATTCCTCCTGAACTGGATGATGGCATTGATGATGAACTAGAAGAGGATGGCATTCCTCCTGAACTGGATGATGGCATTGATGATGAACTAGAAGAGGATGGCATTCCTCCTGAACTACTAGAAGACTGTTTACTCTGGCTACTACCACTCATCTGCTGAGAAGCACAACCATTAATTAATAAAAACAATACTAAAAAATAACTTTTATATGCTGACATTTTCCTCATCCTAGGCCAGCTCAACAGAACCGGTTTAATTATATCATCAAAAACATAACAACTTAAAATATCAAAAAAATCAATATCTTCTATATATAACTATTCTTAATTTGATAGGATTTGGTTTCATAATAAATAATGGAGCAATTATGAGCATGGAAAAAGTATTAGAAGATTTACAGTTAAAAATTGGCAAAGTGATTCACCAAAGCGAATGGATGCATATTTCTCAAGAAATGATTAATGCTTTTGCTGATGCTACACAAGATCATCAATGGATACATATAGATCCAGAAAGAGCCAGCAAGGAATCGCCCTTTAAAGCTACCATTGCGCATGGTTATTTTACCCTCTCACTCTATCCTAAATTAAGAGGTTTAGTGGACCCTGAAAATCCCCCTTATCCTAATACAAAAAATATTATTAACTATGGGATTAATAAATTAAGATTCACGGGTCCAGTTATCGCAGGCAGCAATATCAGGTCCAATTGCACACTACTTTCCGCTGAAGAAGTGAAGGGAAGTATCGAATTGATTGAAGAATACAGTGTAGAGGTCGAAAATCAAGATCGTCCCGCTTGTGTTGCACAAAATATCATGAGGCTTTATTTCTAAATCATTATGTCGAATCTTATAGTTGAAAAAGGATCTCACGATCTTTCAATTACAATTAATAGACCTGAATCAAGCAACGCTTTAAGTCTTACTTTAATTGAGGAATTACTAAAAGTTCTTTCTGACTATGAAGACAATCATGAAATCAAATCCGTTGTTATAACAGGCACAGGCGATAAATGTTTTGCAGCAGGAGGTGATGTAAAAGAACTAAATGAAGTTCGATCAGAGACAGCGATTGAAAATATGATCACTATAGGAAGAAAAACTATAGATAAAATTAGATACTATCCTGTTCCTATTTTAGCTTTAATGAATGGCCATGCTTTGGGTGGAGGTGCTGAATTAGCAATTGCATGCGATTATAGAGTTGCTGTGAAAAAATCGACTTTTGGTTTTATTCATTCAGCTCTAAATATTACCACTGCCTGGGGAGGCGTCATAGATCTCATTGATATTATTGGCAATCGAAGAGCTCTCTTAACTTTGATTGAAGGTAAAGCCTTAACAACCAATGAGGCTTACAAAATTGGTATCCTAGATTCAGTTTGTGAAAGCGTGGAAGATGCGACAAAAGATATTAAAAACATACAAAAAAGGATTAATAACTGCGGTTCATCAATAATTAGAGCAAATAAATCAATTATAAATGAGCACAAGAAAGCACTGCATAATAATTTAAAAGAGTTTGAGAGTAGAGAGTTTAAAAAGAGTTGGAGTAGCAAGGAACACTGGGAATCAATGAATAAACTATTCTCTAAGAGCTCTTCTTAATACTTTACCAACATTAGTCTTCGGCAACTCAGCTATAAACTCAATTGCTTTAGGAACTTTGTAGCCTGTTAAGTTATCTTTGCAATACTCAAGAACTTCTTTTTCAGTCAACCCTTCATTACTTCTTACAACAAAAATCTTAACTGACTCTCCTGTTCTTTTATTAGGCAGTCCAATGCATGCGGTCTCAATGATATCTGGATGCATACTAACAACATCTTCAATTTCATTGGGGTAGACATTAAATCCTGAAACCAAAATCATATCTTTCTTTCTATCAACGATACTTAGAAAACCTTTTTTATCGAGCACTCCTATATCACCAGTTTTGAAAAAACCATCTTCATCAATTGCTTCAGATGTTGCCTCTTCATTGCCCCAATAGCCTTTCATGACTTGAGGGCCTCGAACACAAATCTCTCCACGTTCACCTAAAGTAACTTCATTTCCATCATCATCCCTAATAGAAATCTCAGTATTGGGAATTGGCATTCCAACTTTGCCATTAAACTCAGTTAAATAATTTGGTGATACCGTAACACTTGGTGAGGTTTCAGATAAACCATAACCCTCCAATAAAACTTTACCTGTCAACTCTTGCCATCTTTCAGCAGTTGATTGCCTGCAAGCAGACCCTCCAGTTCCAGATAACTTCATATTACTAAAATCAACATTCACTATATCTGGATGATTTAATAAGCTTTCATAAAGGGTGTTAACGCCATTGAAAAAAGTAAAAGGCCATTTTTTCAGCTCATTCACAAAACCTTTGGTATCCCTTGGGTTTGTGACAAGAACATTTAAACCTCCAGCATCATACCCTGAGAAAACAAGAACGACGAGAGAGTATATGTGATACATGGGTAAAGCATTAATCCAAATCTCTGTCCCTTCTTCTACCACATCATTAAGCATGCTTTTGAGCTGTTCTATATTTGCAGCTACATTTCCATGTGAGAGCATTGAGCCTTTAGAAAGACCTGTTGTAGCCCCTGTGTATTGAAGAAAAGCTAAATCATCTACGCTAATTATTACCTCATTAAAATCAGCCACAGGTCGTTCAAGAGTTTTCTTAAATGGAATAGTATTTTTGAGTTTATGACTTGGTACCATTCGCTTAATATATTTAAGAATAAAATTCATTAAATAACCCTTTAGTCCAAGATAATCTCCAATTTTTGTAATAATCACATGTTCAATTTGTACATCATCATTAATAGCAGAAAGAACATGAGCAGAATTCTCAAATATGATAATAGCTTTGGCCCCAGAATCTTGGAGCTGATGCTTCAATTCTCTTGGTGTATATAAAGGATTAACATTCACCACTATCAATCCAGCCCTCAGAGCACCAAATATAGCAATAGGATATTGCAAGAGATTAGGCATCATCATGGCTATTCTATCCCCTTTTTTTAAGCCAAGAACATTTTGCAAATAAGCAGCAAAACTTCTAGAGTCTTCTGCAATCTTTGTGTAGTCAATTGAAACATCAAAATTTGTAAAAGCTAAATGACTGGAATACTTAGCCTCTGACTCATCGAGTAATGTAACTAAGGTCCTTCTAGGATCAAATTCCAAAACTTTCGGTGTCCCGTCTGGATAATGTTTAAGCCATGGTTTTTTTGTTCTCATAGTTCTTATTTTTTTTCGATGAATTCTTTAATCTTACATATTAACATTTTTTTTTCATCTAATTAGTTGCATCAATCCTTCCTAAAGTCCATTATTTTCAACCTAATGGTGAAAATAATAGATAAATCAAGATTTCCAAATTTTTATGAACTCTCAATCGAAGATCGAGTGCAAGCAGTTTTTGACAGAGGCTTAATATCAAAGGAGGATTATGATTCTCTAAAAAATCAACAACAAAAACTCGATCTAAATAGTGCGGATAAAATGATCGAGAATGTTATAGGCGTTATGGGCATGCCTATAGGTCTCGGCTTAAATTTCTTAATTAATGATAAAGACTATATCGTTCCTCTCGCTGTAGAAGAACCCTCTATTGTAGCGGCACTGAGTTCAGCAGCAAAAATAGCAAGAGCTAGAAATGGCTTCATAACACAATGCACTGATCCAATTCTCATTGGCCAAGTTCAAGTGGTTCATATAAAAAACTTAGACAAAGCTCGTAACGATTTATTAGCAAAAAAACAAGAAATTCTAAACCTTGCTAATAGTCTTCATCCTAGAATGGTTGCAAGAGGCGGAGGTGCTATTGACTTCACAATCAAAACTTATCCTTTAGATTCATTTGATGAAGAAATGCTAATCATTGATCTTCATATTGATACAAGGGATGCAATGGGTGCAAACCTTGTAAATTCGATGTGTGAAGGTATTGCTTCCTTGGTAGAAACTATTACTGAAGGTGAGGTTTTTCTTAGGATACTATCCAATCTCTCTGATAAAGCACTTGCCTCAGCAACTGTTACTATACCAGTCCAATCCCTTACAACTAATGACTTTAATGGTGAAAGAGTAAGAGATGGTATTGTTATTGCTTCTGACTTTGCACATGTTGATCCATATCGAGCTTCCACACACAATAAAGGAATCATGAACGGTATTGATGCGGTTGCACTAGCTACAGGAAATGATTGGAGAGCGATTGAAGCTGGAGCTCATGCTTATGCAGCAAGACATGGTAAGTACTCTGCGTTATCAAAATGGAGTATTGATAAAAAAGGAAATCTAGTCGGAAAAATTGAACTTCCTATGAAAGTTGGAATAGTTGGAGCGCCTATTGAATCAAACCCAGCAGCAGCATTAAATTTAAGAATTCTAAATGTTTCAAGCTCAACAGAGCTAGCAAGTGTTATGGCTTCGGTAGGACTTGCGCAAAACTTTTCAGCACTAAAAGCGCTTGCAACAAATGGTATTCAAAAAGGCCATATGACTCTTCATGCAAGATCTGTTGTCAAAGCAGCTGGTGTGCCAATGAAGTTATTTGACCAAGTTTTGGAAAAAGTATTGCTGAGTGGAGAAATAAAAGTTTGGAAAGCTCGCGAAATATTTGATCAATTACAAAAAAAAGTAAAAGCCATAAACACTTCTGTAAAAACTAAAAGTAAGTCAGAATCAAACTCCATTGAGGGTATAGGTTTTAGCAAGGTAATTCTCTTAGGAGAACATTCTGTAGTCTATGGTCGTCATGCCATTGCTGTTCCGACACCACTTAATATTAGAGCTAAAGTTGAGGATTCAGAAAATGGAATTGTTTTGATGATCCCTGCATGGGGAGTTGAATATCAATTAAATAAAGATCCAAAGAATAGACAATCTTTTGAAAAACCAGCTGGGGCTATTCTTGACCAACTCAATCTAAACAATAAAGGAATGACCATAGAAGTTTTCTCAGATATTCCAAGAGGTATGGGACTTGGAGGTTCTGCTGCAATAGCAGTAGCTATTATTAAAAGCCTTAATAACCACTATTCTTTGAACTTAAGTGACCAAGAAATTAACTCCATGGCATTTGAGTCTGAAAAAGTTGCACATGGAAACCCAAGTGGAATTGATAATACGATGGCAACTTATGGCCACCCTTTAATTTATAGATCTGGAGACAACCCCCTGATTGAACGACTCAATATCAATGAAGAATTTTCTTTAGTGCTTGGCTTTACAAATCAAGAAGGTTTAACTGCAAAAACTGTTGCGCATGTCCACACTCAATGGAAACAAAATAAAAGCATGTTTGAGAAAATTTTTAATGAAATTAATAATCTTACCCTGCAATCAATCCAAGCGATTCAAAACAATGATTTTGAATATCTAGGACAGTTAATGAACTTTAATCATGGCTTGCTAAATGCCTTGCAAGTCTCTACACCTGAACTGGAAAGATTAGTTATGATTGCAAGAGAGGCTGGTGCTATGGGTGCTAAAATGACAGGTGGTGGAGGTGGTGGAGCAATTGTAGCAATATCAGATAACCCATCTAAAATTCAAAGTGCTATAGAGTTAGAAGGTTATAAAGCATTGTCTTTTAGCATCAAAAATCAATGAATTATAAAGCAAATATCATTTCAGACCCAGAAGAAGAGTTAATTCTAGTGGACAGTGATGACAATGAGATAGGCTATTCTTCCAAATCTGACTGTCATAAAGGCTTAGGAATACTTCACCGAGCTTTTTCAGTTTTTTTATTCAATTCATCTGGGGAATTATTACTTCAAAAAAGAAGTGCTAAAAAAGAATTATGGGGTCAATATTGGTCGAATAGTTGTTGCAGCCATCCCAGAAGAGGTGAAAAATTACATACTGCTGCATTAAGAAGAATTAAGCAGGAGCTTAATGTTGAATGCAGCCTTAGTTTTCTTTATAAATTTCAGTATCAGGAAAATTATAATGACATCGGCAGTGAACATGAACTTTGTTCGGTTTTTTATGGACTCTACGATGGTTCTGTTCATTGTAATGAAAATGAAATAGAAGATTGGAGAATGATTAGCTCCACTCAACTGCATGAAGAGATTGATCAATCTAATGTATTGTATACACCCTGGTTAAAATTAGAATGGTCTGAAATTACAAAAAAATATAAAGAAGTCATTGAGAATGATATTGGAATAAAATTTTAGACTATTAAAATAGCTCCTCTTTCATCTCCATTACTAAGTCTGCTCCTTTCTCAATTGAATCAGCATAAAAATTGACTTTTGGAAGGATGCTTAGAACAAAAAACTTTGATGAAATCAATTTGGCTTCATAAAAATCACTATCAATAGAATCACTCTGAAGAGCTTTCAATGAAATTTCTATCGATCTTACTGCAAGCCAACCCCCTATCAATGTCCCTAACATCATTAGAAAATAAAAACTAACAGCACCAGACAAATATTCACGATGTTTTTCTTCTGAAAGAATAAAAGTAATAATATTCTCAGTTCTCTCTATTTGATTATGTAGTTCTTGACTTGCTGTTTCTAAATCATCGTCAATTAAATCAAAATCATCAACGCTATTTTTCATTTCACTGATAAGTGCTAATAAACCCTGTCCCTTATCTTTGATGAATTTTCGACCAATTAAATCATTTGCTTGAATAGCAGTGGTTCCCTCATAAATGGTGGTAATTCTAGAATCTCTATAATGCTGTGCAGCACCTGTTTCCTCTACATAACCCATACCACCATGGATTTGTATCCCTAAAGATGTAATTTCTTGGCATATTTCACTGCACCAGCCCTTTGTTATTGGCGTCAAAAGATCTGCTTTAATTTTATGAGATAATTTTTTATCTGTTTCACTTAAATCAGATAAGTCCATCTCCGCTGTGGCAACATAAACAAGTGCTCTCATAACTTCGATTTGTGACCTCATAGTCAGCAGCATTCTTCTGACATCTGGATGATGAATTATAGTCACTCTTTTACTCTCTGAATGAACTGTGCCCTGCACTCTTTCCTTGGCATAACTTAAAGCTTGTTGATAAGCTCTTTCAGCAATTGCAACACTCTCACAAGCAACACCAATTCTGGCATCATTCATCATAGTAAACATACAAGCTAATCCTTCATTAGGATTGCCTACCAAATACCCTGTAGCATCTTCAAAACTCATGACACAAGTTGCACAACCATGAATTCCAAGTTTATGCTCAAGAGATATAGCCTTAACATCATTTCTTTCGCCCAATGTTCCATCTTTATTAACATGAAATTTAGGAACCAAAAATAATGAAATACCTTTCACACCCTCAGGAGCATCGGGAAGCCTTGCCAATACGAGATGAATAATATTTTCAGATAATTCATGCTCACCCCAAGTGATAAAAATTTTTTGTCCACTTATTTTGAAGCTATCTCCATTGGGTTCAGCGACAGTATTCAGTACTGAGAGATCCGACCCAGCCTGAGGTTCTGTTAAATTCATAGTTCCGGAATAATGTCCGGTTACCAGCTTTTCTAAATAGAGATCCTTCAACTCTTTGTTAGCATGAGCATCAATTGCACGTATAGCTGAATTAGTTAAAAGCACAAGATGTGCCCATGAAAAATTAGCCCCCATAACCATCTCATTGATTGGCATTGAAATGGTTGTGGGCATTCCTTGTCCGCCATAATTTGGATTACAACTTAAAGTTGGCCAACCACCTTCTACATAAGCATTATAAGCTTCCGCATACCCATCGGGAACAGTCACTTTATTTCCACTCAGTGACACTCCTTGTTCGTCACCATTCTTATTAGTTGGAGCAATAATTTCAGATGCTATCTCTGAAGCACTTTCATATATTGTTTCAAGGAAGTCGCTGTCAAATTCTTCAAAATGAGGATTTGATTTGAGATTGCCTTTTCCAACTATTTCCTCAAGGGCAAAAATCATATCTTTTACAGGAGGAAGAAACTGATCCACATCAACCTCTCTTTTTGATCCAAGGTAATTCAACCAGTTGGGCTTTTAAATCTCCATCAGGAGAGTGAATACAGATACTTTTCCCAATTTCAGCAAATTCTTTTTCTAAGATGATATAGCAGATATTTTTTCCCAATCTTGGAGAATAAACAGCCGACATCATTGCACCTACTTTATTTCCATCAATAGATACTTGGAGATTCTCTTCATTAAAAAATTCCATTTTTTCACCTGAAATCTCTGCGCCCATCAGTTTTCGTTTCACACCAGTTTCAGAGATCTTTTTCAATGCCTGTTTGCCAATGAAATCATCTTCTTGATCAAGATCTATCATCCAAGATAAGCCTACTTCATATGGATTATTTTCTCGATGCATATCTGAACCAAAACTTAAAATACCGGCCTCCAATCTAAATATCTGATTAGGGGTTCCTGGACTGATAGAGAATTCATCACCGGCCTCCCATAGTAGCTCCCAAAGCTGATTCCCTTTGGAGCCATCTTCTAGAAAAATCTCATAACACCTTTCGCGACTGTAGCCCATTCTTGCGATAACCATTGGTATGCCATCATGATCAGTTTTCTTAAATCTATAGAACTCAAGATCCTCGATCCATTTACCAAAGACCTTACTCATTAATGCAGTTGATTTAGGACCTTGAATTTGAAGAGGAGAAACATCGGGTTCAGTGACACTAACATTATAGTTCTTAACAGTTGCAATGCCTTGGACCCATAAAAGCGCATCACTGTCAGAAAGTGAAAACCAGTAATGATCTTCAGCAATCTTCAGCATTACTGGATCATTAATAAAACCACCATCAAAATCAAGTAAAGGTGCATACATTGCTTGGCCAACTGCACATTTTTTGATATCCCTAGGTGTAATATATTGAGCTAATATTGATGCGTCTGGCCCTTTAATTTCAACTTGTCTCTCACAGCCAACATCCCAAAGTTGAACGCCTTTAAGCAGATTTTCATAATCTTCTTCTGGTCCTTCAAAAACAATAGGAAGATACATGTGATTGTAAACTGTAAAAGCAGTAGCTCCATATTTCATAGTAGAATCAAAATATGGTGACTTTCTGACCCTAGGACTGATGACTATTTTTGATGTTTGATACATAATTTTGAGTTAAACATAATACTGAATAATATCCAACAATGGGAAAATTGAAAGCAAATATTACTCGATTTTTATTAAAAAATTGACTTGGACTATTAGATTTTTTTAACTAGACTAACTTCAACTTAATAAATCAAGTAAGAACATCCTAAAAAATAAAGATAACATAGATTGGACAAATTCTATATTGACAGTTTTAGTGACACTTTCAATATTAATACCCATGTTCATCGCCCCTATGGCGACTAATGATTTACTAAATAAAGCCTATGAAATAATTGCTAGTAATTTAGGTGTTGTCTATTTAGCAATGGGACTATTGACACTCCTTTTCCTCTTAATTCTAGCAAGCAGCAGATATGGGAATATTATATTGGGTCAGAAAGATGAAAAACCAGAGTATGCAACATTTGGTTGGGCTTCGATGTTATTTTGCTCTGGTATAGGTGCTTCCTTAGTTCTGTATGGAACGACCGAATGGGTGGACTATTATTTGAAACCCCCTTTTGGTGCTGAACCAAGATCGAGCGAAGCAATTGCCTGGGCATCAACTTATGGTATGTTTCATTGGGGAATTATTGGTTGGGCAATATACTGCTTCCCGGCTGTAGCTGTTGGTTATAGTTATCATGTAAGAAACTCTGGTAGTCTAAAAACAAGCACAGGTTGTGAGTCAATCTTAGGTGGCAAAAAGAATAAGAAACTAGCTAGATTTATTGATCTAATATATATGATCGCACTTGTAGGTGTTTTAGGTGCTGGGCTAGGCTTAACATCACCCGTGGTGAGTGCAACTATAACTGAATTCTTTTCAATTGAGCAAAGTCTAACATTAACTGTTTTATGTCTATTAATATGCATAGTTATATATTCCATTAGCCTATATTTTGGACTTGAAAATGGAATACAACGCCTGAGTAAATTCTGTGCCTATATGGCCCTCTGTGTATTGGTATATATACTAGTTTTTGGTCCTACTCTTTTCATAGTAAAAACTTCTTATGAGAGTTGGGTTTTCATGGCTAAAAATTTCATTACTATGAGCTTTGGACCTCCACCAATAGGTCAATCTGAGTTTTCTAAAGCATGGACAATATTTATGTGGGCATGGTTCTTTGGACTTGGACCATTTGTGGGTATTTTTATCGCTAGAATTTCTAGAGGAAGAAGCATACGTGCAATGATATTTGGTGCCTTGGGATTTGGGACCATGGGAACTTCCTTATTTTTTATGATCATGGGCAATAATGCTATTTATCTTGAAACTAATGAGATCATGCCAATAATAGATATATGGACTAATGAAAGCCCTGCAGTCATGGTCTCTAGAAGTATTTCAGATATGATTTTGGGTAAGTGGATACTTCCCTTCGTTGGTATTTTTTGTCTTGTCTTTATGGCTACAACTTTTGACTCTGGAGCCTATACACTAGCATCTTCTGCTACCAAGAAAATGAAGCCAGGTGATAATCCAGAAATTTGGAATAGAATATTCTGGGCATTTTTTATTGCATTACTTCCATTGGCTCTTCTTATTGGTGCCGCTGATTCACCCGACTTAAAAGGACTTGAAAAATTAAAACCCTTTCAAACAATTGTGCTTTTAATTTCACCTCCCTTATTATTGGTGTATATAATGATGGCAGTTGGATTGATGAAAAATATTTTTGAAGACACAAAAACTAATTAGGAACTCTCTTGAAAACTTTTGAACAAGCAATTGCTAAGGAAAATTTTGTAATTACAGCTGAAATTTCATCTCCTATTAGTTGCGGCCCTAAGGAGCTTGAAGATAAAATTGATATACTCAAAGGCACAGTTCATGCAATTAATATAACTGATAATCCAGGTGCTACCGCTCACATGTCAAGCCTTGTTGGTTCAGCAATTGTTATTGAGAAAGGTATCGATCCTATACTACAAATAACATGCAGAGATCGAAACAGATTAGCAATACAAAGTGATTTAATGGGTGCATCAGCATTAGGGATCAATAATGTACTCACATTGGGAGGAGATCCAATAAAAAATGGAGACCAACCCGATGCAAAAGCTGTCTTTGATGTAAATTCAAAAACTCTTTTGACTATTATGAAAAATATGAATGAAACTGGAGAGACCATGTCTGGAAGAATGCTGTCAACAAAGGGTAGTTTTTTTCCTGGCAGTGCTGCTATTGTTCATGATCCAACTAAAGAATGGGATCCAAAAATCCTAAATAGGAAAGCAGAACTAGGAACAAAATTCATACAAACACAATTTTGTTATGACATTGATATTTTGAAAAACTATATGAAACATATTGTTGATGCTGGCTTAACAGATAAATTGGCTTTTATAATAGGTATAGGCCCCTTTAAGACTGGAAAAACAGCTCAATGGATGAAAGAAAAATTATTTGGAACCATTATCCCTGATGCAATGATCAGGAGAATGGACCAAGCCAATGATAAGCTGGAAGAAGGTATTATTATATGTGCTGAATTAATTGATCAACTTCAAGATATTGATGGGGTGTCGGGAGCTCACCTAATGGCTCCTAGAAATTTATCTGGTATAGCTGCTTCTGTGAAAAGAGCTGGGATAACTATTTCTTAAGTCTTAGCTCTTATTAGCAAAATAATCCTGGCATTGATAATAGAGCATGCCCAAAGCCATTGCCGGACCAGAAAACCATTTGCCTCCTGGTAGTTGCATATGCTTAACACTGCCTAAAGTATGAATCATATCCCATTCTTGAGTTATACCTGAAGCAATGACTTCTGCTGCCATATGAGTTGGTGCTACTCCATGACCGGAATAGCCTTGCGAATAGAAAACATTCTCAGTCAGCTGACCCAATTGAGGGATTCTATTAATGGTGACTGCTACATTGCCACCCCATGCATACTCAATTTTCACATCATTCAGATCAGGAAAAACCTTAAGCATTCTTTTTCTTAAATTTTGATCGATATTCTTTGGCTCGTTTCCAGAATAATTCCACCGACCCCCAAAAAGCATTCTGTGATCTGATGAAAATCTATAATAATCTAAAATAGTATTGAGATCGCAAACTGCCATATCTTGCGGGATGATCTCCCTTGCACGATCTTCTGACAATGGTTCAGTAGCAATAATACAACTATTAGCAGGCATGATCATCCTTCTCAGTTTTTTATTCAATTTATCAATATAAGCATTTCCTGCAAGCACCACATAATCGGCCTCTATTTGGTGTTCACTTGTATGAACCTTAATCTTTTTGCCATAATCAATACTTTCTGCTTTTGTTTGTTCAAATATTCTTACTCCTAGACTTTCTGCTGCTTTTGCTTCTCCCAAGACTAGATTGAGTGGGTGGAGGTGTCCACTGCCTGAATCAATTAATCCAGCAATATAATTTGGAGATTTCACATAGCTTTGAATATCTTTCTTATCCACAAAAGTTAAATGATGTCCATACCCTCTTTTTTCCCATTCTGTTTTTCTGTTAATTATTTCTTCCATCTGTATTCGATTCAAAGCCACCTCAATAAAACCATCTTTTAGATCACATTGAATATCAAATTCTTGAATTCTATTTCTAACTAAATCTGTAGATTTAGCACCCAATTCCCAAACTGATTGAGCTATATCTTCCCCCATTTCTTTTTCCAATTTATCACTGAATGTAAAACCAGATATTAATTGTCCTCCATTTCTTCCACTCGCTCCCCAACCCACTTTGGCAGCCTCAATCACAATAACTTCATAGCCTTTTTTTGCTAAATTTATAGCTGTATTGATACCTGTAAAACCACCCCCAATAATGCAAACTTGAGTTCTCAAGCTTTCCTGAAGCACTCTGAAAGATAGGCTCTGATTAGTAGTTGCCGCATAATATGAGTCAACGTGATCAAAATTTTGATAATGATTCTTATTCATTGAGTTATCTAAAAAGTTCATACATTATTATTATAAGCTTATAATAATCAATATAAGTCAAATCAGGAAAGTAAATGTCTCGTAGAAGTACAAAAAGAAGTAAAAACATAGCTGCTGAAGTTGTAAAACCAGTTGTAGAGAAAGGTATGTTAGGTGGAAAATATAAACCATTATCAGATCATGATATAGAACAAATTCATCAAACAACTCTAGATGTTTTAGAAAACATAGGAATGGGAAACCCCTTACCTCAACTTAAAGAAGCTGCATTAAAAAAGGGGTGTACATTTACAGATCAAGGAAGACTTCTTTTTCCTCGTTCATTGGTTGAAGATGTCATAGCAAGAGCTGGTAGAGATTTTATTTTTTATGGTCGAGATTCTAAACATGATATGGAAATGTCGGATAAAAAAGTTCATATTTATGGAGGTGGAGAAGCAGTAACTGTTCTAGATTTGGGAGCTAAAAAATATAGGCCTTCAACCATTAATGATGTTTACGATATTGCCAGATTAGTAGATTACCTTGATAACATTCATAGCTACTCAAGATTGGTTGTAGCAACTGAATTCACAGACTTGTTAAAAACAGATATCAATACTGCTTATGCAAGTGTCCAAGGCACCTCAAAACATACAGCCCTTACATTTGCAGATGCTAGCCATGTAGAACCAACAATTGAGATGCTGGATATTATTGCTGGTGGTAATGGTAATTTTCTCAAGAGGCCTTTTTGTCATGGAGGTGGTTGCACAGTAGTATCTCCACTTAGATATGGAACTGATAACTGCGAAGTTGCTATTGAATCCATCAAATTTAACGCACCAGTTTGGGTTGTCATTGCTCCTCAATCAGGCGCAACATCTCCAGCTGCTCTAGCAGGCTCGTTAGTGCAAGTTTTAGCTGAAACGCTAGCAAGCCTTATACTTATTGATCTAATAAAACCT
>Ga0206679_10000636_pt1 | contig 29345 bp, 23 predicted proteins | sample M110012015metaG_FD_155464 | JGI IMG/M metagenome (GOLD analysis project Ga0206679, IMG submission 155464) | Ammonia-oxidizing marine archaeal communities from Monterey Bay, California, United States - M1 100m 12015 | ecosystem: Environmental > Aquatic > Marine > Intertidal zone | place: USA... | reverse complement strand
CCAAAATTTTAGGAAAAGAAATAAAATGGTATAATGCAGACTGCACTAATACAGAAACTATAAACAAAATTTTTTCGGAAGAGGGAGATATTGAAGGAGTAATTCACTTTGCAGCCTACAAATCTGTAGAAGAATCAGTAAGGGAACCTGATAAATATCATAAAAATAATGTAGGATCTTTAAATGTGATTTTAGAAAACATGAAAAAACATAATATTAAAAACATTATTTTTTCTTCTTCTTGCACAGTATATGGTAGTCCAGATATTTTACCAGTAACTGAAAATGCTCCCTTTAAAAAAGCCGAATCTCCCTATGGAGAAACAAAACAACTTTGCGAAAAATTATTAGAAAAAAATAGTTGTAATAGTGTATCATTAAGATACTTTAACCCTATCGGTTCTCATTCTTCTTCTTTAATCGGAGATTGTTCGGCAGATAAGCCAACAAACTTAGTTCCAATACTCACTGAAGTTGCTATTGGAAAAAGAAAAGGAATAATCGTTTTTGGGGATGATTACAATACCCCTGATGGTAGTTGTATTCGAGACTATATTCATGTAGTAGATTTAGCAAATTCCCATGTTAAAGCTTTAATCTACCTATTAAAAAACTCTGGGAAACATGCTTTTAATGTAGGAACAGGAAAAGGAGTAAGCGTTTTAGAAGCTATACAATCTTTTGAGAAAGCAAACAATCTGAAAGTAAGCTACAAGATTGGCAAAAGAAGAGTTGGAGATATTGAACAAATATTTTCTGACGGAACTCTTGTAAAAGAAAAACTAAACTGGGAAGCAAAACAAACGTTAAAACAAGCCATGATAGACGCTTGGAATTGGGAGAAAACTAAATAGGATAATTATATTTCTCTAAATCAAGATTATATTTATTACTAATCCTTTTATTTGACTCTGAATAATAACTTTGAATTTCATTTCTTAACTCACCCCCTAAAAAGGATTTATTTTTAATTGGGAAGAATTTAACTCTCCTCAATATTTCTCTAGCGTACTCATAAACATAAGGAATATGAAGAATATAATATTTATATATTACATTTTTTCTAGAAAAGGAATTAATTATTCTTGCTAAGAATAAACTAATGTACGAGTAAGAATTATTATTCTTTGAAAAATCAATTGATTTTTTGTCAATCTGAAATTGATGAGTTTCAGTAAACTTATCAATAAACTCTTTCTGATTTGAAATAAAATCTTCAAACAAGTAAACGTATACATTTTCCCTTCCAATTAAACTTACATAATAACTAATTACATTCTCATAATTAAAATGAGAATAAGAAAATAAAGATGTTCTATTATTTCTACTGAACTCTTCATGTTTAATATACCGTTTTAAAGAATAATTCCCCCCCTCTTTAACGTACTGTAAATATGAAGATGGAATAATATCAAATTGATTCCTAATGAAGATAATTACTTTAGGGTTTTCAAATTCAGAAATTTTTCTTGCTATTCCATTTGTTAAGAAACCAGAATAACCAGAATTATGAATATTCCCGGATAATTCTTCATCACAAAAAATTAAATCATTATTCGAGTTAAATTCTTCATTTATATTTTCGTAAAAATAATTTCTTATCTTTTCTCTATTTACAACCTTAAAATTTTGAACAGATATATAAAATATTTTCTGAAACCAAGTAGTTGCAGTTTTATGATAACCAATATGAAATATATTTTTCATTTCTAATTTTTCAAGGATGAAATTAACATTCTTTTTCTTTTCTCTACAGGAAATTCTATTTCAATTCTCATTCTTGCTCTATTCCCTAATTCATTCAAATTTGTTTTCAAGGCAATATTAATTAAATCTACTAACAAATCAGAATTTCTCTTCTTCAATACAAAACCACTTTCTCCTGCTATAATTGGTAAGTAATTTACATCTGATACAATTGGAATACAATTACAGAGCATTGCTTCACAAATTGCAACTCCAAAGCCTTCAAAATTGGAAAGTTGTAAATAAAATTGAGTTCTACTATAGTAATCTTTCAACTTATCAGGAGTAAGCCTTCCTAAACAAATTACATTTTCGGGGAGAACATCTATTCCTTTAATACTCTCTGTGCCAGCAAAGTAAAAAGTACAATTTGGCAATTTATTTGCAGTCTCTACAATTAGGTCCGCTCCCTTTCTTTTTACCTGATCAGAAGTCATTACAGTTATAAATGTATTTTCTGTTTTATTATAACTTCCTACTTTCCAATCCTCAATTATTAATCCATTTGGAATGACTTTATATGGGGTTTTAATATTTTTAAAATGATGAGAATACCCAAATTGTAAAGTTTTATCTGAATAATAATTATTTTCGGTAAACACTAAAGATTTGCTTACTGGAAGTATTATATCCGCCAATTGATAGGATTTTTTTGTAAACCATCTCATTAATGGAATTCTAAGGTTTCCATAATTAATTTCTGGAAAATCTACACAATCAGTCCCATGAACTACAATAGCTACTTTCTTATTAAATATTTTACCAATTAGAGATGGCAAATACGACCAATAACCACCAAAAGAAATCAAAACTATATTTACTTTTCTGATATTAATGAGAAGGAAAATAAATTGAATCACTAGATTAAATGGTAGTAAATATTTATTTGACCAATTCTGATTTTTTAAAATAATTTCATAATCAGAAGAGAGAAGTTTAATCTCCGTTTCTATAAAGGTGAAAAGTTTAGGATAGATAAATAAAAGTCGCTCCTTTTGCATTAATTGAATTTAAATTTCAGAATACAAATATAACTAAAAAAGAAACAATCTTAGATAGCAGATAATCCACAAGAATTTAAAAGTTATTTAGAACAATTATATTTGTATTTTTGTACTATCGGAATCCTAAATAAAATATTACCAGCATTCTTAAAACCAATATCCAGAGATATTGGGTTTTCTTTTAATTCTTTAATTTATAAAATAAAAAGTAACGGGAAAAACATTCAAGTCTCTCCTATTTTTATTTTAGGAAATCAAAAATCTGGCACCTCTGTAATTGCAGCACTTTTAGGGGAATACACTTCTAAAAAAACTGCTATAGATTTATTTTATAGCGGATTTAAATATTCCCTATTTCAAAAATGGAAAAATAGAGAAATATCTACAAGCAAGTTTGTGCATGAAAATAAAATAGAATTTTCTTGTTTCATCATAAAAGAACCTCATTTTTCTGTATTTTATCAAGAACTAAAAGAAGAATTCCCCCAATCTGAATTTGTAATGATTGTAAGGAATCCTTTTGATAACATCAGAAGTATTTTAGATCGATTAAATATTGAAGGCAATAAAAAAGAATTAGTAAAACAAGATTCTGATAAGATTTTCCACTCCTGGAATTTATTATTCAACAACAATTGGATAGAAGGAAATAAAAAACAATATATTGAAGTTTTATCTGAAAGATGGAATATTATTTGTAATTCATATCTAGAAAATAAAAACAATATAACTCTAGTAAAATATGAAGACTTCTTAACTGATAAAGAAGGAACTATTAAAAATCTATCTGAAAAATTAAATCTAAAAAACACTTCAGATATATCTCAACTATTAAACAAACAATTTCAACCAAAAGGTAAACAACAAAAAGTAGATGTAAAAGAATTTTTTGGAGAAAAAAACTATCTGAGAATTAAAAACATCTGTGGTCAGAACATGAAAAAAATAGGATATTAAACCTTCTGTATATATTTAGACCAAAACTCCCCTACTATTTTGTTTACATCTTCTGACACCTTAAATACAATAAGTAAAGGAAAATAGAGCACAAACAACATTACAAACCTCAATACAATACTGTAAAATACATTTTCAGGAAAAGAAATACTATCAATAGCAAAGTACACTACAACAATAAGTAGAACCGCCTTAAGGGTGTTAAAACTAAAAGGTTGTATTTTCATTTTATAATACAAAAACACCATTTTTATAAAGTTGAACAAAAACACCGAAAGTGCAGTAGCAAAAGCAGCTCCGTTTATTCCTACTATATTATAATCCGATAAAGGACTACTTTCCGGAATAAAAATAAAGTTAGTATATAAAGTGACGCAAAGCAGTATAAAGTTAGCGTACAGGTCAAATTTATAGTGTTTAGAGTTAACTATAATAATTCCGTTTACTCCGGTAGCTACATTAAACAATTGAGAAAAAGCAATAAACAACACTACCAATTTACCACCCTGAAATTTTAAAGGTAATAAACTCAAACCATCATCAATATTTAGCCATAATCCTAAAAATATCAGTCCTCCAAAAATAAGCTGATTAATAGATGATTTAGTGTAAATATCTTTAATCTCGTTTGTATCATTTCTTTCCCAGGCATTTGCAAGTAAAGGAGTAGCTATAGATCCTATTGCTCTTGCAGGTACTCTTATCACATTTCCGATAAAAAAGGCTACAGTATAAAATGCTACCTCCTTATACCCAATCAATTTTCCAATCATCATCATATCTACCTTACTTACTAACATAGCAGAAGCTCCCCCAACTAAAACATACAAACCAAACAGAAATAGTTTCTTAGTTTCTAATTCTGAAAATATAAAAGTAGGTTTAAAACTAAACTTGCGGAATATATTAAATGCAAGAATTAATATCATAACTAGATACAAAGATATATATAGATTTAAAAAAGTAGGAAAATCTATATAATTAAACCAATGTAAGAATAGCAGTAAAATATTCATACCTTTCAGGAAAACTTCTTTTAAAAAAATAGGAATAGTAGCATTTAAAAGAGACCTAGAAAGAGAGGAAAGCACCTCAAAAAAGGAAAGAAAAGCAACCATCAGAAATACTAAATGGAAATTTAACTTTAATAAAGTATAAGTTTTAAGTTCATCTAACTCATTAGTATTTGGCTTTATAAACTCCAAAAAAGAATCTTTAAAAAGAAAGTAAAGGAACAAAACCAATAGGAAACCTATTATCGGAATTAAAAAAGATAAAGAAATAAGCTGGCTTTTGTTTTCTACTTTAGGAAAAAAACGGATAAGAGTTTTTGGAGTTCCTAAAAAAGAAAAGGTGGAAATTATAGTAGAGTAAGCTACAATTATCTGAAGAAGTCCAAAATGTTCTGGATGAGAATTAAAAGCATTTGGATATAAAACAATAGTAGAAAGAGCTCCAAATAACAATCCTATATAAAAATATATTGAATTCTGAATACTTTGTTTTCTTACAATTCCCATTACATTTTATCTAATAAATCCGACAATTGTTTTGTTAATTTCTTTCTAGTAAAATTATTAATTTTATCTGAAACAACAAATTTTTCTTTACTTTCAAATAACGAAATTATAGTCTCTTTCAAATTATCATCTGAGTAAGTATGATAACTACCACTTTTAGTTTTTTCCATTAATTTTTGAGTATCACTATCCTGAGGACCAAAAGCAAAGATAGGTCTTTTAGCTGCAAAATACTCAAATATCTTTCCAGGGTAATTCCCTACTCCACTTTCGGAATTAAAAAGTAATAACAACAAAACAGAAGATTCGTTATATTCGCTCAAAACGTCTTTATGACTAAGGTATCCCAACACTTTTACTTTGCTTTTTAAATGAAAATATTGAGTAATGTTTTGCAAAACTTCTGTATCAATATTTCCTGAAAGCCTTATCTCTAATTTTTCATTAAATTCAGGATTTTCATCACATAAATCATGTAATGTTTTCCAAAAGTTTCTTGGGTTTCTCAAGTGATTTAAAAGTCCGAAATGACCGATAACAAACTTATCATTTTCTTTTTCTTTTACTGTAAAATCATCTTCATCAAATCCGTTTGTGATTAATTTTACACTATTGGAACCCAGACAGTTAAAAGAGTCAACCCAAGATTCACTTACGGTTAAACAAACGTTTGAATTTTGTAACACTTCCCTTTCTAATTTTCTGTATTTTTGTTTTGATTTTTCAGTTAAATAGAACTCATCTAACAAGTCCAATTCCGACCAAGGATCTCTAAAATCGGACACCCATTTTAAGTCAGGATTTTGTTTTTTTAATCCCAACGCAATTAAATGCATGGAATGTGGAGGACCTGTAGAAACAATGTGAGTTATTCCCTCTTCTTGTATTTTTTTAGAAAGTAATTTTATAGATGGTTTTACCCAAAAAACTTTTGGATCAGGAATAAAAATATTCCCTCTTACCCAATTCATCATTTTATTTTTCAGTGAAGATTTATCCTGAATAATACCAGCATTAGAACTTTCAGATTTTCCAAAAAACTTATCTTTAAGAGTATAAGGCTCCCAAATTGAAGTTTTCCATACTTCAGTTTCCACATGTACATCCTTATGCAAATCTTCATCCTTTATTTCGAAAGATGGAGAATCAGGAGTAAAAATATAAGGTTTCCATCCATTTTCTGGTAAATATTTAGAAAATTTTAACCATCTCTGCACACCAGAACCTCCAGCAGGAGGCCAATAATATGTAATGATTAAAACCTTTTTCATACTTTATTTTAATTCTTTGTAAGATACAAAACCTATAAGTAATAAGAGGAAAATAGAACTAGCGTAAGCAATATTTTCTCCTGTAGAATAAGAAGTAGGTTCAAACTTAAATTCAATTTTAGTTGTTCCAGCAGGCACCATCATTGCTCTTAACACATAATTTACACGGAAATGCGGAACAATTTCTCCATTAATATAAGCATTCCAACCCTTTTCATAGTAGATTTCAGAAAACACAGATAGTTGAGTAGAGGTAATATTTGTAAGATTATAAGTTAAGTGATTAGGTTTGTAATCCTTTTGATTTAAATTAATAGTCGCAGATACATCTAAAGTAAAATCTGTAATACTTTCAGAGAACCTTTTATCTACAATAGCTGTTGTTGCAGGATTAAAAGAGTTTAAAGCATCCATCTCTTTATTAGCATCCTCTACTAACTGAATGTCAGACACAAACCATGCATCTCCTAAAGGGTTAATTCCTGCAAGTTTTGACTCCACAGCTTCACCTTGAGGAGTAATAATCCATCCACAATTTAACATAGAAAGAACTAAAACATTATTCTGGGAAAGTTGATTATCAATCAATTCTTGATATCTTAAAAGCTTGGCTGCATGATACCCACCAATTGAGTTATGAAAGAAAGAAGTTTTACTCTCGTTAAAAGGATTGTTATAATTAAATACTCTAGATTTGGTCGCATTCTTCTTAAGAATAGTTCTGTCAGCTTGTGATGGGATAAAAGACGATTTTGTTTCTTTTACAAAATGAGTTTCATTTAAATATCTTTTATCTACCGACCATAAATCAGATAAAAGTAAAACTCCCAAAATAATTACCACATATTGTTTTTTTAAATTACCCTTTACAAACATCCACAAAGTACCTGCAGAAAGAAGAATAAAAATAAACGACCTCCAAGCGTCCGATTTCATAATAGACTCTCTATCGGAAGCTAATCTACTCGTAAAATCAATATTGTTATTTAAATAATCGTTAGAAGAAAGAAAATCAACAAAGAAAGAGGGAACTAAAGCAAATAACAGAGTTATTCCTCCTGTAATATAGAATGCTATTTTAAGTTTTTGTTCCTTTTCAGGATTCTTCTCACTAATCAAAAATTTATTTAGAGCTAAAATTGCTAAAAGTGCAATTCCAAATTCTGCAATAATCATAGCCATGGTAACTGCCCTAAACTTGTTATAAGCAGGAACATAGTTAAAGAAGAATTCTGTTAATCCCATAAAATTACTACCCCATCCTAGCATTATAGAAAGAATTGTAGCAAGTAAAATCCATATTCTGTAAGAAGACCTTACATACATTATCCCTAATACAAACAGAAACATGATAATAGATCCTACATAAGTTGGAGATGTTCCCGGCTGATCTCCCCAATAAGTCATGGTTTGTTGTTGTAATTTTTGTTGTTTCTTCTGATTTCTGATTCCTCTTAAGTATTTTAAAGTTTCAGAATCTTTATTCTCCAACACACTAGTACCAGTTGAACCTCCCATAAAATTTGGAATTAAGAAAGTCATAGTTTCTGCTTTTCCATAACTCCATGTTGTCGCATATTTCAAATCCAAACCATCTGTAATCGTATCCCCCAATCTTTTATCAAATTCTTTCTGGGTTATTGCCCCTATATCCAACAACTTCTTCCAATCTGATACAATATCTGTATCTATCTCATTTACTAACTCTGATTTTCCTCTTTGTGTTTCTGGCCCATACTCCATAGTGGTTGCTAAACGTGTGTAATTTGTAGCTCCACCCAGAAGTGCTGCAATAATTAAAATTCCAACTCTTTTAAAGAAATTTGGATTTGAAGGTACAAAATATTTAAATGTAAGATATGCACAAATAATAGGTATTAAATGAATATAAGAATAATTAGGGTTCAATAAATCCCAACCCCAAAACGCTAATAATATATCAATAAATAATAACATGATTACAGAGCTAATTATTGAGAGTATTAAATTCTGATTCTTAGGATTTTTTGAATTATAACCTTTAACAAACTCAACAATACCAATAAAGAATAAAATTATTATAGTATAATAAGTAATCTGATAATGATTAGAATAAAGTTGCAATGCAACAAATAAAGAGGTAAAGACAGCTCCTAAGAGCCATTTTTTACTCCTAAATGTGTAGAGAACAGATGCAATAATTAATGGTAAATAAGCTATCGCATGAGCTTTTGTCATATGTCCTGCCTGAATAATTATAATAAAATAGGAAGAAAAAGCAAATCCTATTGCACCTACAATTGCTAGTTTATAATCAATTTTAAGGGTTAAAAGTAAAATGTAAAACCCTATCAGATACATAAATAGCATATCCATTGGCCTTGGTAAACCAAACCGGAAAATCTTATCAATATATTGTATTAAATTACCGTTAGAACGAGTGGAGATTTGGTAAGCTGGCATACCGGAGAACATTGTTTTAGTCCAAAGTGCTTCTTCTCCAGTTTCTACTCTGAAATCCTGAACTTCTTTACTCATTCCCTTCCAAGTATCAATATCGTGAGCAGAAAGAACCTTACCTTCAAAAACCGGTGAAAAATAAATTGCTGAAATTGCTACAAAAATTGCTACAGATATTAAGTGTGGTACAAATTTTTTCATAATTTCAGATTTTAATTATTATTCGTCTACTTCTTCAAAATCAACATATTCTCCCAAATCATCTGTTTCTGATGTAGATTTTTTGACTTTTGTTTTAATACTTACTTTTCCCTCTTCCTCCACAGGAGATCCTTGTTGAGAAAATTGCTGATTAAATTGAGACTGTTTCTTTTTTACATATCTTTTAAGTAAAACTGGAAAAACAAACCTCCCTAAAAACTTTAGAATATAAGAGATTAAGAAAAACCAAAATAAAAAGTTCAGCAATCCTACTAACATGTTATTTACTTAAATATAAATTTCGTTCCGAATATACTTTTGTGAAATAATCGTCATTTAAATCATCAATGAAATAAATTGCTTCTCCTGTAGATTTCATTTCAGGACCTAATTCTTTATTCACATTTGGGAATTTATTAAATGAGAAAACAGGAACCTTAATAGCATACCCTCCTTTTTTAGGGTTGAAACTAAAATCAGAAACCTTCTTTTCTCCTAACATAACCTTAGCTGCATAATTCACATACGGTTCATCATATGCTTTCGCAATAAACGGAACCGTTCTGGAAGCTCTTGGATTGGCCTCAATAACATAAACAACTTCATCTTTTATAGCAAACTGAATATTTATTAAACCAACTGTATCAAGTGCAACCGCAATTTTATTAGTTATATCAATCATTTGTTGACGAACATTATCAGATAAATCAAAAGTAGGTAATACCGCATAAGAATCTCCAGAATGAATTCCACAAGGTTCAATATGTTCCATAATACCAATAATATAAACGTCTTTTCCGTCACATATTGCATCCGACTCTGCTTCAATTGCTTTATCCAAATAATGATCTAATAAAACCTTGTTTCCTGGCATGTCTTTCAGAAGGTTTACAATATGATGTTCTAACTCCTCTTCATTAATTACAATTTTCATTCCCTGACCACCTAACACATAAGAAGGACGAACCAAAATTGGGAAATTTAAATTCTTAGAAATCTCTAAAGATTCCTCTGCTGTTTCAGCAACTGCAAATTTAGGGTAAGGAATATTATGCTTCTTTAATAATTCTGAGAACCTACCTCTATCTTCCGCTACATCTAAAGCATTATAAGAAGTACCCATAATTTTGACTCCATATCTCTCTAGTTTTTCAGCTAGTTTAAGAGCTGTTTGTCCTCCTAACTGAACAATAACACCCTCTGGTTTTTCATGACGAATAATATCGTAAATATGCTCCCAAAAAACAGGTTCAAAATACAATTTATCTGCAGTATCAAAATCAGTGGAAACTGTTTCCGGATTACAGTTAATCATAATGGTTTCATATCCACATTCTTTTGCTGCCAAAACTCCATGTACACAAGAGTAATCAAATTCAATTCCCTGACCAATCCTGTTAGGTCCTGAACCTAGTACAATCACTTTTTTCTTGTCAGAACTTACACTTTCATTATCTGTAAATTTCTTTCCGTTAATTTCTTGTTGCATCTCGAAAGTAGAATAATAGTAAGGGGTTTTTGCCGTAAATTCAGCAGCACAAGTATCTACTAATTTATACACTCTCTTTATTCCAACATCATTTCTCTTATTGTAGATTTCACTTTCCAAACATCTTACTAAATGAGCAATTTGTCTATCAGCATATCCCTTCATTTTCGCTTCTAAAAGCATTTCTTCAGGAAGAGTTTCTACAGTGTATTTTTCAATTTCTTTTTCAAAAACTACTAATTCTTCAATCTGATGCAAGAACCAATAGTCAATTTTTGTTATTTCATGAATTTTCTTTGTAGGAATACCAATTCTCATTGCATCATAAATTCGGAAAATTCTATCTCCACTTGCGTGTTTTAATTGGTATAAAATCTTATCCTGATCTGTAATTCCTTTACCGTCTGCACCTAATCCGTTTCTACCTATCTCTAAAGATTGGCATGCTTTTTGCATAGCTTCTTGAAAAGATCTACCAATACTCATTACTTCACCTACCGATTTCATTTGAAGACCTAAAGTAGTATCAGAACCCTTAAATTTATCAAAATTCCATCTAGGGAATTTAACTACTACATAATCCAATGTTGGCTCAAAAAATGCAGAAGTAGATTTTGTAATTTGGTTATCTAACTCATCTAAAGTATAACCAATTGCTAATTTAGAAGCAATTTTAGCAATAGGATAACCTGTCGCTTTAGATGCAAGTGCAGAAGAACGAGAAACCCTAGGGTTAATCTCTATTGCAATAATATCTTCACTTTCATCAGGGTTAATAGCAAACTGAACGTTACACCCACCAGCAAAGTCACCGATAGAACGCATCATTTTTATTGCCATATCTCTCATCCTTTGGTAACAAGTATCCGAAAGAGTCATAGCAGGAGCTACTGTAATAGAATCACCTGTATGGATACCCATTGGGTCAAAATTCTCAATAGAACAAATAATAATTACATTATCATTATCATCTCTTAAAAGTTCTAACTCATATTCTTTCCAACCTAGAACTGCCTTATCAATAAGTACCTCATGTATTGGTGAAGCATGTAATCCTTTAGAAAGTAAATCTTCAAATTCATCTTTAGTATGCACAAATGCAGCCCCAGTTCCTCCTAGTGTAAATGATGGACGAATCACTAATGGAAACCCTAATTCCTGAGCAATTTCTTTTCCTTCTAAAAAGGAAGTTGCAATCCTAGCAGGAGCAACAGGAATATCAATTTTTTGCATTAATTTACGAAATTGCTCTCTATCTTCCGTAATATGAATTGCGGCAATATCAACCCCAATAATATCTACTCCGTATTTCTCCCAAATTCCTTTTTCGTCTGCTTCAATACATAGATTTAGTGCTGTCTGACCACCCATTGTAGGTAGTACTGCATCAATATTTCTTTCTTCTAAAATATCAATAATAGACTTTACTTCTAAAGGTTTTAAATATACATTATCCGCAACAACCTTGTCTGTCATAATAGTAGCAGGATTAGAATTGATTAAAGAAACCTCAATTCCTTCCTCTCTTAACGACCTTGCGGCTTGAGATCCTGAATAATCGAACTCACAAGCTTGACCAATTACAATTGGCCCGCTTCCTATAATTAACACTGATTTTATTTCTTTGTTTCTTGGCATGGTTTTAATATAAAGTAGTTGCGAATTTACATGATTTGTTGTTCCAGTACAAAAAATGAATTCTGAATAAATTAATAAATTTTAACAAAATGTTGATAAATATGGCCTAAAAAAAAAGGTGTTGCTAATAGCAACACCTTCAATATATTTATGATTAATCAATTATTTATGACCTATTTCGTCAGAAACGGTTAATCTTTTTCTTCCTTTAGCTCTTCTTCTTGCTAAAACCTTTTGTCCGTCTTTATCAGACATTCTATCCATAAAACCGTGTTTATTCTTTCTTTTTCTGTTGGATGGTTGAAACGTTCTTTTTGGCATAACTTTAAATCTTTTTTATTTGGTCGGCAAATGTAGTTTTGTTTTTCTTTATTTCAAAACATTTATCACTCTATTTTCATAAAAAAAAGAAACGATAAATAAACACAGTAAACATCATCATAGACATACTATCCATATTGGATTAAAATTCTATTTTTGCAGTATGAACAGACTCAAAGAAAAATGGGGGATTACCTCTAACTTCCAAATCATTATAATTTTACTTGTATTTTCAATTACAGGTTCTATTGCTGTAATGGTTGCAAAACCAGTACTCAACCTAGTTGGATTAGAAAAAGAATCAGTCTCTCCTTGGATATTTTGGCCTATTCGTATCTTTATCATCTTCCCTATCTACCAAGTACTAATCGTAATTATTGGAGCTTTGTTTGGTCAGTTCAAATTCTTTTGGGCTTTTGAAAAAAAGATGCTTTCTCGATTGGGATTTAAACGATTTCAAGAAAAAAAATAAGACAATAAAGTTTAAACGATTTATTTTCTTTTAATAAAACCTCCACCAACTACATCATTTCCTTCATAGAAAACAGCTGATTGTCCAGGAGCAATTCCTTCTACTTTTTTATGAAACAACACTTTTATTTCTCCGTCTTCATTGCTTAAAACGGATTCTTCTCCATTGTGCTTGTACCTCACTTTTGTAGTAGATTGAAATCCATCAGGAATGGAATCGTATTTTACGAAATTGATGTTTCTGACCGTCATTTCTAACTCTTTAAGGTCTTCTTTTGTACCTATAACAACAGTGTTATCATCTGGGTTTATTCCAATAACATATGTTGGATTGTTACCCAGAGAAACTCCTAGTTTTCGTTGCCCGATAGTATAAAAAGGATAACCATCATGTATGCCGACCACTTCTCCTGTTTTTGTAATGAATTTTCCTCCTTTTACTTTTTCTTCCAAGCCTTCAACCCTTCTTTTAAGAAAACCTCTATAATCGTTATCAGGGATGAAACAAATTTCATAACTCTCACTTTTATTAGCAAGTTCCACATACCCCCTATCTAAAGCCATCTGTTTTATGTCTTTTTTATGGTATTTCCCCATTGGGAAAATTGTTCGTTTTAAACACTCTTGAGTTACGCCCCACAACACATAAGATTGATCTTTACTTTCATCAATACCTTTTGAAACTACATATCTTCCATTTTCCTCTCTTACCTGAGCATAATGACCTGTTGCAATAAATTCGCAACCTAGCATATCTGCTCTTTTTAAAAGTGCTTCCCATTTAATATGAGTATTACACAACACACAAGGATTTGGAGTTCTACCTGCAATGTATTCATCTACAAAATTATCAATTATAAAATCTCCAAATTCTTCTCGAATATCTAAAATCATATGAGGAAAACCACAATCTACAGCCAATTGTCGAGCATCATTTATTGAGTCTAAACTACAACAACCTGTTTCTTTCTTATTTCCACCAGAAGATTCGTAATCCCATGTCTTCATGGTAATACCAATCACCTCATACCCTTGTTCATGTAATAATAAAGAAGCAATAGTACTATCAATACCACCACTCATAGCCATCAAAACTTTTCCTTTACTCATTTATAATTGTATCTAAAACTCCATTAGTATAATAACTCCACTCTCCTACTCTCAATCCATTCTGATAAAAACCAGAATAGAATAGAGTTCCATCCGTATTGTAAGCAGTATAAATCCCATCTAAAACTCCATCCTTATAGGTAGATTTAATATTTTTTTGCCCATTTATAAAATACTGAATAAACTGACCACTTTCTTCTCCAAATTTCCATTCTTTTAGAATATATAACTCTCCGGTTTCATAATAAGTCCTCCTCTTTCCATTAAACTCCCCTTTTCTGTATACCTCCGAAAGGATAAGGATACTATCTTCATTAAAATAGTTCCATGTACTATCTTTTAATTTATTTACATAAATACCAGAGGCTCTAATGTTTCCATTTTTATAAAAGATATGTGTAGCAGCAGCTTTTCCATTATGAAAAAATTCTTTTGTTGCTTTTAATTCCCCTGATAAATAGTAAAACTTCCACAAACCGACTTCCACATCATCTTTAAAAACACCTCTATATTTAAGTTCTCCACTATCATACCTACCTTGCCATTGACCTTGTTTTAAACCATTCTGATCTACTACCATTTTTTGGGCACTTACAAAGATAAAACCAAATAAAAATAAGAGTGTAAATATATTTTTCATCATAATTGTTTTTTTATTAAATTATCTACTCCTTCCACCAATTCTCCCCAACTAAAACGCTTCTTTTCTACTTTGGTATTTTCTACAAACTCTTCCTCTTTATCTTGAGTGTAGAATTCTACAATATTATCGGCAATTTGTTTTGTATCTATATCGCAAACATAACCTACTTTATTGTGCGGAACAATTTCTGCAAGTCCACCTACATTTGTAACCAACATTGGTCTTTCAAAATGATAGGCAATTTGAGTAACTCCACTCTGTGTAGCAGTTCTATAAGTTTGAGTTATCATATCGGAAGCGCAAAAATAACTTTTTACCTCATCTTCCGGAATAAAATCACTCTTCAAAATTACATGTTCTGAAATATTTAAACGATTAATTTGAGAAATATATTCTTCTTTATTGTCGTAAAACTCCCCCGCAACAATTAATTTTATCCCTAAATTTTGTATTCTTTTATCTGCCATTACATCTAGCATTATATCCAATCCTTTGTATTTACGTACGAAACCAAAAAACAATAAATATTTTCCGTCTGCATCCAATCCTAAATTTTCCTTTGCGGTATTCTTTTCTACAATCTCCCCAAAAGAATCGTAAATTGGGTGAGGAATAAAAATCTTTTCTTCCGAATTTGTAAATTGTTTTAAATCATCCAAAACAGAAGAAGATAAAGTTAAGAAGGCATCACACGATTTCACAAAATATCTGGTAAGTAAGCTATCTCCTATTCTTTTTTCGTGAGGAATAACATTATCGGTAATAGCAAAAACCTTAGTTGTTTTACGGATAAGTTTTGCGATAGTACCCAAACAAGGCGCCATAAATGGCAACCAATATCTGATAATTACATAATCAGGCTTTTCTTTTTTAATACTAGAAGCGACTTTAAACCAATTGAATGGGTTAATAGAATTTATAATAGGGATGATTTCAATACCTTTTGGTCCTTCTCCTTCTTCATATTGTGTTTTACCTGGGAAAAGAAAAGAAGGATATTGAAGAGAAAAAGAATACACCTTTACATCTGCACCCTGGTTTTTATATTCTACCGCTAAAGAATTATTAAAATTAGCAATACCTCCCCTGTACGGAAAAGCAGGACCTATTATGATGATTTTTCTTTTCACAACTTAAACTTCTTTTTCTACTTGATAATTGTTTCTATCTTGAGCGTTTCTGGAAATAAGTTCGGCAATAAATCCTGCCAAAAATAACTGCACCCCAATAACCATAGAAGTAAGGGCAATATAGAATCCTGACATATTTGCAATATTATCTGCTTTTATATCACTAAACATAGCATACACTTTATAACCACCAATATAGGCGAAAAGCCCCAGACCTAGTAAAAACATTAAAGAACCAATAATACCAAAAAAGTGCATTGGTTTTTTACCAAACCTACTAACAAAAGTAATGGTCATTAAATCAAGGAAACCATTTACAAAACGCTCCAAACCGAACTTTGTAACTCCATATTTACGGGATTGATGTTGCACTACTTTTTCTCCTATATTATCAAAACCTGCCCACTTTGCCATTACCGGAATGTATCGGTGCATTTCCCCATGAACCTCAACAGATTTTACAACTGTATTTTTATAAGACTTAAGTCCACAATTAAAATCGTGTAAGTAAATACCGGAAGCCTTTCGGGCTGCCCAATTAAATAATTTTGTAGGAATAGTTTTTGTAATTGGATCGTATCTTTTTTGTTTCCAACCAGAAACTAAATCGTAACCATCCGTAATAATCATAGAATATAGTCCTGGTATTTCATCCGGACTATCTTGCAAATCGGCATCCATAGTGATTACTACATCTCCTTCTGCTTTGGCAAAGGCAACATTAAGTGCAGCCGACTTCCCATAATTTCTTCTAAATTTAGTTCCTTTCAAATTAAGATTTTCGGAGCTTAATTTTTCAATTACTTCCCAAGATTTATCTTTACTACCATCATCCATTAAAAGTACTTCATAAGAGAAGTTATTCTCTTTCATTACCTTATCAATCCAACTACATAATTCTGGAAGAGATTCTTCCTCATTAAAAAGTGGTACTACTACAGAAATATCCATATTTAATTTGTTTTAATAAATTTTTCTTTCTTACGAATAAAGAGAGCTAATATAGCACAATACATTGCAACAAAAAATAAAACTGTAACCAATACTTGTAAAAAATAAGTAGTACCTATTCCTTCTGACTTCATAAGTTCCCATTTTGATTGCAATAAACTTTGATTGAAATTATATCCTTCTAATTGTTCCTCATATTTATCTTCATTGAATGTACCGTTTTTATAAGCATTATCGATAACCGTTTTTTGTAACGACATAAACTCTAACTCCCTTTTTTCGTTTATTTCAATGTATTTTTCTGGGTATGCAACCGTCCAGATTAAAGTTTTACCAACAGTAAGTACCGCAAAAGCAAGTGCCGAAATAACAAAGAGTGTCCGAAAGGCATCTCTAAAAGGAAAGAATTCATAATAAGAAGCAAATTCTTTTGACCACTTAATAATGAAAAAAGTATACACTATCATCCATAATAAAGCGAAAATAAGAAAGTAATTATTAGTACTCATATTTAAACCATACAACAAATCTGTTAGAGGAAATAGTATTAGCACTAAACCTAGTATAAGTCCTTTATTTAAAATGAATTCCTTTTCTTGTTTTTCCATAAAAAATTTTTGAGCAAATATACATAAAAATAGAAGTGTAAAAATGTTTTGTAAAGAGAAGAATAATATTACTTTTGCCGACAAGGGTAAGTCTTGTACGACCAGCTCCCTATGAACTCCCCCAGGACAGGAATGTAGCAAGGGTATTAGGTTGTAGCGGTGCGATATAAGTAGCTTACCCTTATTTATTTCACTAATCTAAAGAACCATTAATTTTAGTTTTTGAATCAAATGAATTTTGTTGATTCAAAATAGAATTCTTAGGTATAATATCAATATTTTGTATTTTAATGTTAAAACTTTCATCTTTATTTTTATCAGGAGGTGAAAATTTAGGAGTTGAAAGAATAATCTTATCATTTTCAGTAGAAAGGATAATGTTATCATTTTGTCTTGAAAATGATTCAATCAAAGCTTTCTCAGCTTCATTAAATGTTGTTATTGAATTTGAGTTTTCACCTGATCGTAAAATGTTTTCTTGAGTATATCGTAAAATGTTTTCTTGAGTAATTTGGAATCTATTAACTTGTCCATTATTAATTTCTGGAATTGGAATTGGAGGAGTATAAGTAATATTATTAGTAGGAACAAAATTGGATGGAGGATTATGTAAAATTGGAGTCTGAATACCTGAATTAGTAGGTTTATTCTTCATTTCTCCTCCAATAAATTTCATCATTCCTACACCTATTAAGATAACAATAGGAATTCCAGTCCATTTAAATTTTGATCTTTCTTGTTTTGGTGGTAGAGGTGATTGTGGCGGTGTATTTTGTTTTTTATCCTCCCCATAAAATTGCCAGTTTACCATAATAAATTTATTTTCTCCAAAACTACAGAAAATAAAATACATTAAGAAATCCTACTCCAATTGTTTCGTTGTTTGGCATAAGGTAAATATGCTTTTAAAATATTCTTATTCTCTTTCTTCTTTAAATTTTCGTCTTCCTCTAATAAAGTAATTGCTACCTTTCTGGAGTATTCTAAAATGTTTCCATCTTTTATCAAGTCCGCAATTTTAAATTGTAATTCCCCCGATTGTCTGGTTCCCATCATATCCCCTGCACCTCTTAATCTTAAATCTACCTCCGAAATTTTAAAGCCGTCAGAAGTTTCTACCATGGTTTTTAGTCGTTCTTTTCCTTCATTACTTACTTTATTTCCACTCATAAGTATACAATACGATTGTTCTGCTCCCCTACCAACTCTACCCCTAAGCTGATGTAACTGAGAAAGTCCGAAACGCTCTGCACTTTCTATAATCATAACAGAAGCATTGGGTACATTTACTCCCACTTCAATAACAGTAGTTGCTACCATAATATCCGTAATTCCATCTACAAATCTTTTCATTTCGTATTCCTTATCCTCCGCTTTCATCTGTCCGTGCACTACAGAAACTTGAAATTCTGGTAAAGGAAAATCACGAACCAAACTTTCAAACCCGTCCATTAGGTTTTTATAATCTAGTTTTTCACTTTCCTGTATAAGCGGAAAAACAATATATACTTGCCTTCCGAGTTTTATTTGTTCTCTGATAAAACCAATAACTTTCAGTCTGTTACTATCCGTTCTCCATACAGTTTTCACCTCTTTCCTGCCTGGAGGCATCTCATCAATTACCGAAACTTCTAAATCTCCATATAATGTCATAGATAATGTTCGGGGAATAGGAGTTGCCGTCATTACCAACACATGTGGAGGATAGTCGTTCTTCTTCCAAAGTTTTGATCTTTGAGAAACCCCAAATCTGTGTTGCTCATCAATTATTACAAGTCCTAAGTTTTTAAACTTTACTTTATCTTCTAATAAAGCATGTGTTCCTATCAAGATGTTTATCTCTCCATTTTCTAACTTTTCATGCAATTCTATCCTCTGTTTAGTTTTGCTAGATCCTGTAAGTATTCCTACTTCTATATTCATTTTTTCTGTAAGATCGGAGATGGTAAGCATATGTTGTTGTGCTAGTATTTCTGTAGGAACCATTATACAAGCCTGAAAACCATTATCCACCGCCATAAGCATACTTAAGAAAGCTACCAATGTTTTTCCACTTCCTACATCTCCTTGCAAGAGTCTATTCATCTGTGCATTTCCTTGTACATCTTTTCGTATTTCTTTCAGAACTCTTTTTTGTGCTCCAGTCAGTTCGAAAGGTAAATGATTATTGTAAAATTCATTAAAATTATCTCCAATAATCGGAAACGGATAACCTTTTAACTTTTTTGTTCTTATCAATTTCAGTTTTAATAAATGAAGTTGTAAAAAGAAAAACTCCTCAAACTTTAATCGTTTTTGTGCACGTATAAAATCATTATTGTTTTTCGGAATATGTATATCTACTAAAGCTTCCTCTTTTGATGGTAGATTTAACTCCTTAATTATTTTTTCAGAAAGTGTTTCTTCTATATCGTTTTTAAGTAGCGGGACTAAGTTTTTTATAAGTTTTAAAATTCCTCTGCTATTTAGTCCTTTTACAGAAAGTTTTTCGGAAGAATGATACACTCCCTGCAAACCAACATGTGCTTTTTTGTTGTAATCTTCCCACAAATCTGTTTCCGGATGTACAATATTATAAGTATTTTTAAATGCAGACGCTTTCCCAAAAACTAAGTATTCTGTATTTAGTTTTAAACTACTTTTAATCCATCTTGTACCTTTAAACCAAACTAATTTTATTACTCCTGTGTCATCTTCCAGGTGTGCAATTAGTCGTTTTGATCTTCCTTTTCCAATATCTTCAAACTTAATTATCTTTCCTTTTATCTGAACAAAAGGCAAGTCAGGAGTAAGATCAGACACCTTAAATATTTTACTTTTATCAATATATCGGAAAGGGTAATAAGTGAGTAAATCTCTGTAAGTAAAGATTCGTAATTCCTTTTTTAAAAGATCGGCCTTAGCGGGCCCAACACCTTTTAAAAAATCTATGGGAGTACTTAAAAGTTCCATGCGATAAAGTTAAATACATTTTTTAGAATATAAGAATATTAACAAAATTTGAAAATGAAATTTTTAACAATACAATGAACTACTAAAACCTTATATTTGCAGTATGCAAAAACTAAAAGATATCTATTATCGAATTCCTGAATTTCTTAGGAATAGATATTTTATTTTAGGTTTTCTATTTCTGATATGGATTTCATTTATTGATGAAAACAATCTAGTAAATTTAAATAATAAAACAAACAATTTAGAAAATTTACAAGATGAAATTGATAGTCTGAATAATGAAATTATTGAACTAGAAGAAAGGTTAGAAAGATTAAACACTGACCCTGATGAACTTGAAAGATTTGCCAGAGAAAACTTCTTGATGAAAAAAGATGGAGAGGATATAATAATTATTAGAGAAACACAAAATGAATAAATTATTTGAAGATTTTAAAGATGTAACTTTAGATGAGTGGAAGGATAAAATCATTTCAGATTTAAAAGGTGCTGATTTTAACGAAAATTTAGTTTCAGAAGTTGACGATATAAAAATAAATCCTGTTTACAACTCTGAAAGTATTACACATAATTTTAATTGCAACCTACCTTCTGATTGGATATCTTTTCAGGAAATTGACGCAACAAATGTAGAAGAAGCAAACAAGAAAGCTCTTATTGCACTTAAAAATGATATATCCGGATTATCATTTAAAAACACAAGTAATTTGGAAGTATTACTTGATGGTATTTCTGTAAATAATATTTCTGTAAGATTTTCAAAACATACAGAATCTTTTTTAGAAGAGTGGAATAATTATTGTAAATCGAATAATTTAACTATTACAGCAATTACAGATAAAAATTCAGTTTTTGCTAAAGGAAAAACAACAAAAGAACAAATAGAATTCTCTTTAACTGAAGGAAAGAAAAGAGGAGATAATCCTCATTTTATTTTTGAAATTGGCAGTAACTTTTTCATGGAAATTGCTAAGATTAAAGCTTTCAGGATTTTATGGAAATCAGAAACAGGAAAAGATGCTTTTATTTTATGCGAAACTGCAAAATACAGTAAAGAAACAGAGTTTGAATACAACAACCTTTTACGAACTACAACAGAATGTATGTCATCTATTTTTGGGGGTGCAAATGGAATTTTAGTTCATTCCTTTTCTGAAGAAACTTCTGACTTTTCTGAAAGAATTGCCAGAAATCAGCAAACTATTTTAAGAAAAGAAGGTTTTTTAGATAAAGTTACGGACCCCACAAAAGGATCTTATTATATAGATTATTTAATTTCTGAATTATTATCTGCTTTTAATGTTTCAAATACAAAAGCTGATAATTCAGAAGAAAAGAGTTGGGACTCTGCTGAAGGAATCGAAATAAAAAACAGATATACAAAAACAGATTTATCAGAAGTAGAACATACTAATTTTGTTTCCGGAATTGCACCAAATTTAAGAGGACCCTACTCAACAATGTATTTAATGCGACCTTGGACAATTAGGCAATATGCGGGATTTTCTACTGCAGAAGAATCCAATGCTTTTTACAAAAGAAATTTGGATGCCGGACAAAAAGGACTTTCTGTTGCATTTGACTTAGCGACACATAGAGGTTATGATTCGGACCATAAAAGAGTAGAAGGTGATGTGGGAATGGCAGGTGTTGCAATTGATTCTGTTGAAGATATGAAGATTTTATTTAATGAAATACCATTAGATAAAATGTCGGTATCCATGACAATGAATGGTGCTGTTTTACCAATTTTAGCTTTTTATATTGTTGCCGCAAAAGAGGAAGGGGTATCAGAAAAAGATTTGAGAGGAACAATTCAGAATGATATTCTAAAAGAATTTATGGTAAGAAACACTTACATCTACCCTCCTCATCATTCTATGAAAATAATCTCAGATATTTTTAAATATACATCTAAAAAAATGCCAAAATTTAATAGTATTTCTATCTCTGGTTATCATATGCAAGAAGCAGGAGCTACTGCAGATATTGAGCTAGCATATACTTTAGCTGATGGATTAGAATATATAAAAACTGGTATAAAATCAGGAATGAAAATTGATGAATTTGCACCCAGATTATCATTTTTCTGGGGAATAGGGATGAATCATTTTATGGAAATTGCAAAGCTAAGAGCAGGGAGGTTATTATGGGCTAAAATTGTAAACGAATTTAATCCTCAAAACCCAAAATCTTTATCTCTCAGAACTCATTGCCAAACTAGCGGGTGGAGTTTAACAGAACAAGATCCGTATAATAATGTTAGTAGAACTTGTTTAGAAGCAATGGCTGCTGTAATGGGAGGAACTCAAAGTCTGCATACTAATGCACTTGACGAAGCAATTGCACTTCCTACAGATTTTTCTGCAAAAATTGCCAGAAACACTCAAATTTATTTACAAAGCGAAACCGGAATTTGCGATACTGTTGACCCATGGGGAGGTTCTTATTATGTAGAAAAATTAACTCATGACTTAGCTAACAAAGCATGGAAACATCTTCAAGAAATTGAAGAATTAGGGGGAATGGTAAAAGCAATTGAAACAGGAATTCCTAAAATGAGAATAGAACAAGCTGCAGCCCGAAAACAAGCCAGAATTGATAGTGGAAAAGATACAATTGTAGGAGTAAATTCGAATATTTTAGAAAAAGAAGATTCTAATCTAGAAATATTAGAAGTAGATAATACTGCTGTAAGAAACTCTCAAATTAAGAGATTGAATAGAATAAAAAGTGAAAGAAATGAAGATGATGTAAAAACATCATTAATCAAACTAAAAGAATCTTGTAAAACAGGAAAGGGAAATCTACTTTCTCTTGCAGTAGATGCAGCACATAAAAGAGCTACTCTAGGTGAGATTTCAGATGCTTTAGAAGAAGTTTTTGGAAGATACACCTCAAAAAATCAAACAATTTCAGGAGTATATAAAATGGAAATAAAAAATAACAAAACTTTTAAAAAGGCATTAAGTTTATCAGACGAGTTTGCTAAAACAAAAGGGAGACGACCAAGAATAATGATTGCTAAAATGGGGCAAGACGGACATGATAGAGGAGCAAAAGTAGTTGCTACATCATTTGCTGATTTAGGTTTTGATGTTGATGTTGGTCCTTTGTTTCAAACTCCTGAAGAAGTTGTAAAACAAGCAGCAGAAAATGATGTTCATATTATTGGAATTTCATCTTTAGCTGCCGGACATAAAACACTGGTGCCTAAAGTAATTTCTGCCTTAACTGATTTTGACAGAGAAGATATCTTAGTAATTGCTGGGGGTGTTATTCCAAAACAAGATTATGATTATTTATTAAATAACGGAGTAAGCGGAATATTTGGGCCAGGAACAGTAATTGCTGAATCAGCAATAGAAATCTTAAGGGAATTATTAAAAAAATAATCAAGAAAATTAAATTCCCTAATTCTCTGGATCAATAAATTCTAAATGTTGACAACAACTCGGTAAATCATCATGTGCTTTTCTATTTGCTTTTACATCATCAGCATCATAACCTATATTTGAGATTATTGTTCTAATATTTTCTACAGAATTCTTTTTTGTTTTGAAAGTAATACTTAGGACCTGAGTTTCAATATCTAAATTTACCGATGTTACTCCTTTGGTAAATTGCATTTCTTTTTCAATACGATCTTTACAACAAGTACCCTCACATTCCGCAGAAGTTTTAATCTGAACGGTTTGTTTTTGTGAATATAAATTAACTGTAATCACATTTATTAAAAGAAAGATTATTAATTTTCGCATAATTAGTTTATTTAAATTATTATTTTATTTTATATCTTAAACCTGTATAAATCATTCTTCCCATCACTGGAGCATAAATAAGAGACGCGTCAAAAGCTGATGAAAAAGGATTTCCGGCATCAATTATCGGATTGTCTTGAGTATAACTCAAAAGGTTTTCTCCACCTACATAAATACTAAAATATTTGAATTTCTTTGTAACTTGAGCATTTATCAGATAAAATGGATCAGAGAATTCAGGTAAATTAGGAGAGGTTGACATAGGAATTCTGCTCTCTCCAATATAATTCCAAGTAACATCAAACATCCATTTATCAAAATTTGTAGCGTACGACATATTTACAAGTGCTCGTTTGTTAGGTGTCAATGGAGCTATCTTGTCTTCACCATTATAAGTTGTATGAACATCATTAATCTTATAAGCAGCTTTCACATCAAATCCATCAAATACTTCAAACATAATATCTGCTTGTACGCTATTTGAATAAGAAGTTCCATCCAAATTATAAAAAGAAAGTTCTGAAGGTGTTTCAATATCTACAACAACTTGATTTTCAAAATCAGTTCTATAAGCATCTAGGTTAATAGTACCTTCTCTCCCATTTAAATAAAAACAATAAGTAAGATTTGCTCCGTAATTCCATGCTATTTCAGGATTAAGTTCCTCTACTAGATCAATAGTTCTTCCAGAAGCAAGGAAAGAAGCATTTTCTACAAATACGTTTGCAATTCTGAATGCTCTACCAGCAGATAACCTAAGAGCTGTTTTTTCATTCGGATTGTATTTCATATTTAATCTAGGAAGGTAATTAAACTTTTTAGTATTATTATAATAGTCCGCTCTAATTCCAGCTGTTACATTAAAGAAATCTCCCGATTTAAAAGAATATTCAGAAAAGAGTCCTGACATCAAATCTAATCGTACCTGATTAGTAAAAGAAGTCTCTATATTTCCAGAAAAACTTTCTGTATATTTATCTGCATACTGGCTAAATCCATACTTAAAAATGTTATTTGTGTTATTAATATAAGTTTGTCTGATAAAATTCACATAAGCACTTTCTTGCAAGGCGTCATATTCATTAATTCCGAAAACAGCAGTCTGATTATGTAACCTGAAAGAAGTTTGCAATCCTGCACTCTTCCCTGGAGAATTTGGTTGGATAGCTCCTGTTTTTGAGGTAATCTCATATAAAGAATTATCGATATCAACAATATATCTCTCAGCTTGTGGAACAGAAGAAATCTGACCTCCTAACCTTTCTTCAACTAAAGCTCTTCCATTAAATTGAATATGATAATTCTTATTTCCTTTATATTCCCATCTGTTAAAGATATTTACTTGCTTTGTTTTTGGAACATCTAAAAACTTATCTCCTATTCTCTCCCCTCCTACTTCTCCACGTCTATCAATTTCTTTATCAAAGTATGAAATATGAGTAAATAAATTAGACTTCCAATCTCCATTTTGTTTTGCGAAAAGTAAATTATTTTCAATCTTACCCTCTTGGTTTATATACATGTTCCAAAATAATTTTGGAGCAGATTCGGGCTTGTAATATTCTAAATTTATTTGTCCGGTTAAAGACTCAAAACCATTTACAACTGATCCACTTCCTTTTATTATCTGTATGGATTCAATCCAAGTACCAGGAACATAGGAAAGTCCATAAGAAGAAGACACACCCCTGATAAGTGGCATGTTTTCTTGTGTAATTTGAGTATAAACTCCATCCAGACCAAGCATTTGTATTTGTTTTGATCCTGAAACAGCATCTGTAAAAGTAACATCAACAGTTGCATTGGTACTAAAACTTTCAGATAAATTACAGCAAGCTGCTTTTTCTAATTCACCTGTTGTTATGGTCTGAATATTAATAGGATCTAAAGTAGAAATTTTAGTTGTATTAACCTTTCCTTTTACTTTTATCTCTTCAATACCTACAGAGCTTTTCATTACAATATGGTAATGGCTCCATTTTTTAATTACGCTCTTATGTGTTTGGTATCCAACAAATGTAACCACTAAAGTTGCCGGATAACTTTCTGGCTCATCAATAAGGTAAAAACCTTCAGAATTAGATGTAGTACCTGTGTTTGTTCCTTCCCAAACTACATTTGATCCCGGAAGTGGAATTTCTGCTCCACTAACAATCTCTACTACCCTACCTTTTATTTGTTGTGCTCTTATATTTATTGTTGCAATAAGCAACATTGAAACTAAAATTATTCTTTTCATTTTATTTTGTTTTTTTGATTAAATCAGATTCTACAGAATTTTTCTGTATACACTAAAAAATTATAAAAGAAAAGATTGTATCTCTGGTAATATGGGTTTTGTTAGCAGAGGTGGTGATTCTACCTTATAATGGGTAATGAAATTATTATGTATTGATAATTCGAATATATTATTTTGTGTTATTTCAAAAAGAGAAATCTCTTTACAATCTGTAATTGTTTGTTTTTTTACAACTATTGTTTCAAAAGCAAATTGTAATAGTTCTGTCTCTTTCTCACAACCTTCCGTTGTTGGACAACATGACTCTTCTATTTCTTTCTTCTTACAACAAGATATCTTTTCCATATCATTATTACAAGAAATCTTCTTATCTATTTTACAATTCAGAACTTCTTTTCCCAAGAACATAGATTGACCTTTAGAACACTGCATTTTTGAAATATATGTTCCCATAGTTAAGAACATAACAAGCACAGATATCAATACAACACTAATATTTTTTATGACTTTCATAATAATATGCAACAAAAATACAAAACTTTATTGACAACGAATAATAATGTAAAAGATTGCTATATGTCTGTTTTATCAAAAATTGATTATTTCCATGGAAAAAGAGTGAAAAACTAAAAAGAAAGAATTGTTTTCTTAATAATTTCTACGCATTCAATTAATTGTTGTTCAGTTATTACTAGTGGAGGAGCAAAACGAATGATATCACCATGAGTAGGTTTTGCAAGTAAGCCATTATCTCTTAGTTTTAAACAAACATCCCAAGCTTCTTTTCCATTTTTAGGTTTTATTACAATTGCATTTAAGAGTCCTTTTCCTCTTACCAAAGTAATCATATCGTTATCAAAATTGGAAAGCTCATCTCTTAATATTTTTCCTAATCGTTCTGCATTTTCTGATAATTTTTCTTCTTTTACAACTTCTAATGCTGCAACAGCTACTTTGTTTGCTAGCGGATTTCCTCCAAAAGTAGAACCGTGTTCTCCTGGTTTTATACACATCATAATTTCATCATCTGCTAGTACTGCAGAAACTGGAAACACACCCCCTGAAATTGCTTTCCCTAAAATTAAAATATCTGCTTTTACCTCCTCATGATCCACTGCTAATAATTTTCCGGTACGAGCAATTCCTGTTTGTACCTCATCTGCAATAAATAAAACCCCCGCTTCTTTACATAGTTCCTTAGCTCCTCTCAAATATCCTTCATCCGGAACAAATACTCCTGCCTCCCCCTGTATAGGCTCTACCATAAATCCTGCTATTGTTTCATCTTTTAAGGCTTCTTTTAAAGCATCCAAATTATTATAAGGAATATTGATAAAACCTGGAGTAAATGGCCCGAATTCATCTCTTGCATCTGGATCGTTACTAAAAGAAATAATAGTAGTTGTACGCCCATGAAAGTTCCCATCACAAACAATAATTTTTGCTGTGTCTGGCGCTAAACCTTTTTGCTGATAGCTCCACTTTCTACATAGTTTTAATGCTGTTTCTACTGCCTCAGCACCAGTATTCATAGGTAGTACTTTATCAAAACCAAAATAGTTGGTTATGTACTTTTCATAATCTCCTAAAGTATCATTATGAAATGCACGAGAAGTAAGGGTTAAAACATCTGCCTGCTCCTTTAAAGCACTTACAATTCTCGGATGGCAATGCCCCTGATTTACAGCAGAATATGAAGATAAAAAATCATAATATTTTTTCCCTTCTACATCCCACACAAATACTCCTTCTCCTTTTGCCAAAACTACTGGTAATGGATGGTAATTGTGTGCTCCATACTTATCTTCTAATGATATATATTCTGCTGATGTTTTCATTTCTTAAATTTTAGGGAGTGCAAATATAGTAGAATTAATTAGTAAATCTATATTTTTGCAAAATGGGAAGACAAAAAAGAAGAGAGCCAATTCTAATAGAAAATATTGAGATAATTGATACTGCCAGCAAAGGGAGATCGGTAGCAAAACATGATGGTAGAGCCATATTTGTACAAGGAGGCGTTCCTGGTGATATTTGCGATATTGTAGTTTTTAAAAGAAGAAAGAAATTTTGGGAAGCAAGAATAGAGAAAATCCATACTTATTCAGAAAGGAGAACAGAACCAAAATGTGAGCACTTTGGAACTTGTGGCGGTTGTAAATGGCAAAATATGAAATATCAGTCTCAGTTAGATTTTAAACAAAATGAAGTACTCAATAACCTAAAAAGAATTGGTGGAATAGAATTACCAGCCCATTCCGAAATTATTGGAAGTGAAAACGAGTATTTCTACAGAAACAAAATGGAATTCACCTTCTCTAACAAAAGATGGTTAACTACTAAGGAAGTACAATCGGAAGCAGATATACCAGATAAAGATGCTTGCGGATTTCATGTTCCGGGAATGTTTGATAAGGTTATAGATCTAAACAATTGCCACTTACAAAAAGAGCCTTCAAACGCTATCAGGTTATCCGTAAAACAATTTGCAGATGAAAGCGGACTGACCTTTTTTGATATACGAAATCATGAAGGACTTCTTAGAAACTTAATGATTAGAACTTCCTCTACAAACGATTTGATGGTTTTAGTTCAGTTTTATGAAGAAGATGAAAAGAACATCAATCTTTTAATGGAACACATAAAGACTTCTTTCCCTGAAATCACTTCTCTACTCTACATCATCAACCAGAAAGCAAACAATACTATGTACGACCAAGAAGTAATTTGCTATAATGGAGAAGATCATATAATGGAAGAAATGGACGGACTTTATTTTAAAATTGGGGCTAAATCCTTTTTCCAAACTAATAGTGAACAAGCAAAAATACTTTACCGAAGAACAAAAGAACTTGCAAATATTAATTCTGATGATTTGGTTTATGACCTTT